>CAADRM010000109.1_pt1 | contig 84294 bp, 81 predicted proteins | sample 2563611 | NCBI WGS metagenome assembly CAADRM01 (sample SAMEA5366183, study PRJEB31310) | anaerobic digester metagenome | biome: Waste water treatment plant; feature: Anaerobic digester; material: Activated sludge | place: Denmark | collected 2016-10-17
CCCCATCTTGGCAGAGGCATAGTTGCTCTGGCCGAAATTGCCGAACAGACCCGCTCCAGAGGTCGTCATGATGATCCTGCCGTAGTTGTTGGCGCGCATCACCTCAAAGGCAGGCCTGCTCACACAGTAGGCCCCTTTCAGATGCACGTTCATCACCGCATCCCAGTTCTCCTCTTCCATTTTGGTAAAAGACTTGTCACGCAGGATGCCTGCATTGTTGATGAGGATGTCTACCTTGCCAAAGGCATCCACCGCAGTCTTGACAATGTTCGCCCCGCCTTCCACACTCGCCACATTGTCGTAGTTGGGNNACTGCCTCGCCTCCAAGGGCCTTGATCTCCTCTACCACCTTGTTCGCTGCGGAACTGTCCGAGCCCACACCGTCTCGGGCCCCTCCCAGGTCGTTGATCACCACCTTGGCCCCGCGCTTCGCCAGCTCAAGGGCGTGGCACCTTCCCAGGCCTGCTCCCGCCCCTGTCACGATTGCAACTCTTCCGGTAAAATCTATTTTTGCCATACAAACCCCCGATCGATTCTCATGTGTTATGCCTTGCTCGGCAAGGCCGCATCAAAGCTTCCGCTCACCTTCACATCACCCTGCTCGTCCTTGGCCACAATGGAACAGGTGACGATATTTTCGCCATCGACCACGCGCTTATCCGTCACCTCGCCTGATATGGTGATCGTGTTCCCTGGTTTCGACATGCCGGCAAAACGAACACCGAGCCGTTTGAGCCTGTTTTTCGGCACCCAGGACGTGACGGCCTGGCCCACAAACCCCATGATGAGCATGCCGTGTGCGATCACGCCGTCCTTCATACCCACCGCCTTTGCAAAATCATCGTCGGTATGAAGGGGATTGAAATCGCCCGAGGCACCGGCGTACATGACGAGCTGCAGCTTCTGCAGCGGCCCCTTCTTGAGCTCGATGACCGCATCGCCCACATTCACGTCTTCAAAGTATTTTCCCTGTACCATGACCGCCCCCCTATTTCCTCTCTACGAGCAGCGATCGGACCTTTGCGACCTTTTCGCCCCTCTGGTTGGTGTAGAGCACTTCAAGCGTGATCATGTCCATTTTGGATCCGGACTTGCTGGTCTTCTCTTCCATTTTGGTCACCTTCGGAATGCCCGTGATCACGTCGCCCGGATAGATCTCCTGGTAGTATTCGTATTCTTCCTCTCCGTGGAGCACCATCATGAAGTTGATCTTCAGATCGTTGATGAAGTCAGGCATCTTCCCGCACCACATCATGGGAACGGTCAGGAACGTCGGCGGTGCCGGCGTGTCTTTGTATCCCGCCTTCACCGCAGCATCGCGGTCGAGATATATTGGGTTGAAATCGCCGATGGCCTTCGCTAGCTCTCTGATCTTGCCCCGTTCCACCTCCCAGACAATGGGAGGATACTCGGTGCCTACCTTTGATAAATCAGCCACATCTCACCTCCTTTATGAAATGGTTCGTTCCTATACGTCCTGTTTTCCGATGATGGCGATGCTGCACACATTCAAGAAGGGAAAACCCCCGAGGTTGTGTGTGAGCCCGTACTTCGGATCTTTGACCTGCCTGTCGCCCGCCCTGCCCAGAAGCTGCAGATACATTTCATAGAGCATTCTCAGTCCGGACGCCCCGATGGGATGGCCGAAGCACTTCAGCCCGCCGTCCACCTGGCAGGGGACCTTGCCGTCCAGATCGTAGAAACCGTCCATGATGTCTTTGGGAGCCTTGCCGCGCTCGGAGATATGCAGGTCTTCCATGGTCACCAGCTCGGTGATGGAGAAGCAGTCGTGAACCTCCATCATGCTGATCTCCTCCCGCGGGTTCTTGATGCCCGCCTCCTTGTACGCCTCCGCGCTCGCCTTGGATGTGGTAACGAAGTGATCTCCGTCCCAGTCATAGGCGAACTCGGTGCCGTTGCTCAGAGAGAGTTGCAGGGCCTTGACCGTGATGATGTCTTTCTTGCCCAGAGACTTGGCGATCTCCGGGGTGGTGACGATGGCGCAGGCCGAGCCGTCGCTCACTCCGCAGCAATCAAAGAGGCCCAGGGGATAGGCGATTTGGGGAGCGTTGAGCACCTGTTCTTCGGTCACCGGCTTTCTCAAATGCGCCTTGGGGTTGAGCGCCCCGTTTGCATGGCTCTTGACCGAAACGTGGGCCATGGCCCGCTTGACCTCGTTCATGTCGAGCCCGTACTTCGCCGCATAGGAGGTCGCCAGCATGGCAAAGCCGCCCGGTGCGGTGAAGTTCGCCATCCAGAGCTGGTTCAGCGTGCCCATGGCGGTGCTGAACTCGGGCAGGCCTCCATAGCCGATGTCCTTGAGCTTCTCCACGCCGATGGCGAGCGCGATGTCGTATGCCCCGGAAGCAACGGCGTAGACCGCGCCTCGAAATGCCTCGGTGCCGCTCGCACAGTAATTCTCCACCCGGGTGACCGAGATGTTGGGCAGCCTCAGGGCCAGGGAGACCGGCAGAGCGCTCTTCCCGACCCCGACCTCATCGAAGCAGGATCCGAACCATGCGGCCTGGATGTCAGTCTTTTCGATGCCGGCGTCCTGGAGGCATTCTGTGAAGGCCTCGACCATGAGCTGTTCCGGACCGTCGTTCCAGCGCTCGCCGAAATGCGAGCACCCCATGCCGATAATCGCTACCTTGTCTCTGATTCCCGTAGCCATTATTCACCCCCTCCTTCCACCTGCGGGACGGCCTTCCAGAAGTATCCGGTGAACCCCCGCATGCTGTCGACCTGCCTCCTTCTGAACGACATCCTGGTCTTCATGCCCACCTTGATCTGATTCAGATCGCAGTCCGTGAAGTCGAGCATGGTCCTGCCTCCGCCCTCGAATGCGACCAGCCCGTATACCGCCGGAGGATCGACCGACGGAGAGAGCATGTCTCCGGTGAACATGAGGATCTTCGCCTCCTTGTCGGAGAACTCATAGTCCTCGAAGTCGTTCACTCCCCAGCACCTGGGGTTTACGCAGGTCGGATAGACGGGGAACTGCGGAGTCCCGCACTTCTTGCACCGCACACCCACCAGGCCGAGCAGCATTTTCCGATTCCGCCAGAGCACGGTGAGTGACGTGTTCGGGTTGGCTTCTCCCCGAATGCCAAGATCTGCCGTGATGAGGTTTCTGAACTTGGTGAACTTCTGGTAATTCGTCAGCTCCACCCGCTTGGCGAGAGAACCTTTGATGCCGGTACGCGGCTTCATGTCTCTGATCTTCTCCGTCACCTCGAAAGCCAGCACATCGCAGCCCTGACCGAACCCCGCAACCAAAAGTCTGTCTCCGGGGTTTGCCTCTTCGAGAGCGGCGACCAGCATCACCAGAGGATGCGCCGTTCCCGTATCTCCGCAGATGGCGTGAAGATTGTTCTGTACCTTCCCCTTTTCTATTCCGAGCTTTGCCGCGATGGCCTTGTGTGTGCCTCCGAAATAGCAGGGATAGATTACCTTGGCGAAGTCACCGATCTTCAAGCCGCTCTGCGCAAGAAAGCCGGATATGGCCTCGGGGATGACCTTGCCGTAGCCGATGTCCCGCACCCAGCGCTCTTCGTAGCCGTAATCGAACTCCTTGGCCTGACCCCGGTAGTGATCCACGAAATCGCAGTTGATGGAGTAGCTCCCCAGATAATCGGCAACTACGTCCTTGTTGCCGATGAGCACCGCAGCGGCGCCGTCACCGTAGAACATCTCGAACATGGTGGCCATTTTGGTGCGCCGCTGGTCGGATGCAGCCACCAGAACGTTTTTCCTCGTCCCGGCCTTCACCGAATCGAGGGCGGAGATCATGGCGGTTGTACCCGCCTTCATACATGATGCGAAGTCTGCGTTCGACACCCCGTTTTCTCGCATGTTGAGCGCGCTTGCGACGATGCCCGCATTGAGCCTGTCTACGAAGGGCATCGTGGTCGATGCGAAATAGAGAGCATCGAGCTCTTTCCTGTCGTGTCCGACCATACAGTCATATGCGGCGGAAACGGCCATGCTGACCGAGTCTTCGTCCCAGTTGGCCACCGCCTTTTCACCGCCTGCGACAGCCATGATCACCGGAAAGTACCAGGCCATGTTCTGGACGATGACCATCCTGCTGAGCCGGTAACGAGGGATGTATCCCCCGAAGGAAGTGATTCCTGCCATGCCAGATCCTCCTTTCATTTGTCATGCAACTCTTGCTCTGATCAGGTGAAGCCGATACAGCCCTACCTTGCCCCGGGGAGGGAAATGTCCATCTTGTATCTCTCGCACTCCATTGCAATTCGTGATTCCATCATTAAGTTACATTTTATGATTCCATCATTTGATGGATTCTTTAATAAATTATTATTTCCTTTTTGTCAACCCACACATTAATGCTATTTTACGTATAGCAAAGCTTCCTCTCTTATACTTTCAAATCATTTCTGGATGCGGCTTTATCGGTTTCGAAGGCAACTGCCCAATCGGCATGTTAATGACATCTCGTTTTAATTTATTATTATATTACTATATTACATTTATTAAATTGACTTGGCTGCAACAATAGCTTAGAAAATACGCAGATGCTGCCCGGGGAAGGCGGTTCCATCAAATTATTTTGCAAAGGAGAATATCATGATGAAAACTGCCATCACCGAGATGTTCGGCATCAAGTATCCCATTATCTGCGGCGCCATGATGTGGCTCTGCAAACCGGAATTCTGCGCGGCCATATCAAACGCGGGCGGCATGGGCAATGTCACTGCGGCGAACTACGACACAGAAGAAGACTTCCGGGCCGCGATCCACAAAACACGCAGCCTGACGGACAAGCCTTTCATGGTAGGGGTGACGATCCTGCCCTCGGTGCGCATCACAGCCGAGCATTATAAGATGTACCTGAGGGTATGCGCCGAAGAGCAGGTGGCCGGCGTGGAGGTTTCCGGTGCCCCGGTGGACAAAGCCTGCGGCATGGAATATATCGAGATGCTTAAAAAAGCGGGGGTGAAGCTGTTCCACAAGGTTGGAGCGGTCCGCCACGCGGTGCATGCCGAGAAGGCGGGTTACGACGGCATCTATGCCGCTGGAATCGAGGAAGGCGGCCATCCTTTGGACGACGATGTCACCTCCATGGTGCTGACTCCGAGGATCATCGAGGAAGTCAGCCTGCCCGTGGTCACGGTGGGCGGCATGGTCAATGGAAAGTCGCTTGCCGCGGCTCTCATGCTCGGTGCACAGGGCATCATGATGGCAAGCCGCTTCATGGCGACAAAGGAATGCAACATCCACGAAAATATCAAAAACGAACTCGTCAGGCGGCAGGAATACGAGACCGCGCTTATCTGCAAATCAATTCATCTCCAGGCCAGGGCCCTGAGAAATAAGAACGTCGAGGCGGTTCTCCAGGTGGAGGCGAACGGGGGTGGCCTTGAGGGCATTCTCCCGCTCATCACCGGAGACCGGATCGCTAATGCATGGGAAACCGGCGATGTTGATCTGGCGCCCATGATGGTTGGCCAGTCCGTAGGACTGATCCATGACATCCCCACTGTTCAGGAACTGCTGGACCGTACTATTCAGGAGGCCGTCGACCGGATCAGGGCTGTATCGGCAACCATCAGCCTCTAGGCAAAGGGTTTTTTCGCTTTCCGGGCAGGATATGCTAAGGCTTGGTGGTGGAGGTGGGGGGGATCGAACCCCCGACCTTCGCATTGCGAACGCGACGCTCTCCCATCTGAGCTACACCCCCGTGTCCGTGAGATCCTGTCTACATGAGGAACAGGGTTTCGTCAACTGTTTGATTGGCCGGTGTTTCTCTCTTTGAGCCTTTCGGTTGCAAAGGCTGCGGCCTCGGAGAAATCCCTGATCTCTCCGTTGAGGCCCTTGTCGCGGATGAGCCTCAGCGTGTCGCCGAGAAATTTGCCCTTCTCGAAGCCCAGGGCGAGCAGGTCCCTGCCGCTGACCGGGGGCTTGTAGGAGCGCCAGGTGGTGATGTAGGCGGAGATCAGCTCCCTGATCTCAGGGCTTCTGGTCTTGGACATGGCGAAAAGGATCTCCTCAAGCCGCGCTCCGTCGAGGATCTTCACCACGTCTGACGGCCTGATGGGCCGGATGGACGCCAGGTCTCTCAAAATGGTATGCACCTTTGCCTGGGAAGAGAGAATACCCCGCACCTCTTCGTCTGTGAGCCCCAGACGCTGGCAGATCTCGATGATCTTGCGGGGCTTCATCTGGTCCACCATGGCCAGCAGATAGACGAACCATGACCGGTAGGCTTCTCGGGTGAAAAGCATGGTGAACCACAACAGCGTCTCCTTGACCCGCACGAAGTATTCCCTGACCTGAGGGGTGAAGGTCAGCCCGGGATGGATGGCCGAAAGCACGCCCAGCTCCTTGAGCCGCTCCATTCCCCTGATGGGGTCGTCCTCGGAGAGCATCTGGCGGATCTCATAGGAGATACGCCTGCCGGGCACACTGCGCAGCAGCCCCGACTTGACCGCCGCGTGCACCAGGGCGGTCGTTTGCTTGCCCAAGGCAAAGCCGTAGCGCTGCTCGAACCTCACCGCGCGCAGGATCCGCGAAGGGTCCTCCACAAAGCTCATGGCGTGCAGCACGCGGATGCGCTTTTCCTTGATGTCTCTCTGGGCGCCAAAGAAGTCGATGAGCTCGCCGAAGCGTTGCGGGTTCAGGCTTACGGCCATGGTATTGATGGTGAAATCCCTCCGGTAGAGATCGAGCTTCAAGGTCGACTGCTCAACGATGGGTAACGAGCCCGGCGTCTTGTAGTATTCGAGCCGCGCCGTAGCCACGTCGATATGGTTGCCGTCGGGCAGGGTGATGACCGCGGTCTTGTACTTGTCGTGAGCCGCATACCGGGCCCCGATCGACCGGGAGAAAGCCCGCGCAAAGGCTATGCCGTCGCCTTCGACCACGAGGTCGATGTCCAGATTGTCGATCCTCAGGATCATGTCACGCACGATCCCGCCCACCAGGTAGACATTGTACCCCATGGAGGATGCGAGCTCGCCCGCCAGCCTGAGCAGCTCGAAGAGCTCCCGGGGAAGCCTTTCGTCCAGGAGGTTTTTCAGGTTCTTGGTCTGTACGGCCCTGGGCTCCAGACCTTCGACCCGGGCCATTTTCTCGTGCAGGACCATCATGAGATCCGTCCTCGTGATTACGCCAACGGTCTGCATGTCGTCCACCACGGGCAGGAGCCGCTGATTGCCGTCGATGATGAGGGTCCTGATCTCCCAGATCGGCGCATCCGGGCTCACCTGCTTTATGTCGCGGATCATGTAGTCCTTGACCTTGGCGCCTCCGAGCCCGTGCCCCTGTGCCCTGGTCACCACCTGGCGGGTGATGATCCCCACCGGCCGGCCGTCCCGGGTCTGCACCACCGCGGCATTGATGTTGTAGCGGTTGAGGACCGAACTCGCCTCATCGATGGTGGACCCCAAACCCAGGGTGATAACCGGGAAGGTCATGATATCCCGGGCCGTGATTCTGGGCTTTGCCTCTTTTTTGACAAGGTTGACGAGCCTGTTTTCCACCAGATCGAGCGAGGTCTCCCGGATGGAGGCCGCGGCGGCCGTGGGGTGCCCCCCTCCCCCGAAGTGGGCCGCGATATCGGCTGCATTGATCTGGGGCAGGGTGCTGCGTGCTACCAGGTATATGCGTTCGCCCATCAGGCCCAGTGCGAACATGGCGTCTGCGTCGAACATCCCCCTCAATTTGTGGACGAGCATGGCGAAGTCTTCGATATAACCGGCCGATTCCGACCGGGTAAAGAGCACGTCGATCCCGGAAATGTGGAGGATATACACATTCTTGATGAGCTGGTCGAGCACGTCCACCTGCTCAGCTTCGAGCTCTCGCATAATCGCTCGGGATATCTCTTTGAGATCAGCCCCCCATTCGAGCAGGTTCGCCAGGGCCCGGCAGTCTTCGGGTGTGGTGGAGGGAAAGAGCAGGGAACCGGTGTCTTCGTAGATGCCCATGGCGATCATGGTTGCCTGTGCAGGGTTCGGGACGATCCCCTTCTCCTTCAGGATGCCTGTCATCACCGCGGCATTTGAACCGAGCTCGATGCATACCTCCTTGTGGGCACTGATGTCTTCCGTGGAGCAGGGGTGATGATCGTAGACAATCACCTCGACTCCCGGCTTTCCGATGATCCGCGCGAACTCCCCGATCCGCGAAAGTTGCCGGTTGTCCACGATGATGAGCCGCGTGACCATGTCCAGGTCGATGTCCTTCATCCTGACGATGGGCCCGGTGTCTTCGGGAGATGCCTCGGCAAGGTAATCGCGCAGATTCTTTTCCTGCGCCCCTGGAAAGACGAGCACGGCGCCGGGATAGAGCAGCCTGGCCGCGACCATGGAGGCAAACGCATCGAAGTCCGCCTGGATGTGGGAGATGATTACATCCACTCCCTACCCCCTGGGGTGATACCGGTCATGAATCTCCTTGAGCCGGGATGCATTGACGTGGGTATAGATCTGGGTAGTGGAGATGTCCGCATGGCCGAGCATCATCTGGACCGAGCGCAGGTCCGCCCCGCCGGCTAGCAGGTGGGTGGCGAATGAGTGTCTGAGCACGTGGGGAGATATGGTCTTGTAAATGCCTGCCGCGGCTGCATAGCGCCTGATCATGTACCAGAAGTTCTGCCTGGTCATGGCAGATCCCCGGTTTGAGAGAAAGAGGCTGTCGGTCTCAGCCCCTGCCAGGCCGGGTCTGACGTCGGTCAGGTAGTCGCCCACCCATTTCATTGCAGACTCCCCGATGGGCACCAGCCGCTCCTTGTTCCCCTTGCCCCGGCAGATGAGATAGCCCACCGAAAGGTTGAGCATGTGCACCTTGATCCCCACGAGCTCGCTCACCCGAAGCCCGGTGGCATAGAGCAGCTCGATCATGGCCTTGTCGCGCACACCCAGGGGCGTGGTAATGTCCGGTGCAGCCAGGAGCCGGTCGACCTCGCCGATGCTCAGCACCGCAGGCAGATACCTGCCCTGTCTGGGCCTCGCCATGTCCCGGGTGGGATCTTTCTGGATGCAACCCTCTTCCAGGAGAAACCGGTAGAACTGCCGGATGGTCGACAACCTCCGATTGATGCTCGTCGACTTCAGAGAGCGCCTGGTGCAGGCAGAGGCGTAAAGGGCAAGATCGCCCGCATCGAGTTCATCAGGGCCCTTGCCCTGCTGCTCAAGCCAGGCAAAAAAATGCTTCAGATCGGTTTCGTACGCAGTGATGGTGTTCTCGGATGCAGACCGCTCCACAACGAGGTATTCGATGAAGGAGTCTAGGTATGCATGGTTCATCTCTTTTTGAGAGTAGGATCGAAGCCCAAGGCCTTCAAGTCTTCCATGGCCGGAGCGGCGCTCTTTTCGTCGGGGTAGGCGCCCAGAAGCAGGCGGAAAACCGTATCCCGCTCCCTGATCACATAGGGAACCATACCCAGGTCCCTCAACTCTTGGGCGTCGTCGGTTGCCTCCTGCATGCTCTCGTAGGTTCCCAGCTCGATGGCATAAGCCACCTGGCCGCCCACAAAGGCGCCCTTGTCGATGACATTCTTGGCCTTAAGCTCCCTGAGCCTTGCCACGGCATCTTTTATGGTGGGGAAGATCCCGTGATCGATGCGGTACCAGATCCCTGACGCACCGAGATCGATCTTGGTGATGAAGAGCATGTCAAGCCCGGCCTGCATCTTCTCGATCTGGCGAGATGCCTCTTTCGGGTCCTGCCAGGAGGAGAGGTGGATGGTGTATGGATAGTACACGGTCTTGGCAGGAGAGACTGCGGCAGCCGTTTTTTCCGGCGCGGACTCCTTCAGGGGCTCGTCCTGCACATCCTCGATGACCGGGGCCCGGTGAATCTCCCTGGTCACCGTGTTGCTCAGGTCATACCCCGCCCAGAGGGGTGCGGCCATCAGAAACAGGGCACATATCAGAACACAACGCTTCATCTGCTCCTCCCGCCGTATGCATAGGTTGTGTTCATTATATAGTTATTTATCCCCTTTGCAATACCGTCTACCAGAGCCTCCTGGTACGAGCGCCGCTGCAGCAGGCCCATGTCCTTGGAATTGGTGATGAAACCGAGCTCCAGAAGAATCGAGGGCATCTGGGCGCCCAGGAGCACATAGAACGGCGCCTGGCGGACACCCAGGTCCCTGCCCGCATAGCCTACATTCACGGCGGACGAAAAGAGGTCGGTATGCACGCAGTTGGCGAACTTGGACGACTCGTTGATCTTCGAGTTGAGCATGAGGTCGTTGATGATGAGCTGCAGATCGCTCAACGACTTCTGGGTCGTGGCGTTCTCCCGGGCCGCGACCTCGATGGCCGTGGCATCTGTGGTGAGGTTGAGGAAGTAGGTCTCGATCCCCCGGATCGACCGGTCGCGGTTGGAATTGACATGGAGAGAGACAAACAGGTCTGCCCGCTTCTCGTTGGCGAAGTTGGTCCGATCTTCCAGGGTCAGGAACTTGTCGGTGCTGCGGGTGAGGAACACCTCGAACCCTTCCATTTCGAGCCTTCTGGCAAGCCGCTTGGCGATCTGCAGGACCAGGTCTTTTTCCATGACGCCTTCGGGGCTGATGGCCCCGGGGTCTTTGCCTCCGTGCCCGGGGTCGATGACGATCCGGGACACCTTGAGGCAGAGCTGCGATGCGATGGAGGGGACGTCATCCTTCATCTGCGATGGTGTATGTGCACGCACCTTCTTGACCTTGCTCTGATATGACGCCACCTCTTTGATGGCCGAGCTGTCGGTGCTCACGTCGATCACCACGCGGGAAGGATCATCCAAGTGGAAGGTGTTGTACTGGAGCTTGTCGCTGAGGTCCAGGACCACCCTAACCGTACGGTGATCGTACTGCGAGACGCGAATGCCTGTGACGAACCGGTCGTCCACCTGCTGCCTGTAGGGGAACCCGGGCAGGGTCGCAGTGTCCTTGAGATCGATGACCAGCCGCTCGGGCTTGTTGTGCTTCGGGTCCTTCGGAAGCGTAAAGGCCTTGTACGCCGCTTTCTTGTCGAGGTCGATCACGACCCGGGTGGAGTCCTTGTTCGTCCACTGCCGGACCTTCCTGAGGTGCGAGAGGGCGGCTTGCTCTCCTTTCGCGGCTGCCTTGTTTGTGTTCCCGGCAACGGCCTTCTTCGGTGCCGGAGACTTGCCGGTTATCCGCGCCCGGGCCTCCCCGGCCATGTCTCCTTGCGGGAACTCCTGCACGATGCGCCGGTAGAGCTCCTGGGCCTGGGCCTTGTTCCCCAGCGACTCAGCGATCTTTCCGGCGTTGAGTAGGGCGTCGTCGGCGAGGGTGCTCTGGGGATAGTCTCTGGCTATTGACTGGTAGATCTCCGAGGCCTTTTTCAGATCGCTCTTTTTGCCTGCATAGTTATAGAGCTGCACATAGAGCTTTGCGCTCTTGAACCGGGCATTGGGCGCAAAGGCGGAATCCGGATATTTCTCCGCAATAGTCGAATACTCGTTGATGACCTCCAGCCAGTATTGCCGGTATTTTTTCCGGGAGGGGTCCCTGAAGAGCTCCACGTAGGATTTATTGGCGCTCTGATACGACAGTGCAGCATTGGCAGCAGCATCCGCCGTGGCGTCGAACCCTAGAAAAAACACAAGGCACAGGAGGGCACACGCGGCTAGTTTTAGCTTCCCATCGATGTAATCCATTACGTTATTCTTTTCGTAATCCCTTACTTCGCCGTCACGGGCTGTGACAAGCTCCCTCGTAAGCAGCCTATCGGCAGACCATGCGCGAAATCTTTAAGAATATTTGGCATGATATCGGTAAATCACCGCCAAACCCTTCAGCAGGAGGTGTCCGTCCCGAATATATTCCTTGGGCAGCCGGTTCTCGACCACGGGAAGCAGACCGCCCGTGACCACTACCAGAGGCCTCGGCTTGCGGTTGCGTGCCATGTGGGAGACCATGGACTCCACCATGGCCGCATGGCCGGCGATCACACCGGAGCGTATGCTCTCGCGCGTAGTGGCGCCGACGAGGCGTTCTACCGGCGAGATATCGATCTCGGGCAGCTCGGGCGCGGCCGAGAGCAGGCCCCTTAAGGCGCTGACGAGTCCCGGGGCGATGGCCCCGCCCATGAAGTCCCCGCCCCGGGAGAGATAATCGATCGTGGTGGCGGTCCCCAAATCCACAATGATCCCGGGCCTCTCCCCTCTGGTGTAGAGGTGGTGGCACGCGGCTGCATTCACCAGCCTGTCAGTCCCCAGGGTGTCCTTTGTCCGGTAACGGTTTCCGATGCCCATGGGGGTCTCGTTGGCGACCATAAAGGGTCTTCTCCCGAATCTCTCCAGGCACTCACGGATGATGATGGCGGAAACCTTCTTCCGCACGCTGGAGAGTACGCACTCCCCTGCATGCCGGGCGCTTTCCGGGTCCAGGTGTTCGAAAAAGCTGCCGGTCTTCAGGCATGTCTCTGTGGAAAGCCTCTGGACCTGCCCGATCTCCACCCCCTCCATGAGCGCGCTGGTTATATGGGTGTTGCCCACGTCAATGGCGAGCATGCCCTTATTCCTAGCCTACAAGGCTTTCCCTCTTCAAGGTCTTTTTTCCCTGATCGAGGAATATTACGGGAGAATCCGTTGCCCCCCGTATCTTTAAGTGGCAGAAACCCTGTTCTCGATCCGCCCGGGAGTTCGATGCCCTTCCCCCGAGCATTCTTTGGATTCTGTGAACGGGCAGACACGGCTCCAGATCATCAGAGAAGGAAAGCAGTGAAAGATCAGCAGGGCGGACAATGCCGGCCCCGCGCCGCGCTCAACCGGTTATTTCCGCCACCGCCCTGATCCACCCTGCGCTTGCGCCCTTGATCTTGATGGGAAAGCAGTAGAAGGTGAACCCGGTGGGCGGGAGCTTGTCCAGGTTGGTGAGCTTCTCGATCTGGAAATAGCCCTTTTCTATCCCGGCAAAATGCCCTTCCCAGATCAGGGATGCATCATGGGTGCGCTCGAAGTCCTGGGCCTGAAACGGCAGCGGCCTGTCCCAGCTCCATGCATCGGTTCCCACCACGTGGATTCCCTGCTCGATGAGCCACAAGGTGGCCTGCCTGCCGAAACCTGCACCCTTCACCAGGTATTCGGGCGTGCCCCAGAAGGCATCGGCGCCGGTGTGCGCCAGAAAGATGTCCCCCTCCTGCAGGCGGTATTCCATGGCGTCGAGCTTTGCCCTGATATCATCCGGGGTGATGTTGTAGCCATCGGGCTTGTCGGTGAAGTCGACCCGCACCCCGTTGCCCACAGACCACTCAAGGGGGAACTGGTCGATGGTGAGCGCGGGCTTGCCTCCGTCCTGGCTCGGGTGATAGTGCCAGGGTGCATCCATATGGGTGCCTGCATGGGTGGAGACCTCGAGGATCTCCAGGGCCCATCCCAGGCCTCCAGGCAGGTCCTTTGTCGTGATGCCGGGATAGAACAGCTTCATGGTCTCCGCGCCCATCGCATGGCTCAGATAGGTGATCTTGGGGATCATGAGCGGCGGGTCACTGGGCAGACCGTTTTCAATGGCTATGGAAAGGTCGATGAATTTTCTGGGCATGGCGGGGTAACCTCCCATTTTTCAAAGCACTTATCAGTGGTCGCATGACCGGGGCACGAAGCCTCAAGCCTGCGAGACGACTCTGATCGGTCTTTCGGGGAGACCCATTCTGCCCGGGCCTCATCTTCCCGTAAAAAAGCATTTGATTCCATGGTAATAGGTGCTTGCTTCATTGTCAATAAAGATCATCTCACAATTGACACCCCCTGCTTTTTCCGTATTATGGGAGGGTATGGAATTCAATTTTCAAGAACTCATGAAAAACGTGCAGAAGATGCAGGAACAGGTGAAGAGGATACAGGAAGAGCTCACCCACAAAACCGTGACCGCCTCGTCCGGAGGCGGCATGGTCAACGTGACCGTAAACGGCAGGCAGGAGGTTGTGGAGATCAAGATCGACCCTGTCTGCGTGGACAGCAGAGATATTCCCATGCTGGAAGACCTTGTCCTGGCTGCGGTGAACCAGGGACTGCGCAAGTCCCGGGAGCTCATGGCCGAAGAGATGAAACAGCTCACCGGCGGGTTGCCGCTGCCCTTCGATATCACCTGATGGATCCTTATCCCAAACCGCTGAAAGACCTCATCGCCCAGCTCAAGCGGCTTCCAGGCGTAGGAGAGAAGACCGCGACCAGGCTTGCCCTGTTCATCCTGGCCGACCGGGAGAATTTCGCCGGCGACCTCGCCCAAGCCCTCACCTCGGTAAAGGACGCAATCCGTCTGTGCTCGGTGTGCTACAACCTCGCCGACATGCCCACGTGCTCCATCTGCCAGGACATCAACCGCGACCGCTCCGTCATCTGCGTGGTGGAAGAACCCAGCGACGTGCTCGCCCTGGAGTCGGCGCATGCATACAAGGGTCTCTATCACGTGCTCCACGGCCTCATCTCTCCCATGAACGGGATCGGACCGCAAGACATCCGGCTGCCCGAGCTCATGGAGCGGCTCTCCAAGCTCCAGGACGGTGAGGTGATCGTGGCCACCAACCCCTCGGTTGAGGGAGAGGGAACCTTCCACCTCATCGCCAGGCTCATCGAGGAAAAACACTATCCGGTGAGGGTGAGCCGGATCGCCTCCGGCATACCCATGGGCGGCGAGGTGAAGTATATGGACCAGGTGACTCTGGCCAGCGCGCTGCGCTACAGGAGAAACGTCAAAGACAGGTAGAGTCGAAGGAGCCGTGGATATGAAATCGTTTGCCGTTCAGGGCGGGTTTGTGGTCAAGGGGCCGCGGGACGTAGTGCGCGATCAGTACGTGGTGGTCGAGGGGAACACCATCCGGGAGATCGTCCCGAAGCTCCCCGAGGGGATCACCGAGGTGCTCGGCGGCCCGGACGACATCGTCATGCCGGGGCTCGTCAACACCCATACACACGCCGCCATGACGCTCTTCCGCGGCTATGCCGACGACCTGCCGCTGATGACCTGGCTTCAGGACTATATCTTCCCCGCCGAGGCCAGGTTCGTGGACCGGGAGTTCGTCTATCTCGGAACCCTGCTCGCGGCCTGGGAGATGACCAGGTCGGGGACCACTGCGTTCTGTGACGGTTACTTCTTCGAAGACCAGGTGGGCAGGGCGGCCCGCGAGGTGGGCATCAGGGCGTGGCTGGGTGAGGGCATCCTCCAGTTCCCCTCACCCTCGCTTCAGGACCCGTCCCGCACCATCGACCACTCCCGGAGGTTCATCGGCCGGTGGCTGGACGACCCCCTGGTGAGGCCCACCGTTTTTCCCCACGCCGTATACACCTGCACGCGCGAGCTCCTGGAGCAGGCATATGCCCTCGCAGAGGAGTTCGACCTGGTGTTCCAGATCCACTTAAGCGAGACGGCCTCCGAGGTGCAGCAGGCCCGTGAGCAGCTCGGTACGACCCCGGTCCGGTTCCTGGACTCGCTCGGATGCCTCTCGCCGAGAACCCTGGCCGCCCACTGCGTCCATCTGGACAAAGAAGAGATCGCCCTGCTGGCTGAAAGGGGCGTGTCAGTGGCCCACAATGCCGAGAGCAACATGAAGCTCGCCTCGGGCATTGCGCCCATCCCAGCCATGCTCGCCGCCGGGGTCAACGTCACCATCGGCACAGACGGGTGCGCGAGCAACAACAACCTCGACATGATCGGCGAGCTCTCGACCGCAGCCAAGCTGCACAAGGTCAGCTCCATGGACCCTACGGTGCTCGACGACTGCACCGCCCTGGCCCTGGCGACCGAAAACGCCGCTAAAGCCTTGAGGTTCAACGGTGGGAGACTTGAACCGGGCAGGCCCGCCGACCTCATCACTCTCGACGGGCGCGCCCCGAACCTCGTACCTATGTTCAACCCGGTCTCGCACATCGTCTATGCGGCCACCGGCTCGAATGTCAAGGACGTGGTGATCGACGGAAAGATCGTAGTAAAGGACTTTACCTCTCTGACCGTGGACGAGGAGGCGCTCATCAGGGAGTGCCGCGCGATCTGTAAAAAGATCGGCATGGGCTTGAAAAAATAGTCAGAGGCACTGCTTCCTCGATATCTTGCATGGAAATCGATCCACCCATGCAGGTGGAAGACGGTGAGAAAGCGGGATAATCTTCAGGCACAGGCAGGGCACGACCTGATGCCGCCTGTAGCCCCCCAAAGATTGCATCCCAGGAAAAGTATGCCCCGCTTGGGGGGAATCTTTTTCCTCCGGCGCTGCTTGAAACTTCCCGATTTATCCGGTTTTCCCAACCTGGCAGCAACGTTGCAAAAAGATAAAGCACACAACGGCGTATGCCGATAGGAACGAAATATGAGAGTAAGCAATCGATTTCTCTATTACCAGCTCGTCAAAGACATTGGGAAGAGCACCGAGAAGCTCTTCGAGCTCAACGGCCAGATATCCTCGGGCAAGCGGGTGACCAAACCCTCAGACGACCCCATCGGCCTCTCCCGGGTGCTGATCTACCGCACCGAGCTCAACTCCTTTGATCAGTTCAAGAAGAACATCAACTTCGCAAACGGCTGGCTCGCACGGATCGACTCCATCTGTGCGGATGTCGACGATCTGTTGGGGCGGGCAAGCGAGCTTGCCGTGCAGCAGGCTTCCGCCACGGCGAGCGCGGATACCCGGGCCGGCGCTGCGCAGGAGATCAGGGGAATCAGAGGCATGCTGCTGGGGCACGCCAATTCCAAATATGCCGACAAGTATCTCTTCAGCGGGACCATGACTCAGACCAGGCCTTTTCTGAATGCCGATGTGGAGCTCTGGCAGGACGACGTGGATACCATGGCCGCTGATCATGCGGGCGCGGTGGCAAATCTCGGGGGCGCTGCCTCTGCAGGCGATCGGTACATCAATACTACAGATGGAAACATCTATGAGTATGACGGGGCGGCATGGCAGGTGAGCACAGCCGCGAGCGAGGGCATCTCCGCTGTTGTCTCGGACGAGGGTGAGCTCTATATTTATTCGGGTGGGCAGTGGCTCTCGCAGTATCAGGGCAATGACGAGACCTTTTCCGTGAAGATCGGCAAAGACGACGTCGTTGAAACCAATATCCCGGGCGACGAGCTGTTCAAGCATCCCGCCGGCAATATCTTCATGGCGCTCATGAGGCTCGAAAAGGCCCTGCTCGACAACGATCCGGATGCGATACGAGACCAGCTTCCCGCCCTGGAGGACGCAAGCAAGGTGCTCTCGAACAAGCTGGCGAAGGTGGGTGCGGTGATGAACCGAATGGATCACACGAAATCGGTGATCCAGCGCTCCGAAGTGGATACCATCGAGAGCGCGTCTGACATCGAGGATCTCGACTACGCATACGCCCTCACCCAGCTCAAAAACCAGCAGACCATCTACGAGGCGGCGCTCAAGAGCGCGTCGCTGATCACGAATATGAGCCTTGTGGATTTCGTATAGGAGGAGAATCTTGGAGATTACCACGGTGAGGTTCGGAACCATTCCTGTACAGGAAGATAAAGTGATCGTGTTCCCCAGAGGCATCCTCGGATTTCCGCACGATACCAGATACATCCTTTTCCCGCACGGCGAGGGATCTCCCTTCTACTGGCTGCAGAGTGTAGACGACGGGGCCATAGCCTTTGTGGTCATGAATCCCCAGCTGGTTCAGGATGATTATGCAGTCGATGTCGAAGAGAGCATCCTTAAGGAGCTCGAGGCCGACAGCGTTTCCGATCTCGAGGTGATGTGCATCGTCACCATCCCGCCTGACAGACCCGAGAAGATGACCATCAACCTGCTGGGGCCCATTGTCATCAATGTGTCCCAGTGCCGCGCGGTCCAGATCGTATCCGCCAACGAGAAGTATTCGCACCGGCATCCCATCCTCGCCGAATCCTCCTGACGTCTTCTCCTCTGTCCTACATCTGCGTGGCTTGGGCAGCCCGGCTGTTGTCTCTTCACACCTAGTGCCGGCCCTTACGGCAACACGGCTTTGGGCACCGCGAGGGTATGCTGCCTAAAACCCAATTCGACCTTGGGCGGTGATGTGCCCTCCCGATGCGGAGGTGTTTACAAAAGAGCGGATGTCTGTCATAGAATATCCCCATCCGATACCTGCATGTGCAAGCGGAACTTCATTTCAAAGGAGCAAAAAGACCACACCATGTACAGGAACATTGTTTCCTTTGTGGCCAAAGGCACCGACAGCGGAAAGACTTACCTCATCGAGCGGCTCATCGAGGAGTACAAGAAGAGAGGCATGAAGGTGGCGGCGGTCAAGCACGCCAGCCACCTCGGCCAGGTCGACAAAGAAGGGAAGGACACCCACAGGTTCGCCCGCAAGGGTGCGGACCGGATCGTTCTGTTTTCGGATCACGCACTCATGCTCTACGAGTTCTCCTGCCCCGGTACGGACTATCTCGCCGAGCTCGCAGGGAGGAGCATGGACATCGTTTTCGTTGAGGGATTCAAGAAAGGCCCGTTCCCCAAGATCGAGGTCTTCAACCCCTCCCTGTACGGTACCCCGCTGTGCCTGGAGAACCCGGAGGAGAAAGACGCCTATATCGCCCTGGTGAGCAGAGAGCCGTTCGACGCGGGGCTGCCGTGGTTCTCGTTCGACGACATCGAAGGACTCTGCGCGTTTATCGACGGCCGTATCCGGCAGAAGTGAGCTCTGTGCTCTCGCTGTCCCTGATCGGACGTCAATTCGCCCTGATCGTGTATCTCCTTTTTCGCCGGTGCACCTTGAAGGCGGACGGCCCTACCCGATGGAGAAGCGTCTTGCAGAGAAAGGCCGCACGTCCTGTGTCCATGAAACCGGAAGTAAGTCGCTCGCACACCCGCGGGCAGGTTTAAGCATGGGGCTTTGCTCTCTTATCGCGATTAACTGGTGGCGCCTGAAAAGAAACTGTGGTAAAGGCACAACGCTATGCTGATCGTCCAGTTGAAACCCAAGAAGGATGTGCCGGTCATCAAGGGGCATCCCTGGATCTTTTCCGGTGCCGTGGACAAGGTACAGGGCTCGCCGGAAGAGACGAGCCTGTGCAGGGTTCTGGACGCCAGGGGCCGGTTCATCTGCCAGGGTTTTTATAACCCCTACTCGCAAATCGCCATCCGCGTGCTCACCCGGGGCAGGGAAACGATCGACCGGTCGTTCTTCCTGGGACGGACCAAGGATGCGATCCGCATGAGAAAGACCCTCATCCCGGCAGACACCACCTGCTACCGAGTCATCCACGGAGAGGGCGATGGAATCCCGGGATTGACGGTCGATCTGTACGATGCGGTCCTGGTGATGCAGTTCATCAGCACGGGTGTCGAGCAGTTCAAGGACGATCTCGTTTCCATCTTCCGCGAGCTCTATCCGGAGCATGTCATCTACGAGCGCTCGGACACCAAATCGCGCTCGGCTGAGGGGCTGCGCCCCCTGACCGGACCGCTCTTCGGCAGTATAGACAAGGCAGGCGTGCAGGTGCTGGAATACGGCATCCCCTTTGTGGTGGATGTCCTCACCGGCGACCGCACCGGGTTTTATCTCGACCATCGCGACAACCGCGCAGCGCTTCAGAGGCTGGCGTCAGGCAAGAGCGTGCTGGACCTTTTTTCCTACACCGGTGCGTACGCCGTTCATGCGCTCAAGGGCGGCGCCTCGTCCGTAGTGTCGGTTGATTCCTCCCCCACGGCCCAGGCCCTCATGAAGAGGAACATGGAGGTGAACAAGATCAGTCCCTTTGTGTGGAAACACGTGCGCGACGACGCGCTCAGGTTCCTCCAGGACGACCGCTCCCGATACGACATCGTGGTATGCGACCCCCCGCCCTTCATGAAGGAGGACGACTTTGAAAAGGTAATGGCCATGGCCATGGAAAAGCTCAATCCCTCGGGCCTGCTCTTCGCCGTGTCGTACCTGGGCTCGCAGTTCACCACCCTCGATTATTACCGGGCCGTTCACGCCTCTTCGGAAAGGGCATCCCGGAACGTCCGTCTCGTCAAGCCCCTGCACGAAGGCCCCGACTTCCCCGTACTCCCCACACATCCGCAGGGGATCCACCTCTTCGGCCACATCATCTACGTCCAGTAGCGGGGATGGGTTCACATTTTCGTTTCCGCCGGCTTTCACAGAGATTGGCCCTTGCTTCCGGGGGATCGTGCACCCCTGCCGGTTTGAATAGGAAGCTCCGACTACAGATGCGGGGAAACAGGCTGGGCGCAAGATTCCCTCATACCGCCTCTACGCCCCGGCGTATTCCCGGAGCGATATCCGAAGCAGCAGGATTATCCCAGACCGCTTTCGAGCTGCCTGCCGCCCAGGACGTGGAGATGAAGGTGTTTGACGACCTGGGTTCCGTGCTCGCCGCTGTTGATGACGAGGCGGTAGCCGGACTTATCGACTCCCTTGCGCTTTGCCACTTCCTGGGCCGCCTTGAGCATGGCGAACCATATTTCCTTGTCGTCGAGATCGTTGATGCCTAGGTAGTGCTTCTTGGGGATAATGATCGTGTGCACGGGCGCCATGGGCTGGATGTCGTCGAAGGCCAGCACCAGATCGTCTTCGTATACCTTGTTCGAAGGAACCTCATTGCCTGCGATCTTGCAGAAGATACATCCCATCTCATACCTCCGGATACGCTATCGGATATTCTGTGTCCCGCTCTGTGCGATCGCCGCTCTCAGGTCGATCTTTCCCTCGTACACGGCCTTGCCGGTGATCACGCCCATGAGCCCGGGTATGGCCTTAAGCGCGATGATATCGTCCATGCACGACACCCCGCCCGACGCCACGACCGGGATAGCGACCTGCTCCACCATCTCCCGGGTGGCCTCGATGTTCGGCCCGGTGAGCATGCCGTCGCGGTCGATATCCGTGTACACCACGAATGCAGGGCTGCTCGGTTCGTACTCCCTTGCCAGCGCGACCGCGGTCTTGTCCGTGATCTTCTTCCAGCCCCGGGTGGCAACCCTGCCTTTGAGAGCATCGATGCCGATGCCCACACGGCCCGGAAAGGCGGCCAGGATCTCGCGGGCAGCCTCGGGGGCTTCCGCTGTGATCGTCCCGAGAATGACGTATTGCACGCCGAGCTCGAAGGCGCGCCGTGCATCCCTGACAGTTCTGATACCTCCGCCCAGCTCGACCTCAACCCCTGCTGCGGCACAGATGGATTCGATGGCCGGGACGTTGACGCCCTCGCCCTTGATCGAGCCGTCGAGGTCCACCACGTGGATCCTCTCGGCCCCGGCATCCTGAAATGCCTTCGCCACATCCGCCGGTACGCTGCTGTAGCAGGTGACATCGTCGAAGGCACCCTTTTTCAGGCGGACCACCTTGCCTTCGTGCAAATCGATGGCAGGAATGACGATCACGTTACCCTCCGGTGTTCTCTCACCCACCAGCTGTTGAAGAGGATGCAGTAGCGCAGGATGTAGACCTTCTTGTCAGAAGCCTGCACCTCGTAGAACTCCTCAGGGTAGAATCCCGGGTCTTCGTACGCCTCGCGCCAGTGACTCAATACCTGCTCGATTTCCATGCTCTGCCCGTCGATCTCCATCCGGTAAGGCCTGCCCGGATAGGTGTAGCTGTCTAAAGTCCTGACCTTGGCGTGACGGTATTTCATAAGCTTTCTTTGGTGGAGGGCACCTCGACCCCGGTTACGGCTGTGGCCTCCTTCAGGGCACGGGCCAGTGCCTTGAAGCAGGCCTCGGCGAGATGGTGTCCGTTTCCCGCCGCAAAAACGCTCAGGTGCAGGGTGATGTCTGCATTGAAGGCAAGTGCCCGGAAAAACTCCGGAACGAGTTCCAGGCTCAGATCGCCTGCCTGCCCGTGGAATACGTCGCCTCCATGGATCTGAAAGAAGGGTCTGCCCGAGATGTCCAGACAGGCCTCCACGAGCGACTCGTCCATGGGCACCTTTGCCAGTCCGTAGCGGTTGATCCCCTTCTTCTCGCCCAGCGCCTTCTTGAGCGCGCGCCCCATCACGATGCCGATGTCTTCCACGGTATGGTGCAGGTCCACGTGGACATCGCCTCTGGCGACCACCTTAAGCCCCAGGCCTCCATGCTTGGCAAAGGCATCGAGCATGTGGGTCAGAAACCCGGAGGGGATGTCCGGGCTGAACTCCCCGCCGTCGAGGCAGAGCGTGACCGAGATATCGGTCTCCTTGGTCTTGCGCGTAACGGTCGCTGTTCTCACTGTGTAACCCCCATAGTCTCTTCGAAGATCTTGACAACCTTCTCCAGAGACCCTGCATCGGCGCCTCCCTGGGCAAAGGCGGGCTTGCCGCCGCCCCGGCCGCCAACGGCCTGCATGGCCTTCTTCATGATCTTCCCCGCGTCGAAGGTATCAACCGCATCCGGGGTGGTCATGACCATGAAGGTGGCCTTGTCGGTTCCGGGTGCATAGAGAACGGCCGCGCCCGATTTGATGCGCTCCTTGATCCGGTCGCCCACCTCGCGCATCTGGGCGATATCCCCGGTATCGACCTTCTTGAAGAACACCTTATGGGCACCCACCTGGTATTCCTTCTCGTCTTCTCCCGCACCGGCGCCGGTTGCGATGCGGACGTTGAGGTCCTTGATGGTGCTTTCCTGTTCACGGATCTTGCCCTGCAGGCCTGCAATGCGCTCGTTGATCTCGGGAGGGGAGCACTTGAGCCTCTCGGATGCCGCGGATACGATAGCGGCAAGGCCCCTGAGATGCTCCAGGGACCGGGTGCCGGCAATGGCCTCGATCCGTCTCAAGCCTGCGGATACGCTGGATTCGGACGTGATCCTGACCAGACCGATCTGGCCTGTGGCGTGGCAGTGCGTACCCCCGCAGAGCTCGACCGATACGCCGTCTCCCATGACGACCATGCGCACCTCTTCGCCGTACTTTTCGTCGAACAGGGCCATGGCCCCTTTCGCCATGGCCTGTTCCTTGGAGGTGATCTCGGTGCGGATGGGGAAATCCTCCAGGACATACTGGTTCACGATGGCCTCGACCTGGTCGATTTCTTCCCGGCTCATGGCCGCGAAGTGGGTGAAGTCGAACCTGAGCCGATTTTCGTCTACGTAAGACCCGGACTGGTGCACGTGCTCGCCCAGCACTTCGCGCAAGGCCCGCTGGAGGAGGTGCGTGGCGCTGTGGTGGCGCATGATGCTCTTGCGCCTGTTCTGATCCACGGCGAGCGTCACCTCCTGCCCTTTGACGAAAACCCCTCCGGTGACCTCCGCCTGGTGGATGATGATCCCGGACTCGGTCTTTGAGGTGTCCACGACCCGGGCACTCGCACCATCGGAGCGGATCGTGCCCGTATCGCCCACTTGGCCTCCGGACTCACCGTAAAAGGGTGTGATATCAGTGATGATCCGGCCTCTTTTCCCCTCCAGGAGCTCGGGACAGGAGACATACCCTTCGGGAGTCTCTTCCTGGAGCTCAAGGATTTTGCCCACAGCCTCGAACACGTCATAGCCCACGAAACGGATCCGGGCATCCCCGAGCGAGGCATCCAGACCGCCTCCCTCTCCCGCGGCCCCGGTAAAGGCCGAGGCGGTGCGCGCCTTTTCCCGCTGAATTTCCATCTGCTTTTCGAACCCGACGCTGTCAACGGTGAGCCCTTCCTTGCGGGCGATGTCCTCGGTGAGATCCATCGGGAACCCGAAAGTGTCGTAGAGCGTGAAGGCGGCATCGCCGGGGATGACATTCTTCCCCTGAGACTTCACCTCGGCCATGACCTCGTCGAGCAGGGCGAGTCCGCGGTCGAGGGTCTTCAGGAAACGCTCTTCCTCGTTGGCGATCACCTTGTCGATGAAACCCTTGCGGGTCTTCAGATCGGGATAGGCATCCGACATCAGGGCAACGACCTCCATGGCCACCTTGTGGAGGAAGGGTTTGTCCATACCCAGAAGCTTGCCATGCCGGATCGCCCTGCGGAGGATCCTCCTGAGCACGTAGCCCCTGCCCTCGTTCGACGGGAGCACACCGTCTCCCACGAGGAAGGCGCCCGCCCGGGCATGGTCGGCCACCACGCGCAGCGAGACATCGGTGTCCTCGTTCTCGCCGTAACGCACCTTGCTCAGCTGAGTGATAAAGGAGATGAGCGGGGTGAACAGATCGGTGTCGTAGTTGCTTTTCACGCCCTGCATCACCGCGGTGACGCGCTCCAGCCCCATGCCGGTGTCGATGCTCGGATTGGGAAGCGGGGTCATGTCTCCGGAGGCGTCACGGTTGTACTGCATGAACACGAGGTTCCATATCTCGAGATACCGGTCACACTCGCACTCGCCGATCCTGCACTCGGGCCTTCCGCAGCCCACGGCCGGACCCTGGTCAAAGATGATCTCGGAGCAGGGGCCGCACGGTCCGGTATCGCCCATGGACCAGAAATTGTCCTTGTCGCCGAGCCGGATGATGCGATCGGGAGAGAGCCCGATCACGTCCCGCCAGATGGCGAAGGCCTCGTCGTCGCTGGTGTGCACGGTTGCCCAGAGCTTGTCCGGGTCGATCTCCATCCGCTTCACCAGGAGCTCCCACGCAAACTCGATGGCGCCCTGCTTGAAGTAGTCCCCGAACGAGAAGTTCCCCAGCATCTCGAAAAAGGTGTGGTGCCTGGCCGTCCGGCCGACGTTTTCCAGATCGTTGTGCTTTCCGCCTGCGCGCACGCACTTCTGTGAGGTGGCGGCCCGGGAATAGGGCCGTTTATCCGTGCCCAGAAACACGGACTTGAACTGCACCATGCCTGCATTGGTGAAGAGCAGGGACGGATCGTCAGCCGGCACCAGCGAGGAGCTGGGTACGATGGTGTGACCCTTTTCCTGGAAATACTTGAGAAACAAGCTGCGAATTTCGGAACCTTTCATGCATCGACCCCATCCAGTATGTTCAGAATCTTGTCAAACGCAAAACCTCTGCCCGCAAGGAAGCGGATCAGCTTTTCTCGTGTCAGGCCCTTTCTCTTCTCGATGAGCCTGGCGATTCTCTCTTCCTCGCCGAATTCCTTCGATACCCTGCTCAAGGCTTCATCGGCCATGCCCTCGGGAATCCCCAGCTCCTCGAGCGAAAGCCGGATGGAGAAATCCCCCCACCCCTTCTCGGCCATGAGCCTGGCCCTTCGCACTGCATATTCCCGGTCGTCGAGATAACCGAGATCGAGAATCCTGTCGAGGACTCTCCGTATATCCTCTTCGCTCAACCCCTTGCGCTCGAGTTTTTTTTTAGCTCAAAGGTCGAGACAGCCCTTCGGGCAATCACCCGGAAGGCATAGGCGAGACCCTGTTCATATGTTTCGATATTTCCCATCTTGGAATATCGTCGGTTTTTCCTTATCACCAGAGCCTTCTCCCTGCTCCCCGGATGTTTCGCCCTCGAACTGGTCCCACTTTGAATCGCTGGTGCCGCGGATGCCCTTCATGCGCAGAGCAAAGTCGTTGGGATTCGTTGCCTGCCGCATGGCCTCGTGGTAGCTCACCTTGTTATCCTTCACCAGGGCCATGAGCGACTGATCGAAGGTTTGCATGCCGTAGGTGATCGTGCCCTCGGCAATGGCATCGGGGATCTCTTCGGTGCGGGTCTCGTCCGTAATGCACTCGCGGATCCTCGCCGTCGAGATCATCACCTCGGCTGCAGGGACAACACCCTGACCGTCCGCCTTGGGCAGAAGCCGCTGGGAAACGACGGCCTTGAGGACGCCTGCCAGCTGCAGCCGCACCTGCTGGTGCTGGTGCGGCGGATACTGCGAGACGATGCGCATGACGGTTTCCACCGCATCCAGGGTGTGCAGGGTGGAGAGCACGAGGTGGCCGGTTTCCGCCGCGGTCAGCGCGATGTCGATTGTCTCCTTGTCGCGCATCTCGCCCACCAGGATCACGTCCGGGTCCTGCCGCAGAGCGGCGCGCAGCGCCATGGCAAAGGAGTTCGTGTCAGCCCCCACCTCACGCTGGTTGATGATGGACTTGCGGTCGCGGTGCAGGAACTCGATCGGGTCCTCGATGGTGATCACGTGGCAGTTCCGGTAGGTGTTGATGTGATTCACCATGGCGGCCATGGTGGTGGACTTGCCCGAACCCGTGGTCCCGGTCACCAGGATGAGACCTTTGCGCTCCAGGGCGATCTTCTTGAGCACCTCGGGCAGCCCCAGGTCTTCAAGGTTCGGGGGGTCGGTGGGGACCACCCGGAACACCATCCCGAAGCTTCCCCGCTGCCGGAAGCAGTTGACCCTGAAGCGTGCCACGCCCGAGAGGCCGTAGGCCAGGTCAATCTCGTTGGTGGTATCGAACTTGGCCTGCTGGTACTGGTTCATGATGCTGTAGGCCATGGACGAGATGTCGTCATTGGTGAGCTTTTCGCGGTCCCTCAGCGGAATCAGTGCACCGAACCGCCGGATCACCGGCGGCAGTCCGACCTTGATGTGGACGTCCGAGGCCGACATCTCCACCGCCTGCCTCAAGACATCGTTGATATCCATCTCTGCTCTCCTAATGTTTTTATCGCCGCCCTTATGCTTCTGCAAGCTCGGGCGTCCCTGCCTCGGCCGGAGAAGCGCTTTCCTTCTTCGCCGGGGCATCGGCCATCCGGAACGTATTCCTCAATTCCTCGTAGATCTCTGCATAGACCTCGGGGTGCTCTTTCAGGAAAGCCTTTGCCGCCTCCCTTCCCTGGCCCAGCCGCTGCTTCTTGTAGCTGTACCACGCACCCGACTTCTCGATGATGCCCCGGTTCGGCAGTGACCCCACGTCGAGGATCTCGCCATACCGGGAGATGCCCTCGCCGAACATGATGTCGAACTCGACCTCTTTGAAGGGAGGCGCCATCTTGTTCTTGACCACCTTGACCTTGGTCCGGCTGCCGATCACGTCGGCGCCTTCCTTGATGGGCCCCGCGTTTTTGATCTGCAGACGCACGCTCGCATAGAACTTCAGGGCATTGCCGCCCGTGGTGGTCTCGGGGTTGCCGTAGAGCACACCGATCTTCTGCCTGGTCTGGTTGATGAAGATCGCCGTGGTGTTGGTCTTGGAGATCGCGCCCGAGAGCTTCCTGAGCGCCTGGGACATGAGCCTGGCCTGGAGGCCCATGTGCGCGTCGCCCATGTCGCCCTCGATCTCGGCCCGGGGAACGAGCGCGGCCACCGAGTCGATGACCACGATGTCCACGGCATTGGACCGCACCAGGGTCTCAGCGATCTCCAGGGCCTGCTCGCCCGAATCGGGCTGGGAGACCAGGAGGTCGTCGATGTTCACGCCGAGCTTCTTCGCATAGTTGATGTCGAGGGCGTGCTCGGCGTCGATGAACGCCGCCATCCCGCCCTGGGCCTGGGCCGAGGCAATGCAGTGCAGCGCGAGCGTGGTCTTGCCCGAGGACTCGGCGCCGTAGATCTCGGTCACCCGTCCCCGGGGGATCCCGCCGATGCCCAGTGCCTCGTAGTCCAGCAGCAGCGAGCCGGTCGAGATGACCGGCACGTCCTTGCCGACGCTGTCAGCCCCCATGCGCATGATGGACCCCTTGCCGTAGGTCCGCTCGATTTTTGTGATGGCATCCTGCAATGCCCGCTTTCTTCCTTCTTCCATTGGTTCATTCTCCTTTGTACCCCAGAATGCTCCTATTCAAAACAGTGTAGCGCGCCCCGCTCGGCAGCAGCTCGCTCTGATATAAAACGATCTCGGTTGCTGAAAAACCCTTTTTCCTCAATTCCTTATTCAGGTCTACCACAGTCGGAATCTTTAGTCTACCTATGGTTATATGGGCCTGGAACGGGCGTTTCTCGGGTTTGACGCCGAATAGCGCACAAGCCTTATCCACCCGCGAGGCGAGCTGCCCCAAGCGCTCGATTTCACCGCTCAGCCCTGCCCAGACGACCCGGGGGCGCCTGAGATTCGGGAACACGCCCAGGCCTTCCACGGCCAAACCCAAAGGGGAAAAATCCCGTGCCACGGCGTTCAGTTCGACCGATAGGGGACCGACGGTCTGCTCAGGAATATCGCCCAGGAATTTCAACGTGATATGCATCCCTGCAGGCTTCACCCACCGCACCCGGTCGTTTTTTTTGCTGAGATCGGCGATCACGGAGGCGAGATCGGCCTTGATCTCTTCGGGCAGGTCAATGGCTACGAATGTCCGTATCATGGAGATAGGTCCTCAAAAGAAAGAGCGCGGTCTTTGCAAAGGCCATTTTGTTGCCCTGCCGGTCGAATCTGAACCGGAAATCCTTAACCGCATGATCTTCCTTTCGCCCTGCGGCGATCCATACCGTCCCCACAGGTTTTTCGTCCGATCCGCCCGTGGGGCCTGCAATGCCCGTGGTGGCGACCCCGACGTCGGCACCCGTGAGATCCAGAACCCCCTTGAGCATCGCTGCCGCGGTCTGATGGCTCACCGCACCGTGACGAGAGATGATTTCCTCGGGAACTTTCAGTACTCGGATCTTGATCTCGTTACTGTAGGACACCACCGAGCCCATGAAGTATTCCGAGCTCCCGGAGAGCTGGGTCACGATGTGGGCGATGAGCCCGCCTGTGCACGACTCCGCGGTGGCCAGGGTGAGCCCCCTTCTCTTGAGCAGAGCGGCCACGCTGGCGTTCAAGTTTTCCTGCTCCAGGGCATGGGGGCCGAGTATCCGGCGGACGTCCTGCTCGATCGTCTTAGGCACGATCAGGGCCACCTCCATGTCCCTCGGCAGAAAGCCGCACGCCGCAGCCAGGTCTCCCAGGCGCCGGGCGATTTCCACCTCTCTGAGGCCGAATACCGTGACCTCCACGGTTTTCGGCGCGCTCTCATTGAGTTCCCGGGCCAGGATGCCGAACATCGCATGCGCCTCACGGGGGACGCCGGGAAGAAAGACGACCCGGGTGCCGTGATCGAAGCGCAGGTCGATCCCCCGGGCAGAGCCGACGGGATTGTCGATCTCGGGGTAGAGCCGAGCGTCGCCGGAGGCGGCCAGTGTTTCGACCGCCCTGTGCGTAGTGTCGTCCGGGGTCAGCCCCAGCCCTCCGGTGACGATGATCAGGCCGTTTGCCTGGGCGAGATCTCGCACGGTCTTTACGAGCCTTTCCGGACTGTCTCCGATAACGCGGACCTCGTCCATGGAAATGCCCCGGGAGGTCATCCACGACGCCATGGGCTGAATGAGTGCATCCTGGCGCAAACCCGTAAGGATTTCCGAACCGGTTATGATGATCGAAGCCTTCACCTGGGCCTCCTGAGCATCTTGAGCACTCCTGCCAGCACGACTGCGCTGATCGCGCCCGCCGCCACGTCGTCCATCATGATCCCGAACCCTGCTGGCAGCCTCTCCAGCCGTCTTATCGGAGGCGGCTTGGTGATGTCGAAAAGGCGGAAGATCGCCGCGCCCAAGAAGATCTCGCGGAATCCCCGGGGCCTGGCGAGCATGGTGATCAGCGTGCCCGAGACCTCGTCGATCACCACCTGCCCGGGGTCCTTCCCCCAGCATTTTTCCATCCGCGAGGATGATGCAACTCCTGCTATGGTTATCAGCGCGGTCGCAAGGAGGTAGCGCGACAGGGAGAGCTTTCGGAGGAGCAGATACAACGGCAGTGCGGCGAAGGTCCCCACCGTCCCGGGTACCTTAGGCGCATAACCCGCTCCGAAAAACGTGGCGATGACCCGGCAGAGAGCATCGAGGAATGACATGAGTTATTCTTGCGCCGGCCCGATGTCTTCAATCTTGTCAATGATCCGGGAAAGGGGACCGGTGGAAACGAGTCTGTCCATCTCTTTGAGGATTTCCTGAAAGTGCTTCAGGATCTGTTCTCCCTCGCGGGTCAGGCTCGCACCGGTTCGTCCGTGTCTCCCTTTTTCAAGCAGACCGATCCCCAGCCTCTCTTCGTATTCTCTGACCTTCCCCCAGGCCGCCCGGTATGACATGCCGAGCTCCTGGGCAGCCTTGTGGAGGGATCCGGTTTCGGCCACGAGATCGAGGAGCTTGTAGATGCCCATGCCGAACACCGTGTTCCCATCCTTTTCAATCCAGACCTTGTATGCGAATTCCATAGGACATGGATACCACTATGCGCGCAAAGAATCAATGGTGTGAAAACGTTCGGAAAATACGAGGATTCGACAGGTCTGCTTCACGGTTTCCAGTTGATCGCAAAGGTGTTTATGCGTTATGGAAATTCTTCAGAAAAAGAAGCTGCAAGAAGAGGATCATATGACAGAGTGCTATATCAAGGATCTTCCCCGGCACGCGGGGAAAGAGGTCGTCCTCAAGGGATGGGTCTCCAACAGGAGATCGAGCGGCAAGGTTTCCTTCCTTCTCATCCGGGACGGAAGCGGCCTGTGCCAGGCCATAGCCGAGCGGGAAGTGCTCGGAGACATCTACCAGGAGGTGAAGAAAATCCCCCTGGAATCGTCTCTTGAGGTTCAGGGAACAGTAGTGGAGGAAAGCAGGTCCCCGGGCGGGTACGAGCTGCATGTCACAAGGGTGGAGATTATCCACAAGTCTCAGGAAGAGTTTCCCATCGGCAAGAAGGAGCACGGGCCTGACTTTCTTCTGAACAACCGCCATCTCTGGCTCCGATCGAGCCGACAGATCGCCATCATGCGGGTGCGCGACACCCTGGTGAGGCATATCCGGGAGTACTTCCACAAAAACGACTTCACCCTCATCGATTCGCCCATCTTTACCACCACCTGCGGCGAGGACACCTCCAGTCTCTTTTCCGTAGACTATTTCGATCTGGGCAAGGCCTTTCTCTCGCAGACCGGCCAGCTCTATCTGGAAGCGGCCATCTTCGGACTGGGCAAGGTCTACTGCTTCGGCCCCACCTTCCGGGCCGAGCGTTCCAAGACAAGGCGCCATCTGATCGAGTTCTGGATGGTCGAGGCCGAGGCCGCGTTCTATGACCACGACCGCAACCTCGCCCTGCAAGAGGACTTTGTCTCGTACATCGTACAGAACACCATTGCCGAGAGGGCCGAGGAGCTGGCCTCCCTGGGGCGGGACATCGAGCCGTTAAAGAAGGTCGTGCCGCCCTTCTACCGCATCAGCTACGACGAGGCCCTGACCATCCTCAAGGAAAAGGGATCAGACATCGAGTGGGGCACAGACCTGGGCGGAGACGACGAAACCCTGATCACGAGCCTCTACGACAAGCCGGTGTTCATCGAAAACTATCCCCGGAAGGTCAAGGCCTTCTATATGAAGCAGCACCCCGACAAGCCCGATTATGTCAAGTGCGCCGACCTCCTGGCGCCCGAGGGCTACGGCGAGATCATCGGAGGCTCTGAACGCGAGGACGACTATGACAAGCTCTTGCAGGCCATCCGGGAAAACAATCTGGACCCCGAGCGCTACGGCTGGTACCTCGACCTGAGAAAGTACGGCAGCGTCCCCCATTCGGGGTTCGGCCTGGGAATCGAGCGCACCCTGTCCTGGATCTGCGGCCTCAAGCACGTCCGGGAGACCATACCCTTCCCCAGGATGATCTACCGGGCATATCCCTGACGTAATAGAACGCACGCCGGCAGCGGCGCCGGCGTACAGTTCATATTACCCATTCATGAACAGGATACCTCTCGATTTTTTCATCCGGGATACATCAATCGACTGGCACAAAAAACCGGATCGTGAAAATTCTTCATTGCCGAGCAGCACCTGAGAGCATGGTCGACCGGTACAGTAAACAGGGCTGGTATTTTCTTCAAGAAGCGGGATCAGAAGGTTGAATTGGTAGCAGAGCATTACAGAAAAGCGGCGAGGGAGGAGGGGGGTTTACAGGGGCTCTTCCGCTCTCTGGACAGCCCTTTCTGATACATCCGCGGTTCGACTCCAGGCGGCCCCGTAAACTCGCTCCGCTTCGCTTCGCTCAGACAGTACGGGGCCAAGCGCCTTCCGTCTTCACCTTAGATGTATTCGCAGAAAGGGCTGTAAGGTTCGCTCCAGAGCCCCTGTAAACCCCCCTCCTCCCTGGGGCTCTGGGTGGGCTTGGGCTGCTGGGGCATGGCCTCCAGGCATTCGTTTCTTGAGGTGGGCATGTGAGAGAGTCTTTCTCCGGAATAGTCTAGGCAGGGAACAGACAGACTTGAGGATGGGCTGGAGTGATTTCTGACAGGAAAGGATATGAGCTTGTCAAATGATAGCTGGAGAGGATTTAGACAGAAAAGCATGTGGGCTTGATTAAAGACAGGATGCTGGAGAAAAGATCGCTCAGATTCCAGCAGGCTCTTCAAGGACGTCCTTCATTCCCCCGGTCATCTTTGCTTTTCCCTGTGGCTCTTCCTCTCCTTCCCCTTCTTTTGTTCAGAGGCATCAAGGAATCGAGGTGTCATGTGGGTTCGAGGGGATTGACGGGCGAACTGTTATCGTCTCCTGCATATGCAGCCATCAGCTATGCCGGCAGGAAAAGCGATCCCATCTGTTTGAGCTTTAGCGAGTCGATGGGATCGCCCTGCCGGCATACGTGACTGCATCAGGAGATGATTCCAGTTCGCCCGTCAATCCCCTCGAACCCACACTCCCCAAGCACTATTCTCGCCCCCATCTTTAAAGCTTCCCAAAAGCAACACCCGCGAATCAAGCAGGTATCATATTAAAAAAGACCTATGGGAGCGAACAAACCAGCTCCTCGCAGATAGGGGCAGGAAGCCAGGTCATCATGGAGTCATGCCGTATGTTGAGACTCGACCTCGATCCTGTACACCGGTTTTGAGGATAAGGGAAAACAGGGATGGTGGAAAAGAAAAGGTTGGAGCGGGAAACGGGATTCGAACCCGCGACTTTAACCTTGGCAAGGTTACACTCTACCACTGAGTTATTCCCGCCCAAAAACAAACCACCTTATAAGCAACTCCTTTTTCATTGTCAAGGCACTTTTCCCTATCACAGATCGGGCCTTTAAGCCTGTATCCTTTCCATCCGATATATGCCCTTCCTGGGCCGATGCCGGCCAGGGTCCATTCGTTTCCCTCAGCCGGGATCCATTGACAATTTTTCCCATCCTCTTACTTTCACTCTTATGGTTTTCCCTTAGGAGGCTTGCGTTTTACCCCTGCAAGAGGAAGCTGCCTGCCCATTCAAATGACAAAGGAACGAGGTGGTTCATGAGCGAGAACGAACACACTGGGCCCGATCTGCAGACCATGGTCACGGAGTGGCTCAAGGCCGCCGGCAGGTTCTGGGGCGAAACAGGACGGGAAGACGGCGGTCCGGCTGATGATGACAGGCGGTCGAAGCAGACCGAGCGCATCTCCGTAGAGGCATACACCGCGATGATGAAAACCTACCATGCCCTCTCGTCGGCCATGAGCGAGCCATCGGCAATGGATTCGATTCTGCGCACCGCAAGGATTCTCCCCGACATCACGACAACCCTCCTTATCACGGGAATGAAGGGATATTTCGCTCTGCAACAGCAGATCATCGATAAGATCGGGAGAATAGGAAACAGCGTGGATTCTTACCACTTCGATGCTATCGATCAGGAAACCCTTCGGGCATGGTCCGAGATTTATCAGAAGGAAATCAGGCAGTTTTTCAATATACCGCAGCTCGGGCTGAGCAGGTTCTACCAGGAGAGAGTCAACCAGGCCCTGGATAAGCTCAATATTTTCAGCACGTCCCTGGCGGAGTTTCTCCATCTTCTCAGGCTGCCGTTTGAAAAGACCTATCGCATGATGCATGAGAAGATCGAGGAGCTTACCCGTTCGGGCAATCTGCCCGAAGACTCCCGGGCCTACTATCAGATGTGGGTCAAGACCCTCGAAGGGCACTTCATGACGCTCTTTCAGTCGCCCGAGTACAACAAAACACTTAAGGAGACAGTGGATGCCCTGGAAGACTATCTTTCAGCACGCAGCAGAATTCTCCAGGACATGCTTCAGTCCCTGCCGGTTCCCTCAAGGAGAGAGATGGAAGACCTCTGCAAGGAGGTCTATCTGCTGAAAAAGAAAGTCCGCTCTCTCGAAAAGGCGAAAAGCAAGGAATAGCAGGAAAGGAGACGCTATGGAGAAACCGAAAATCCCGGTCGACATGATCCTGAAGCACCTTGCCGAGCAGGCGGAAGTGCACCAGATGCGGGTGCAGAAGGCAACGGATGTCCTGCTGAGCAATCTCGATACCGAGATCGCCACGACCCCCTACGAGGTGGTGTATGAAGAAGACCGTGTAAAACTCAAGCACTATCGCGCCGCCCAATCAACAGAACAGACCATGAAAACACCCCTGCTGGTCGTCTACGCCCTCATCAACCGCGAGACCATGCTTGATCTGCAGCCTCAGCGGAGTGTGGTGAAAAACTTTCTGGCCAACGGGATCAATCTGTATATGGTGGACTGGGGGTACCCCACCTATAAAGACAAGTTCCTTACCATCGACGACCACGTGAACGGCTATATGGACAATATCGTCGATTTCGTTCTGGAGCGGGAAAAGGTCGAGCAGATAAATCTCATGGGCATCTGCATGGGGGGTACGTTCTGCGTGATCTACTCTGCTCTGCATCCCCACAAGGTTAAAAACCTGGTGACCACGGTCTGTCCGACCAACTTCGACACCCGTCAGGGGCTGCTGCATATCTGGATGAAATGGCTGGATGTGGACAAGATGATCGACACCTTCGGCAATATGCCCGGAGACCTCATGAACTTCGGCTTTCTCCTGCTCAACCCGGCGCGCCTGATGATAGACAAGTATATCGGGTTTATGGAAAACATGGACAACAAGCCCTTTGTCGAAAACTTCGTGAGGATGGAAAAATGGATTTTCGACAGCCCGGACGTTCCGGGTGAGACGTTCAGGCAGTTCATCAAGGATCTGTACCAGAAAAACCTCCTGATCGAGAACGGGCTGATGATCGGAGGGAGGCATGTCGACCTGCGGAAAATCACCATGCCCATGCTCAACATCTATGCTCAGTATGACCATCTGGTGCCTCCGGAAGCAGCCGAGAAGATCACCAGCGTAGTGGGCAGCAGGGACACCGAAAATGTGTGCCTCGATACCGGCCATATCGGCATCTATGTGAGTTCCAAGACCCAGAAGGAATTCGCCCCCAAGATCGTCAACTGGCTTAAAGCGCGCGAAGATCGATATGAGCCTGCCGGAAAAGATCATACGGAGAGCGCCTCCAGGAGGATGCGTACCTCCGCGAAAAATATGTCTCCCAGCCTCAAAAGGAGCGAGGAGTCGAGTCATGCCGGAAAAAAGGAACTTTTTTTCGACAATTTGCAGGGTAAGCAGGGCATTCGGGACCACCCTTGAGAAGGAGGGTCTGCTGGATCTGATCGTCCGAAGCGCTATCGAAACCATGGATGGCAAGGCCGCGAGCCTGTTCATGCAGGATGAAACCAGGAAAGACTCGCTGTACTTCCCCATAGCGCAGAGGGGCCTGTCCAAAGACTATCTCCATATGGAGCCCAGCGAGGCAAAGCGGGCTGCCGAGGAGATTCTCACAAAAGGCTACATCGCCATATACGATGCCACGAAGGACCCGCGCGTCCACCATCACGAGCTGAAAAAGGCCGAGGGAATCGCCTCCATCCTGGTAGTGCCGGTCATGGCCAGAGATCTGGTGATTGGCGTTCTCGGCCTGTACACCGCCAAGCACCGCAGGTTCTCAAGCGATGAGATCGAGTTCCTCACCGCTCTGGCCGAACAGGGAGGCATGGCCATCGAACGCGCCCGGCTGGTGGAGCAGATCCGGAAGAATACCGAACTCTTCCTCGATCTCTCGGCGAGTATCAATTCCAGCCTGGATATCAAGAACATCATGGAGATCCTGACCGTGGACGTGGCGCGCACGTTCGGGGTAAAGGCCGTATCGGTCAGGCTTCTGGACAGGGAAAAAAAGGTCTTAAAGCTGGTCACCAGCTATGGACTGAGCGAGGCCTACCTCAACAAGGGCCCGGTCTATGCGGAAGAGAGCATTGCCGAAGCACTTCAGGGCAAGGTGGTCGCGATCTGCGATGCATCCCAGGCAGCGGGCGTGCAGTACAAGAAGGAGAAGAAGGCTGAAGGAATCGTATCCATCCTCTGTGTTCCAATAAAAGCAATGGATGAGGTGATCGGCGTGCTCCGTCTTTACAGCGGCATACGCAGGGAGTTTACCGAAGACGAGATCAAGCTCGCCACGGCCATTGCCCATCAGGGCGGGCTCGCTATTCGCAATGCTTCGCTGTACCTCATGCTCAAGGAAGACATGCAGGATCTCAAACAGGACATCTGGAGCCACCGGATGTGGTTTTAGTATAGCAGATGCGCAATAGTAATCCTTTCGTCTTCTTGCCGAGTGACGAGCCAAAGAGGTATAATGGAATTCGCTTATTAAGACAACCCCGGCGGATAGCCCACAGGGTGTCAGACGCTTTGATCAAAGGTCCGGGACAGACGTGATAAACCGGTACGCCATGAACAACAAGAGGAGAAGCTGCAGCAACGAATATGGGCGGGTCGAGCATGCGGTACAGGAGATATCCCGGAAATTCAAATTCCACCATATCTAAAAAGGCCGCAACAGTCGCTGGAATACAGATCGCCGGATGAGATATGCAGCCGGACGCCGTCATCTCTCCCATTCCAGCATGATGTGCGGGATCTGGCCGGCGATGAAGAAATGCCCGCGAAAAACGCCTCAAACAAAGGGGATTGAAAAAGGAGGAGACTATCAGATGACATAAGGTAAGCACCCGTCGTTTCGCTGGGACATCAACCATCATTGGGCCGAAATTTTTATCTGGACGGAAAAAGGATTCTATCGACAAAAAGAGAAGGAGGGCAAACATGCCCGGAAAAACTATATCGGAACTTCAAGTTGGGGATTTTGCAGAATTCACAAAAACAATCTCTGAGGCTGATATTTATCTGTTTGCCGGCGTGACCGGCGATCTCAACCCGGCTCATATCAACGAAGAATATGCAAAAAACACCTTTTTCAAGACACGCATCGCCCATGGGATCCTCCAGGCCGGATTCATTTCAGCAACCATCGGCATGCAGCTTCCGGGGCCGGGCACCATCTATATCCGGCAGGAGCTCAATTTCCTGGTGCCTGTCCGGATCGGCGACACGATTACCGCCCGGGTGGAGGTGGCGGAAATAAACCTTGAGAAGAATCGCGTCATCCTCAAGACCACCTGCCAAAATCAGAACCAGGAAACAGTACTCGACGGGCAGGCCCTGGTAAGCCCTCCCAAGGCCCCTAAGCAATATCCACCACTCCCTTGAGAGCGCGGAATGCCCTCAAGCGTCTCAGCGAGGCGGAGTGTCCGATGGGGGAGTCTGCCCGGAGAAGCAGCATAAGAGAGTGCCGCCTCGTTCCTTCCTTTGCGAACAGGCTTTGCCGCCAATGACCGGCCGGGCGAACATCGCCTGACCTCTGCTGCGGATTTATGTCTTGCGACTCGAAGGAGACCTTTTTTTCGGGGCCGGTTCCCGGGCCTGCTTCTCTTGCCCGCCCGCAGCCTCTGTACTACCCGAGCGGCTGAAGAGTTTCGAAAAGTTGACCATCATATCCTGAAACTGCTCAGCCTGGCTCTTCATCAGGTTCTGGAATGCGGCGATCCCCTCGCTCTGGGCAGAGAGCTTCTCATCCAGGATGGTGCGGAGACGGCGGATATCCTCTTCCTGGCGCAGGGTTTTTTCCCTAAGCTCCTCATAGTCCTTCCGCAGGGCCTGGTAACCCGCGGGAGAAGGGTAGCCCATCGGGTTGCTCATCAGCGAGAAGACCCCTCCTATGAACATCCTCTGAATGTCTTCCGCGGCCTTGAGATAGGCGGTGAAGTATCTCGGCATTTCCTGGAGAAAGAAATCCAGGCCCCAGTACTTGCGAAACATCCCGAATATATCCTGAAAACTCCCGAACCCCTCGGCCATCATCCGCGAATATTCTTCCATGAGCTTCTGTCCCCGTGCGGCGTTCAGGAAGGTGTTTCCCCAGAGCTCCAGCGCCTGTGTATCCATACTCGTTCCCCTTTGTTTTTATGTCTGGTCGATCTCCAGCTGAAACAGAACCGGGCCGCGGGCGTTGTTTTCACCGAATCGCTTGTCCAGCGAAAACTCCGATTTCGGATTGGACCAGGACGTGGCTATGGCAAGGTGTCCCTTCGGAAATCCTGTCACCTCGACATCGATGAAATCCATGGGTGCAAGCGCGGTTTCCCTCTCCACCAGATCGTCCCGTTCACCATAGCAGATCAGCCAGCGGTAGCCCTTTTCCTGCATGCGATGCAGATTGAGCTTTCTGCCGAAGAGCCTGACCGGCAGCGTCCCGTCGCTCGTGATGGGGATGTTGTACGACCGGAAGCTCATCTTGGTGATCTCCAGGGGGAGATCGGTCCGCTCGTACGAGAGCCAGTAGTTGATGGCCAGCGCTGTCTTGTTGAACTTCTCCCTCGGCCTGCCATTGGTCGAGAGCATCACCATGTCCCGGTAGAAGCTGATGAGCGGGAATTCGTCTTCAATGGCCCTGAGCTTGTAGACCCACCCCATGAGCTTGCCGTCGCCGACCTTGTTTCCGTTCGGAAGCGTTTTCGTTCCATAGGCGAGATCGTTGAATCTGGGCGGAAGGCTGTTCAGAAAGCGTGCGAGCCCCGGGCTCCTGGTTCCGTCCATGGGCGAGACACAGGTGATGAGGGTATCCACCAGACCGTCGAGTTCGCCCGAGAGGAGCCCGCACAGGGAGGTGAACCCGCCCTGGCAGTACCCGCACAGGGTTATGGGTTTGCCGTGGTTGTTCTTGACGATCTCGGCGAAATAGACATTATCTCGCACGTCATCCTCACCGGTCATGACCTGAAAGGCCGGGGTCGTCCAGATATTCTTGGCGATGCGGATATAGGTCGGGATCCCCTTGTTGGCAAAGGCATGCACAAAGCTCTTGTTTTCGCCGGGAAGGAAGGCGAGGATATTGGTCCCCAGTACGAAAGGCGGGACGATGATCATCGGTTTCGCATCCTGTTTGACCGAGACGTCTCCATGAGAAGGGAGCACCTGGTAGAGCAGAAACCGATCCGTCTCGCCGGCCTTGCGGTATCCCGGCTGATCGAAATGGAACCCGTACTCGCTCCGGATATTGCGTATGGCCTCGGGATACTCGTACACGACCTTTTCCATGAGCCTTTCCCGCTCCATGAACAGCTCGGCTATATCTCTGCCGTCCCGGAAAAGTACTGTGTTGAGCCAGGAATCGGTAATCTCGTGGTACCGGGGTATATAGTACTGTCCTATCGTGGAGATGCTGGACTTCAGGGCCTTCAGGGCAAGCTGCTGGTTCAGGAGAAGCAGCGTGGTATAGTCCATGATGGTCTGGGCTGGAGGGTATTCCAGGATCCTCCGGCTTTCCACGTTCATGAAATAGCTGAGCGATATGACGAAGGCGTCGATAAAGTCATGGGAATATCGCAACAGGCCGTTGGCATAGACCTGAGAATCTTTTGCCTGTGCCAGAGAGGCGGTCCATACCTTTTCCGAAAGCTCGTCGACATGCGTGAGGGTATCTATCGGGAAAACCGGCTCATCAAGGCTTTGAGCCTCGTTCGAAAGCATTCTTTTCTCCTGTGGAGCGACCGCATGGAGGTCACTTACTTTTTTCTTTTTCTAATGTGCTGAAATATTCATCCACCTTCTGAAAATTCTCGTCTACCGACTTCTTGAACTCGGCCCTTCCCTTTTTGTAGGCACCTATCCATTGATTCAGAACGTTCTTGCCGTCATCAGGGAGCCAGTTCGCCTGGTCAAGAAATGTTTTTGCCATTTTTTCCGCCTGTTCCTGGATCATCACCATTGCATTGAAGCTGTTGTCAAAAGAGGATTTCTGAAAATCGATCAACTGCCGCACCGCCTGTTTTTGGTCCATGCCCATTCCTCCTTTTGGGATATTTTTCATTCCCCTTCAAGGGGACGCCCCGGCTAAGAGCCCTTCTTTCCTTAAATAGAGGCGCGCGTCTCATCGTCCTTGGAGGCATCAGCGCTCCCGGCTGCCTTTGACGCAATGTTTTTCGTGAATCCATTATCAGATCCTTCTTGAATCCTCCTTTGTCGAGTCTGCCCGAAATGAAGAGCCCTGAAGATGGAGGCACGTTCCCTCTCAAGCTTTTTGCCTGAAGCAGGGCCGTGGAGATTGCCCTTCAAAGATCCATATCATTGATTTAATACGACCCACGCTGATTCTCTCAAGTTCGGCATACCCCAAGACAACCGGCTCCGCCCTGTACCGGCAGGCTTTTAGCCGGATCTGTGCCTTGTTTCCAAAGGGTCGTACGGTCAGACGGAGCCGTCAGAATTCATGAATAAACAAGCGCCGCTTTTTTAAGAAATGCCCTTTCACGATTTCCCCGTGCTCTTTGCGGCAGCCTTTCTCGCCTTAGTCGCGGTTCTGGATGTCTGCTGGGAGGTGCGCCGGGTTGTCTGCCGGGCCTGCTGCGCGGCCCTCTGTCCTGCCTCCTGAGCCTGGCTTGAGGCCCTCTGGGTAGCCTCGGCGGCGGATATGAGATACGATTCCATCTTGTCGTACCCGTCGTCCATCACCCTCTTGAGGTCGTCCCTGCCTTTTTTGTACAAGTTTCCCCATTCCATGATGATCTGCCTGCTTTTTTCAGGCATCCAGGGAATCCTGTCCAGGAACAGGCCGACCGATTTTTCGGCCTGATCCTGGATGGCGACCAGGTTTCTATATGCATTATCCAGGGCGGCTTTATGAAAGTCGAAGGCCTGCTTTATCATGGCTTTCTGATCCATCTCCAGTCCCCCTTTTCTCTCTTCCCCGCATCCGGGCACCGCGCCTACTGCACAACTCCCAGTGAAGAAGAGGAGATATATCTTTGGAGCTGATCGAACCCATCGTCTATCGCTTTCTTGAAATCATCCCTGCCCTTCTTGTACATGGTTGTCCATTCGAGCAGAGCACCCTTGCCCTCGGCAGGAAACCAGCCTGTCTGGTCCATGAATGCATTGAGCACCTTCTCGGCCTGATCCTGCAGGGTGACGATGGTTTCATAACCGTTGTCAAAGGCCACCTTCTGCAAATCGATTATCTGTAGGGCCATGGTCTTCATATCCATGATTCACTCCCCCTTTTCTTTTGATGGCTTTAATCTCAAACCAATAATAGGTCCCTCCGGTCATTTGTCAAGGGAATTATTGCAATGCAACATGCTGGAACCAGAGATTCCATGCTAGCCTGTTAACATCATTAATATCAAATTTATTATATGTTTATTATGTTCATATGCGAGCCTGTTGCCCAGGGACTATGGATATTTTGTTGCGTTGTATCATTTCTCATGGCTTTTCTCTCTGTCTCGTGTTATGAATCAGGTGTATCACGCGAGGACAGAGGACTGCCGCGCCGATGTGAGGGGATTTGATTGAAACCCCTTTACATTTGGAAAATGGCGGTTCGGGTGGCCAAGATGACTGAGAGAGAAAAGCTGCTCTTAAAAAAATACGGGAACCGGCGTTTGTACGACACAAAACGGAGCGCCTATGTCACCCTGAGTCAGGTTGCCGACATCATCAAACAGGGTGTGGACGTTGAGGTTGTTGATGCGAAGACGCAGGAGGACGTAACCGCATTCATCCTCACCCAGATCGTTCTGGAACAGGCCCGGAGAAAGAACGCGCTGCTGCCGGCGGAACTCCTCCACCTGATCATCCGCTACGGCGAGGACCTGCTCCAGGAATTTTTTCAGAAATACCTGGAGCAGACCATCCACGGCTACATCCAGTTCAAGAAGGCCATGGACGAGCAGTTCAGCAAATGGATCGACATGCAGCTCAACTACTCGGACATGGCCCATAAGACCCTATCAGGACTCACCCGTTTCCCGAATATCTTCAGCCCGCCCCCGGGTTCACCGGGGACGAAAAAAGACAAGGGCTAGAGACAGCACCTGCGCAAGATTGCGGTTTTCAGGCGCTTACCGCCATATCCTTCAGGTCGGCAGAGGTGATCCTCGCTCCCGGCGCATAGGCGGCCTCGTCGATAAAGGCCAGGGCCGAGGGCCACTCGTGCTGCAGAGCCCTTTTGCCCATGAATACGGAAATATGCCCCGCCTGAGGGATCACGGCCTTGAAGATCTGGTCCCGGGGCGTCGAGACGTAGTGTTCGAGATTGTGCACCTGGGGCACGAGGGTGATATCGTCCCGCTCGCCCGCGAGCAGCGCAAGGGGGCACGAAATGTTCTGCAGGTCGACGTATTCACAGAGCACCTCCAGGGTGCCCTTGATCAGCCTGTTCTGCTTGAAGAGTTTTTCGACGACCTCTAGATACCACCGCCCGGAAATGTCCTGGGTATACTCGTACCACCGGCTGAAATTCCGGGCCCTCTTCAGGTAGCTCTTGTCCTGCACGTTGATCCAGAGGTTCAGATAATCCCTGACGAACCGGTCGTAGGCGTTCATCATCTTCCATCCCATGAGCATGAGATCTCCCGACATGTTGCCCCCGCCGCATCCCACGAGATACTGGTAGTACATGAGCGGCAGGGTGTGGACCATGTCCTGTATCTTCCCGCCGCCGGCCGCGAAGTCGATGGGTGCGGCAGCCAGCACGAGGGCGCGCACATCATCGGGGAACAGGGCGGTATAGATCGCCGAGAGCCACCCGCCCTGGCACAGGCCTGCGAGGATGACGGGAGGGCCTGCCTTTTTCACGCACATCATGGTCTGCTTCACCAGGTCGTCGATGGTCTCATCTTTCCTGCTTAAGGTGCTCGATTTCCACTCGATGACATACACCGGATGAGTCGTCTGCCTAAGGCAGGTCTGCACCAGGCTCTGGTTCGGGGCATAGTCGGCAATGCTGGAATGGTGGCCGGCCTGGGGAGGAACGATCAGAATCGGATCGCCTGTACGGTCCTCATCGAATCTCCTTAAAATAACCGCTCGATCTTCAAATATTTTCCTGTTCGGGGTGATGAATTCGGGTTTGCCTCGCGAGGAGGCGGTCAGAAAGAATTTCATAAGATCTGCATAGGGTGTATTCATGGTGCAACTCCTTGGTGTTTGATCTTTCCCGGTGATTGCAAAAAATATAGGTGCCCCGGAAAAGGAAGGGAACGGGGGGGAACCGATGATCCATCGATGCGACCAGGGGTACTGCCCTTGACTCCGGCACTGAAAACAGTGCATAAACAGCTCGTTGTTGCCTTTTCACTCCTTCTTTATACATCCTTTCCCAGTGTGCGTCTAGAGAGAAGCGATCATTGACGTTATCTTTGATTTTCTGGAGTTTCCTCGATTATCCATTGCTCTGCAATGGCTTGTCATTTCAAGAAGGTATGTATCCGACCTGTACCTGCCCCATATGATGTCCGCAAGCTCGTTTCCGTCACGAGTTCTCTGTGCCGGATCCTGCCCCTTAGGTCCATCATAGACGCCTGCGGCTTCTCGATGGGCATAATAGACGGGCGCCGAAGATCTCCTGCTGCTCTATGATGAGTCGAAGGGATGGTTGCCGTGCAGGCGGTAAGCGCTTATCCCCTCTCTTTACTTCGCCTTGACCTCCCCTGTGAGAAACCCCGGATCAGCGTATGCGGGGTTCGGATACGTATAGAAGCCCTCTCCGGTCTTGAAACCGAGCAGGCCCTTGTCAACATAGATTTTCAGAAAATCGGCGTTCGCCTGTGCCTGGGCATCGCCGGTCTTCTTGGCCCAGTAGTCGGTGATGGTATGGACCGTGGAGAGCCCTACCTGATCCATGATGCCGAAAGGACCGATCGGGATGTGCATGACGCCCATCCACGAGCGGTCGATGTCCTCGATCGAGGCCACTCCCTTCGATGCCAAGGTAAGCGCGGAAAAGAACAGGCTTGAGAGCATGGTGTTGAACACGTAGCCGTTGTTTTCCCGGTTGAGCATGATCACGATCTGGCCGATGCTCTTTGCAAACCCGCTGACGAGCTCGATCACCTCAGGGGCGGTGCCCGGATGGGGCATGACGTCCACCACATTGGAGATCCGGACGTCGTGGAAATGGAGCGCCGCGAATTTTTCCGGCCTGCCGGTCTCTTTTGCGATCATGGAGGGGACCAGCATGGAGGTGTTTGTGGTAAAGATCGTGTGCTCCGGGCAGAGCTCGTTGAAACGGCTGAATGTACGGGCCTTGATCGCAGGGTCCTCGGGAACGGACTCGCTGACGAAATCCGCGTCGCGGGCAGCTAGAGCCGGGTCTGCAGTGCCGGAGATGCGCGCCATGATCTCGCCGAGCTGATCCGGGGTGATCCTGCCCGCCGAGACGAACCACGACCCGAGCTTTTCCATGCGCCGGATGGCCTTGTCCAGGATCTCCTCAGAGAGGTCGTGCATCACCACGGTGTAGCCGTGCATGGCGCAGATAAACCCGATCTGCTGACCCATGGTCCCTGCCCCGAGGATGAGAACGCGTTTGATATCGGAAAGTTTCATATGCCCCTCCTTCAATCACTTCGGGTTGATCTCCCTTCAATATTTCTGCGAATGTCCTATTCCACATACAAGATCTTACATACCCCGCTGCTTGCAGCGGGGATGCTTTATTCAATGGCGGAAAGCCCCCTGCTCACGCCAGGGCCCCGCCGTCCACCACCAGAGACGCCCCGGTGGTGAATGGTGCGGCGTCCGAAACCAGATAGAGCACCGCGCCCGCAATCTCGCTCGGCTGGGCGTGCCTCCCCAGGGGAATCATCTTGATCGCGTAGTCGTAGAACATCTCGTTTTCCATGATGGCCTTCGAGAAGTTGGTCTCCACCAGTCCGGGCAGCAGGGCGTTGACCCGGATGTTCCTGCCGGCGAGCTCCTTGGCAAATGCCCGGGTCATGGAGATGAGGCCCGCCTTGGTGATGGAGTACACCCCCTGGAAGGGCGCGGGCTTGATGCCGTTGATCGAGGACACGTTCACGATGGAGCCCCCTCCGGCCTCGATCATGAGCTTTGCCGCGTGCTGGATCATGAAGAAGGGGCCTTTGAGGTTCACGTCGAAGGTCTTGTTCCATACCCCCTCGTCGGCGCCGATCATCTCGCCGAAATAGGGGTTGGTGGCCGCGTTGTTGATGAGGATGTTCAGCGTGCCGAAGTGCTCGCGTATGTTCTTGAAGAGCTCTTCGATCTGCTTGAGATCGCCCACGTGGCATGCCATCACGTCGGCCTTCCCTCCCCGGGAGGCGATCTTTTCGGCTACCCCTTTAAGCGCGTCCGCCTTTCTGCTCGTCAGGATGCAATGCGCCCCGTAGTCCGCCAGCGTCACGGCAATGGCCTCGCCGATGCCTCTGCTTGCGCCGGTCACCAGGGCGATCTTTCCATCGAGCCGGAAATCTATCTTATCCATAAACCCTCCTTGAAAAAACTCATTATTCCATCTCGTTTTCCCTGCAGCAGCCTTCCGGAAGCCATCCTTCATCAAAGGGTATGGACCTTTGATGAATACTTCCTCCAACCCTGCTTAGAGCCAAAGGCTTTTACCGCGAATGCGTCCCCGCCTCCAGGTTCCTGAATAAAGGGCGGAACAAAGAAAGGGGATTCGGAGAAAAACGGGAAACAACCTTGTCGCCCGAGCTCGTTTCCATTGATGGAATCTCCCCTCTGCCCGCCCCTTAAGCCCGGCTTTCCTTCATCGTTCTCAAGGCCGCCTGCTCGAGGATGTGCACGGCAAAGATGAGCATCTTGAACCGCTCATCCTTTGTCTGGCCGTGATAGAACCGGTAGTAGATCTGCTGGGCGATGACGGCCAGGCGGAAGAGCCCGAAGCACAGATAGAAATCGAAATTGTCGATCCGGACACCGGCGAGATCGGCATAACGCTGAACCATCTCCGCACGGGTCAAGGCCCCGGGCAGTGTGGTGGGGAGCATCCGCGCGGCCTGGAAATCCTGCGGATCGTCCGCCTGGACCCAGTAGCCGAGCGAGCTGCCCAGGTCCATGAGCGGGTCGCCGATCGTGGCCATCTCCCAGTCGAGCACCCCGATGATCTCAAGCGGGTTGTCCGGATTGAGCACCACGTTGTCGAACTTGTAGTCGTTGTGGATGATGCCAGGCTTGGGAAAGTCGGGCGGCATCCTCTCGGCGAGCCACAGCATGACGTTTTCAAAGTCGGGGGCATCAGGCGTGCGTGCAGCGCGGTAGCGCTCTGACCAGCCCTGAACCTGCCTCTTCACATAGCCTTCGGGCCTGCCGAAGTCGGCCAGGCCGATGGCCTTATAGTCGATGGCGTGGAGCCGGTAGTGCACGTCGAGCAGGTTCTCGCACAGGGTCCGCATGTCGGACGGGCTGAACTCCAGGCCCTTGGGCGGGTCTTTCCTCAAGATGATACCCTTGATGCGCTCCATCACATAGAACGGGCAGCCCATCACCGACTCATCCCCGCAGTAGATAAGAGGCCTGGGGCAATAGGGGTAGACGTCTTTGAGCGCGCTCAGGATCCGATATTCCCTGCCCATGTCGTGGGCGCTCTTTGCCTTTGTGCCAAAGGGCGGCCTCCTCAAGACCAGCTCGGTATCGCCCACGCGGATCAGGTAGGTGAGGTTGGAAAACCCGCTGGGAAACTGCTCGACCACCATCTCGCCCGAAAGCCCGGCCAGAGAGCCCCGAAGGTACTCTCCCACCTTATCCGTATCGAGCTCTTCTCCCTGTCTGATACCTGTCGCCCTGTCGGTAATATCCATCGCCTGCCTCCCCCCTTGAAGCCCATCCACGAATCGGGGCGCAAAAGCCTGATCTCGGCATGCTTTCTTCGGGAACCCCGGCTTCAAGAACAGGTGTTTTTCTCATCCCCGATCAATAAATATGTCAAAACGAAATCCACCAGGAACTCGCCGTACTCTTCTACCGTGACCTTGCGGCGCTCATACTTCCATCTCTTGAGATACCAGTCCTGGAGCATGGCCTTGATCAGCGCCGCGCTCAACCGGGGGTCGACCTGCCGGAACACCCCCTTGGCCACGCCTGCCTCGATGATGCCGGCGAATATCCCCTCGGTGAAGAGCTCGGACTCGATCGCCTTTCTGTGGGCCTCCCTGGGCAGGTTCTTGGTTTCCATGTAGGAAAAGTAGAACCAGGGCTGCAGGACCTCGCTCAGGTAGAGATGGACCTGGATGGCCTTTTGCAGCTTCTCCGCCGGCTCGTCGATACCCTCAAGGTTCTCGCTCATGACCCTGGCCACCACGATCCTTCCCTGCTGCTGAATCATGTCCAGGAGCTCTTCCTTGCTGGAGATGTACGAGTACAGGGCCCCCATGCTCAAGCTTGCCTCGCTGCTCAGATCGCGCAGGCTCATGGAGGCGAAGCCCTTGATATTGCTGATGGCAAGCGCGGCGTCCAGGATCTTCACCAGGTTCCTCACCGCAACCTTTTCCTTCTTGATCTTGATGCGGTCCCTGTTCTCTTCCAGAAGGCCGCGGGAGATATCCTCCTTGGAGAGCCGGATCAATTTCCTGAACGACTCGAACTTCACGCCCGCCCCTTTCTTTGCCTGCTCAGCGTATCTCCCGCCCTTCGTACTCCTTGAGAATCCTCCTGGCAAGCGACACCTTGTGCACCTCGTCGGCCCCGTCGTAGATCCTGGCCGCCCGCTCGTGGCGATAGAAGAAGGGGATGATGATGTCGTCGGTCATACCCAGCCCGCCGTGGACCTGCAGGGCCTTGTCGATCACATCCTGCATTACGTTCGCGGTGAAGAATTTGATCATGGAGACATCCTGCCGGGCGACTTTGTTCCCGTACTTCTCCATCTTCCAGGCCGTGTTCAGGATCATGAGCCGTGCGGCCTGGATATTGGCGGCGCACTCGGAGATCCACGCCTGGATGATCTGCCGGGTGGCCAGGGTCTTGCCGTTGGGCGAGATGACCCGCTTGGACGCACGGGAGCACATGAGGTCGAAGCAGCGTTTGCAGATGCCGATCCAGCGCATGCAGTGGTGGATCCTGCCTGGGCCGAGGCGCTCCTGGGCGATGACGAAACCGTGCCCCTCGGGACCCAGAAGATTCTTCTGCGGCACGCGGCAGTTCTGGTAGAGGATCTCGCCGTGTCCCGTGTAGTCCGTGCCCGGCTCACCCATGACCGGGATGTTCCTGACCTGGTTGAAGCCGGGCGTGTTGCAGGGCACGATGATCATGCTCGCCTTAAGGTAGGTGGGCGCATCCGGGTTGGTGACCGCCATGACGATGGCGAATTCGGCCCCGTCCGAGGACGAGCTGTACCACTTCTGGCCGTTGATGACATAGTCGTCGCCGTCCTTGACCGCCGTGGTCTCCATCATAACCGGGTTCGAACCCGGCATCTCCACCTCAGTCATTGAGAAGCAGCTCCGGATCTTGCCCTCGACCAGGGGCCGCAGATATTTTTCCTTCTGCTCTTCGGTTCCGTGCAGGTGGAGGATCTCGATGTTCCCGGCATCGGGCGCCTGGCAGCCGAACACATAGTGGCCGATGGGGGTCCGTCCGAGGGACTCGGAGACAAAGGCGTGCTCCACCAGATTCAGGCCCATCCCGCCGTATTCCTTCGGGTGGTTCGGGGCCCACAGCTCCATCTTCTTGACCATCTCGCGTTTTTCCTGAAGAGCCGGTAGCATGGCCCTGAAGTCCTTGCCCAGAAACTCCCTTTCCATGGGGATGAGCTCTTTGTCTACAAACTCATCGATCATATCCGTGATCGCTTTTATCTTGTCCGGGATTTCAAAATCCATATCACTACCCTCCTTTTTGGAGTTTCTTCACCGGTAGCTGACGAGCCTGAGCCGGTCGGTGTGCAGATCCAGGTGGCTGGAGCAGTTGAAGCCCGCCAGGGTGATCCGCTCGTCGTTGTACATGAGCTTGGTGTATGACGTATTGATCACCTGCCAGTTGAGCCGGATGGCCGCTTCGGGCGTGAGCGACAGCACATGCTGCAGGGCCGCCGCAATGGGACCTCCCGAGGTGAAGACCAGGATGACCTTGCCCCTTCCCTGCTCCTCCATGATCTGCTTGAGCGAGCCTGCAACCCGCGCGCAGAAATCGCTCCACGTTTGAACCCCGCCGTTATCGAACCTGCCGGAGACCCACCTGAGCATGGCACCCTCGAAGACGCGCTTGAACGATTCCCTGATCTCGTACATGCGCGAGAGATGTTCCTGGATCGAGGGATCTTCGGCCTGCATGCCGGGGAGCTGAGAGAGGATGATGGCCGAGGAATCGAACTCATCGAGCCCGCTTAAGACCGCAGCCTCGGGAAGCACGTGCCCGTGCCTCCGGTAGCACGCCCGCACCTCTTTTTCCGTGTCCCTCTGGCGGACCATGCTCCCCGAATAGACGGCGTCGGGCACCACCGAGGCTTCGACGAGATGCTCTCCGAGAATGAATGCCTGCTGCCTGCCCATGGGTGAGAGCCGGTCGTAGTCCTCCGAACCGAACGATGCCTGTCCGTGACGGATCAGATACAGCACACTCATATAATGAATTTATATCAAGGGGCGGAGAGCCCTGTCAACCATAAACGAACGATCGTTCGGTTTTTGCCATTGCAAAGGCCTCGTCTTTTGGATATGGTATGCGCTGAAAAAAACAGAAACGCAGGGACCCTGGCCATGAAGATCCTTGTCTGCGTCAAGCAGGTGTACGACAGTCCCGAGACCCTCGTATTCGACGAGTCCACCGGGCAGGTGACCTTCGGTCCGCACACAGTCTTCAGGATGAACCGCTACGACGAGTATGCGCTCGAGGAGGCGCTGCGCATCCGGGAGCGCTTGGGCGGCGCTGTGATCGACGCAATCTCCGTGGGCCCCGCCCGGGCGGCCAAAACCATCCGGCGCGCCATGGAGCTCGGAGCGGACCATGGAATCCATGTACAGACCGGTGACATCGACAGTCCCGGTGCGTTCGAGCGAGCCCATCTCATCGCAGCGGCGGCGCGCGGCCGGGGCTATGATCTCGTTCTCGCCGGGGTCATGGCCGAGGACGATATGGAATCCCAGGTGGGCCCGCTTCTGGCTGCGGTACTGGAATACGGATGCGCCACCGGGGTCATCTTCGAAGAGATATCCGGCAATGGGCGCGAGATCGCTGTAGAGCGCGAGGTCGAAGGAGGCTCTCGGGAATGTCTGACACTCGCCCTGCCCTGCGTGCTCACGATCCAGTCGGGAATCAATACACCCCGGTATCCCGCTCTCTCGCACGTGCTCAGGGCGCGATCATCCGAGCTGGAATGCATCGCGGCATCAAGCCTTGCCGTCCCTCCCCCGGCTCAGAGCCTCGTTCGCATCCTTCCTCCGGCCCAAGGCAGAAAGGGGGAGATCATCGAGGGCACCGCCGTGGAGAAGGCCGACAAGCTCATCCACATCCTCCGCGAGCATTCGCTGCTGCCAAGGCAGGGAGCATAAAAATGAGCGGGCGGTTTTTCATCATTGCCCTTCACGAGGGCGGCAGAATCCAGGAAGAAACCTGGGAGCTGGTCTCCTTTGCCCGCAGATGCGGTACAGCCGGTCCAGTCATGATGGTGCTCTCGGACGAGGGTTCTATCGAGCGGCTTGCCGGTGAGCTCGCGCACCGCACCGGACTCGATGTCGTCGGCCTTGCCGGCAGCCATCTCCGGGAGTACTCGGCTGAGGCGTATATCCGAACCCTTGTGCCGTTCTTCCGGGATGCATCCGAGGAAGAGGAGGTTCATATCGCCGCGGCTCACACCTCCCGGGGCATCGATTTCGTCCCGCAGCTCTCCATTGGGATCGATGCCTGCTGCATCACCGCAGTCGAAGATGTGGGCGAAGGGACCTTCATCCGCTCTCTGCACCATGGAAGGTTCCGGGCCGAGGTGCGCGCAGACCGGGCGAAGGTGGTCGTAACCGTGTTGCCCGGTGCGTTCGCCCCGGAGGATATCGAACCCGGGAAACCGGGAAGGATCAGGATCGTACCGGCAGGTGATATCTCCCTGTCCACCCGCAGCCGCGGAACCAGAGCTCCGGTTCATGCGAACATGGGCCTGACCAGGGCGGAGGTCATTGTTTCAGCGGGCAGGGGCCTGGGCGGCAGTGAGAACATCCGGCTCCTCACCATGCTCTCTTCACTCTTCCCGAAATCGGCTCTCGGCGCAACCCGGGCGGTATGCGATCAGGGATGGCTGGACTACAGCCATCAGATCGGTTCGACCGGGAATACTGTTTCGCCCAGGCTCTATCTGGCCTGCGGGATTTCCGGCGCGATCCAGCACCTCGCCGGGATGAGGAATTCCGGCATGATCGTTGCCATCAACACCGATCCCCATGCCGCAATCTTCCGCACCGCCCACTACGGCATCGTGGAGGACCTCACGACCTTCATCCCTCTGCTGGTGGACAGATGCCTTAAGAGAGGGTAAAAAGGGCAGAAAGACCCGGCCATGATATCAACGGCATGGGACTGTGCAGGGCAGGTCATTCGGCCCTATCGAGGACGAACTACTAAAAGGAGAATGGCCCAACTTTTTCAAATACTTATTGTGCGGGCTTGAAAAGCGAATTCAAGGGAGGAACTGTGGCAATCTACGCATTCAACGGCAAACAACCGGTTATCGGCGAGGGGACTTGGATCGCTCCCAGTGCGTACATTATCGGGGACGTCACCATCGGCAGCCGGTGCTGGATAGGTCCCGGGGCGGTGATCAGAGGGGATTTCGGGTCCATCATCATCGGTGATGAAACCGCCGTAGAGGACGGGGTGGTCATCCATACCCCGGCTACGGTGGAGATCGGCAGGTCTGTCACCATCGGGCACCTGGCCCTGATACACGGGAGACGGGTGGGCGATTATGCCGTTGTGGGCATGCATGCCACACTGGGAGACAATTCCGTAGTGGGAGACTGGTGCATCGTGGCCGAGCATTCGCTGGTAAAGAAAAATCAGGTGGTCCCCCCAAACAAGCTCTACGCGGGCTCGCCTGCCGTGGAGAAGGGGGACATCACACAGGAGTACCGCGAGATCATGCTCCTGGGCAAGCAGATGTATGTCGATCTGACCGCCCGGTACCGGTCGTCTCTCACCCTTCTCAAGCAGCCGGGCTCGGACTGATTCCAGGCAGCCGCACAACCTCGCGGGAAACACTGACGGAAGATCCAATCCGGGCTCTAGACGGTGCAGGGACCATCCTGCCCGCTATCTGATCCTCTCCAGCTCCTTGATGATCTCCTCCAGAGGGGGCCTGGTGTTGATGCTGTGCAGCCCGATGTAGCGTATTCTGCCCTTCTTGTCCACGATGAGGATCGTACGGTCGGCTGTGCCGTCGGAGCGGAGCACCCCGTATTTCCGTGCCACCTCTCCATGGGGCCAGAAGTCGGAGAGGACCGGGAACCACACCCCGTTCATCTGCGAGGTCCAGGCATACAGCGTGGGGATATTGTCCGTACTGATGCCCAGGACCACTGCATCGTTTTTCTTGAAAACATCCTGGGCAAGAGCATACCCGGGCCACTGGTCGGAGCACACAGGCGTCCACGCAGCAGGAATGAACGAGATGACCACATTGCTCTTTCCCTTGTAGTCGGACAGGGAGACCATCTTGCCCGATACAGACTTCAGGGTGAAATCGGGGGCCTGCTCGCCGACCCGCACCTTGAGCTTGCTGTCGGTTGCCTTGAGCGGCCCGGTGTCATAGATCATCCCCTTGAGCGCATCGGATGCGGCATGCGCAGCCGTTGCCGCCAGTACTGCGAATACCAGCCCCAAAAGAGCCGCCCGGATCGTTATCTTCATGAATTTCCTCCTCGCTGGATACCCGATTCTTCCACAATCATTTCAAGAAACGCTTCGGCATCGGGAAAAGCACCGGATTTCGAATAAAAAATTTCCCGGATCGAACCGTCCTTCATCTTGAGCCCGAAGTAGTGGGGCGTGTATATTCCGCTGAGAGATCCCACCACCGTGGAGCTTCTGTCATCAAACAACGGGAAGGAAAGAGCGTACTTCTCTCTGAACAACCCCACTTCATACGGAGAATTCCCGATCCCGATTCCAATCATTTTTATCTTATTCCTGAACTCTTCCCTGCTGTCAAGTGCACGATAGAGCTTCTCGGCGTCGGGAGCATGCCGCTGGCAATGGGGACAGTACATGCTGAAGATCTCCACGATGAGAACCTCTGCATCGATCTGCCCCAGGGTGATCTTCTCCGGTGCGTTCTTAAGCCCGAGATAGTGCCTTTCACCGGCACCTTCGGGTGTGTACAGGCTGAGGCTGTTCAGTGCACGCAAATGCTCTTCCCGGCTGTCCTGCGCCCCGAGGGGGGCGGCGAAAAGAACAAGAAGAAGCGACAGCATTCCCAGACCGGCCGTGAATGTACGCCTCATAGCGCACCTCCTTTTGCTTCCGGCCTTAAAAAGACACATCCCCTGGGGATCCGTCAAGCCCCAGGGGATGTCCTATCCTTAAAAAAGCCGGCTCTTTTCTTACCAGTTCTCGCCCAGCAGCTCGAAGTAGTCTCTGGGGTGGGCGCACGCGGCACAGGCTGCGGGTGCTTCTTTGCCCCTGTGAAGATATCCGCAGTTCCGGCATCTCCACACCACCTCGCCATCCCTCGCAAAGACTCTGCCTGCCTCGATGTTATCAGCCAGATCCTTATAGCGCTTTTCGTGCTGCTTTTCCGCCACGGACACCGCCTCCCACACCTTGGCAATGGCCTCGAAGCCTTCCTCACGCGCGACCTTTGCAAAACCCGGATACATGGTAGTGTGTTCGTAATTCTCACCTGCAGCCGCTTCTTTCAGATTCTCCAGAGTCGTGCCGATAACACCGGCAGGAAAGCTTGCCCTAACCTCGACCTCTCCTCCTTCGAGAAACTTGAAAAACCGTTTTGCATGCTCCTTTTCCTGGTTCGCGGTCTCCTCGAAGATGTCTGCAATCTGCATATAGCCTTCTTTGCGGGCCTGACTTGCAAAGTAGGTGTAACGGTTGCGAGCCTGTGACTCACCCGCGAACGATGTGAGCAGGTTTTTCTCAGTCTGGGTTCCCGTCAATTTTCCCATAACATCTCCTCTCCTTTTATCTGTTTTCGTTTCACAGTCTTGGCAAGAATGCCTCTTCTGCATCCCTGGAGTTACCTGCGCGGATGCCGAAGAGGGCCGGGAAAGATCCGTAGTTTCTCCCCCGCTCTTTTAAGACCTGCTTCCGGGGGAAGAGGCCCCGAAATGTGCCTCGACCCTTCCGCAGGTCCCTCACCCGATTGGGAACTAACAATTATTATCAAGTGTCGACGGACAGTCAAGAGCCCTGTAAAAAACTTTTTAGCCCACTCCCCGCACATACGTGCAGCCGCCGTCCCGCCTTTTTGGCAGTGGGCGTGATCCTCCAGGCGAAAGGCCGCTAAAAGTTCATTTCTTTCCGAAATCAGCGAAGCTCATCGCCTTTCTGACAATGTTCTTTGCAAAAAACTGGGCGTCTTCCAGGTCTGCGCTGTCCGGATGCGACTGGGCCGAGCCGGCCTCCATGGCCCATGCCCGGTGCTCAGGCTTGTTCATCAGCTCGTCGATGATCGCTTGTTCGACCTCTCCCCTGCAGGTGAACGATCCGAGAACCTCGCCCTTGACCAGGCCGATGGCGTTGCGAATGGCCTCTTTGGGCATCTGACCTTCTCTCTGGGCGCCATGGGTGGAAAACAGGGCGACCTTTGTCGAAGACGGGATCTTTTTCAGAAAGTTCTGCGCGGCAACGGGCACACTGTGAGCGTGGACAGGAAACCCGCAGAAGATGAGATCATAGCCCTCTATGCCCTCGACTTCCTTCATGGGTTTCAGCTCTTTGTCATTCTTGTCCAAGGCCTGATAGATGCCCTCTGCAACCTTTTTCGTATTGCCGGTTTTCGTGTAGTAGGTAACCAGAATCTTCATGACACTCTCTCCTCTCCATTGTTTATTCTCTCTAAGGCCATGCATGGGCCCAATTTATGATAATTTCTCCCTTTTTGAAAACCCTTTGTCTAAAATTCCTCTCTGGCCTCCGCCTGAATGCGGCGGTGCTCCTCTGAAAAAACCGCATGCAAAATGCGCCCAAATCTCTTATGATAATCAATATACGGTTAGGGGTGGCACTTTGAAAGAGATAAATGAAACAAATTTTGCTGAATTTTTACGGCACCAGGTCTCAGTGCTGATTTTTTCCTCCCCCTGGTGCACGTCGTGCAAAAAGATATCGGCCTCCCTGGAGGGGCTCTCGCACAAGCGCGATGACCGGTTCTGCCTGGGGATATGCGACATCAGCACCAGCCCCTCAATCCCTTCCCGGATGCAGGTGTTCAGCGTACCCACCGTGATCATCTTCAAGGACGGTCGTGAGGTGGAGCGCCTTCAGGGCTCCCTCTCGGAGAGGGCAGTGACGAAGGCCCTGGAAGCTCACCTATGAACGGGGATATCCTGGCGAGCTTTCAGGCATATCTCTCCGGTACGTCTCCCATGGCGTATGTGATCGCCTATGTCGCAGGCGTGCTGGTGAGCTTTACGCCCTGCATCTATCCGGTGATCCCGGTGACCGTGGCATATATCGCGTCCCAGAGCGCGGGCTCCAGAGCCAGGGGTTTCGTGCTCTCACTGTTCTACGTCCTGGGAACGTCCTTTACCTACACGGTCCTGGGATATGCAGCTGCCGTGACCGGCCGGCTCTTCGGGCAGATCCAGACCAGCCCCTGGACGTATCTCGTAGTGGCGAACATCAGCATCCTGATGGGTCTTTCCATGCTCGGGGTGTTCTCCCTGCCGATGCCCGGATTTCTCACCCGGCGATCGGCACGGCCTGGAAGCGGATTTCTGGGCGCCTTTATTCTGGGCGCGACCATGGGCCTTGTCCTGGGGCCGTGTTCGGCCCCGGTTCTCGGGGTGCTCCTGAGCTATGTGGCAACACAGCAGAACCCGATCTTCGGCACCAGCCTGCTGTTTGTCTTCGCCTTCGGCATAGGCACGCTCCTGATCATCCTGGGGACGTTCACCGGGCTCCTCGCCAACCTTCCCAGAGCGGGAGGATGGATGGTGACCATCCAGAAGGCCTTCGGCTGGGCGCTCATCGCCTTGGGCGAGTATTTTCTGATCACTGCAGGGCAATTCATGATCTAAAACAGGGAGGTATCCATGATGCGAAAAATATTGGCTTGTTCCGTGCTGCTGCTTGTCTTGTTCCTCCCCATCGCCTCCTGTGATGAGGGAACCTCCCGTGAAAAGACCGGGGCAATCACAGCCAGTCTGGGCCAGGCGCCAGGGTTCAGCCTCCAGGACCTCTCCGGGAAAACCTTCCACCTCGAAGACTACCGGGGCAAGGTGGTGCTGGTGAACTTCACCTCGACCTGGTGCCCTTACTGCAAAAAGGAAATCCCGGACCTCAAGAGGATATACGACCGCTACCGGGGCCGGAATTTCGAGCTCCTGTCCGTCTACATCCAGGAGAGCCGGGAAAAGGTCTCGTCCTTTGCCCGGAAATACGAGCTCCCCTATCCCGTGCTCCTGGACACCGAGGGTTTCGTCTCCACCCGCTACGGGATCAGGGGCGTTCCCACCAAGGTGATCATCGCCCCGGACGGGTCCATCGTATGCTGGATGTGCGGGGATGTGGAAAAGATCGTGGACAGGCTGCTCGGGCAGGGATAGCTCTTTTACGTCCCCTGCCCGGTGAGGGCCTGAACCACCTTTACCGCCTCCACGCCGTCCTTTGCATAGTGGGCTCCGATGGATTCCGCATAGGCCTTGGTCACCACGGCCCCGCCCACCAGGAAAGGACACGAGAGCCCGGCCTCGCGGGCCTGCCGGATGACGTCCTTCATGCGCACCATGGTCGTGGTCATGAGCGCCGAGAGGCCCACCACCTGGGGATTGTGACGGATGGCCGCGTCGATGATCTCCCGGTCAGGGACGTCCTTGCCCAAGTCGATCACCTGAAACCCATAGTTCTTCAGCATGAGCGAGACGATGTTTTTGCCGATGTCGTGGATGTCGTCCTTGACGGTGGCCAGGATCACGGTGCCCCTTTTTTTCAGACACGCATCCGCGGCCTCGAGCAGCGGTGAAAGGTGCTCGAACCCTTCCTTCATGGCCTCTGCGCTCGCAATGAGCTGGGGCAGGAAGTAGATTTTCTTCTCGTAGAGCGCGCCCACCTCCTGGATGGCAGGCACCATGGCCTCGTTGACGATCTGCTGGGGAGAGACGCCTCCCGCCACGGCCTTGTCGATCAGGCCTCTGATCTCGTCCCGGGACCCGTCGATCACGGCATCGTACACCCGCTGACCGGGCGACCGGCCATTAACCTGCGCCCTGACGGGGGCATCCGGGCGGGCCGCTCCCCCGCCCTTTTCCTCCGGGCTGGAAGCGTAAGCGATGTACTCCCTGGCCTGGGGGTCACGGTTCATGAGCACGTCGGAGGCACGCTTGATCTGCATGAACTCTTCACCCATGGGGTTGGCGATCGCCAGGCTAAGCCCGCAGGACGAGGCCATGGCCAGAAAGGCCGAATTGATCCACTTCCGCTCCGGCAGTCCGAAGGACACGTTGGACAGCCCCAGGACGGTGCGTACACCGAATTCTTCCGAGCACCACTTGAGGGTGGCCAGCGTTTCCTTTGCCGCGCCGGGATCGGCCGACACCGCAAGGGTGAGCGCATCCACCACGATGTCGTCTTTCGTGAACCCATAGTCCTGAGCCCGTGCATAGATGTCACGGACAATCTTCTGCCGCTCTAAAGAGCTTCGGGGGAGCTTCTTCCCGGTCAGGGGGAGAAGGATGAACATGGCCCCGTAACGGGCTGCTGTCTTCAGGAGCCTTTCGAGCTTGTGCTCCTCGCCCGAGATGGAATTGATGAGCGCCCGGCCGGGGTAGATCCTGAGCGCCTTCTCGATGGCCTCGGGTACCGAGGAGTCGATGCAGAGAGGGGCATCGGTCGATACCGACAGTGTCTTGACCACATCCTTTAGGGTGAGCGCCTCGTCGATCCCGGGCATGCCCACGTTCACATCAAGCAGTGCAGCGCCCTTTTTGACCTGCTCCTGGGCGAACTTCTTGACCAGGGCCATCCGGCCCGAGAGCAGCTCTTCCTGGAGGTCTTTCTTGCCGGTGGGGTTGATGCGCTCACCGATGACAAGGAGCGGGCCTTGACGGTCCAGACACACGGATCTGCGTGAAGAGCTTAAAGCCGCGGGCACGCGATCGCGTATTTCACCGGGCTTCAGGCCTTGGGCCCTTGCATGGAGCATGCGGATATGTTCCGGGGTGGTGCCGCAGCATCCTCCCAGAAACTTCACGCCCGCTGATGCGAACTCTTTGGCAAAGCCCGCAAACTCCTCGGCGGACATGGGAAAGAAGGTCTTCCCCTCGCGGAGGACGGGCAGGCCCGCATTGGGTTTTGCCGCCAGGGGGACTTTGGCGTACGGCGCCATGGCCCTGATCAGGGGGATCATCCCCTCGGGACCCGTGGAGCAGTTGCATCCTACCGCATCGGCCCCCAGGGCCTGGAGCGTAACGATGGCCGAGACCGGGTCCGTGCCGCTTAGGGTCCGGCCGGCCGGTTCAAAGGTCATGGTGACCATGGTGTAGGCGTCGGTCAGCTCCCGAACCGCGATCAGCGCAGCCCGGGTCTCCTGAATATCGACCATGGTCTCGATCACCAGGAGATCAACCCCGCCGTCCAGAAGGCCGCGGACCTGTTCCTTGTACGCATCCACCGCCTCCTCGAAGCCGAGGTCCCCGAAGGGCTCCACGAATCTCCCCGTCGGTCCTATGTCCCCGGCCACAAGGCAGGACTCTCCCACCGCCTGCCGGGCCAGCCGGGCCAGGTCCCTGTTGATCTGATAGACGTTCTCCCCGGCCCCGTACTGGGCGAGCTTGTACCGGTTTGCCCCGAAGGTGGCCGCGTAGACGATATCCGCCCCTGCATCCCGATAGTCCCGGTGCACTGCCTTGATGCTCTCCGGGTTCTGCAGACACCACAGCTCAGGGCAGGCGCCTCCGGGCATCCCTCTGGCCTGCAGCTGGGTCCCGGTCGCCCCGTCCAGGATTATGAGCTTCGCTGCTGCTGCCTCTATTTTCTTAATGTTTTTCACTGGCCCTTGCCTCCGTCTTCCCGCTCCACCTTCCTGATCCCCGCAACCGCTGTCACGGATTTCTCAGGCAGAAGAATGCATGCATCGGTAATACTCACGCCGATTTCACCCAGCCTCAGCCGCTCGTACATGACCTTCTGATTCTCCAGATCGAAATCCCCGTACCCTGCGGAGAAACGCTTGGGGGTCACCTCCAGGCCCTCACGCCTCACCTGCTGACCGATCCAGGCGGATATCCAGTCCAGCGCGCTGTCCGTCATCTCGCTCGCCGCTGCATCGAGCACCACGGCCCGGGCAAGATTTCCTCCTGCTGAGCACGAGCGGATCTCGTCCATGATCCGGTTGCCGGCCGTCGCCCCCATGAGAAGGACCCAGCGGGACAGGGAGAGCATCCGGGCAAGTCCTTTGCTCCTGAGCACATCACCTGTCTCAAGCGCGATCTCACCGTCCCGCCTCATGTCCGCCGAGAGGATGAGGGCTGAACCCTTGAGCTCGATCATGCCGGCGGCATCTTCCAGAACAGCCTCCATCTCCCGCTGTTGCCCGGGCCCGAGTTGCGTGTGCGCCCTGCGGTAGCCCAGGCGGCGGTAGACCGCTTCGACAGGCATATCCAGATGGATGGCATGGAAAAAAACCGGATCTTTCACCATCTGCACAGATCTAGTCAGAAATCGCCCAAGTTTCAAGCCATTCTTTTTCCCTGTGCGCCATTTTACCTCAAGATCGGGTTAAAAATTCCTTGCCCTGATTTCCGGTGTCCTGTATCTGTTTTTCGGAAGGATCGATTGGCAAATCACTGATGGGACAAGGAAAATATCTTGGTAACTTGTTTGTCTTATGATAACATCATAACACACTCTGTGTATTGAAAACCGGGGGTTCGCATGGATCTTACGAGGCTTTTTTTTCCACGCACGATTGCGGTGATCGGGGCATCTCCCCATCTGGGGGGAGGGAAGCTCCCCTATTATCAGGTCATCCAGCTCGCCGGATACACGGGCAGGCTCTATCCGGTAAACCCGAAATACCAGGACATCAACGGGGCAAAGGTCTATGCCTCGCTCGATGATATTCCCGAGCCTGTCGATCTGGCCATTGCATCCGTTCCGGCCAAGCTTGCGCTCGAGACCGTGGAGGCCGCAGCCCGGAACAAGGTCAAGTTCCTCCATTTCTTCACCTCCGGCTTCTCCGAGGTCGGCAACCGGAAGCTCGAAGAGGACATGCTCGAGGCGGCCCGCAAGGGCGGAACCAGGATCATCGGCCCCAACTGCATCGGAATCCACTGCACGCAGTCCGGGATAACCTGCGACCTGCCCAAAAGCCCCATGAAAGGGGTGGGAAACGTCGCCTTCCTCGGACAGTCGGGGGGCATGACCCACAATTTCATGCGCATGGCCCACTCGCGCTATCTTGAGCTGAACAAGGTGGTGTCCTATGGCAATCAGATCGACCTGAGGGTGGAAGACTATCTCGAATACTTCGCGCACGACGACACCATCAGTGTGGTAGCCGCCTATATCGAAGACATCAAGGATATGAACCGGTTTCTCACGGTCCTCCGGAAGACGACCGCCCGCAAGCCCGTCATCATTCTCAAAGGGGGGACCACCGAGCAGGGGGCCCGCGCGGCCGCATCCCATACCGGGGCCATGGCCGCACGCCAGGACTTGTGGTCTGCGGTCATGCGGCAGTACGGCTGCATCGAGGCGAATAATTTCGAGCACATGGTCGATCTGACCATGATGGCCGTCGCCTCTCGGGTTCCCGGAGGAAACCGCCTCGGCTTCCTGGGCGCAGGCGGGGGGACCTCGGTGCTCTTTACGGATTTCGCCGCCCGGCACGGACTCGTTCTCCCGGAGCTTGAGAGCCGGGTTCAGGAGAAGATCGGGCTGAAGATCAGCAACGTGAACACGAACACCGCAAACCCCGTCGATCTGGGCTTCTACGGCTTCGATTTCACCATTATGGGTTATACCATCGAGGCAATGGCCCAGGATGAAGCCATCGATGTCATCATCCCCTACTTCTCTCTCGATTTCATCACCTCGTTCCAGAACGACCAGGTGGAAAGCGGCCCCCATGCTATCGTGGAGGCTTCCCGGAAGACGGACAAGCCCGTGGTGCCCATCCTTTCCCGGTTTACCGAGAACATGGTCGACGTCGAAAAGGTCCGCATCCGGATCACCGAGCTGTTCCGCAAGGCCGGACTCGCGGTGTACAACACCCCGCAGGACGCCATTGCATCCATAAGCGGTATTCTCGGATGGAAGAGATATGTCGGACGGGTCGTATCCGGCGATGCACCCTCACCCAGGCCGCAGCTCGCAGAGGGAGGCAAGGGATGAACTACCTCGTCATGGGCGCAGGCGCCCTGGGGAGTGTCTTCGGAGGCCTGCTGGCCGAGAAGGGGCACGAGGTCGTCTTCGTAGGCCTCGACGATCATCTGAAGGCCATGCAGGACCGCGGCCTCACCATCAAAGGTATCTGGGGGGATCACGTGATCCCGGAGGTCAGAGCCTTCTACGGCGTGCAGGGGCTCCAAGGGAAATTCGATATCATACTCCTGAGCGTGAAGTCCTATAACACCTGCCGGGTGATTCAGCAGGCCCTGCCCTTCATGCATGACCACACCCTGGTGTTCTCTATCCAAAATGGCCTGGGGAACTGGGAGGCGATCGCTCGGGTCGTGGAGTGGAAACGGACCGTGGGGGCCCGGGTGATCTTCGGGGCCGAAATCGAGGAGCCGGGCATTGCGCGCGTCACGGTCTATGCGGACAAGGTGCTGCTGGGGAGCCCCTCGGGCGACGTGCCCGAAGAGAGGATCCGTCAGGTTGCCGACGACTTCAACCAGGCCGGCATCCCGACCGCGTTGAGCGACCACATCGAATCGTCCCTGTGGGGCAAGGTCCTCTACAACTGCTCGCTGAATGCCCTGGGTGCCATACTGAACGTACCGTACGGACATCTTGAGACCGTGCCCGAGCTGCGCGAAACCCTGCGTCGGATCATTTCCGAGATCTTCGCCGTAGCCAAGGCCAAGGGGGTTGCGCTTCCCCATGCAGGGCCTGAGGAATACTACCGGTTTCTCATGGAAGAGCAGCTCCCGCCCACCGCTGCCCACCGGTCGTCCATGCTCCAGGACCTGGACCGGGGGAACCTGACCGAGATCGATGCCCTAAACGGCGCCATCGTGCGCTATGGAAAGGATCTCTCGGTGCCCACGCCCGTAAACGAGGTCATCACGGCCATCATCAAGGGCATCGAGGCGCGGGGCGCGGTGGTCTGATCACCTCCCGTGAAAACCCCGGGAAGCCCGGCATCCGGGAAGACGTATGACAAGCGCCTCTCCCGGCCGCGGCGTTTGTCCGGCTTTGGCTTATCGCCATGGGCGGACGGAAAACCCCTTGAGGCCAGGGGAATTACCTGACCGGACGCCGGATCATTCCGTGCCGGTTTCCTCTCCCGCCACCTCTGCAGAGGATGCGCCGCGCGCGGCTGCGAGCCTGATATCCCGGTACATGGACAGATCGAGCCCCTCCCAGGCGCAGGGAAGCAGCGTGTTGTTGTGGAACAGGGGGTCTTCGTCCAGAGGATATCTGCTCATCCGTAGGGCCTCATCCCACATGCCGGTGCCGGGCAGAGGCGAATACTCGGCGATGACCGGTCTGGCGCCCGAACTCCTGACAAACTCGACGGCATCGAGGACCTCCCGCGCATGCTGGCCCGGCAGGCCGCAGAGGATATACACCCCGATGTCCGAGGGGTCGAATCCCGCGCGGGTGAGGTTTTCCAGCGCCCTCAAGAACTCATCGTTGGAGATCTTCCCGCCGGTAGCTTCCTGCAGGGCGGGGTCCGAGGTCTCCAGGCCGAGCCGTATGGTGGCAAACCCGCTTTCCTTCATGGCTGAAGCCACCTCCCGGCTCAGGTATCGAGCGTGCAGGGCATTGGGGCAGTGGAACCGGACGTCAAGCCGCCTCCGGATGATTTCTCTCATGAACGGCAGGGCGAGCCTCCTGCTCTGGAAGAGAAAGGCGTCGTCATACAGGGCGAAATCAGCTACCCGGTGTCGCCGGTGCCAGTGCTCGACCTCATCGGCCGCCTTGAGCGGATCTCTCGTGCGCAGGCCGGATGCGAGCAGGTGTGAGGCGCAGTAGGTGCAGCGAAACGGGCACCCCCGTGAGGTCTGGATGCAGACATACCTCAAGGGCTCAACGAGGTCGAACAGGGGATAGGGGAGGCTGTCGAGATTCGCCATGTCAGGATAAAACTCCGGGCTTGTCCCCCAGAGCCTGCCGAGTGCCTGCAGGACCTCAAGCTCGCCCTCCCCGCACAGGACATGGTCGGCGCCTGAGTGTTCCCGGGCGTGGTTGCTGCACAGGGTCGCATAGATTCCTCCCAGCAGGATCACGGCCCCGGGAAAGGCCTCCCGCACGCACGTAATCGTCTCGTGCACTCCCGGATACCAGTAGGTCATCCCCGAGGTGATCAGGACCGCATTCGGCTCTTCTATCAGTTCGAGATCATGGAAAAACGCCTCCCGGCTGATGCCGTACCTGCCGTATCGCCGGTGAAATCCTTTCAGGGGAGCAGGAGAATCCACGATCTGGCGATAGAACTTGCCGCGCCCGCCCGGATGCACCTTGGGAGGCTTCCCGCTCATCTGTTCGTGGGGCGCCTTGAGGCAGTCCACAAAGGACACCTCGCACCCGTTGAGCTTGAGGAGCGACCCCAGATAGAGGAGCCCCAGCGGCTTTGCCCACAGGTCGTACGCTGCAAAGTCATAGATCCATGGGTTGACCAGGAGCACCCGTTTTCCCTTCATGTCTTGCCGTCCCTTTAGCCTCGCCTGTCATGTTTTCCGATACTGCGGGGCAGTAGCTATCCTACCTCTGCCGCTTCATGGATGGCAAGCCATTGCAGGGGAATCGAGCGGGCTCTTTTTTACCGTGAGCGAGATGCCGCCAAGAAAGACGAACCATTCCAAGCCCTGTTCAGGAAACTCAAGAAGCGCCCTTACCGGAATGTGGCCTTGAACCGGTACATGGCCCCGATGAACAGCACCGTGCCGATGAGAGCCATGGCAACGAGCTGCTGCCAGACTGTGCCGAGCCCGGCATCCTTGAACAGGACCCGCGCACAGAACTCCATGTAGTGGGTGGTCGGCGCGAACTGCATGATGTTCTGCAAAAGCGGCGGCATGGACTCCAAGGGTGTGGTCCCGCCGTGCAGCATTCCTATGGGAACAATGATGGGCATGCTCAAGAGCCCTGCCTGGGGCATGTTCTTGGCAATGGTCGCAAGGAACACCCCGAGCTCGGTGGCTGCATAGAGAAACACGACGGTGCCGAAGAGAAAGAGGGCGGTGGAGCCGTGGATCGGCGCTCCGATGACCCCCTTTACGGCAAAGAAGAGTGAGAACATGGCCCCGGTGGCAACGATGAAGCTGTTGGCCCAGACCTTTGCGATGGTGATCTCCACAGGGAGCAGCGGCATGACGAGCAGATGCTCCACGGTGCCGCGCTCCTTCTCCTTGATCAGGGCCGCAGTGGGCAGGACGATGGACAGCATGGTGATCATCTGGGTGAGGAACACGACACTCATATACCACGAGCTTTCCCGGTTCTGGTTGTAGAGCACACGGGTGACCAGCCGGATGGGCAAGTCGGCTTCGGTGCTTACACCGGTCACGAAGGTGTTGATCTCATCGTCGATGATCCTCATGAGGTAGCCTGCCCCGAGCCTGGCATGGCCGATGGCCGTGGCGTCGACATCTATGCGGACCCCTGGGTTCTTTCCCGCCAGCACGTCCCGCTGGAACCCGCGCGGGATATGGATGACGAAGATGCACTCGGCGTTGTCGAGGACCCGGTCGATCTCGGAATATGCAATGGCACGGGGTTTCTTGAAATGCGGCTCTTGTATGGCGTCTATGATCCGTGCAGACAGGGCGGAGCAATCCTCGTCAACATAGGCCACCGAGGAGTTGCGCACCTGGAGGCCCGTGCCCTTGGAGGGGACGATGATCATGACCGTGAAGCAGTATATGACCAGGGCGACCAGCACAAAGTCGTAGCGGAAGCTGATGAGCTCCTTGAGTCCGAGCCGGTAGATGTGCCAGACCTTTCTCTTCATGTCACGGCTCCTGCTTCTTCAATAAATAGACCGTCAGGGACTGTACGGCGATGTAGTACCCGATGAGATAGGCAAAGTTCCAGGCGAGCTCCGCAAACCCGATGCCCTTGGTGAAGGTCCCGACACTGATGCTCAGGAAATATCGTGCAGGAAAGATCCACGACATGACCTGCGCACCGCCCGTAAGGGCGGATACCGGTGTGGTGAGGCCCGAAAACTCGAAGGAGGGGACAAGCGTGAGGGCAAAGGCAGCCACGAGCGCCGCTATCTGTGTCCGGGTGAAGGTGGAGATCAGAAGACCGATGCTGGTGCTCGTGATGATATACAGCAGCGCGCCCAGCGCCAGTGCGGCGGCGCTTCCCTTGAAGGGGATCCGGAACAGGAACAGGATCACGGCCACCAGGATGAGAAAGCTGATGAAGTTCAGTACGATGTAGGGGATCTGCTTTCCCCAGAGGTACTCCAGGCGTGTCATGGGGCTCGAATAGAAGTTCGAGATGGACCCCAGCTCTTTCTCCCTCACCACGCCGATTGCCGTGAGCATGGAGGGGACGAGCAGGAGCACGACTGCCATGAGCCCGGGCACGACGGAAAAGCGGCTCATCACGCGGGGATTGTACCAGTATCGGGGCTCGATGTTTGCGTGCGAGAACTCGACCGGCATCGGGGACAGATCGGCCAGGTCGGTGAGATAGGACAGATGCACTGTCTCGACATAGTTTTTCGCTGTCTCGGCACGAAACGGCATGGTCCCGTCGATCCAGACCCCCACCTCAGGGCTTCTGCCACGCTTGATGCCCTTTTCAAACCCAGGCGGGATCTCGATCACAAAGGTGAACTCGCTCTCCTGGAACCCCTTTTCGATCTCCGGATGGGAGCGTATGGCGGGCTGTTCGTTGAAGATGCGTGACCCCAAGTAGTACTCAAGATAATCCCGGCCCCAGAGCTTCTGATCATAATCCAGGATGTTGAAGTTGATGTTCTCGATGTCCGTTGAGATGCCGAATCCGAACACGATGAGAAGGAAGGGCGTGATGATGAAAGAGGTAATGAGCCTCACCGGGTCGCGGAAGAGCTCCATGGTTTCTCTCCGGGCAAGGGCTGCAAGCCGGCCCGTGTCGAAGAGCCCCCCCTGCGTGCGTTTTCGTTCAGATGCGACCATGAAGGGGATGCTTCTGGGCTCGTCATCGGCCTCCGGCATACTTGAGCGCATCTTGATGTCATCCTCCATGTACCTGATGAACGCCTCCTCGAGGGTTGTGCAGCCGCGCCTGGCGATGAGCTCGGCAGGGGATGCACAGGCCAGGACCCGGCCCATGCTCATGAGCGCCACCCGGTCGCACCGCGCTGCCTCGTTCATGTAGTGGGTGGTCACGAAGATCGTCACACCGTGCTCGCGGGAAAACCTGATGAGGATCTCCCAGAAGTGGTCCCGGGCCACCGGATCGACGCCCGAGGTAGGCTCGTCGAGAATGAGTATCTCCGGAGAATGAATGGCCGCCACCGCAAGCGAGAGGCGCTGCCGCATGCCGAGAGGGAGACGATCGGTCCGGTCGTCTATGACCTCGGTGAGCCCGAACTGCTCGGCCATCTCTGCGACCCGGGCAGGCACCTCGTCCATGGGCAGATCGAAGAGGTGGGCGTGCATATCCAGGTTCTGCCGGACCGTCAGCTCGCCGTAGAGCGAAAACGTCTGCGACATGTACCCGATGCGTTTCTTGATCTCGATGCTCCCGGCCTCTACCGGGCGCCCGAACAGGAAGGCCTCGCCCTCGGTCGGCCTCAGCAGCCCGGTGAGCATCTTCATGGTCGTGGTCTTTCCGCACCCGTTGGAGCCCACGAAGCCGAAGATCTCGCCCCGGGGGATGGAAAAGGAGACATCGTCCACGGCAGTGAAATCTCCGAATCGTTTGGTGAGGCCGCTGGCCTCGATTGCAGAGCCACTATCGGAACATATGGGCGGCGGGGCCGTGAAGACACGGTGGCCGTAGCGCATCTCTTCGGGCAGCAGGGCGATGTAGGCCTCCTCGATGGTGGCCGTGCCGGTCCTCGCCTTCAATTCCGCGGGCGTTCCGCTGGCAAGGACGCGCCCTCCCTCCATCATGACCAGCCAGTCGAGGTGTTCCGCCTCCTCCATGTATGCGGTTGCGATGAGAATGCTCATACCCCCGCAGTGCATACTCATGTCCTTGACGAGTTCCCAGAACTGCCGTCGTGACAGCGGATCGACCCCGGTTGTGGGCTCGTCCATGATGAGCAGCTGAGGATCGTGGATCAGGGCGCAGCACAGGCCCAGCTTCTGCTTCATGCCTCCGGAAAGCTGTCCCGCGGGCCTGTCTGCAAAGGGCAAGAGGTTCGTCGCCTCGAGGAGGCGCTGTATACGCTCCAGCCGCTCCGTTGAGGTAAAACCGAAGAGGCGGCCGAAAAAATCGACGTTCTCATTTACCGAAAGGGTTGCGTAGAGATTCTGGCCCAGGCCCTGAGGGATGTAGGCGATGTCGGAGCAAACTCCGCGCCGGTGAATGCCGGAGCGCATGTCGCCGTCCAGGACCGACACCGATCCCTGCTGGATCTTCTTCTGGCCGGCGATGATGCCGAGCAGGGTGGATTTTCCCACTCCGTCGGGACCGATGAACCCAACCTGGCAGGCGCCTGGGATGTCGAGATCGATCCCGTTCAGGGCGACCTTGCCGCCATAGCGGTGCGTAAGGCCCCTGATCCGCGCGATGGTGCGGCGGTCGTCGGCAGAACCGCTCATTTAAGCCTCTCCGGCCAGTCGACTGCAGGATCCATACGTATGTACACGACACCGGGCATGCCGGGCTTCAGACGGGGATCGTCATACTCTGACAAGCTCACGGTCACCCGGAAAACAAGTTTCTGACGCTCTTCGGCAGCCTCCACCTCTTTCGGTGTGAACTGGGCCTTTTCTGAAACATAGGCTACCCGCGCCGCGAACGGCCTGTCCGGAATGGCGTCCAGAACGACCTTTGCGTCGGTGCCCAAGGGGACCATGCCTGCCAGCCGCTCCGAGAGAAAAACATTCATATAGATGTCCTGAACATTCACAATGGTCAGGACCTTGCCGCCTACGGGCAGAACCTCGCCCGGCTCGGCAAGGCGGATGAGGACCGGTCCATTGATGGGGCATTTCAGCATGCAGTCGTTGATATCGGCCCTCAGGCGTTCGGTCTGTGCAACGGCTGATACGATCGCAGCCTCGATCTCCGCAACGGACGATTTCGCCGCCTCGTACTCCACCTTGAGCGTCTGCTGCGCCAGCCGGTCGCGGTCATACTGCTGCTCGGACATAACGCCCCGGTCATAGAGGCTTTTCGACCGCTTGAGCTCCTTATCGGCCAGCTCGAGCCTGAGCCTCGCCCCCTCAACGCGGGAGATGGCGGTCAGGCGTGCCTGCCTGAGCCGTGCCACCTCGGCCTCTGCCTGTCTGAGCTGTGCCTCGAGGGCCGTAGTGTCCATCTTGGCCACGATCCGGCCCTCTTCCACGAGGTCTCCTTCATCGACAAGCACCTCTGCGAGCCGCCCGGGCGTCTTGGTGGCAATGTCGACCTCGGTCGCCTCCAGCCGCCCGTTCCCGTATGCAATCCCCGCCGGCAGAGCGTTGCCGTCTTCCTTAAGGAATACATGATACGCCAGCGCACCCGCCAGGGGGACGGCGATGCACGCCAGTGAAACTCTCTTCAGAAAACGCCTGTCTCTCAACATGATCCCTCCCCGTACCAAAACAGTTGAATAAAACGTCCGCCCGATGAAAACTGTCGCGGGCAACGGCAGCCGTTCCCCCGGCAGGCCCATGAAAAAGGCCTGCCAGAGTTCTCTGCTCGATTATCCTTCGTCTTTCCCGGTGTTCAGTGACCCCGCAGGCGCTGTTTTACTTCCCTTTTCCGGCAGGAGCCTGTTCATGACGCCGGCGACGCTCCGGCAGATCTCCGCCAGATCGAGGTCCTTGCTCAGGACCTGCCTGACAATGACCCCCTCCATCATGGCGATCATGAGTGCGGAATAGATCTTCTTGTCCGGAACGACAAACTCGCCGGCACGTTCACCGTCATCGAGAAGTCCGGTTAAGATCCGGTCGTAGAGGTGGTACTGATCCAGCAGCATCTCCCGGATGGATTCATCCACAAACGAGCTTTCCCAGAACACGATCAGCGCGCTGTAGAGTTCCATGTCTTCTTGCAGAGACCGGGCCAAGTGCTCACCAATGGCAGTGATCCTGTCTCTTGCCGAGCGGATGCTTCCGATTTCGGTGAGTATCCTGTTCAGGGTCTCTTCGACAAATACCCGGAACAGATCGATGAGCACTGCCTTCTTCGATGGATAGTGCCAGTAGATGCTGCCCTTGGACATGCCGTATTCGGCTGCGATCTCGTCAATCGTGGTCTGGGCATATCCCTTGCGCTGGAAACAGCGCTTGGCCGCAGCGAGTATCTGCTGCTTCCTGATCTCAGAAGACACCCTGGGGCCTTTCACAATCCTCCCTCATTCATAACATACTGACTAGTCAGTTTAGTTCATTTTCGTATATGGGTCAACTGGATAAAAGACGGGGCAATGATCACTAGAGAGCTTACATAAGGGCAGAGGCCCTCTGGCGGACTCCCGGGCCGCGCTTTAGCCGCACGAGAGGAGGAACCGCCTCCTGAGAGAATGAGGGCTTGACATATACTGTGTTTTCGGGGTAGTAGGGAAAAATGGTCATCAAGAAAGAAAAGCGTGCATTCGAGAGAATCAACCTGGAAGACCTGCGCGGATCCGTCGAGCTCATGGATATCGTGAAATCCGTTTCCGTGGTCAACGCCTCGGAAGAGGGTGTATGTGTGGGCGGAGCGGATTTTCCGGTGGGCTCTGTGGTGCGCCTTGCTATCGGCTCTCAAGCAGAGGAGCCTGATATCTCTCTGTATTGCAAGGTTATCTGGGCGTCACAGGAGGAGGACCCCGAGAAGAAATCAGGGCTTATTCTCCTGAACACAAACAAGATCCTCTTCCGGAAGGATCTGCTCTCGTTTGTGAGGCTGATCGAGTCGGCCCGCAAACAGGCGGCCTCTTAACCCCCCAGAGAGCTCATCAGGGTCCGGCATCCCTGATCGGCTGCCGGATGGCTTCCCGTGCAGAGGCGGTGGTTCAGGTTTTTCATCCCGACCCCTTTCTCGATGAGGAGTTCGAGCTCATGGTCGGAGATGCCCTGTCTCATGGGGATCCTCAGGTCGAGCTCCTTTTCCGAAAAGAGGCACGGCCTTAAATACCCGCTGGCTGTGATCCTGATGCGGTTGCACCTGCTGCAGAAGGCGTGCTCGCTCAAGGCCCCGATGAGACCGATGGTTCCCTGTGCCCCTCCTATGCGGTAAACCTGTGCGGGGCCGTGCTTGTATTCGACCTTCTCAAGTGAACCGAAGCGCTTCTCGATGATGTCCCGGATCTCGGGCGCGCCAATGAGCTCGCATTCGCCGTACCTGGTTGCGCAGCCCATGGGCATGAGTTCGATGAAACGAACCTCGACCGGAGAGTTCAGGGTCATCTCCGCGAATGCGGGTATCTCGTCGTCGTTGAACCCCCTGATGGCTACGACATTGACCTTCACCGGCGACAGCCCGACATCGAACGCGCGCCGGATGCCGGCACTGACCCGCTCGAAGGCGTCCACCCGGGTGATGTGCGAAAACTTTTCCCTGCTGAGGGTATCCAGACTGATGTTCAGGCGGTCCAGGCCTGCGTTTTTGAGATCTTCCGCCATGGAGTACAGCATCACCCCGTTGGTGGTGAGCGAGAGGTCCTTGAGCCCCTCGAGCTCCTTCAGGCCCCGGATGAACGGGATCAGGCCCTTGCGCAGGAGCGGCTCGCCTCCGGTGATCCGGACCTTGTCCACTCCGCGGGAAACGCAGATGCGAGCGATGCGTAAAAATTCCTCATACCGCATGATGTGCTCGTGGGGGATCCACTTCACCCCGGTTGCGGGCATGCAGTATCTGCACCGCAGGTTGCACCGGTCAGTGATGGAGATCCTCAAGTACCGGATCTGCCGCTGATAGTTGTCCATGAGGGGTTTCATTGCTTTATCTCCCTGATGATTTTTTTCATTGCTGTGTTTCTGTACAGGACTTGGGTGCCCCCTCCTTCCATGACGATATCCATGGCCTTTCCGGCATCGACCACCCGGCATCCGGCGAGAAAGGTCACGGGCGTGGACGAAAACGCCCGGGGAAGCATGGGGGTCGAGGGGCCCATGAGAATCACTGCCCGCGCATTGCTCTTGAAGGCAAGGATGTCCCCAAGGCTCCCGTTGATGATCGAGGTCGCGGTGATGACGGCGACATCCGCCCGGGAGAAACATTCTTCCATGGCTTCCTGGGGCCGGATTCGCGCATCGTCGAGCCTGCGGTGCTCGAAGATGTCGACTGTGCATCCCTTTGCCTTGAGCATTGCAGCCACCGGCGCGATGAACCCCACCATGACCACCCTCTCGCCTTCATGAACGGCTACGGCTTCAAACACGTCTTGTTCAACGCCGCTGTCTTTTTCCTGATTGCTCACGGCATTGACCGCGGCCAGGGCAATGGACCGGCCTAAGAGATCGCCTTTCAGCCCGAGCTCGAGTAGATCGGACACCCTGGAGCCCTTGAGTGAACCGGCCCGAGGAAAAACCGTGCACCCCGTCTTTTCTTCCGGCAGGATATTGGCGCACAGCCCGACTCCCGAGCCTTCCACCTCGACTGCGATATAACCCAGACCCAGCACCACCCTTGAGATCTTCTGCTGCTGTTTCGTCTCAGGCACTTCCCTGATGAGCTCGCTGAACATAGTCCTGCTTCTAGCCTTTCGGATATGCTTTGTCAAATATATGATGCGGCATATACAACAAGGATCGGACGGGCTTCCTGTTCTTCAGCCTCCAGGGGTTTCGAGACCGGCAATCACACGAACGAGCCCGGCTTGGGCCTGATGCTCATATCGTTCTGCTCGATCTTCTCGACCAGCCGCTCCAGCAACTCGCGTGTTCTGCGCTGCTCATCCAGCAGCATGTTGAGCATGCCCCTCAAGTCTCCGTTCTTTCGGGCACCGGTGTCTGGACCGGCCGGGGCGACCTTGTGTTTCGGGGCCTTTACGAGCATGGTGATGAGCCGTGCCCAGAACTTTTCGTGGTCCGCCTCCACTGATTCCTGCCCCAGAAGCGTGGACGCAATGATCCGGTAGCAGCGGGCGATATCCGAGGTGGGGTATCTGACCACGGCCGGAACCTGGTCGGTAACGGCCCGGGAGAGCTTGTCGTCGTGGTAGACGCTCCCCAGGTATTCCACGTGGGTGTCAAGGAAACGCTGGGAGGCCGACGAGATCTTTTTGTAGAGGCTGTGCCCGGCGGAGCTGTTCTTGACCATGCTCGAGAACATGGATATCCTCCCCGGGTAATCGTTTTTCTTGAGCACCTTGATCATGGCGTATGCATCCGTGAGGCTGGTGGGCTCTGGCGCTACACCCACGATCACCTCGGGTGCGGCCATGAGAAAGGAAATGACGCCCGAGGAGATGCCCGAAGCCGTGTCGACGAGCAGGTAGTCAGAGGAAGCGGACAGGGCGGAAACCTGCTTCACCAGACCTTCAAGCTGTTCCCTGCCCAGATCGGCCATTTCCTGCGTGCCAGAGCTCCCCGGGATGAGCTCCACATGGTAATCAGTCTTGAAGATGATCTCATCGATGCCGAGCCTGCCCAGGATGACGTCTTCGAGTGTTCTGTTGGGGCGGATCCCCAGGAGCACGTCCATATTGGCAAGCCCGAGATCGGCATCGAGGATGCGCACCCGGTGGTTCATCATGGCGAGGCAGATCCCGACATTGAGCGTGAAGTTGCTCTTACCCACGCCTCCCTTTCCCGATGTGACCGCCATGATCCGTGCCATAATCACTTCCCTGTGTTTTTCAAAAGCCTGCAATATGCGTGCAAAACATGCATATGAGAAATAAATGGGTTTTTCAATCCCTTTTCTGGGGAAGTGAAAATTATTTCTCCGGAAGGAGAACTATTTGTCTCTTACTCATGCCTCCTGGAGGGACATGGACACCACCTTGCTGATCCCCGGCTCATCAAAGGTCACGCCGTAGAGAATATCGGACATCTCCATGGTATGCCGGTTGTGTGTGACGATGATGAACTGGGAATCGCCGGCAAAGGTGCGGATCAGGCGATTGAATCGGACCACGTTGGCATCGTCGAGGGGCGCGTCCACCTCGTCGAGGATGCAGAAGGGAGACGGACGCACCTTGAACAGGGCAAAGATGAAGCTCAGTGCGCACAGCGTCTTTTCGCCCTCGGAGAGCAGGCTCATGGATTTGAGCCGTTTGAAGGGCGGACAGGCCAGGATCTCGACCCCGGAATCGGGCGAGTTGCCGTCGAGGAGCACCAGGTCCGCCTTCCCTCCCCCGAACATGGCCGCGAAGAGCTCCTGGAAATGGTGTCTTACCTGCTCGAAGGTCTCGGTGAAGGCCTTGACGCTCTGCTTCTCGATATTGGCGATGACCTCTTTCAGCCTCGCGCTCGCCTGGACGATATCCTCATACTGCCGGTGAAGGTCGTCCCATCTGGCCTGTACGTTCTCGAAGGCATCCAGGGAGGCGAAGTTGATCTGGCCCATCTTCTCGATCCGGCCCTCCAGGGACTCGATCTTCTGCCGGGCATCGTCGGGAGAGAAGTCTTCTGCAACAGCGGGGAGGTCTTCTCCGGAAAACCGGGAGGCGAATCGCTCGTTGCTCATGGTCAGGGCGATCTCCTGCTCCTTGATTTTGAGAAGGATCTCGTTGTGCTTTTTTTCCAGGGAAGTCAGGGTTTCCCGGCATTCATCCCTGTTCCGGGTGAGCGAGGCCATCGCGTCCAAGAGCTCCTCGTGTTCGGGGGTGGCAGCCTCTAGGGCTTCCCGATGATTTTGGACTTTAACCTGAAGCTCCTGGAGCCGGACCCTGGACTTCTCCAGATCATCCTGAACCGAGGCAAGAGTCTTGACGAGCTCTTCCTTTTTGCCTGCATCACGGGAGATCTGCCGGGATATGCCCTCGAGCTGCTCTTCAATCCCCTGAAGCCGCTGCCGTGCAGCCGCAGCGGTAACCTTGAGCTCGCCCGCCCGCTGGGTATGGGCACTGATCGACTCCCGGGCGCTCTGGAGCCGCTGCCGTGCAGCCACCCTCTTTTCATCGAGGGACTTAACCTCATCTTGCATGGATTCGATCTGCTGGTCGAGCTCCTGCTTTTGCCTTTGGATATCTGCAAGGTCGCTTTCGACCTTTTCCGACATCGATTCCCACATCTCGATGTCGCGCCGGTACGACTGCTCGCGCTCGGAAATGCGCTCCAGTTCGCGCGATGCGACGTTCTTTTTTTCTGAGAGGGATGACGCCTGTTCCCTGAGCGACCGTTCCTCGCTCTCGGCCTGCTCCCGGTCTTCCCTGATCCGCTGCATCTCCTGCCTGAGCTGTGCGAGAAGTTCTTTTGTCGAGGCGATCTCCCGATCCAGGGCGATCTCCTGCAGGGAGAGCTCTTCCCTCTCGGCCTTTGCCTTGAGCCCTTCGGCATACTTGGCCATCTCGGCGGTGGTCCGGACAACCCCCGAGGGCTCGATGATGACGCCGTCCCGGGTGACAAAGGTACAGGACCTCATGCCCTGCTTCCAGAACGAAAGGGCGCAGTGGATATCCTCCACCACCCACATGTCTCCGGACAGGGCATGAACCACATCCTCATACCCCTCCTTAGCCTCTACGAGATCTTTCAGGCGTGCTACGACCCCCTCACCCTGCGGGCCGGTCTCTGTCTGCCGGCCGTTGAGGTGCGGCCTGAGCGGTATGTACCCCGGGCCCCCGTCTTCTATCCGGCCCAGCTTCAGGATATCTTCGTGGTCCTGAACGATCAGGTAATCGAGCGACTTTCCCAGGGAGAGACCCACGGTCTCCTCGAACCCGCTCTTCGCCTTCAGGGCGTCCGCAACCCGCCTCGTGCCGTTGTTTGTGGGGAGATCTCCGGGCGGCGGCATGGCCCCGGCGAGAATGATCCTCTCAAGCATGGATATCTTTGCCAAAAGCTGTGCATGGGACTTCTCCAGCCCGGCCAGGGTGTGTGTGGTCGCCTCGATTCGGGACTGGAGCTCGCGCATCTGATCTCCCAGTGTTTTCGACTTCTCGCCGAGGCTCCCGGCCCGGGATTTCACCCGGTCATACTCCTCTTCAATCTCTCCATATCTCGATTCGAGAGATGCCCTTTGCACTCCGAGCTCGGACAGATCGGCGCGCCGTTTCCTCGCATTGGTTTCGGCCTCGTGCCGCCTTGTCTCCATGGACGAGATCCGCTGCTGGGTTGCCCTGGAATGACCGATCGCATCGAAAAGCTGCGCCCTCTTCTGGCTGTAATCCCTCTCGTAAGCCCCGAATTCCTGTTCCATGGATTCAAGGTGGAGGTTCCGGGAATTCAATTCCTCTTCGATCTGCGCGATGTCCTGAGAAAGCCTTTCCAGATGGCTGCGTTCCTGCTCGCCCCTCTCATGGAGCTCGGCGGTTTCCCGGGTCATCTGCCCGATGCGGCTCTCAAGCATCTCGATGGTCGAGGATATGTCGCGGGCCCTGTTCGTGTTCGCCTCGATCTCGCCCTCTGCGAGCAGCTCATAGGAGCGGGTCTCTTCCATGGCGCGCCTGATTTTATCCATGTTTCCGCGGACCGCGGACAGCCTGGCCTCGAACCCTGCCATGGCCCGAGTATACTCCTCGTGCTGCTTCCGGAATGACTCCTCCTGCTGCTGTACCTCCTGCAGCACCTCGTCGAGCTTTTCTTTTTTGCCCGTGATCTTCAGGATCTCGTAGGCCCAGAGCATCTTCGTGAGCGAATTGATTTCCGAACGAAGGCTCTGATATCTGCGGGCCTTGTTGGCCTGCGATTTCAGCTCGTCTCTCTGCCGGGAGACCTCGGTCAGCAGGTCGCGCACCCGCTCAAGGTTCGCTGCAGTGGCCTCAAGGCGCTTGATGGCGTCGGCCCGCTTGAAGCGGAACCTCCCCACCTCTGCCGCCTCTTCGATGAGGTAGCGGATATCCTCGGGCTTGGACTGGATGATGTCCTTGACCTTGCCCTGCTCAACAATGGCATACCCGTGCCGGTTAAGACCGGTGTCCAGGAACAGGTCGGTGATGTCCTTGAGCCTGCACCTGACCCCGTTCAGGGAGTAGATGCTCTCGCCGGTCCGGTAGAGCCTCCGGGAGATGGACACCTCGTCAAACCCCTCCAGGGTCTTGGGAAAGTATCCTCCGTCCCGCACAAACTCCATGACCACCTCGGCCATGGACCCGGGAGGCGCATCCTGGGTGCCGGAAAAGATCACCTCGCTCATGGAACCTGCTCGGAGGGAGCGGTTCGACTGTTCACCCAGGGCCCACCGGACGGCATCGATGATGTTGCTCTTCCCGCAGCCGTTTGGCCCGGCGATGCATGTCACCCCGTCGGCAACCGGCAGCGAGATCTTCCTGGCAATGGATTTGAAGCCCCGGATCTCAATCCTCTTCAATTTCACATCTTTTGTGTACCAGAGCTTCCCTGGGATCGCAAGGGGGGTTCTCCTCAAGTGCCGTTTATTCATGCGATACTTTCCATCCCAGTTGCCTGACCTCTGCTTTGTCGCACGCGGGAACAGGAGGTCCAGGATGAATCTTTGATTGTGAAAAACACAAGGGTGTCCTCAGGACTTGTATGAAGAGGGGTGAAAAATCCTTGCAATATCTCCTGGAAAACGGCAATACAGGAAGGAATATTTCCCAAGGGTGTGCCAGGAGGGAACCATGTACGGAGTGAGCAATCCCCTCGCGTTTGCCGGGCAGCTGCTTCACGTTGCGCTTACGGTCTGTCTGTGGATCATTATCATCGGCGCCCTGATATCCTGGGTGAATCCCGATCCCTATAACCCGGTGGTGCGGTTTCTCCGCAGGGCCACCGATCCGCTCTTCTTCTGGCTCAGACGCCATATGCCCCTCATCACGGGAGGTGTGGACTTCTCCCCCATCATCGCCATCGCGCTCGTCTACTTCCTCGATGCTTCCCTGGTCCCCATCTTGATCGAAGGGGGAAATATCCTGGCGAATGTCCTCATCGGGCTCGGGCAGTCTATCTCCATGCTGCTGAGCTTTTATCTCATCGTGGTGATCATCTCTGCGGTGTTGAGCTTCGTGAGCCCCAACCCCTATAACCCGATCGTTCGCATCATCTCAGCGCTGACCTATCCCGTGTTCTCCTGGTTCAGAAGGAGACTGCCGCTGGTTTATGGAGGCATCGACTTCACCCCGGCACTGGTTATCATCTTGATCCTGCTCATCAACTCCTATGGGGTCCAAACCCTCATCCGTCTGGGGGTCAACTTAAAAGCGAAAGGAGTGTTCTGATGCAACTGACGCCTGAAATGATACGGGAGCAGCGTTTTCGAGGGAGGTTGTCCGGGTTCGACAAGGAAGAAGTCACCAGCTTCCTGGTGGGAATAGCCGAGGACATGGAAGAGCTCATCGAGGAAAACAATCTGCTCAAGAGCGAGCTGGATTCCATGAAGGAAAAGCAGAAAGACCTCGAAGACCTCTTCCTTTCCGCCAAACAGTTCTCCGACGAGAAAAAGAGGCTGGCTGAGCAGGAAGCCCACATGAAGATCGCCGAGGCACAGCGAAAGGTCTCTGCGATGCAGGAAGAGGCCCGGAAGAAGATCGAGAGCGCCGACCAGAAGGCGCGGGAGATCGAGGAGCAGGCCCAGGAAAGGGCGCGCGAGATACTAAACGAGGCCCAGCAGATGAAGTCGGCCCTGGAAAAGGAGCTCGCCGAGCTGAAGGCCAAGAGAACGAACCTCTTCAACGAGCTCAAGTCGATTCTCGACTCCTTTCAGAACTGGGTCAGAGAGCTGGGGAATGTGGATCCGTCAGGAAGGTGACGGCACAGTCCTCGTGTGCAGGGTCCGCCCCAATGCCGGCAGGGACTCGATCGAAGGTGTCCGTGAGGACCATGTGTCTGTTCACCTAAGCGCCCCTGCCGTGGAAGGCAAGGCAAACAAGGCCCTGGTGGCGTTTCTCGCCAAGAGGCTCCATATCGCAAAGTCGAAGATCTCTGTGAAAATCGGGGAAAAGGCGCGGACCAAGGTGCTCTTTATCAGCGGGATGGCCCCGGAGGAGGTGGCCCGGCTTCTGGGGCTTTAGTCTACCACCTTTACACCGCGATAGCCCAGCTGGATGAGCTCTTCGGCAATGGCCGCGGTGTCGCCGCCGGAGATGCGGAAGTGATGGATGTTTTCATCGCCGTCGATGGTCATGCCTGCGCTGATGATAGAACCGCCCTTGCTCTCGATGATCGAAACCACCTCGTCAAAGGACCCGTGTACACTCTTGAGGATCACATCGAGCCGGGAGCCCGACCTGAGTACCCCCATGATCTCGATAAAGGCCTTGAGAATGTCTTTGATGGTGATGATACCGACAATCCTTTTATCTTCCACCACCGGCAGGCACCCGATATTCTTTTCGTAGATGATCCGGGCCGCCTTTTCCAGAGAGGTGTCCCGGGTAATGGTAACCGGGTTCTGGATCATCACGTCGCCGACCTTCAGGGTTTCGAGCATGGAGGCCAGGACCGCCTGCTTGAGGTCTCCGGAGGTGACCAGCCCGATGAACAGACCGCCCTCTACCACGGGGAGATGGCGCACGGAAAACTTCTTCATGACCGCCAGGGCATCTCTGATTCCCGCTTCTTTCCCTATGGTGATGAGGTCGGTGACCATCCACGATTCGACATTCATATGAATCTGTATAACAAACCCGATCGGAAATTGAAACCGTGAACCTTCCGCAAAGCCCAGCGGCCCGGTTTCGGAGAGGATATCAAGAAGGATATGGTTGAAAGCCCAGGAACCTTCCGGGTTCGATCATCCATGTCCCTTAAAACCGGACTGCTGCGAGGAGATCGGATCAGGGGAAGAGAATATACTTGGATTTGGGGGCTTAACCGATTTTTCGGCGGAGAAACTCCATGGCTTCGCTTCTCGTGCGGATCTCTCCTCTGGCCCGGGCCTCCTCAATGGTTCTCAGCCATTTCCCCACCTCCGGCCCGGCGCCGCCTCCCAGGACATCGATCACGTCGCTGCCGGAGATCAGCGGGCTCTTCTTGTGCTCCTGATAGGTGGTACGATAGTACTCCCAGACCCTGGCCACGGTCTGCCGGGGAAGAGCCTCCTGCGTCTTCACCCGGGAGAGGGAGAGCAGGAGGGCCTCGGGGAGCTGTTCTGCGGTATCTTCACAAAACCGGTGGATGTCCAGGGGAGAAGGCGCCCGCTGTGCGAGAAACCTCTGGGTGCGCTCCACTCTGCCCAGAAGCGAGCGGATCGTCCTGGATGAGCGGGCGGAAAACCGGAGTGAAGAGCAAAAATCCATCGCCCTGTCCTCCACGGAGCGATCCCGTGCCGGTATTCCGCTCTCCCGGCCCTTGTGATTTTCCGATCTCAGCTCCTCCAGTCCCAGCAGAAACGAGGCGAGCCTGAGCAGGGCGCCCCGCTCTACGCCGCTTTCGGTTTCCTGCGCCAGAATGCCCGAGCAGTCCGGCATTAGGGCATCGCAGGCATAGATGATCCCGTCCAGCTCCTGACAGACCGGGACGACCGAAAGAAGGAGGGCGTGCTGATGATCGTCTCCGTTATCCTGCTCCGGGAAATACGGGGCGAACAGGACAGGAACCAGCGCATTCCAGGTGAGCTGCCGGAAAAAGTCGGCCCCGTGAACGGTGCGAAGCGCCTGGACGATTTCCTGCCTGATGCGCTCGCCGGAAACCTTATTAAGCCTCCAGGCATGCCGTTTGATCATCCGGGATGATTCCTCGTGCACGGCGAAATCGAGCGTCACCGAGAACCTCACGGCCCGCAGGCCCCTGAGCGGGTCGTTCAGCAGGTTTTCTTCCGAAATGATCCTGATCACCCCGCGGGAGAGGTCATGAAATCCGTCCAGAGGGTCGATGAGCCTGTGTCGGGATAGATCGTATGCCATGGCATTGATGGTGAGGTCCCGGGATCTCAGGTCTTCTTCGATGCTTAAGGCCTTGGGCTCGGAAACGTCGATGTTCGCGCTTAAGGATTTCAGGGCGATCCGAATGACCCTGCGGCGTTCATCCATCCAGAATGGTCTTGCGCCAAGCCGATCGGCGATCCTCGCGGCCAGATCCTCAACCGGCTCATAGGTGACGAGATCGAAGTCCGGAGGAACCCTGCCCAGGAGCATATCCCGGATGCATCCCCCCACGAGGTAGGTCCTCTGAGGGAGAAGGTCTTTGATCTGCTTTAAGATCTCATTGCTTGAGACGGTTCTCGACAGATCGTGCATGAGCCTCCAGCCCTTCCGCCCGTGCGATCTGGACAGCCATCGTACCGAGCTCGCGGACGGCGCGCTCGGGTGCATAGAGGATCGATGACCTCTTGAGGAAGTCGTGGACCCCCAAAGGGGAGGAGAACCTGGCCGTAGAGCCGGTGGGAAGGGTATGGTTGGGCCCGGCGATGTAATCCCCTATCGCCTCCGGGGTATGATACCCCAGGAAAATGGCGCCCGCATTCCTTACCTTGCCCAGATGATCGAAGGCATCAGCCACCATCAGCTCCAGATGCTCGGGCGCCACCATGTTGGCAACGGTGAACGCCTCATCGAGATCTCTCGTTACCACGCACAGGCTGTGCTCTCCCACAGACGCCTTGAGCACCTCCCTTCGGGGCAGCGATTGCACCAAAGCGTCCACCTTTTCCATGACGGCACGGGCCAATCCTTCACAGGGCGTGACCAGAATAGCCGATGCACAGGGATCGTGCTCCGCCTGAGAAAGGAGGTCCATGGCCACGGTGCCGGGATCAGCCCCCTCATCGGCGATGATCAGGATCTCCGAGGGGCCGGCAAAGGCGTCGATCCCCACCCGGCCCTGGACGAGCCTCTTGGCGTGGGCCACATAGATGTTCCCGGGGCCCACAATCTTGTCGACCCGGGGGATGGTGCCGGTGCCGAAGGTCAGCGCCGCCACGGCCTGGGCCCCTCCGATCCGGAAGATCCTCTGCACCCCGGCGATGTGCGCAGCCGCCAGGAGAGCGTCGCTCACCTCGCCTCTCGGTGTGGGGGAGACTACCACGATCTCTTTCACGCCCGCAATTTTCGCGGGAATGACGTTCATCAGAAGAGTAGAGGGAAAGGCGTTTCTCCCTCCCGGCACGTACACACCCACGCTGTCCAAGGGGGTGACCTTCTGGCCGAGGATCATGCCGCTGTCATCGGTGGTGATCCAGGAACGCTCCATCTGCCGGGCGTGAAAGGACTCGATGCGTGATGCAGCGGTGCTCAGCGCCGAGAAGAGCGCCTTATCTATCCGGGACGGCACCTGTTCGATCTCCTGAAGCGTGATCACGAAACCCCCGGCAGCGGGGTCGAATCCGTCGAACTTCCGCGTATACTCAGCCAGCGCGGCATCCCCGCGGCTTCGGACGTCCCGGATGATCGCCCGGACCGCATCGTCCACCTCATCCGGGGTGCCCGTCATCCGGTCTAGGATGCCTGCGAGGGTCTCACGCCAGCCGGACAGGTTCGTCGAGAGCATCTCCATTACAGATCCCCCTTCTCCCTCACAACCTGGGCGCCGAGCTTTGCCAGCTTCGCGTCCAGGCGTTCATATCCGCGGTCGAGATGATAGATTCTCCTGATCTCGGTATATCCCCTGGCATTGAGCGCCGCCAGCACAAGGCTCGCCGACGCCCTCAGGTCGGTTGCCATGACGGAAGCGCCCTGAAACCGCTCCACGCCTTGTACGATCACGGTGTTCCCCGCTTCCTGGAGATCGGCGCCCATGCGCATCAGCTCCGGTACGTGCATGAACCGGTTCTCGAAGATGTTCTCGGTGATGCGGGAAACCCCCTTTGCCACGCACGCCAGGGCCATGATCTGGGCCTGCATGTCCGTGGGAAATCCGGGGAAGGGCACCGTCTCCACCTGTACGGGCTTCAGCTCGCCGGTGCCGTCCACGAGCAGCCCTCCGTCGGGGAGCTCAGTGATGGAAACGCCCATCTCGAAGAGCTTCTCGATCACGGCCACCAGGTGGTCTGCCCGGTGATTCCTCAAGACGATCCGGCCTTTTGTGATGGCACTCGCAACGATCAGGGTGCCGGTTTCTATCCTATCCGGGATGATCCGGTAATTCGTTCCGGAAAGCGACTCCACCCCCTTGATGGTGATGGTGCTCTCTCCCGCGCCCTCGATTCGCGCACCCATGGTGTTGAGGGCATGAGCGAGGTCCACCACCTCGGGCTCCTTGGCAGCGCCCTGGATGATCGTGGTTCCTTCCGCAAGCGCAGCCGCCATGAGGATGTTCTCGGTGCCGCCCACCGTGGTTTTGTCGAACACGATGGTGGCACCCTTAAGGCGTCCGTTCGTCCTGGCCATGACATATCCGTGGGAGAGATTGATCTCCGCTCCCATCCTGGCCAGGGCCTTGAGATGCATATCGATGGGTCTGACCCCGATAGCGCACCCGCCCGGCAGCGATACCTTTGCCCGTCCGAATTTTGCCAGGAGCGGGCCGAGCACCAGGATGGAGGCCCTCATGCTCTTGACGAGGTCGTATGGGGCCTCGCACGATCGGATCCCCGCCGGATCGATCTCGATGGTGTCGCCGGTCCGCTCAACCCTCATCCCCAGGGTGGAGAGGACCTCGCCCATGGTGCTGATGTCCCGGAGCTTCGGCACATTGGTGTATGTGCAGGGCCCGTCCGCCAGGATGGAAGAGCACATGACGGGCAGCGACGCATTCTTCGACCCCGAGACGCTCACCTCTCCCTGCAAGGGGGTGCCGCCGCAGATGATGAATTTATCCATTGATCCTCTCCACGATCACGGTCCGGTCGATCCCGGACAGGTCCCTGACCCATTGAAGCTTCTTGAGCTCCCTGTTTTCCCCTATCATCATCTCTACTTCATGCCTCTGGTCATATCCAGTTTCCAGTATGAGCCTGCCGCCCGGCTTAAGGTTCCTGTGCACCGAGGCCAGAATTTCTCTTATTACATCGAGACCGTCATTGCCAGCAAAAAGGGCCTCCTTTGGTTCGAAGCGGACAACATCCTCCTGGAGCCTGCCGGCATCGGCCAGGGCGATGTAGGGAGGGTTTGCGACAATGGTGGAAAACTCCCCGGAAAGGGCATGGAAATCAGCCCCCAGATAGAGATGGAGTCTTGGAGATACGCCGTGGAGGCGCGCGTTTTCCCTGGCCGTGGCCAAGGCCTTTCTGCTGGTGTCGTTCCCGAATCCGGCGAGGTCCGGCCTGCTCAGGAGGATGGAGATGATCACCGCACCCGAGCCCACGCCCAGCTCGAAGACAGCGCTGTCCGAAGGCGCCAGCTCGATCGCCTTTTCCACGAGGATTTCCGTCTCGCCGCGGGGAATGAGGACACCGGGGTTCACCAGAAAGGTATGGGAGTAGAATTCCTTGCTTCCGAGAATGTACGCTACAGGCTCGCGCCCGGATCGTCTCTTCAGGAGAACGCGGTAGGCTGCCAGCTCATCGGGCGAAAGCGGCCTGTCCATGTCGAGGTAGAGCTGGATCCGCTCCTTGCCCAATGCATGAGACAGGAGAACCTCTGCATCCAGCCGGGGGGCGTCAATTCCCTTATCCTGAAGATATTCCTTTGCCCAGGCGAGAACCGACCGGATGGTCCATGTCACGCCCTTAGCCCCCGGTGTGATTCAGAGCCTCTGCCTGGTAGTGGGCGGTAAGCTCGTCCACGATCTCGTCGATGTTTCCCTCGAGGATCTGTGGAAGCTTGTGCAGGGTCAGGTTGATCCGATGGTCGGTCACCCGGCCCTGGGGAAAGTTATAGGTCCGGATCCTCTCACTCCTATCGCCGGTGCCCACCTGCAGCCGTCTCTGGGATGCGATCTCCTCGGCCTGATCCTCCTGATATTTCTGGAGAATCCTGGATCTGAGCACCCGCATGGCCTTGGCCTTGTTCTTGTGTTGAGATTTCTCGTCCTGGCAGGAGACAACGATCCCTGTAGGAATGTGGGTGATCCGCACTGCGGATTCGGTCTTATTGACATGCTGGCCGCCGGCGCCGGAAGACCGGTAGGTGTCGATGCGCAGGTCCTGCGGATCGATATCGACATCGACCTCCTCGGCCTCGGGCAGCACCGCGACCGTGACCGCCGAGGTGTGGATCCTGCCGCTCGCCTCGGTGGCGGGAACCCGCTGCACCCGGTGCACCCCGCTCTCGTACTTGAGGCGGGAGTAGGCGCCCCGGCCGG
>CAADRM010000106.1_pt1:0-62500 | contig 68311 bp, 60 predicted proteins | sample 2563611 | NCBI WGS metagenome assembly CAADRM01 (sample SAMEA5366183, study PRJEB31310) | anaerobic digester metagenome | biome: Waste water treatment plant; feature: Anaerobic digester; material: Activated sludge | place: Denmark | collected 2016-10-17
GGTAAAAAGAGAAGAAAATGAAGTGGTTGGTTGACTTGTGCCCAATGATGATTAATATAATATAGTAATACAATAATATCTTTCTATGACGGAATGTTTTAATTTTTAATAGAGGAGGGAATATGAGCTTTCAGAGAGTCTGGCATAAGCACTACAACCCCGATGTTCCAGCCGAGCTGGCCTTTGATCGGACCACCCTGTCAGAGATGCTCTCCCGGAGCGCTCAGAACTTTCCGGATGTCACGGCCCTGATCTATATGGGGAAAAAGATCTGCTACCGCGAGCTCAACGGTCTGGTAAACAGGTTTGCAAGGGCGCTTGAAGCACTGGGGGTGAAAAAGGGCGATACGGTTGCTGTGATGCTTCCCAACATTCCGCAGGCCGTTATCGCGAACTATGCGGTATTCCGGATCGGAGCCGTCGCGGCGCAGAACAATCCCCTCTACACCGAGCGGGAGCTCACCTATCAGCTGGCCGATTCAGATGCCAAAGCCCTCGTCACTCTGGACCTCCTGCTCCCACGGGCAAAGAAGATCCAGAGCGAGACGAAAATCGAAACCATCATCACCTGCCACATCAACGACTACCTGCCCTTCCCCAAGAAGCAGCTCTTCCCGTACGTGAAAAAGGGGATGTACCGCAAGGTCGTCCGGCAGCCCGGAGTGTTCCAGTTCATGGACCTCCTGGCACAGTATCCCGGCGATCCGATGCCCGATAAGGCCGGGTGGGACGACGTGGGTGCGCTCCTCTATACCGGGGGCACCACGGGTGTGAGCAAAGGGGTGATGCTCACCCACGCCAACATGTCGTGCAACGTTCAGCAGCTCAGATGGTGGTTCCCCGATCTCAAGGAAGGCTGTGAGAGCATGATGGGGGTGTTCCCCTTTTTCCACTCAGCAGGGTTCACCGGAATTCAGAACCTCTGTATGGCCACGGCCAGCACCATCGTCCTGGTTCCCAGGCCCGAGCCGGGCATCATCATCGAGTTGCTCAAGAAGTTCAAGCCCTGCTACCTGCCGGGCGTACCCACCATATTCGTGGCCCTGCTCAACGACAAGCGGTTCACCTCTATGGATCTGACATTCATCAAGGGGTTCATTGCCGGTGCGGCCCCCCTGTCTGTGGAGACCATAAGAGAGCTCAAGAGGCTCACCGGAGGCGACATCATCAATGTCTATGGGCTCACCGAGATCACACCCATGGGCACGGCCTCGCCCTGGAAAGGGACCATAAAGCCGGGAACCGTAGGTATACCCCTTCCGAATACGGATCTGAAGATCGTGGATTTGGATGACCCCACAAAGGAGTTGAAGCAGGGCGAGGCGGGCGAGATCCTGTTCAAAGGGCCCCAGGTTATGAAGGGATATTACAAAAAGCCCGAAGAGACCGCCGCCGTGCTTCGTGACGGCTGGCTTCATACCGGGGACATCGGGTTCCTCGACGAGGATGGATATCTCACTATTGTAGACCGCAAGAAGGATATGATCGTTGCCAGCGGATTCAACATCTTTCCTCAGGAGGTCGACGAGGTGCTCATGGAGCATCCCCGGATCCTCGAGGCCTGCACCATCGGGGTGCCTGATAGCTACCGGGGTGAGGCCCCGAAGTCGTATGTGGTGCTCAAGGATGGGGGTACCCTCTCGGCCGAGGAGATCGTAGAATTCTGCAAGAAGCGGCTCGCCCCCTACAAAGTGCCCAGGCAGATCGAATTCATCGACGAGCTGCCCAAGACCTCGGTGGGGAAGATCCTCAGGCGCGAGGTCAAGGAGCTCGACCGGAAGAAGAGGGAGGCTGGGGAGGCGAAGTCGGTTTAGGCGCATCAGGTGGCAAACAACCGGTAAAGCCCATCCATTTTATGATGAGCCTTTCCGGAAAGGGTGCCGGGGTTGTGGTGCCTCTTCCGTGCTTAAGAAATATTTCTCGTACTCGCCGTACCCCTCTTTTCTCAGGTCTTCCCGGGGGATGAAGCGCAGTGCCGCCGAGTTCATGCAGTAGCGCAGCCCTGTGGGGGGAGGGCCGTCGTTGAACACATGCCCGAGGTGCGAGTTGCCTTTTCTGCTCCTGGCCTCGATCCTGACCATGCCGTGGCTGGTGTCCTTCCGCTCGATGATGTTCTCTGGCTCCAGGGGCCTGGTGAAGCTGGGCCATCCGGTTCCCGAATCGAACTTGTCGCGGGAGCTGAAGAGGACCTCGCCGGATACCACATCCACGTAGATCCCCTCGCGCTTGTTATCCCAGTATTCATTCTCGAACGGCCTTTCAGTCCCCTGCTCCCTGACGACGTGATACTGAAGCGGGGTGAGCCTGGCCTTCAGCTCGCGTTCGTCGGACCTGCCTTCTTCCGGCTTCTTCTCTCTGCCGGGAATGGGGCAGGTGCCGGCTGCACACGGGCTCCGATATTGATCGCGTCCTGACCGGCTCCGGTAGAACTCGTATCTGGATGCATTCTTTTCATAGTAATCCTGATGATATTCTTCGGCCCGATAGAATGGGGCGGCCGGCCGTATCTCGGTGACGATAGGCCGGTCGAACCGGCCCGAGCTCTCCAGCAGGCGTTTCGATTCCTCGGCAATGCGCTTCTGCTCGTCGTTGTGATAGAAGATCACGGTCCGATACTGGGAGCCCTTGTCAACGAACTGTCCGGTGTTGTCGGTGGGGTCGATCTGCTGCCAGAAAATATCGAGGAGCTTCTCATAGCTGATCTTGGACGAGTCGTAGATGACCCTGACCGCCTCGAGGTGACCGGTCTTTCCCGTGGAGACCTCTTCATAGGTAGGGTTTTCCTTGTGCCCGCCCGTGTAGCCGGAGATCGCTTCCTTTACGCCGTCTGTCTTGTCGAAGGCCGCCTCGATGCACCAGAAGCAGCCGCCCGCAAAGGTCGCCTCTTCATAGCGGGACTCTGATGCATTCCCCGGATCGGCGACAAAGGCGAACGACGAGATGGCCATAAGCCATCTTGTTATCTTCCCTTTCATGGCACACTCCTTTTTCTTAACTATCCTTTTGACGTTGCCTCAAAGGGATGCGATTCTCCTTCCCTGAACCCGCCGGATGCGCATAAGGGGAAAGAGAGGGTCTCCAGCAGGCTTATTTTCCGGCCGGAGGAGCCTCCTGAGATGAGAGTCCCTGCCGGGAAAATTTAGGCTTGAATATTATCCGCCGCCCTGATACATCTGAATGATCAAATCTTCCCGCCATAAAAAGCATGGCAACAATCGCTAGGAGGACCATTCGTGGAAAAGCGTCATAAATTTTCCCTCTGGTATGTGCTCATCGGGATCTGGGTGGTGCTCATCGTTCAGAGCTACATTTCATCCATGTTTGTCGTAGAGAGCATTCCCTACAGCTCGTTCCTCGATCTTCTGAAGGAAGGGAAGGTGACGGAGATTGCGGTCTCGGAAAACGAGATTCAGGGAAAGATGATAACCCAGGAGGGAAAAGAGCAGAAATTCAAAAGCATCCGGGTGGACCCGGAGCTGTCCGAGATGCTGCAGAACTATCAGGTGACATTCAAAGGCGAGATCGAGGTGAACTATGCCCAGAACGTTTTGTCGTGGGTGCTTCCCATCGTGCTCCTGGTGGCGATCTGGTATTTCGTGATACGCCGGATGTCGGGCAACCAGCCGGGCTTCATGTCGATCGGGAAGAATAAGGCCAAGATCTACATGGAAAACGAACTGAACATCCGATTCGACGACGTGGCGGGTGTGGACGAGGCAAAACAGGAGCTGGTGGAGATCATCGACTTCCTGAAGAACCCGGCCAAGTTCTCAGAGCTCGGAGGCAAGATTCCCAAAGGCGTTCTGCTGGTGGGCCCTCCGGGCACGGGCAAGACCATGCTGGCCAAGGCCGTGGCGGGCGAGAGCGGGGTGCCCTTTTTCAGCCTGAGCGGCTCGGACTTCGTGGAGATGTTCGTGGGCCTGGGCGCGGCCCGCGTGCGGGACCTCTTTGTCCAGGCCAAGCAGAAGGCCCCGTGCATCATCTTCATTGATGAGCTCGACTCCCTGGGCAAGGCCAGGGGCGCAGGTTTCACCGGCGGCCATGACGAGCGCGAGCAGACCCTGAACCAGCTCCTCTCCGAGATGGACGGGTTCGACGCAAAGGTGGGGGTGATCCTTATGGCCGCAACCAACCGTCCCGAGATCCTCGACCCCGCGCTGCTGCGCCCGGGCCGGTTCGACAGGCATGTGGTCGTTGACCGTCCGGACAAGGACGGGAGGATCAAGATCCTCAAGGTGCACATGAAGAACGTCAAGGTGGATGAGAGCGTGAATGTCGAGAAGATCGCCGGAATGACCCCGGGCATGTCGGGGGCCGATCTCGCAAACCTGGTGAACGAGGCGGCCCTGATGGCGGTCAGGTGCGGGAAAAAGGCGGTCGGCATGACCGAGTTCGAAGAGGCGGTTGAACGGGTGGTCGCGGGCCTGGAAAAGAAGAACCGCGTCATCAACGCCAAAGAGCGCGAGATCGTGGCCTACCACGAGATGGGGCACGCCATTGTGGCCCTTGCCCTGCCGGGGACCGATCCGGTACACAAGATCTCCATCATCCCCCGCGGGGTCGCCGCTCTGGGGTACACCATGCAGGTGCCCACCCAAGACCGGTTCCTGCTGAACAGGACCGAACTGCTCAACCGGATCGCATCCCTCCTCGGAGGAAGGGCCGCCGAAGAGATCGTGTTCGGCGACGTCTCAACGGGGGCGCACAACGATCTCGCACGTGCCACCGACATCGCCCGGAGTATGGTCAAGGAGTATGGTATGAGCGAAAAGCTCGGTCAGATTTACCTGTCTTCTGAAAAGGGCGGCCGGTTCCTCGATACAATCTCCTCTGGCGACGCCCGCGAGTACAGCGAGGAGACCGCACGGGCCATCGATGCCGAGATCCGGAACATCATCCACAACCAGTACGAGACAGCCCTGTCGATCCTGCGGCAGAGGCGGGACGTGCTGAAGCATGGCGCCCTGGTTCTGCTGGAGAAGGAGAAGATCGATCGGGAGGAGATCGAGGGGCTGTTCAACTCGGCAGCCGCCTGATCCTTAAAGGCCATTCGCTCTGCCGGGCCGCTGATTTCGCCGCCGCTGTCGGACCCTCTCTCTTGTGAGACGCCTGTGCAGGGTTATCTATGAGTTCCAGATTCCCTCATCGGTCCGCCGGCATCGGCGGACAGGGGAGGGCGGAGGCGCTCAGTGGCACTATTCTCGTTGTGGAGGCCTGCGGTATTCCAAGGAAACCTCAGGAAGTCAGGATACTTCGAGGGTTGGTATTTCAAGAACGTAAGCTGTGATGAAAGGACCGCCTGCGCGGTGATCGCCGGTGTGTCGCTTCCCCGGGAAAGAGAAAAGGCCCATGCCTTCATCCAGTTTTCTCGTGCCGGGGAGGGGAGATCGTCTTTTTTCCGGTATCCCTTGAGCGAGTTCTCCGCAGACAGAAAAACCTTTGCGATCACCATCGGGAGCAGCCGGTTTTCCCTTCAGGGGCTGCACCTCGATATCGACCAGGACGGTGAGATGCTCAGGGCGGAGCTGGAATTCCGGGGAATACACCCGTGGCCGGTCACATGGCTCTCTCCGGGCGCTATGGGGTGGTATGCCTTTGTGCCCGGCATGGAATGCTATCACGGCGTGCTCAGCTTCAATCACGCAATCCATGGCTGGTTCGAGAAGGACGGCAGGCGAACGGACTATTCCGGCGGCAAGGGATATATCGAAAAAGACTGGGGAAGATCCATGCCCGGCTCCTGGATATGGATGCAGAGCAACCATTTCGATGAGCCCACTGCCTCGTTCTCGGGCTCTATCGCGAAGATTCCCTGGTTCGGGCGGTATTTCACCGGGTATTTGTTCGGTTTCTATTTCCAGGGCAAGGTCTACCGGTTCACCACCTATACCGGGGCCCGAGTATTCGATCTGCGGGTGAATCGAGACCTTGTCAGCTTTGTGGTCGAGGATGCAGACTCCCGCATGGAGGTCCGGGGCACGAGGGCTGAGGGCGCCCGGCTCATGGCGCCCAGCAGAGGCGATATGACGGTCCGCATCATGGAAACGCTGGGATCGCGCATCGAGCTCCGCTTCTCCCGGAAAAAAGATAACAGGATCATCTATGAGGGCACTGGAAGGAACGCGGGTCTGGAATATGTGGGCGATGTCCGGGAGCTGGCGGATCGCCTTGCCTAGCTTCTATAAAAAAGGCGAGACACCCCCTGATGCATCGATACCGGCTGTTTCACCGGCGCCGCATCTCTCAAGGCAACCCTCTCCGGTATTGATTCCCGGGAAAGACAGGCTATTTTCCATTCTATTGTCTCTTTGTATCCTGTGCGGATAGAGGATCGTTGCAATGGCCGGAAACACGACCAACCGGGATGTGCAGATAGAACTCCACAATCTGATCGACCTGGTGGGCCGGTACGGGTCTATTGTGGATCAGCTGCTTTCCCGCACGGCGATTGTTTCCCTCCCCCCGGAGTCAATAGCATGCATCGACCGGAGATATGTGTATACCTGCGTGAACAGCACATTCCTCTCACTGTATCGGAAGACCGGGGAAGAGGTGATCGGCCACCGCGTCGAGGAAGTCCTCGGTGAAAGAGCCTTTCAGGAAAAAGAGAAACCCCGGATCGACCGGGCCCTGCGGGGCGAAGAGGGACAGTATGATGACCTGATCGGACCTCTGGGAGACGGGAGGCTGCGTGTCCTGGCGCGGTATTCCCCCCTTGTGGGAAAGAGTGGATCCATCGAGGGGGTGGCGTTATCGACATGGGACATAAGCACGATCAGAGATGCCGAAGAAAGGGCGCTCAGCGCCCGCAGCGACCTCGATGCCCTCATAGGAGGGCATGTGGAAAAAATCTCGGATGCTCTCCTGGATCTGAAACGCGAGGTGAAGATGCGCGAGGATGTCGAGGCCGAGCTCAGATCAGGCAGGGATAGGCTTGTGAAGATATTCCAGGCCATCCCGGATCCCGTCAGCATCTCCACCCTCGAAGACGGGGTCTTTCTGGATGCCAACGAGGCCTTTTTCCGTATGACCGGATATTCCCGGGAAGAGGTGATCGGGAACAGCGCCTTGAATCTCGGAATATGGGACAGTCCCTTGGAGAGGGCCCGGGTCGTGGACCTCATCAGGAAGCAGGGCAGTATCCGGAATCAGGAAGCCAAGCTCAGAAGCAAGTCAGGCGAGTCGCGGGTCGTGCTCGTCTCGGCGGAGCTCATGGATATCGACGGCATACCCTCGATCCTGTTCGAGAGCCGGGACATCACCGAGCGGAAGACCCTGGAGAGCGAGCTGAGCCGGTCGCAGAAGATGGAGGCCATCGGCCGCCTTGCAGGCGGCATCACCCACGACTTCAACAACCTGCTGACCGCCATCGACGGGTACTGCGAGCTTGCGCTGCTGAAACTCGGCAAGCCGGAGCAGGTGCGGTCCAACATTCTCAAGATCAAGGAGGTGAAAGACACCGCCTCTTCCCTGATCCGCCAGCTCCTGGCATTCAGCCGCAAACAGAAGGTCAAGCAGCAAACACTGGATATAAACCAGGTGATCGAAAACATGCAGAACCTCCTCAAACAATTCATCGGGGAAGATATCGAGCTGAAGACCCGCCTTGAGCAGGACATCGGCAGCGTATATGCCGACCAGGGGCATGTGGAACAGATCATCATGAACCTGGCCCTCAATGCCAGAGACGCCATGCACAAGGGGGGCGTCCTGACTATCAGCACAGAGCGCGTTCATCTGGGGGAAAACGACATTGCAAAGCATCCGGGCCTGAATCCCGGTGATTACATCAAGCTCGAGGTGAGTGACACAGGAGTGGGCATGGATGAAGAGACCATGGCACACGTCTTCGAACCGTTCTTCACCACCAAGGAGGCGAGCAAGGGCACAGGGCTCGGCCTGGCGACGGTCTATGGGATTGTCAGAAACAACGGCGGAAGCATTTCGCTCAGGAGCGAGCCCGGGAAGGGATCGACCTTTGAGGTCTTTCTGCCCGTGAGCGGAGAGGTCCCTGAGGATGTTTCGCGAAAGACGGGAAAGGTCCCTGTCAGAGGCGGGACAGAGGTCGTTCTGGTGGTGGAAGACAACCCCTATGTACTGGACTTCATTATCGAGGTGCTGGGTTCCATCGGCTACACCCTGCTCAAGGCCCGGAGCGGAAAAGAGGCCATGGACATCTGCGAGTCACATTCAGGGCATATCGATCTGGTCATTGCGGATGTCGTCCTCCCGGGCATGGACGGACCCGCGATCGTGAAAAACCTCCTGAAGCGCTATCCCCGGATGAAGGTTCTCTATATCACGGGTTATCCGGGTGATGTAGTCTCCCTCTACGGTATTCCCGACACGGAAAAGCACCTGCTCCAGAAGCCGTTTTCCGCCTTCGCCCTGACAGAGAAGGTGCGGGAGGTTCTGGAGGAAGGTTCTGATCGTGAATGAAATATTGGGGTCATGTCTCTCCGTATGACATTCGAATGTCATACGGAGAGACATGACCCTATAATTTGACCTTTAAGCAGCCGAAAAAACCTGATATTAATTACTTTTGCTTAAGATTTGCCGATGAATCCCCGATAGGTGATATGCCGTCAGGCAACAAGCTGTGGGACATTTTTTTCGTTGATGAAATGGTGAAAGGAGAGAAATTGTCATGAAGTTGAGGAGCATACCCCTGATTGTACGTATCGTCCTCGCCTGCATGGTTCTTTCCGTTTTCGGTGGACTCATCGTTCCAGCGGGGCATGCCGCGTCAGAGGTAATGGTGGTGGCGAATGACTCCGTGCCGGTGAAATCCCTGAGCCGGGATGCCGTTCAGGAGATATTTCTGGGGAGAAAAACCAGATGGAGCGACGGGCAGAAGATTACACTGGCGACCCTGAAAGAGGGCGATGACCACAGTGATTTTCTGCGGATGTATGTGGGCAAGACCCCGCAACAGTTCAAGAATTACTGGAAGAGCCAGGTCTTCACCGGGAGAGGAAAGGCTCCCGAGGCATTCACTTCACCCGACGAGCTCGCTGAATTCGTGACCAACACCCCCGGGGCCATAGGCTATCTCCCCCAGCGTGCATATCAGAACCAATTGAAGAGTCTTATGATTGAGTAGGAGGCTTAAAAATGAAGAGTGCTGTGAAAATCATGTTTCTCTCAGCCTTGTTTGCCATGTGCTGTATATCCGGGAATATTCGTGCCTATGAGTATCACGGGGTCGATATCGGGGGGTTCATCTCTCAGGGGTATCTGCAGAGCACCGACAACAATTTCTTCGCCGAGACAGAGGACGGCACCTCCCAGTTCAACGAGGCGGGCATCAACTTCTCGGCCGAGGTTTCAGACAGGCTGCGTCTGGGTGTCCAGTTTCTTTCCAGAGACCTGGGTACCATCGGAAACAACGAGGTGATCCTCGACTGGGCGATCGCCGACTATCACTTCCGCGACTGGCTCGGCCTCACGGTCGGGAACATGAAGTTCGTGCACGGCCTCTACAACGAGACCCGTGACCTGGACATGGTGCGCACCTTCATCCTCTTGCCACAGAGCGTGTATATCGAGGCCTGGAGGGAAGCCATCTCCTCCATCCAGGGTGCCGGCCTTTACGGTGATATCGGGCTGAGCGACATGGGGTCGCTCTCCTATGACCTGCAGTACGGCACGGTGAACCTCGACTCCGACAAGGGGGCGGCCAGGCTGCTGGAGGACCAGTGGCCTTTTCAGGGAATGGGTCTGCTGGTGGATGTCGACCGGATCAACGTGGACTATACCTATGCCGCGAGCATCCGATGGATCACCAACCTCGAGGGCCTGATCCTCGGGGGCTCCACCTGGGGCTATCAGTTCGAAGCGGACGCGACTACACTGCTGGACACCACCAATCCAACGGCGGCAGCCCTGCTGCAAAACAATCCGGGTTTTGTTGATCTCGTCGGCCCCCTGAACGCCTACGGTGCCCGCTTCATGCTCTCGCCCAGCGAGTTCGGAGTGGAGGCGGTCAGCTACACCGCATCCATGGAGTTCATGTGGAGGAACCTGGTGTTCGCCGCGGAATACATGCGGACGACCTATAATATCGAGTTCAGGAACTCACCGCTGTTCAATACCCTGGAACCGGTACTGAGGAACAATGGGGTGGCGGTCCAGGACGGCACCATCGAGGTGGACCAGTTCAGCTCTGTCGGATACTACACGAGCCTCGCCTACCGGTTCACCCCCTGGTTCGAGCTGGGCACCTACTACTCGGTCTACTACCCCAACGAGGACGACAAGGACGGCAAGGATCGCGTAGCCAAAGGGCTCGACGCCCAGGACCACCGGGGGTGGCTCAAGGATATCGCACTGACCACGCGCTTTGACGTGAATGAAAACTGGATCATCAAGCTCGAGGCCCACAAGATGGACGGTTCGGCAATCCTCCTGGGCGCCGACAACCCCGTGCCCGAGGACCCGGGGGAAGACCGCTACGAGGAGGACTGGTATCTCTTTGCGGCAAAGATGACCTTCCACTTCTGATCCTGATGCCTTCTCCTCATGAGAAAATGCGGCCGCTGGTTCATTTCAGGTCTTTTGCCAGCATGAGGATCTCCATAGGGAGCTTGATCTGAAGCAATTTCAATACATCGGTATCCAACATGATGGTGAGATCTTCCTGCCTGAGGATGGGTAGATCACCAGGTTTTGCCCCTTCCAGGAGGATTTTCGCAGCCTGCTTGCCAGAGAGTGCACCGGAGATCCTGAGATCCGAGCCTATATACAGAAGGGCTCCCGGCACATTCATATGTACGAGGCTGATGACCGGCATCTTGTTTTTGATCGAGATCTCCGAAAGCTCGGCACAAGGCTCATAGTCGCGAAGACCGTAGTAGGTGTCGAGCGGGACGACGAAAGCCTGTGCACCCTGTGCGATCAGTTCCTGCGCGGCAGGGGTGAACCTGTCGGTTTTGTTGACCTCTTTGGTGATCAGGGTGAATCCCGACCCAGCGCCTGCAGCCCTCAGGTGATCAATTTGAGCCAGGGTATTGTCGTCATCGGTATGGACAATGCCCATGGTCCTGAGGTCGGGGAATGCGAGCCGGACGATCTTAAGAACGTCTGCCATCTCCATGTAAATAGAAGATCCTGTAAAGCCTGGACCTGCAACGGTCAGTGATTTACAGCCTGCGGCCTCGGGGATGATCACTGCGCTGAATACGAGCGGAATGCCCGCAGCGATGATCCTGTCCTTTGCATACTTGGTTGCAGGGGTGGCGATGGTCATCACGAGGTCGGGCCGAGATTCCACGATCTTGGATGCAGTTTTCCTGATCTCCAGGAGTACGCCGACTTTCTTCCACAGGTTGCTCTTTTCGATATCGAAATCGATGATCCTCCGGTTGATCTTCAGGTTCTGCCCTTCCACGAGACCGGCGGCTTTGAGTTCCTGTACAAATCCCTGGTACACTCTCTCAAAGGCTTCTACATGAGTGACCTGCAGGACATCGATGGTGAAGGTCTTCTGCTGGGCAAAGACGATATTAGCCATCAGAAGAACAGGCAGAAACGGTATGATACCGAAAGAGAATCTCTTCATGCAATGCTCCTCCTCAAATGAAATTATCCGGTGACAAGTTGCTCTTCAGCAACATTACGGGCCCTTTCTCTCAGACTTCACGTGAGGGATCATCCCCTGTCTGTGTCGCCTGCTCCATCAGCCATATGCTGATCAATGACCCTGAACCTTACAAAGATAAATCAAATCAATGGCATAGATGACCGGAAAATATCTTAATGAAATATAGTAATATTGTCAGCAAAACATACAATAATATATAAAATTGAATGAGCCAGAGAATTCTATTCTGGTGGTTATGAAGAACCGGGTTTCCCCCTCATGATACATCCGGAGGGAAACCCGAAAGAGCAGCTATTCCACGGCCTTTGCAAGCTGGAGGATTTCGATGGGAAGTTCGATCTGGAGCTCTTTGAGCCGGCTGGTGTCTACCATGATGGTCAGGTCTTCCTGCCTGAGGATGGGCAAGTCTCCGGGATTCGATCCCTTCAGGAGGATCTGTGAGGCCTGAGTGCCGGCGAGTGATCCGACGTGCGGGAACTCTGCGCCCACGTACAGAATGGCTCCCGGCACCTTCATATGGACGAGGCTGAAGGCCGGCACCTTGTATTTGAGTGACATATCCACAAGCTCATGACAGGGTTCGTAATTCCGCATGCCGTAGTAGGAATCCAGGAGCACAGCAAAGGCCTCGGCGCCTTTGGAGATAAGTTCTTCGCCTGCAGGGGTGAACTTCTCGTTCTTGCTGACCTCCTTGGTGATGAAGGTGAATCCTTCCGACGGCCCTGCAGCCTTGGCCTGTTGCGCCTGGGCCAGTGCGTTGTCGTCATCGGTGTGGACGATTCCCACGGTCTTGATGTTCGGGAATGCAAGCCTGGCGATCTTGAGGGCCGCCCCCATGTCCATGTACAAAGTGGAGCCGGTGAACCCTGGGCCTGCAGTGGTCAGCGACGCGCAGCCCGCAGCCTCGGGGATGGCGATTGCGGTGAACACCAGAGGGATGCCCGCGCCGATGATCTTGTCCTTTGCATACTTGGTGGCGGGCGTTCCGATGGTCAGTACGAGGTCGGGCCGGGCGTCAACGATCTTGGATGCAGTGTTCTTGATCTCCAGGAGCACACCGACCTTTTTCCACAAGCCACCTTTTTCCACGTCGAAATCGATGATTCGGCGGTTGACCGTGAGGTTCTTGCCCTCCACGATCCCATTCTCGGCAAGGCTCTTCAAGAATCCCTCGTACGCCATGCCAAAGGGTTCGATATTGGTGACCTGCAGCACCTCGATTTTATAGGTCCTTTCCTGGGCGAAACAGGCCACCGCCACAAAAATTACGATGAGAACCGATAGTGTTCCTGTAATAAATTTATTCATGCATCCCTCCCCCTGTACTTGATATTATGTAATGTATCTTTCGGTAATTATCAGGAGAAAGTAAAGGGAAAACGTCAATAATTGAGCTTTGGAACACAGTCATATGCCTGATGATCCCATAGACCTGGAAGGATCGCGAAAAGGCGCCGTACATCCCCTGTTTGTCCGAAACAATCACCAGCGAGGCGGCAGGGTTCTTCTCACGAGAAATGAGCAGAAGGCAGGCCCAGTAACGGTATGATTCACACCATGCCCATGATAGAGTCGGGTAGGCAGAGTCTTGAGCGTTCAGGAGCCCGCTTTGGTAAAATGCCCCCCCTTTGGAATAAGGCATATAAAGATTCATGAGTGAAATGTCGAAGGGATGATGAAATGAAATTCATCAACATGACCATGCACGGCTGGAAAGGATGTTTTGATTACCAGCGCTGCTCGTGTGCGTCTGTGGACTGCTGCATGAACAACAGGAGAGTGGTGATATGAAGAGCATTCCCATCCGCTATTGCTTCACCTTTCAGGACAAGACCCAGGAGATCATCAATTTGAGGCTCAATCCGAAAACACTTGAGCTGCTCAATGATCCGCCCGGATATCTGCCTTCCTGGACCGTGCTCGGATTTCACCAGTGCCCCAACTGTCCTCTCTCATATGAAACCAACCCTCATTGCCCGCTGGCAGTTCACCTGGTAAATACGGTCAACCGGTTTCAGGGCAAGATGTCGTTTCATGAGATCCACCTGAGTGTGGTCACCCCGGAGCGGATCTTTTCACAGCTCACCACCCTGCAGAGCGCCATCAGCTCACTCATGGGACTCATCAGTGCGACCTGCGGATGCCCGATTTCCGCACCTCTGAGACCCATGGCGCGTTTCCACCTGCCTCTTGCCACCGGGGAGGAAACCATTTATCGAGCCACATCCATGTACCTGCTCGCCCAGTACTTTCTGAAAAAGAACGGGCAGTGCGCGGACCTCGAGCTTGCCGGGCTCACCAAGATTTACCAGGACATCCACCTGATGAACATCTCGTTCACCGAACGACTGAAGGATGCCACGCAGACCGAATCCACCCTCGATGCCCTGATCATGCTGGATACCTTTGCCAAGGTTCTGCCAATCCAGATCGAAGACTCTCTGGACTGCCTGAGCTATCTCTTCGAGCAGCATCCCCCTGCCCGGCAGCGTTCCTGACTGGTCCACCCGATCCGCGCCCAATAAAAAAAGGTCTTGACAGGACCGGATTTATCGGTAAAAAAATGGTCCATTGGCCGGACCACCGGACCAAATGGAGGAGGCATATGTCAGCATTGATTCTCACCCGCCCGCTCATGCGAAATCGGCTTTCTGCAGAGATCGAGAACATCCTGCTGAAGAGCATCATCAAGGGCCAGCTTGTTGTGGGAGAAAAGCTCCCTACCGAGCGGGAGCTCGCCAGGGACCTTGAGGTCAACCGGTCTACGGTCAGAGAGGCGCTCGGCAGGCTCGAATCCCTCGATCTGGTGGAAATCCGCCACGGTGACGGCGTTTATGTGAAAAACTATCAGGAGAGCGGGAGCCTCGAGCTCATCAGGGCCATGATCCGTCTGGACGAACGCCAGCGGGACGACATCATCGAAGCCCTGCTCGAATTCAGGTCCATCATCGGCCCCGAGATGGCCTTTCGCGCCGCCAAGAACAGGACGGATGATCATATCCAAGCCCTTGAGGAGGTCATCTGGAAGAACAGAGAGCTCTCTACCCTGGAAAAGGATATCCGGGTGCACCACATCATCGGCCTGGCAAGCGCCAATATTCTGTATCTCACCCTGCTGAACTTCTTCAACAAGTTTGTGATCGAATACGGGCACCTCTATTTCAATGATGAGGAAAACGTGAAGCGCTCTGAGCGCTTTCACGAGGAAATCTACCAGGCGATCAAAAAAGGAAACGCCGGTCTGGCCAGAAAGATCATGCGGGATGTTCTCACCTATGCCCAGAAGGCGGTTGTCGATACCCTGCAAACAGGCAGGGATAGCAGGAGGTAGGAACGATGCAGAGATTTATCGAAGATCACAGAGACCAGATCTATGATGTGGTGATTATCGGGGGAGGCATCACCGGGGCCTCGGTCGCCTATGATGCCGCCAGCCGGGGGCTGAAGGTGGCCCTGCTCGAAAAGAGCGATTTTTCCGGGGCAACGTCGGCGGCCACCTCGAAGCTCATCCACGGAGGGCTGCGATATCTGGCGAACATGGAGTTTTCTCTGGTGAGGGAATCGCTGAAGGAGCGCAAGATTCTCGAAGACATCGCACCCAACTTCGTCTACCCGTTCCCCATGCTCATGACCCACTACAAGTCATCGATCAAGAACAGCAAATGGTTCGTCAAGGCAGGGCTCACGCTCTACGACATCCTGTCCTACGACCGGGGCAGCACCTGGGACGAGAGCAAGAAGATCCCCCTTCACAAGACCGTTTCCACCAGGAAGGCCCTTGAAATGCAGCCCTGCCTCAAGGAGCAGGGACTCTCGGGCGCTTCCATATTCTATGACTGTATGAGCATATTCCCCGAGCGTCTCACGCTCGCCTTCATCAAGTCGGCTGCAGCCTTCGGGGCCGACGCGGCGAACTATGTCAAGGTCGACGGTTTCATCACCGATCGATCCGGCAGGGTGGTCGGGGTTACGGCAACAGACCTATTGACCGGCACCCGCCACGAGGTGCGCGGGAACATCACCATCAACTGCGGAGGCCCCTGGGCCGACATCATCCTGGGCCTGGCGAAGAAGGGCGGGGTGAACGAGACACTGAGGCGCTCAGAGGGCATTCACATCATCACGGGCAAAAAGATCAACGAGGGGAGCGTGGTGGCATCCATGACCCCCAAGGGCAGGCATTTTTTCCTGATCCCCTGGCGGGGTCACACGCTGATCGGGACCACGGACAAGGAATATGTCGGCAGCCCCGACGACTACCGGGTGACAAAAGAGAGCATCATGGGGCTCATCGACGAGGTGAATTCCACATTCGGTGAAGGCTTTGTCCGCTTCGACGAGGTGCTCTACACCTACGGCGGCCTCAGGCCGCTGGTGGAAGAGCAGACCGAGGGCACCTATGAGTCGTCTCGGAAGTATGAGATCTATGACAATGCCTCGGACGGGCTCCAGGGCCTGATCACCGTAGAAGGCGGCAAGTATACCACCAGCCGCAATCTTGCCCAGAAGGTCATGGACCTCGTGAGGGAAAAGACGGAGATGCCCATGGGGCAGACCATCACCGACCGGCGCTACCTCTTCGGGTGCGAGATCCGTGACATCAATACATTCCTTGACTCCATCAAAAGGAAACATTCCGGCTTTAAGGAGAGCACCTTGGACTACCTGGGCAGACACTACGGCACCGAGTATCACAAGGTCCTGAAAATCGCGGAAGAGGACCGCGAGTATGCCGAGGTGGTGAGCACGGACGGCGAGATCCTCGCCGAGGTGCTGTTCGCCGTACGGAATGAGATGGCAAGGCGGTTGAGCGATATCGTTCTGAGGAGAACCGGAATCGCGACCCTGGGCAACCCCGGAGAGGAGATCATAAGAAAGGTCGCCGTCATTGCGGCCAGCGAGCTCGGCTGGAGTGACGAGAAGACCGAGGATGAATACCGGCACGTCATGGATCTGCTCAAGGTGCCTGGCAAATAAGGCACTGAAGTTTTCGCCCGGATTAATGATACAGGTGTTCAAAGGGCGAATGCTTTGGCCGGGGCTTCAGGTGAAGAAGCTTCCAACGGGAATGCAGTCCTCCCTTCAAGAGCCCTTGAAAAAGCGGGCATTAGAGGGAGGATGCAATCATATGCAAGGAGATCGTCATGCTTGGAAAAAAGAAATTCAGGCCCGACTGGACAGAGTGTGCACCTGAAAGCGGCAGCATCAGGTCGATCGTCAAATACGGCAGCCCCCATGCGTTCAAGCACCCGAGCGACGGATGGGTCGCCATGATGATGGACGAGTTCGGCATGACCCGCGAGGACTTTTCCCGTAAGCAGGACGAGGGAGCGGGGAGGGCGGTTCTGGGCCGGCCGGTTGGCTTGGACGAGCGGCACGTCGAACACCTGAAGAGCATCGTGAGGCCGGAGAACGTCTGCACCGACGACTACAGCCGGATCAAATACGCCTGCGGCAAGACTACCGAAGAGCTCATGGAGCTGCGCAAGGGGATCGTCCCGCAGGTTGCCGACGTGGTGGTGCATCCGCGCGACAAGCATGAAGTGGGCAGGATCGTGGCCTATTGCAACGAGCACACTATCCCTGTTTCCGTTTTCGCGGCAGGCTCGTCGGTGAACTTCGGGGTGCGCCCGGCTCAGGGCGGGGTGAGTCTGGTGATGAGCACCCACATGAACAAGCTCCTTGAGATCAACGAGACCAACCAGACTGCACGGGTGCAGCCGGGCATGTTCGGCCCCGCCTATGAAGAGGCCCTGAACAAGGCACCCGAGCGTTTCGGCGCGTCCAGGCGCTACACCTGCGGGCATTTCCCCCAGTCGTTCGAGTATTCCACAGTCGGGGGCTGGGTGGTGACCCTGGGCTCGGGCCAGGCCTCCACCTATTATGGCGATGCCTGCGACATCGTGCTCAGCCAGGAGTATGTGACGCCTGTTGGCACCTTCCGCACCCGGGAGTTCCCCGCCGCCGCCACCGGACCCAAGGTGAACGACATCATGAAAGGCTCTGAGGGGGCCTTCGGTATTCTCGTGGAGGTGACCATGAAGATCTTCCGCTACATGCCGGAAAACCGGCGGTATTTCAGCTTCATGTTCCCCTCCTGGGATGCCGCCGTGGACGCAAGCCGCGAGATCATGCAGGGCGAGTTCGGCAGGCCCGCGGTCTACCGGATATCCGACCCGGAGGAGACCGACCGGGGACTCAAACTCTACGGCATCCCCTCCCTGGTGGATGCCTTTCTCATACGGAGGGGCTACCGGCCCATGGAGCGCTGCCTGTGTCTGGGCACCGTGGAGGGCGAGGGCGGCTACACTCGCCATGTTTGGAAGAAGATCCGGAAAATCTGCCGCGGGTACGGAGCCCTGTACCTCACCGGCTATGCCTCCCGGAAGTGGGAGAAGACACGCTTCACCGAACCCTACATGCGCGAGGACCTGCAGGACTTCGGCATCCAGATCGACACCCTGGAGACGAGCGTGACCTGGGACAACCTCCATGCAGTCCACCAGGGAGTCAGGGCCTATATCAAGGCAAGGCCCAAGACCATGTGCATGGCCCATGCCTCGCACTTCTATCCCCAGGGCACGAACCTCTACTTCATCTTTATCATGAAAACCTCCGACGTGGAGGAGTTTCGATCCTTCCAGCGGGGCGTGATCGAGGCGATCATGAAGAGCGGCGGATCGCTGAGCCATCACCACGGCATCGGCAGGATGATGGCGCCCTATCTGGAAGAATATCTCGGCAAGGAGCAGATGGAGGTGCTGAAGTCACTGAAGCGCCACTTCGACCCCCGGAACATCATGAACCCGGGCGGCCAGCTCGGGCTCGACCTTCCCGGAGACGAGCGGAAATCCGTGGGCTCGTGATCTCCGGCTTAAGGTCGTTCATTCGCCCCTTCGACCTTTGGCCCTGAGTGCCTCCCGTCCGGCGGACAACCGGACACCGTCCCGTATCACTCCCGTCCGCCGGTCGTTAAAGCGCTGCGCTTCCGGAGGCGATTCCCGGGCCTTCTCAGACCGGGGTGTGCTTAAGCGCCCCGTAGATCATGTAGATCCCGAGGCAGATGATGAACACCCCGAATGCCACGCGCAGCCACGGCCCGGGCAGCCGGTTTGCGAAGTACGCGCTGATCCAGGCCCCTGTAAAGAGGCCCAGCGCCACGATGATCGCTGTTTTCAGGTCCACATTGCCGTGCCGGGAGTATTCGATCACCGCGGCAAGGCCCACCGGCGGCAGGAGAATCGCCAGGCTGGTCCCGATGGCGCTGGGCACGGAGAAGCCCATGATGAGCACCAGGGCTGGCACCACGATCACCCCTCCTCCTATGCCGAACAGGCCCGAGGTGATGCCGGCCGTGAGGCCGATGAGAAGAAGCAGTATGATATGTATGTCAGCAGCCATGAAAGGCCTCCTCGTTTCTCTGTGTTATCCAACAGGTAGTGTTAACCGGACACGAGCGGATTCTCAACAGAAACGCCTGCACACGAAGCCTTTCTCACCGCAGGCGGCGATGAAGGCCTTTCACGAACCCTTTTCGCATCTGGATATACAGCGGAACCAGGATCATGATACCGGTCAGGGGGAGGATAAAGAAGACGATGATATGCGTGAGGAAGGGCAGGGACTTGTGATGCGCGGTGGCCATCACGAGATAGAGCGTATAGAGGAAGTAGTAGCCCATGAAAAGCAGTCCTTCCATGCGGGTTATTTGGAAGCCGGTGATGAATACCGGCAGGCAGACGGCCGCTGTCGCGATCATGATCGGCAGGTCGAACCACATCGCCGGGAGGGGCACCCGGACCCCGTGAGTGCCCGCGAGTGCGCTGAGACCGAGTACGGCGAGGATGTTGAATATGTTGCTCCCCACAATATTCCCCACAGCGATGTCCCGCTCTCCCTTGATACTCGCCATCACCGAGGTCGCAGCCTCGGGCAGGGAGGTCCCGGCTGCCACCACGGTCAGCCCGATCACCAACTCGCTGATTCCGAGCCTTTCCGCCATCACGATCGCGGTTTTCACCAGCCAGTGGGAGCCGAGCACCAGCATGACCAGGCCTATAACCACGAGCATCACGCTCCATCCCGCGTCACGCCATCCGTTTTCCGGCCTGTTTTTCTGCATTCCGGCTGCACCGTTGTCGGCCTTGGACCCCTGGCGGATGGTGAACAGGGTGTATACAAGGATACCTAAGAAGAGCACGAAACCGTCGATGTGGCCGATACGCCCGTCCAGCGCTATGAAGAACAGGAGGAGTGAGACCCCCATCATGATGGGCACATCGACGCGGATCAGCTGTCTCGATACGCTTAAAGGTTTGACCAGAGCGGACAGCCCGAGGATGAACAGGACATTGAAGATATTGCTGCCCACCACATTCCCCAGGGCGATATCGGCCCCTGCCGATGTGAGAAGCGCCGACCGGACGCTCACCGCCAGCTCGGGTGAGCTGGTGCCGAAGGCGACAATGGTAAGCCCGATGATGAGCGGGGAGACGCCTGCCAGTACCGCGAGCCGCGACGCACCGCGCACCAGCAGCTCAGCACCTCCGATCAGGAGCGCCAGGCCAAGGATAAACAACAAGCCGGTCACCATTCGAGTTTCCTCTCTTCCCTCTCACGCCAAGAACCGCAACCGTTATGGGGCGATGCGATACTATCCCTTCATGGATTACCGCCATTCCCGGCATGGCTCGCAGTAAAGTCAGGGAACCGTCCAGAGCCGTTTCTTTCAGGAGATGGTCCACTTGAGCTGGAACTCTACCTCTTCCCCGCCGTCTTCCCGCTCGTGCTCGATTGCGAGGAGAGCATCGGGCGGTACGGATATACGCTCTCCCGCGATCTGGATCCTGAACCTCTTCCCCTGCTCGATGCAGTCCGCCAGGCGGCGGAGCTTGTCCGCAAACTGACGGCGGGGATATTCTTTCTCCCTGTCACGTTCAGGCCTCTTCTTTCTTGCGGGCATGAAGGCACCTCCATGATGTCTTTTCAATAATGTACGTCTCAGCGGTGCAGAGATCAACCAGCGGCATAAGGAATGCGTGAGCAAGGAGGGAAATGAGGGTATCGCCTTTCCCTTGATGTTCGCTGCACTGGTTGCATGACCCTTTTATAAAGATCTCTCCCGCAGGAGAGAACAGCTCACGGCCATGGAGAGGGCATTACGGCGAGAGAAGGACCCTTTTTCCAGTACTTTCCTTTACATGGGGGCGGGCCGAATTTTCTCTGTTGATTCCTCAACATTCATTCATTACTATAACTGAAAATCCACAAAATCGTGTGGTCATGAGATCGGCAACGGCGATCCGGCAGCACGAAAGGAGAAAATGAATGCTCGAAGTAACCGAGAAGGCAACACAGATGGTCGAAGAGTTCTTCAAGACCAGGCAGGAGATAGAGCCGCTGAGGGTCGTGGTCGCCGGCGTTGGTTGAGGGGGACCCACATTGGGATTGGCTCTGGATGAGCCAAACGAATCTGACGAGGTCATCGAGACCGGAGGATTCACCTTTATCGTCGAGAAGAGCCTGCTGGAGCAGGCCAAACCCATCCGGATAGATTATATCACGGGCTCCATGGGCGAGGGGTTCATCATCACCTCGGCCCTTTCCAAAAAGAGCGACTGCGGCGGCTGCACAAGCTGCTAGGATGCTTCAGAGCGCTATAGGACAAAGGGGTGCTTTCCTTACGCCCCTTTGTCCTATAGCGTCCCGCCTTTTTTTAACGCAGGAGATCAGGGAACAGACGAGCCGCCGGGGCGGCGAAACCCTTCTGATGATGCTCGCCCGGTGCAGAGGGCCGTGCCCTTAACTCCCTATCCGCTCGATCTGCGCGCACTTCTTCTCGATGCCAATGCCTTATACGGCCAGGATGGTTCGCCGGCCCTGTGCTGGTTTTCCCCGCCCTTGCATTGCTGGAACCCGCCTCTTTCCTAATGGGGTCGATCTGGTGCAAAGCCGGTCCTCACGGCTTCCGGCATGTCTCGATCATCTTGCGGAGCTTTTCCGCACTGAAGGGCTTGCGCAGGAATGCAGTGACGCCCGCTTTTCTCGCCAGGCCTTCCTGCGAGTGGCCGGACTCGGTGGTCACCATGACCACGGGAATCCCCGCAAGCGCAGGTTGAGAGCGCATCTGTCTGGTGAGCTCGATACCGTCCATCACCGGCATGTTCATGTCGGTGATCACGAGATGGTATTCATCACCTGCCAGGAGGAGGTCCAGGGCCTCTTTTCCGTTGCAGGCGGTAGCCAGGCCTATCCCGGTTTCCGAGAGAATGCTGCTGTAGAAGTTCAGCATGGCCCGTGAGTCGTCCACGGCCAGGACCCTGATCTTTTTCTCCGGAGTGGAAACACCCTTGAGAAGACTGATGTCGGCTTGTGAACGGCCGGTGTTCATTTTCTTAAGCCTTTCCTGGAACACATCAGCGAGTTCCCTGTCGCCGGTGCGCACGATCTCGCCCACGAGCCGGCTTCCGATCGTTTCATCCGCGAGATACAGGGCCTCGAAGATGTCCAGAGACCGTGAGGCGATGATGGCCCTGGTCAGCGCCTGGCCATGCGGGGAATCCTTGCCCATGAACTCGATGATCCGGTCGATGATCCAGGGGTTGTACTGCTTGCCGAGTGAAGACACCACCGCTGTCAGCACCATCTCGTCCCGCTCCTGAAGCCCATCAGTCAGGCAGACCAGGCTCTTCATGCCCGGGATGCGGCCCAGGGCGTCGTAGACCGCGAAACGGATGTTCAGGTCTCCGGCAAGTCCCTTGTCCATGGCGGCAACCAGGACGTTTCCGGCCTCCCTGGTGCCGATGAGCCCCAGCACATTGGCGGCGAGGACTTTCCGGTCAGGGTCGGCTTCGCTGAAAATGACCGACAGCGGTTTTACCGCATCGTTTCCGATCTCCACCAGCTCGTGGTGGATCAGTCTCCTGGCGGCGGGGTTCCGGTGATGGATCTGCGATACGAGGAAGCGGACCGCCTTCTCGCTTTTGAATTCGCCCAGGGATTCGATGGCGCTTGCCGTCTCCAGGCTGCATTCCTCATAGTTTTCATCCGAACCGGCCTCAACAACGATCCGGCAGAGGCAATCGAAAGATGCGGCATCAGCCAATACCCCTGTCATCCTGATGCACAGGGAGGCAATAGAAGGGTCTTCGTGGCCCAGGTGCTTCCGGAAGAGATCGAGCGAACCCTGCGGGTCGAGCTGCGCGAGGCTCGACAGGATGATGAACAGCATGCCGTGATCGTTTTCTGCAGCCGCCTGCCCGGCCATATCACGGATTGCCGATGCTGCAGAGGCGAAACGCCTCTGGCCGGCTACCTCAATGCACATGGTCCGCACCTCCCGGTTTCCGGATGCAAAACAGCCTGCGGTGCACTCCTCGCTTGCCGAGAGCAGCGACTTCAGTGTGTCACGGATCACGAGGCCGACGGCGTCACTTACGGGGATGGTTTCCATGAGCGAGATGAGCCCGGGGATCGAATCGAATTCTTTGTTTTCCACCATGGCATTGAGCACGGATATCTGCTCGATGAAATCCTTTGATGTAAAATCGGCAAGCCGGCTCATGATGGCCTCCTTGGGGTGTTCCCCCTCGTTTTCGTGTTACTCGAAGCAGACCTCAAAGGTGAAGTCGCCGTTTTCCGTATGGAAGGGCACGGCGATGACGGGGTGGGTGGTCATATGGCTGATGACATGGTTTTTTCCGGTTATCACCGTGGGAATGGCCCCGCTCATGGGCTTGCCCATGGCCTCCAGCTTCTGCCTGCCGCTTCCCGAGACGATGTTGAGGATCTCGCCCACGGCATCCTTGACATCGTCATTGATCTCGGTGATCTCTTCTCCGAACATCTTGGAGACGATTGTCAGGATGCATTTCTTGGTGAAGGTCACGGAAATGGTCCCCTTGGCTTCGCCGGACAAACCGACCACCCCGGACACATCGCCCTGGGCCACCGGGTCTTTTTTCAGATAGGGCTTGCCCACATGGGCCTCGGTGAAGGCAAGAGACGCCAGTACGTGAATCGTAGCGTCGATGAACGGATTCACCAGTTGTACATCCATACGATCCCCTCATGTTTTCAAAGCTGGTGCTTCAAGGCACGGTATCGGCAAACAGAGGGGAGGAACTGAAGAATAAAATGATATAAATTAAACATTTGTCAGTGTTCAGGTGAAAGAGGGCTACCCGGTATTCCCTTTCAACCCAGGAGCACAGAGCTGGTAGGCCGCGATGCCGAAGGCAACCGCCGCATTGAGGCAGGATTTGGCGCCTCTCATGGGGATGTGCACGATCCGCTCGCAGAGCTCAAGTATGGCGGGGTCCACGCCGGAGACCTCGTTGCCCACTACGAGCACCAGGGTCGGTCCGGAGAGATCGGGGAGCGCCTCCATAAGGGGCACCGAGGAGGGGCCGCCCTCAAGGGCCCACAGCCGCCTGCCCGATTCCCTGAGCGATACGGCCGCTGACAGGCCGTTTCTCCGGTAGGTCCATGGCACCGTGTTCTGGGCTCCCAGGGCGGTTTTGGCCAGCCGGGGGTTGTCCGGAGTGGGTGTCATGCCGCAGAGGTACAGATGCCCGATTCCCGCACCGTCTGCGGATCGGAACATGGAACCCACGTTGTACAGACTCCTGATATTGTCAAGGAACGCCTCGATCCGGGTATTCCCCTTGTCCTTGAGCGTGGCCGTGACCCCATGCTCCTCGTATTCTCCAGTGGCCTGCCGAGTGGGTGAGCCGCACAGCGGGCAGCGCAGGCCTGCCCCTGAGCGTGCGACAACCGGAAAGCGCATCGCACACGCGGGTTCGGTGCATTCCCTGATACAATGCCTGATGATTTCCTTCACAGTATGCAAAAAGCTATCACAGGCAGCCGGGTACGCGCAAACAATAGCCTTCAATAAAGCGGATACGGAGCGAGGGCTACTGGTCCTCGATGCAGATCTCGATGGTGAACGTCCCGTTGTCGGTCTCGAACGGCACGGCCACAATCGACTGCTTGGTGATGTGGGTGATGGAGTGGTTCTTGCCTGAAATAACGGTAGGGATGGCACCCTTGATGATTCTCCCGCGGGTTTCGAGTTTTTGTCTCGCCTGTCCGGAAACAATGTTCAGGATCTCTCCCACGGCGTCCTTGACCTCGTCGTTTATCTGGGTGACCTCCTCGCCGAACATGCTGCTGACGATGGAGAGGATACATTCTTCGGTAAAGCTCACGGATATCGTACCCCGGGCCTCGCCGATCAGACCGACGATGCCGGTGACATCGCCATGGGCGATGTTGTCTTTCTTGAGAAAAGGCTTGCCTGCCCTGGCCTTCACAAAGGCCATGCTCGAGAGTACGTGAAGTGTCGCCTCAATGAACGGATTGACCAGATTTACATCCATGATATCCTCTCTTTTGGTGTTTTCGCTCTATCAATCACGTCCTCTCTATCGGACGGTGTTTCCGAGAAATTTAGCAGGTCATGCACTGTTCTTTGAATCAGCGGCCAAAAGGACAAAGTGCCGCATGGATAGAGCCGGACTATCATCCACGGTTTGATGCCGTGAAGCCCGTATCTCCGGAATCATTGCATTCATCAGTTGCCCTGCCCGTAAAGCAGACCCGCCACAGCTGGGAGACGAGCATGCCTGTCAGCATGAGCGTGCAGCCGAGGTACTGCCTCGATGTGAGGCGCTCGCCCAGCAGCAGCCATCCTCCCACGGCGGCGAACACGGCCTCCAGGCTCATGAGGATCGCTGCGTGGGAGCTGGGTGCGTGCTTCTGGCCCACCACCTGGAGTGTGTAGGCGATTCCCACGGACATGATGCCCCCATAGAGAATGGGCGCAGCGCCCTGGATGAGGGCGTCTAAGGTGATGATCTCTCTGATGCCCCCGACAACGAGGCTCAAAGCGGCGCAGGCCGCATACTGGCAGAAGGCGAGCCTGAACGAGTCCATCTTCGGTGAGAGCCACCCGATGACCAGTACATGTCCGGCCCAGAAGAATGCCCCGGCAAGAACCAGGAGATCTCCGGCCGATACGGTCATGCCGCCGGTCGTGCAGAGGAGATAGAGCCCCGCGACAGCCAGCACGGCGCCGGCCCAGGTCCCGGTATCGGTCCGCTGGCCCAAGAATATGCCCAGGATGGGAACGATTACCACATAGAGCCCGGTGATGAAGCCGGCGTTGCCGGCCGTCGTGTACACAAGCCCCACCTGCTGGAGCGACGCGCCGGTGAAGAGCACGAACCCAGCCAGGAGACCGCCAAGGATGGTCTCCCTCCTGTTCGCCCGGGGGGCCCGCCCGGCTGCGGGCCTGCTGCGGAAAGCGATCAGGGGGAGCAGGAACAATGCCCCGAGGGCAAAGCGGACACCGTTGAAGGTGAAGGGGCCCACATAATCCATCCCGACCCGCTGCGCCACGAAGGCAAAGCCCCAGATCAGCGCGGTGATGAAGAGCAGCACATCCGATTTGACAATCTGCATATTCATGGCAACAGGCCGTCCTCTCTTCCGGAGATGTTCTGGTGCAGCAGCCCTGCGATCAAGCCGGATGTGCTGCAGCTTTTTCGTGCCCAACTAGTAACCTTAACCGGGGAAAAAGGCAATGCATCTTTGGCCGCACCCCTCATTCAAGGCGGCGTGCAAGCAGCGGCCATATAACGCAAAGGCCTGTGCGCGGCCCTCTCCGTCAAGGGCTTTTTCCCCCTCCTGTGCCACTGCGGGAGCGGTTGCAGCATCACGTCCCGGTGATGGCAGGTCTCATCCCTGGCAATGGCATCGTTTGAGAAGGTCTGGCTTGACTCTGGGGAGGTTGGTCTTATCGGCACCTTCCGGTGCTGATCTCGTCTATCGATCCCGAGAGGCCGGGAAGGAGAAGTATGGAGGGCTGCCTCAAGGTCACCCGATGGAGCGCCTCTCCGAACGAGCAGCCCAAGTAGAGACAGAGATAGGCGATGACCACGGACGGAGGGCGGCTTATCCCGCGGCTGGAAAAGACCAGCACCCGATGCCCCTGGGCCGCCATAGAGTGGATCCACCCCGCAGCATCGGCGAGCAGATCTCCGGGAGCGGTTTCAAGCTCTGCCAGGGGAACTTTATGATAGGGCAGCCGGGGTGCTGCCAGGTTCCGCTCTTGCGCGACGCACAGGAGTGCGGTGATCTCAGGGCCGGGGCTTACAGCCTCGTCGTATTCACCTGTTGCGACCTGTTCGAGTATGTGGTGCATGCATGTATGCGAGAAGGGACGGACCAAATTCCCCTTCTCTCTCCTTCCTTAAAGGGCACTATACGCCGGTCTACCGGATGGAGTCCATAATGCATTGCAGGGATGGGGCGATCTCCTTGAGGGTGGCGGTGGACAGCCCGCCGTAGTAGTGCCCGGGCCAGATACGGGTGTCGCCGGGCAGAGCGAGGATGCGGCCGATGCTCTTTTTGATGTCCGCCAGGCTCCCGCCCGGGATGTCGGTACGCCCGATCCCCTGCACGAAGATGGTATCCCCGGTGATGAGGTTTCCCGGCCAGAAGAGGCAGATCGAGCCCGGAGAGTGCCCGGGTGTATGCATCACCCGGATGGCCGTCCGCCCTAAGGCGAGCTCGGTGCCTTCGGACAGGGTGAAGGATATCTTCGGCGGGATCCGGGCCGTGAAGATCGCAGCCAGGGAAGAGCTGGCCAGGCGATTGAAGAACCCGCTGTCGCCGGGATGGGCAAGGATGGGTGTCTTATCGGCGAAGAGGTGGTTTCCCATGGTGTGGTCGGGATGGATGTGGGTGTTGATCACCCGCCTGATATCCAGCGAGCCGAGATCGACCCGGGTGTCCATGTCGGCCGGCGGATCGATGACCATGCTCTGGCCCGTTTCCGTGTCGGTGAGCACGTAGCTCAGCAGGGCGAAGGATGGGCTTGCGATCTGCCGGATATCGAGCATCTGATCCCGGCCCTCTTATGTTCTTGCGGTTGAGATGATCTTCTGGAAGAGCGGCAGGAGTATGGTCGCCAGCACCACACTTCCCAGTGCCTGGATGATGTTGGCCGGCACCTCGGCCAGTGCTACCTTCTGATCGTACATGATCGTCTCGGCGATGAAATAGCCGAGGACCATCCACGCGGTCGCCAGTGTGAAGCACATGATCTGCAGCGCGCTGATCCGGCCTCTCTTCAGCCTGAGAGCGCCCGCTATGGCGGATACGATGAGCGCCTCGATGCCCTTGATGATCAGGGTCCACAGGGCCCACTGGGGATAACCGCCCAGGATGTCGGCCAGCGCCGACCCGACGCCGCCTGCGATGAAGCCGCCCACAGGCCCGAAGAACAGGGCCGCCAGGAGGACCATGCTGTCGCCGAGATTCATGTAGCCGTTGGTCTGAGGCACGGGTATCCGGATAATCATGGTAGAAACGGCAACAAGTGCGATAAACAGCGCCAGCAGCGCAAATTCACGTATCTTCATGTTTTCTACTCCATGTAGGACAGGGCCCTCTTCAGCCGGGGGATCGCCCGGTCGCGTCCGAGCGTGGCGAGCACCTCGAATATCCCCGGCGACACGGTCTTGCCGGTGAGCGCCACCCGCATGGGCTGGGCAAGGACCTTGAACTTCAGGCCGGTTTCGTTCAGGAGAGACTGCACGGCCTCTTCGAGGGCCTCCTTGCGTGAGAAGTCGGTGTTTTCCAGCCGCTCGACGAGCATCCGGAAGGCATCCCTGATCTCTGGGGTAAAAAACTTCTCGCAGAGGTCCTCAGGCGGCTTACGATCGATGAAGTAGAAATCGCCGAACTCGACCATCTCTTCCAGGGTCTTGGTCCGCTCCCGGACATCCGTGACCACCCGGGCGAGATAGGAAGGCTCAGGCACGGGATATCCCTTGGCCTGGAGAAACTCGGGCAGGAGGCCTGCAATCCGGTCAGGGTCGCCGGTCTTGATGTAGTGATGGTTCAGCCACAGGAGCTTCTCGGGGTTGAACACGGCCGCGCTCCTCCCCACATCGTGGATGTCGAAGAGCTCGATGAGCTCCTGGCGTGAGAAGATCTCCTGGTCGCCGTGAGACCACGAGAGCCTCACCAGGTAGTTGACCAGCGCCTCCGGGAGGTAGCCCATGTCTTTGTACGCCGTGACCGAGGTGGCGCCGTGCCTCTTCGAGAGACGGGTCTTGTCCGCGCCCAGGATCATGGGGACATGGGCGAAAGAGGGGAGGTCGAACCCGAATGCCTGATAGAGCAGGACCTGCCTCGGGGTGTTGTTGACATGGTCGTCTCCCCTGATGACATGGGTGATGTTCATCAGGGCGTCATCGATGACCACCACCAGGTTGTAGGTGGGCATGCCGTCTGAGCGCAGAAGGATGAAGTCGTCAAGCTCGGCGTTGTCCACCGTGATTCGCCCCTTGATCATGTCGTCGAACGAGGTGAAGCCGGAAGCGGGCAGGGCGATGCGGACAACGCGGCCCGGGCCCGGGCCGAGGCCCTTGTTTCTGCAGGTCAGATCGTACTTGGGCTTCTCACCCTTTTCCAGTGCGATTTTCCGCTTCGCCTCGAGCTCATCGGGAGTGCACTCGCACCAGTAGGCCTTGCCCTCGTCCAGGAGTTTCTGGATATGCGAGCGATAGATGTCCAGGCGCTGGGACTGGAAGATGGGGCCTTCGTCCCAGTCGAGCCCGAGCCATTCCATCGCCTTGAGGATTTGGAGGCTCGATTCCTCGGTCGAGCGCTGGGCGTCGGTGTCTTCCACCCTGAGGATGAACTTTCCGCCGGTGTGTCTGGCATGGAGCCAAGAGAACAGGGCGGTCCGCGCCCCGCCGATATGGAGATACCCGGTGGGTGAAGGTGCGAATCGTGTCCGTACAGTGCCGTCTCTGGTCATGTCTACCTCTGTACCTGTGACTTGATATAGTTGAGCAAACCGCCCTCCTTGAGGATGTCACGCTCCCGGGCGGAGACCTGGATCGAGCCCTCAAGCCTCTTCCCGGATGCCGGGTCATGGATTGTCAGGGCCCCGCTGCCTTCGAGGGCGGCCGTGATGCCGGAGATCACGATGCGGGAGCCCTGCTTGAGGCCCTCATACGTGTCCTGACCGACGATCACGGGGAGAATCCCGAAGTTGATGAGGTTCGAACGGTGGATCCGGGCGAACGACCGGGCGAGCACGGCCTTGACTCCCAGATACATCGGGGCGAGTGCGGCATGCTCGCGCGAGGACCCCTGGCCGTAGTTCTCCCGGGCCAGCACGCAGCCCGCGCCCGCCTGCCGGGCGCGGGAGGAGAAGTCCGGGTCGATCCCGGAGAACACGTAAGAAGAGATGGCCTCGATGTTCGACCGCAGGGGCAGGATCTTGGCCCCCGCAGGCATGATGTCGTCGGTGGTGATGTTGTCTTCGAGCTTCAGGAGGACCTCCATCTCGATCCGGTCTTCCATGGGCCCGCGCCTGGGGAGCGGCCTGATGTTGGGGCCCCGGGAAATCTGCACGGTTTCGCCCTCTTCAGACGGGGGGATGATCATGGAATCGTCGACCAGGAACTTTTCCGGCAGGGTGATGTCAGGATATGCGCCCAGGTCTCTGGGGTCGGTGAAGCAGCCAGTCAATGTGCACGCCACGGCGACCTCGGGGGAAACGAGATAGACACCTGCGCTTGCCGTGCCCGACCTGCCCGGGAAGTTGCGGTTGAAGGTCCTGACCGATACGCCTCCGGTCTTCGGGGCCTGGCCCATGCCGATGCAGGGCCCGCAGGCGTTCTCGAGGATCCGCGCCCCGGCGCCGATGATGTCGGCCAGTGCGCCGTTCCCGGCCAGCATGGCGAGCACCTGGCGCGAGCCCGGGGCGATGGCGAAGCTCGTTTCCGGATGGATCTTCCTGCCCTTGAGCACGGCAGCCACCATCATGAGGTCTTTGAGCGAGGAGTTCGTGCAGGATCCGATGAGCACCTGATCGACCTTTTTCCCGGCCAGCTCTCTCACCGGCACCACCTTGTCAGGGCTGTGGGGACACGCGGCCAGAGGCTCGATGCCGGAGAGATCGATCTCGATGGTCTCGTCGTACACCGCACCCTCATCCGCGGCAAGGGGCCTCCATGCATCCCCTCTGCCCTGGGCCGCGAGGAAGGCCCTGGTGACCTCGTCGCTCGGGAAGATCGAGGTGGTGGCGCCCAGCTCGGCGCCCATGTTCGTGATTGTGGCCCGCTCGGGCACGCTCAGAGTGGAGACGCCGCTGCCCGTATACTCGAATATCCGGCCCACGCCGCCCTTGACCGTTACCCGCCTGAGCACCTCAAGGATGACGTCCTTGGCGCTCACCCAGGGGTTCAATCGTCCGGTGAGGACGACTCCCACCACTTTCGGCTTGGGGATCGAGAAGGGCATGCCCGCCATGGCGGAGGCCACGTCGAGCCCGCCCGCGCCGATAGCCAGCATGCCTATGCCTCCTGCGGTCGGGGTGTGGCTGTCGGAGCCCAGCAGGGTCTTGCCCGGGACCCCGAACCGCTCCAGGTGCACCTGGTGGCAGATGCCGTTGCCCGGACGGGAAAAGTAGATGCCGTATTTCCGTGCGATGTCCTGCAGAAAGCGATGGTCGTCGGCATTCTCGAACCCGGACTGCAGGGTGTTGTGATCCACATAGCTCACCGAGAGCTCGGTCTTGACCCTGTCCAGCCCGATGGCCTCGAACTCAAGATAAGCCATGGTGCCCGTGGCGTCCTGGGTCAGGGTCTGGTCGATCTTCAATGCATATTCCTTTTCATTCTCTCCTATGATGTGCTCATCGATGATCTTTCGAGCAAGGGTCTTCTTCTCCATGCATGCTCCCCGAATGTATTCTGTCCTTCTTATGCCCTATGCTCTCTAATCCATGACTCCCTAAGAGTCAATAGTTCCTCGGATTTCAAGATTTCGAGGACGGGTTCACATTTTCCAGGCCATTTCTCCCCCATCTTGCTGTTCTTGGGGAAACGTCCCAGTGAAGAGGTTCGGGCTGGGGAAAGACTTTGACAATGAAATCCGGCATGCGGTTGTACCGTCATAAGAAGCGGTAATGGTATCGTCAGAGAACCATCCTGCATGATGGGGACGCTTAAGTCCGCAGAGGCCGTAATGCCTGGCATCAATGAGAAATAGACAGCTTGCCGGAAGCTGCTTTCATGAGAAAAAGTGAATAGGATCGGCTGTTTCTCTCAGCCCTGTAGCGACACGAGGCAAATGTGAGCCAAACTTTAAGAAAATTTTGGACACACCTCCCGATGAGGTGTGTCCATCTGAAGGAGGGTTACACTGTTACTCTGTTGTTCTGCCTCTTTTTTAAGCGGAGGCAGCATGCTTCATCCTGTACAAACCTCGTGCTCCGGGAACGGCATTCCGAATATCTATAAGCATGCTGCCTCCGGTTGTATGAGGGACTGTAGTGGTTTGGTGTGTGCGATCGATGATTGGAGCATAGTGGTTACCATTATCAGTCCCCTCATTTTCTGAAATCACCTTTTTCAAACGCCCGCTGCCTGCATGAAAATAAGTCAGCAGAACAGATATTCTGATGAGACCATCCAAGCCTGCCGCTACCTTTGGTGTAAATAGCCATCTTTTATGAATGTCCCTCTTCATAACTCCCTAGAAAATGGATAATACAGATTGAGGATAGGGTGTATCGGTGCAGAACTGAAAATGGGCTAGGACAAAAAACCTGTATATATAAGAACAAACCCGATGGCTGCAGAGATATCAGCGCATTGGTTGCCATCCTCGTACTTGGCTGCTTTGCAGAGTGTGAGAAGATAGGCATTTTGAGGACTCAAGAGGATATGCACTGCTGAAAAGGAAGGCATGCTCATTGAAGGGATTGCTCTTCTGGTCACCGGCATATCCGGTGTATCAACGGATGACCTCCCGGGCGAAAATCTCATCCGTGCATGCACCGGCGATTCGGGAAGACACTACTTCCAGTTGGCATCGTCCTTGATGTAGCTGAGGACCTTTGACGCCACGCTTACCTGCTCGTACCGAAACGTATCGAACATCAGATCATGCACACTTTTCCTGATATCCGTAGCTTGGACTTCCTTGAGGAACCTGTTGATGAAAGGCGGCCTTTTCCGGTGGCTGCCGAACCAATGCGCCCAACGAAGAATTTCCTCTTCCTTGCGGAAACCGTATGGCGGAAGGCGGTCGTACACATCGCGCTCACTCTTCCAGGGCTTGGCAGCCACAGTCTGTGCTGCATCAAAAATGAATCTCAACACATAGTCATCCCTGTAGAGGCTGCTGTCTCCATCCACCACATACTCGATGAGCCGGGAAACCGGACCTCCGGCATCATAGACATTTGCCTGACTTTCAATCAGCATGGTGATTTCGGCTACGATTCTCTGGGCACGATCTTTTATCAACAAGGAATCTTCTGTCATCGATAGGTCTTCCTGCAGGCTTTCTTGTTTGTCACTGCGTTTCGTTAATCCTTTCTTGCCATGATTGCAAGTTCACACCATCCTCGAGCCCGGGTGGAACCGGAACACCATCTTTCATTACATGAAGAATATTCGATAAAATCACCGGTAATCAACAAAAAGCGCATCGAGCTTGACAAGGGGGCACCATTTTTTTAACCTGAGACGCAAGCAGCGGATAGCGGCGGGATAAGGCGGCCATCAGCTAAAAATCGTTTCCGCTTAAGACAAAGACGACAGCCGATGCCCATGGGGAAACAACAAGACGGTGTGACCAAGAGATCCGATCCAAGACGGGCAAGTCATGAACAAGCAGCTTCAAGAGAGCGTCGACATTTACCAGTGCCTTTTCAAACTCTATCCTGATGCGGTTTTTCTCGAGACCATCGATGGACACATCATCGAATGCAACGAGAAGGCGCTCAAGATGTACGGCTATACCAAGGAAGAAATGCTCAGGCTGAGCGTGAGGGACCTTGTTCATGAACAGGCTGCGGGCATCGTCCCCGAATCGTACAGCGAAGAGAACATCACCCAGGGGGTGTTTGTCTGGGTCAGCGGCAGAAAGAAAAACGGGGCGGCCTTCCCCGTCCAATACAGCAACCAGCGCATCACCGTAAACGGCCGCCAGTACGTCTTGGCCTTCGTACGCGATGTCTCCGAACACTATTGGAGCAAACACGACCTCCACCACAGCGGGACCCATCAGACCCCCTGGGACAACCAGGGCATTCCCATCTTGAGCCTCACCTGGGAACGCCACGGCGATACCTTTGTACTCATCGGGTTCGATGATCGCGCAATCACTTCGACAAAGAGCAGGATCCAGAATTTCGTCGGGAAAAGCATCAATGAGCTCTACGCGGACAGGCCGGATTTCCTCAATGATTTCAAAAACTGCAGTACCAGCCTGTCAATCATCCGCCGAAAGACCATCTACCGGTTATTCACCACCGGACAGGAGGTCATCGCCGAGATCACCTATGTCCCCATTTCCGCGAATCTCGTTACCACGCATCTGGAAGATTTTACAGAGAGGGACTCGGCCGAGGCGCTCAACCAGAGCCTGGTGAAAGGCTCGCCGGTGGGGCTCTCGCTGGTGCAGGACGGAAGGTTTTCTTTTACCAACCCCAAGCTGCAGGAGTGCACGGGCTACAGCGAACACGAGCTGGCAGAGCTTGATCCCCACCTTCTCGTACACCCGGATGACAGACATCTTCTGCTCGGTCTGCTGGACCGCACCAGCCACATAAACCTGGCCGGCAAGCCCATCGAGATGCGGCTCATCAGGAAGGACGGGAACATAACCTGGACCATGGTCACTGCAACCTCTGTCTTCTACCGGCATAAACAGGCCATCCTCATCAAGTTCATGGACATCACCGAGCTCAAGCAGGCCAGACAGAAGCTCGATGAACTCACCTCGCTGCAGTCTTCGATCATGGCCGCCATCCCCCATGCAGTCGTTGTTCTCAAAGACCGCATCATCACCTTCGCCAACCATGCGGTCGAGTCCGTGTTCGGCTGGAGGCCGGAAGAGCTCATCGGCAAGAGCATGCGCGTACTCTTCCGCTCCCAGGAAGAGTACGACCAGGAAGGGAAGAGGTTTTACTCACTCATCGAGAACTTAAAGACCTATTCCATGGAGTTCACGTACCGTCACCGCAGTGGTCACGATGTAGTGTGTCTGACCAGCGTGTCATGGATCAAAGGTACGGGAGAGGACGACATCACCCGCATCGTCGCAACCCATACGGATATCACCGAAAAGAAGCGTGCCCTGGAACGCCTCCAGGAAAGCCAGCGGGTACTCTCCACGCTCATGGGCAATATCCCGGGCATGGTATACCGGCGCAGACCCGGAAAGGAATGGCCCGTGGAATTCGTCAGCGAGGGCAGTCTCGATCTCACCGGATATCGTCCTTCAGATCTCGTGGACAGCAAGGTCACGTCCTTCAGCCAGCTCATTCATCCAAACGACCGCAAGGCTGTCTGGGAGAAGGTGAAAAAGGCCCTGAATGCCGGCGAGCACTTCGAGATAATGTACCGCATCATCCGGGCCGACAAGGAGGTCCGCTGGGTATGGGAGCGTGGCCTGGGCATCTACTCGCCGTCGGGAGAAATCGTGGCCGTAGAGGGCCTGATCACCGATGTCACCGAGCACAAGCGAGCCGAGTTGGCGCTTGAGAAGTCACGCCGGCAATTGAGCCTTCATGCCGATCACCTGGATGTGCTGCTTGAGGGCGTGCGCACTGAGATCGCCCGGGAGATCCACGACGAGCTCGGCCAGATTCTCTCAGCCCTCAAGATGGACCTCTTCTGGCTCAGCCGGAGGATCCCGGAGGGATGCTCCGACATGATCCAGAAGGTCCAGTCCATGATGCTGCTCCTCGATTCAACCATCAAGACGGTCGAGCGGATATTGGTGACCTTACGACCTTCGATGCTCGACGAGCTCGGGCTGACCGCCGCAATCGAATGGCTGGGCGAGGAGTTCCAGGCCAGGACGGGCATTGTCTGCGAGGCTGTTCTCGAGCCCACACCCGAGCGTCTCATCACCAATGACAAGATATCGACCGCCCTGTTCCGGATCTGTCAGGAGGCACTCACCAACATCACCCGCCACGCCCAGGCGACTAACGTACAGATCACGCTGAAGACCATGGACGACCAGATCGAGCTCCAGGTAAGCGATAACGGGATCGGCATATCCAATCAGGACGAAAAAAAATCCGGTTCTTTCGGGCTCCTCGGTATCAGAGAGCGGGTCAACCTCCTGGGCGGCAGGGTGAACATTGCAGGCAGGAAGGGAAAGGGGACCGTTCTCAGGGTGCGCATACCCTTACAGTGAGACGATCTCTCGACGTTAAGATCCGCCCGGCTTCCACGAGAAAGAATGGAAAAACTCTCGATATAGTGATCAGTGAACCCGCCAGGCCCGAGATCGGTGCAAAACCGGCATCCAGCAGACAAACAGGCACTGGAGATCGCATACCGGAAATGACCTATACACCATCGAAATATGTCCTAGGAAACAACCGGATTATGCTGACAATCCGGCAGGACTGACTCTGTTGCAAGATTCAGGACTCCACCGATAGTTCATAACCATTATCTATGGTTAACCTTTCTCAAATGAACAAAAAGGAGGAAGGGATGTCGAACGCCTCAGCCGCGGAACATATCGAACAGAGGGAGATAATCGGTGCGCCGTCGACGGCGCGAGTGGAGAAACGCTATCAAGATCTTCTCGATAACGAACCGTGCATTGATTCCGAGCGGGCGGTTCTCTTTACCGAATACATGAAGCAGCACTGGACCGAGCCCCGGTACCTCAGGGCCGGCGGTGCCTTGAAGCACGTGCTCTCCAATCTCACTGCAAGGATCTGGGACGGCGAGCTTATCGTGGGCAACTGCTCGCGGTATTTCAAGGGCACCCAGGTTTACCCTGAGTACGAGTGCTGGATGATGGAGGGTTTCAAGAAGATCAAGCGCGAGGAAGAGCGCTATATCGAAGGCACCCTGCAGAAAAAGAAGGGCGACCGCCTGGGCATCTATCTGATCTACCCCGAGGATAAGGAGCAGCTCCTTGAAGTAGCCAAGTTTTGGGAGGGCAAGGACTGGCGGAGCATGGCGGAGAAGTATCTGCGCGAGACCAAGGAAGATTTCGAGCTGGTCGAGAAGTGGATGCAGCAGCTCGTGTTCCTGCGGTTCATGTTCGACGTTCCCGAGGGGCGGCTGATTGTTGATTACCAGAAGATCATCGACGAGGGTGTCGAGGGCATCATCAAACGGATCGACGGCAAGATCGAAGGGCTGGGCGACCTGAACACGAAGGAGCTCTTCGACAAATACAACTTCTATCAGGGTGTGAAGATGGCGCTCGAGGGTCTGGTCGCCTTTGCCGAGAACCACGCTAAAGAGGCCGAGAGACTCGCGGCCGAGTGTCAAGACCCTGTCCGGAAGAATGAACTGCTCGAGATCGCACGCATCTGCCGCAAGGTTCCGAGAAAGCCCGCTGATACCTTCCGCGAGGCTATGCAGTCGTTCTGGTTCACGCACGTGGTCCTCTTTATCGAGCTCAATGGCCGCGGCATTTCGCCGGGGCGTTTCGACCAGTACATGTACCGTCCTTTCAAGGCGGATATGGATTCCGGCATTCTCACGGAGCAAGAGGCGCTGGAGCTGCTGGAGCTCATGCGGATCAAGTGCGGTGAGATCTGCCGCGCACACGCGACGTTCACGGAGTCATATCTGGGTGGCAGCGTGTACCAGAACGTGACCTTGGGCGGCTGCGACCGCTACGGCAATACTTGCGACAACGAGCTCTCGAAGCTGGTGCTCCAGGCCGGCATCAACGTAAAGACCTGGCAGCCGACGATTTCGGTTCGCTGGCGCGAGGATATGGACGAGGAATTCAAGCACAAGGTTGTGGAATGCATCAAGGCCGGCTCCGGCTATCCCGCGCTGTTCAACGACAAGATCGCCACTGAGCGTTTCGTCAAAGTCACAGGGGCGAATATCGAAGACGCTCGAGACTGGGCCCCCTGCGGATGCGTCGACATGCAGATCTGCGGCAAACGCATGCCCATGTTCTCGGTACCGCACACGAACAATCTCAAGATCTTCGAGCTGGTCCTCCACCATGGCATAAACCCGGTCACCGGCGACAAGCTGATTGACGTCAAGATCGATGTGAACACAGCCACCTTCGAACAGATCGTGGATGAGTATAACCGGGTGCAGGACATCATCGTCAAGCGTGAAGAAGAGTATTGCAACACCATCATGCTGGTGCACAACGATCTGGGCCTGGTGCACCCGATCATGACCGCACTGATCGATGACTGCATTGACCGGGGTATGGACGCCTACGAGGGCGGCTGCAGGTACAGTGACTCTCCTTACGTGATTTCCTGCGGCGTGGTGAACGTGGCCAATTCGCTGGCAGCCATCAAGAAGCTGGTGTTCGAGGATAGGAAGATCACGATGAGCGAGCTGATGGATGCGATCAAGAACAACTTCGAGGGTCAGGAGAGGCTCAGAAAGCAGTTACTCGACGCACCGAAATATGGCAACGACAATGACTATGTGGACCTTATCCTCGCCAGACTCTATGATGCCTGGTCCGACTCAGCTCAGAGCGTGATGAACTGGGTGGGTGCCCCCTGGAGACCGAGCACACTGTCAGTGACCACGCAAGTGCTGCACGGTAAGGCGTGCGGTGCTACGCCGGACGGCAGGCTTGCAGGCGACTTTGTTGCGGACGGCGCGCTCTCGGCCTTCCCGGGAACAGATGTGAACGGCCCCACGAGCCTGATCAGGTCTGCAACCAAGATCAATGCCCTAAACCTGCAGTCAACGCTGTTCAACATGAAGTTCAACCCCTCGGCGATCGAAGGCAGGCAGGGCGCAGAAAAGTTTATCTGCCTTAATGATGCCTACTTCAACCTGGGCGGCTACCAGGTGCAGTACAATATCGTAGACCGCAAAATGCTCATCGATGCCCAGAAGCACCCAGAAAAATACACCGATCTTATGGTCCGGGTCGCAGGGTTCACCGCGCGTTTCATCGACCTCGGACCCGAGGTCCAGAGGCAGGTGATCGAGAGAACTCAGTTTTCGGAGGTCTAAATTTCAAGACACTCGTGGGGGTAGGGCCCCTTAAACTATCCGGGAGAACATGTCCCCTGATCTCTCTGGAGAGAGAAAACAACGATGAAGGGAGCGAGATTATGAGCAAAGCGATGGATGATTGGTCGAAGATGCCCTTTGGGAGGGCGATAACCGCTGAGGAGCTCAAGAAGAGGACTCATCCGGCATGGCCCTACAACTACTTCAACCCCGGCAAGCCGGTCGATCCGGAGAAGGTCGACGAGTTACTCAAGGGCTGCATCGATGTGCATATTCACGGCGCACCGCTCGGCGGCTGGCTTCCCGGCAGGCCCACCATGGTGGAGACCTGCATTGAGGCGAGCGAGGCCGGCATGAGGGCGCTGGTGTTCAAGGACCACAACACCATGGTCAACAACTGTGCCTCTATCATCCAGGATTTTCTGGGCAGGATGGCAAAAGAGAAGGCCAAGGAGGGCATTGAGTTCACCCCGGTTGAGGTTTATGGCGGCATCACGCTCAACTACACGGTTGGCGGCATGAACGCCCATGCGGTGAAGGTGGCACTCGGCTACGGCCGCTGCAAGGAGGTATGGCTGCCGTCTCTGGATGCCATGCATCAGAAGCAGGCCCAGGGCTTGCCCAAGGAGGTGTGGGAGAAGGGCATCTGTGTGACCAAGGGCGGGATCGGTGCCAGCGAGGATCTCACCGACGAGATGATCGAGGTGTTGGACGTCATGGCCGACTACAACAACAACACCAAGGGTGATGTCGTCGTGCTGTCCGCCTGCCATGTGTCGAACGAGGAGAAGGTCGCGATCCTGAAGTACATCAGGAAGAAGGGCATGAACGTCAAGGTGCTGCTCGATCACGTGACTCAGGAGATGACCATCCTGACCCCGAGCGAGGCCAAGGAGATGATCGACCTGGGCGGCTACCTCGAGTTCGCGGAGGTAACCTGCATCCCGTGGCCGGGCATGGCGGATAATGTCGTGGCCTACGATTATTCCTTCAATCTTCTCAAGGAGCTGATCAAGGAGAAGGGGCCTGACCACCTCGTTCTCATCACTGATGCTGGTCAGCCCGGCAACAAGCCGGTGGCCGGCTGGAAGATGTTCATCAAGTACTGTCTTGCACAGGGGATCAGCGAGGAGATGATCAACGTCATGGCCAAGGAAGTGCCGGCAAAGCTCATCTACGCAGAATAAGGCCCCAGCCTGCCCGGGATGCACCCAATCCCCGAAACGAGACTGCATCCTGATAATGCATCCCGGGCAGCATTCACCGCAGTCAGGCGGGTTTGCGAGATAAGCACGGGGCATATGGAGATATGCCTGGTTGGGCTCGAGTCTCCCTGTGATGCCTGCCGTTCGCCGGACAGACAGGAGGTGCGAGGGCCCGCGACATCATCAAAGGTCATGGTCTTTAAGGTCACGGTCGGACGCATGATGTAGCATGCGTATACAGTAAATACACACAAGAACTAGGAGGAAACATGGCTGACTTATCAACGAGTTTTTGCGGATTACCGGTGAAAAATCCGGTTGGTATTACATCTTGCGATTTCGGCGGAACGGCAAAGCTGATCGAGAGATACAGCAAGGCCGGGATAGGCTGGATCATCGGTAAGACGGTCCACAAGATCGACGGCGTCCATCGCTGGCCGCGGCCGTACTTCTATTCCCTGCGCCACTTCGGCAATGATATGAAGGACGTCTGGATCTGCTCGCAGATGTTTCACAACATGCCCTATGAGAAGTGGCTGGACGAGGAGCTGCCCAAGTGTTTGAAGATTGCCAAGGAGCACGATGTGCTTTACATCGGCTCGGTATCCGGGATTGGGCCGATGGCCGAGACCTGGGTGCCGTTCATCCTGGATCTGCAGGAGCGCGGCGTTCCGATCATCGAGCTTGACACGGGCGGTCCTCACGCGACCTTTGGTGCGGTGGATGCGCACAAGGATGTGGGAGCTCCCCTGGCCTTGGATCCTGACACTGCCTACAAGGTGACCAAGGCCTGTGTGGAGGTGGCGAAGGTCCCGATCATCTTCAAGACCACGCCCCAGTGTGTGAATGCAGCCGCCCTTGCGCTCGCCATCCAGAGGGCCGGCGGACATGCCATAAGCGGCAACAACGCGTTCTATGGCGTCTGGATCGACCACGAGAAGGCCGAGTTCTACGGAGTGCCCGGTTCCATGGGCGGGCTCATGGGCCGTCCGTGGCAGATCTTCTCGTTGGCGAAGATTCTGGAGACCACGGCCACGATACCCGAGATGCCCTTCCTGGGCGGCGGTGGCGTGTTCACCTATGACGACGTGATCCGCCACATCATGGGCGGGTGCGACCTGGTGGGTCTGTGCTCTTCGGTGTACTCGCGGGGCATCAAGGTGATTCCGAAGATCATCGAGGGTGTGAACGAGTTCATGGACAAGAAGGGCTACAAGACGATCAAGGACATTCCGGTCATCACGGACAAGTTCATGTATCTGCGGGACTGGAAGCGCGAGGGGCCGTACATGCAGGAGACCACGCCGGTGGTGCCGGAGTTCGATGCGGAGAAGTGCAACATGTGCGGCATCTGCGAGGATCTGTGCCCTTATGGTGCGATCACGGTGGACAAGTCTGCGGACAAGCCGAGCTTTGACCGGGATATCTGCTACGGCTGCGGCTGGTGCGTGGGGCATTGTCCGCAGTGGGCGGTGAGGATGATCAAGGCCGATACCGGCGAGCTGATCTGGGACGGCCGCGGAACGATCGCGGACTGGGTCTCTGACGACGAAGGGTACTGACCCTGCAAATATCGGCATTGCCGGGAAACCGGCAATGCCTTTTTGCTTTGATACGATAGGGGATTATTTCAACCCCGGCTTTTTCATTCGGAAGTTGAGCTGGTCCGCTTCATGCCCAGGATTTCCGCCGCCCCGCCCTGACCCCAGACACGGCCCCCGGGCTTCTGGAGCACGTACTGAAGATACCGGCTCTGCATCTTGCCCATTGTCAGGAGCTGAGAAAACATTGCATGTATGAGATCCTGTCTCTGTGCATTCGGTTATTCCATCCACCTCATCAACGTGAGGCCCGTTCCTTCGGTTTCAGGGATTTAACCGCCCGCTGCTTATGATGTGAGCGTTTTTTACATCATCGGCGAAAGCAAGAGAATAAACCAAAAGATCAACAGGAGGAAACAATGGCGGATTTAACAACCAAGTTTTTAGGAGTCGAAGTCAAGAACCCGGTTGGCGTGACTTCGTGCGACTACGGCGGAGTGGAAAGACTCGTTCGCCGTGTCGCCGAGCAAGGAATCGGCTGGATCATCGCCAAGACGGTTCATAAGATCGATGGGCCTCACCGCTGGCCTCGGCCGTTTTTCTATTCACTGAGGCATTTCGGCAATGACCTCAAGGATTCCTGGGTTGGAACCCAGATGTTCCACAACATGCCTTACGAGAAGTGGCTCGATGAAGAATTGCCGAAGTGCCTGAAAACCGCAAAGGAGTTCGATGTGCTCTTCATCGGTTCCTGCTCGGGCATTGGCGCTGACCATGAGACCTGGATCCCGTTCCTCAAAGACATGGAGGAGCGCGGCGTACCCATGATCGAGCTCGACACCGGCGGTCCTCATGCAACCTTCGGCGCCGTGGATGCGCACAAAAACGTGGGCGCGCCCCTGGCCCTGGACCCGGCCACGGCCGCCAAGGTGACCAAGGCGTGCGTGGAAGCGGTCAAGATCCCGATCATTTTCAAGACCACGCCGCAGTGTGTGAACACCGCACAGGTGGCCCTGGCGATCAGGGAAGCAGGGGGCCAGGCAATATCCGGCAACAACGCGTTTTATGCAACTTGGATCGACCACGAGGCCTGCACGTTCTACGGTGTGCCGGCCTCGGGCGGTGCATCAATGGGAAGGGGATGGCAGATGTTCTCTCTGGCAAAGATTCTCGAGACCACCTGCACCGTGCCCGACATGCCGTTCATCGGCGGCGGCGGATGCTACACCTACGACGACCTGGCGCGGCACCTCATGATCGGCTGTGATCTGGTGGGGATGTGCTCGGCGATCTATTCCCGGGGAGTGGGAGTACTGAGCAAATCCATCACAGGACTGAACGATTGGATGGACCGCAAAGGGTTTAAGACGATCAAGGATATCCCCGACCTCACGAAGGATTACATGTACCTCAGGGATTGGAAGCGCGAAGGGCCGTACATGCAGGAGATCACCCCGATCGTGCCCGAGTTTGACGACGAGAAGTGCAACCGCTGCGGTCTGTGCGAGACGATCTGTCCGTACGGGGCAATCACACTGGACAAGCAAGCCGGCACCAAGCCGACCTTTGATCGTGAGCTGTGCTATGGTTGCGGCCGCTGCGTGGGTGATTGTCCGACATGGGCCGTAAAGATGATCAAGCATGATACAGGCGAGATTATCTGGGACGGCAGAGGCGTGATCAAGGATTGGGTTACCGACAAGGAAGGCTATTAGACCGGAACATGATGTCATATGGGGCATTGCCGGTTTTTTGGCAATGTCCCTCCTTTGATTGTCTGATTGGAATCATATAGCCCCTTCCGGTTCTTACAGCTTGTTGTGCAATCAGCATGTTATTTCTTCATGTGACAGCAATATTAAGAGCGATCGCCCAAAGGAGAATGAATCTGCTGCGACATAGATTGATAATCAAGAATGCCTGATGCGGTTGCAGGGGGGACAAAAAACCGTCCCAGCGTCAGAAAATGGAGCAGAAAGATTAAGGTTGATCCTTACAAAGTCCGATATTTCCCTCATGAGAAATAATCGTATGCAAGGGGAGGGCTCATGACCGAAAAGAGACGGATGGGCGAGATCCTGGTGGAACTCGGTCTGATCGACGAGCACAGGCTCAGACATGCATTGGATGTTGCGAGGAAAAAGAAACGAAAGCTCGGCGAGACACTCATCCGTCTGGCCTACCTCAGTGAGGACCAGGTACTGGGGATACTGAAGAACCTCACCGGGGTGCCTGCCCTCGACATGAAGGATGGCGTAATCGGAAAACATACCCAGACCGTGCTGCCGCCCGACCGGATGAAGGAGCTCAAGGTCGTGCCCATCGACGTGAAGGACAAGACGGCGGTGGTAGCCTTTGCCGATCCCCTGAACTATGTGGCGGTGGAAAACGTCAAGTTTCTTCTGAACCGGGACGTGACACCGGTCCTCGCATCAGAGGCCCAGGTCGAGGATATTCTGGAACAGCTCGAGAGGAGCGGCTATGGCAAGAAACCCCTCGTGCTCTCGGAGGTGCGGAGGAGCATCCCCGGCATAACCATCCAGGATATGCGGCCGTCCAACATCCTGAAGCTCCTGGACGACCCGGAAAGCACCGATCTTCACATCTCCCTCGGAGCAGCCCCCGCGGTAAGGATCGGCGGGGTGTTCAAGCGCTGCCGCATGCCCATCATCACGCCGAACATCATGGAGGAGTTCCTCAAAGAGGTCCTGAACGAGGATGAAAGGCGGGAGCTGGAGGAGAAAAAGGAGATCGAGTTCACCTACCTCAAGCCGGGCATCGGGAGATACCGCATGAACCTGTACTATCAGAAGGGCGGTGAGGTCACGGTCGCGGCAAAGAAGCTGGTGGAGGACATCCCCTCACTCGCCTCTCTGGGACTGCCGGAATCCCTCACCTCGCAGCTCGATCACAAGGGGCTGCTCGTGGTGAGCTCGGCAAGGGGGCAGGGCAAGGATACGACCATCGCAGCCCTGGTGGACCACATCAATTCGACACGGTGCTGCAACATCATTACCTTCGAAGATCCCATCGAGTATATTCATCATCACAAATCATCGAACGTCAACCAGCGCGAACTGGGCAAGGACACCGGGAGGAACCTCGCCGAGGTCTTCGACCGCGTCAACAACCACGACCCGGATGTGCTCGTGATCTCCAACGTCAAGGACACCTTCATGGTCGAGACCGCGGTGCTCGCCGCACAGAAGGGGATTCTGGTGATCGTGGGGCTTAATGCCATCGATGTGTTCAGCGCCATCGAACAGCTCATCTCGACACTCTCGGACGAGTATATGAAGGCGCTCTTCTCCCGCTCGCTTCTCGCCGCGTTCGCCCAGCGCCTGGTCTGGTCGAAGAGCTCGAAGAAGAGGGTGCTCATCTGGGAGCATCTCCTGGGGACGCCCCGGATCCAGAAATACATCCGTGATGACAAAATATATTACATCAAAGGGCAGGCGACATCGCTCAAGGGCGAGTATTTCCCCATCGAAGAGAGCCTCGCCAAGGCGGTCAAGAGCGGTCTGCTCAGCGGGGAGTCGATACTGATGGAACCGTGGATAAATCAGGATGTCTTGAGGATCTATCTCGAAAGATAATAACTCCACGATTCAGGGAGACTATTCAGAAACGAGCCCTCATTCATTGCAAATTTCGCTTGCATCGCATATCCCGATAGTGTATTTAATGAACCGTGATTCAGAATAATTCTCTGAATTCACAAATAATAATTACGAGGAGTGTGCGATGAGCAGATCTAAGACCTTTGTTTCCGTTGCATTTATGTTATTCGCAGTTTCCAGCGTTGCTTTTGCTACTGATGGCGTGGCGGCAGGATACGTAGACTGGTCCAAGATAATCTTTGTGGCGGCTTCTCTGATGGCGGCAGGTCTCTGCATGGGTCTTGGCGCAATAGGCGCCGGCGCGGGTATGGGTAACGCCACATCCGGAGCAACAGAAGCGGTCGGCCGCAATCCCAACGCCCAGGGCAAGATCATGCTCACCCTCATGGTCGGTCTGGCAATGACTGAATCCATTGCAATCTATGCCCTTGTTGTTACCCTGATCATCCTCTACGCGAACCCCTTCAAGGCTATTATTCTGGGTTAGGGCAAGCAGAATAGATGATTTTCAAGCAGCCGGCAGCCGACAGACCTCCATTCTTTTTCCATGAGATGGACGGGTTTGATGCATTCGGGTGGAGATGTCCAAAGAGGCGGGTTCTCACCCTCCCGGGTCGCAGGCGCCCGCAACGGGCTGCCGGTCCACAAGCGGGTTGTTTTCAGACGTTGTAGGAGATTGATATGGATCAGGAAGCCAAATCCAGTTTTAGCTTTGCCAGTATTGCCGTGAGCTTCTTCATCCTCATCGTGCTTCCCCTTACCATCACGGGCGTCATAATCAGCAAGGGGGTCGTCAGGGTGGGGGAAGAAGCTACGCAGGCAAACTTGCGCATACTCGATGATAGTCAGAAGCTGTCCATAGGCGCGCGGGCGCAGACTGTGGCCGATGCCGTAGCCCAGTTTCTCTCCGATGTGGAGAAGGATGTCCGGATAGCCTCGATCCTCCCTCGTGATGCCGGTTCATATGCCACCTTTCTCAAGTCCAACACCCGAGGGGTCATTGAGTCGTCTCAGGCTGGGATCGTAAAAATTCCCGTTCCCGTGTACAGCGAGATCACCTTCCTGAACAGAGATGGGAATGTGGTTCTCAGGGTCACCTCGGACGGCACGGCCGTTACCGGGAATGGATCGTATGCGCAGGAGGAATTCTTTGTCCGGGCAAAGGGACTCGCGCCCGGAGAGTTCTACATGGGTCCGGTGGTGGGGACCGATGTGACCAGGGAAGAGGCTGCGGCCGGGAAAAGGTTTGAGGGAGTCATCCATCTGGCCTCTCCCGTGTTCGACTCAACCGGATTTGCCGGTGTCGTTGAGCTGTCTCTCAATGTCGTGCACCTTGCCGAGTTCACGGATCATATCATACCCACGGAGCCTGGATTGGTCTTCGCCGATGTAAAGGCGGATGACATGAATTATGCATTCATGGTGTATCACAACGGTCTCATCATATCCCATCCTGCGGATTATCTGATCTGGGGGTATGATGAAAACGGCCAGCCTACGCCGGTATGGGACGAGGCGAATTACGCCCAGCTCTCTAAGAGCGGCGAAGGCGGGATAAATGTTCTGAACATGGGGTTCCTCGACGAGAACCTTCCCAAGATCCACGCGCTCGCCTCCGAGGGCAGGTCAGGGTCGCTCACCTATAATCTCGACCAAACAAGGATCTTCGTGGCGTATGCGCCCATTCCCTACTACGGCAACGGGTTTTCCAAGCCCCAGGGTTTCGGCTGGGTGGGGATGATCGTCGATATCGACAGGTATCACGACCTGAGCCAGGAAAAGGTCGAGGAAATCCGTGCCAAGGTCGAACGTTGGCAGAAATCGAGCATCGTGGTTGTCTTCGTGTCGCTCATACTCCTCTTCATCATCGCACTCATCCTCGCACGCGGCCTCTACCGCTCCATCCAGAGGGCTGCGAAAGACACGGAATCGATGCCGGGGCGTGACGACGAAGACTAGGCGATAACTCCATCCTTGCCATAGCAATACCCATGGGCGGCGGCTTCCGGCAGGAGCCGCCGCCCTCTTATGTGCAGGATATCCTTTGAAGAACTTTCACAGGGAATACCGGTGCATAGGACATGCCCGTATGAGATCATTTTCATAGGATTTTCCTTCAAAGTTTTCTTGCTCGCTCTATTCTCTGTTGAAAAAACAACATATAATGCCCGCTCTACAATGAGCCCTCATTCATGTACTATATAATACAAAGTTAAATCAATAAGTTATAAAATCAAAATAAAAGAAGTTATTGACATATGCATGGGTTTCTGATTATTAACATCAGGCTCGAATCGCACAGGAGGAAGCTCATGTACTATATATTATTAATCGTAGGTGCGGCTCTGGTGAACAACTTTGTTCTGGCGCGCTTCCTTGGGATATGCCCATTCATGGGGGTGTCCAAGAGCATCGACACGGCGGTCGGAATGAGCATGGCGGTTATCTTTGTCATGACACTCGCCTCATTCGTCACCTGGCTGATCAACTTCTACCTGCTCATTCCCTTTGAGCTAGAGTATCTGCAGACGATCGCCTTCATCCTGGTGATCGCGTCGCTGGTCCAGCTCGTGGAAATGATCATCCAGCGGGTCAGCCCCCCCTTGTACCAGGCACTGGGAATCTTCCTTCCCCTGATCACGACGAACTGCGCCGTACTGGGCGTGGCCATCCTCAATATCCAGCTGGGGTACAACCTGCTCGATGCGTGCATCTTTGCGGCTGGCGCAGCCTTGGGCTTTGGTCTGGCCCTGGTGATATTCGCCGGCATGCGCGAGGACTTCGAACTCAACACCATCCCCGAGGCCTTTCGGGGGACTCCTATCGCACTCGTCACGGCCGGCATACTCTCCCTCGCATTCATGGGATTTTCAGGATTGGTGAAATAAGATGATCAGTTCAATCTTGCTGTTGGGTGGAATCGGTTTTTTGGCGGCCCTTATCCTCGGGATTTCTGCGGTGACCTTTGCCGTGAAGATGGATCCCCGTGAAAAAGAGGTTCTCGATCAGCTGCCGGGTGCAAACTGCGGTGCATGCGGCTTTGCAGGCTGCGCAGCCTTCGCGCACGAGATCACCGTGAATCCGGATGTCGAGATGTCGTGTCCGGCGGTGAACGAAGCGGCGCTTGAGGCCATGTCCGCGATCCTCGGCAGGTCCCTGGGCGGAAGCGCTCCGCTCATCGCATGCATTCGCTGCAAGGGCGCTCCTGCAGAGACAACGAACCGGTACGGCTACGTAGGGCCGAAGGACTGCCGGGCCGCGCAGATCGTGGCCGGCGGGCCGAAGGGATGCCAGTACGGCTGTCTGGGCCTTGGAACCTGCGAAGAGGTGTGCCCCTTCAATGCCATCATCATGGGCGAGGACGGGCTTCCCCACGTGATCGAATCGCTGTGCACCGGATGCGCCAAGTGTGTGAGCGCCTGTCCCCGGGGAATCATCCAGCTCATTCCCAGGACTGGAAACTACTGCGTGGGCTGCGTTTCCAAGGATACGGCAAAGGAAATGAAGCCGCTTTGCAAGGTGGGGTGCATCAAGTGCGGAATCTGCGTCGATGTGTGCCCATTCGATGCGATCACGGTTTCCAAGACCGCCTCGGCCGAGATCGATCAGGACAGGTGCCAAAGATGCGGCCTGTGCGTGAGCGCCTGCCCGACCGGCGTCATCTCGGCCCTGAGAATGCCTCAGAAGGTCCGCATCATTGCCGAGAAGTGCAAGGGATGCAGCATCTGCGAGCAGGTGTGCCCGGCCGAGGCCATTTCCGGAAAGGTGAAGGAACCATACATCGTCAATGAAGGCAAGTGCATCGGTTGCGGCCTGTGCATCGCAAAGTGCCCCTCTGATGCCATAGAGAGGATCATCTCATGAAAACGTTCAAGGGCGGCATTCATCCACCTGAGGAAAAGCAGCTCGTCAAAGACAATCCCATTGTCGACTTCCCCTTGAGCTCCCGATATCACGTGCTCGTGCAGCAGCATCTGGGCGCACCGGCAAAACCCACTGTAAAGGCGGGGGATGAGGTGAAGAAGGGGCAGGTTCTCTCCGAACCCCTGGGGTTTGTTTCCGTGCCTGTCCATGCGCCCACCTCAGGGCGGGTCAAGGAGATCGGCAAAATCGTTCATCCCGTGACCGGGCTTTTGGCCCCCTGTGTCGTCATCGATGCGGACGGCTGCGATGAATGGGCCGAAGGGCTTCCCCTTGAGCGCGATCCGTTCGCCATGAGCAGGGAAGAGCTCTTGAACGTTATAAAGACGGCAGGGGTCGTGGGCATGGGCGGCGCGACCTTCCCCACCCACGTGAAGCTCTCTCCCCCCAAGGACAAGACCATCGACACCTTTATCGTCAACGGCGCCGAGTGCGAACCCTACCTCTCATCCGACCACCGGCTCATGCTCGAAGAGCCCGATCGGGTCCTGAAGGGGGCGAGGGTGATCATGAAGGTCCTTGGCCTCGAGAGGGCGGTCATTGCCATAGAGGCGAACAAGCCCGATGCTATCAAGCTCATGCGGGAAAAGGCACCGGCTGAAATCCAGGTGGAAGCGCTCAAAGTCAAGTATCCCCAGGGCGCTGAGAAACAGCTCATCAATGCCCTGACCGGCCGTGAGGTCCCCTCGGGAGGGCTGCCCATGGATGTGGGGGCGGTGGTTCAGAATGCGGGCACCTGCGCTGCGGTCTTGGATGCGTGCGCGCGCGGCATACCCCTCATCGAGCGGATCACCTCGGTGACCGGCCGGGGAATCGTGCAGCCGAAGAACATCCGGGTGCGCGTAGGCACGCTCCTTGGAGAGGTCATCGATTTCTGCGGCGGGCTCAACGGAGCCGCCAAGATCATATACGGCGGGCCCATGATGGGCATCGCGCAGTTCACGCAGGACATCTCCATCATGAAGGGCACCTCGGGCGTGCTGGTGCTGCGGGAACAAGACACCAACATAACCGCCTATTCCGCATGCATATCCTGCGGAAGGTGCGTTGAGGCGTGCCCCATGGGGCTCATCCCCTCTGTCCTGAGCAAGCTCGGCGAGAAGGGGATGTTCCAGAAGGCCGTGGAGAACAACCTGCTTGATTGCGTGGAGTGCGGGAGCTGTACCTATGTCTGTCCGGCCAACAGGCCGATCGTTCACTTCGTTAAACACCTCAAGGCGCTCAGCCGTGCAGCAAGCGCCAAGAAGTAAAGGGGCATGAAATGAAGAATATATCCGCTTCGAACCCTGCTGAAGATCAGGCAAAGGAACAGGCCTCGAAACTCAGCGTGTATGTTTCGAGTTCGCCCCACGTGCATTCGACAGAGGATGTGCCATGGATCATGCGGCAGGTCATTTATGCATTGATTCCCGGCGCCCTGGTAGGGGTCTACTTTTTCGGCATTCCAGCCCTCAAGGTCATCGTAGTCGGGATGGTGTCCTGCGTAGTCATCGAGGCGCTGTGGCAGAAGCTCACGGGGAATCCCATCACCGTCAAGGACGGCTCGGCCGCGTTGACCGGGCTGCTGCTGGCGATGAACCTTCCTTCCGGGGCTCCCTGGTGGCTCGTGGTGATCGGCTCGCTGGTAGCGATCATTATCGCCAAGCAGCTCTTCGGCGGGATCGGCAACAACCCGTTCAACCCTGCGCTGGTCGGACGGGTGTTTCTCCTGATCTCCTTCCCGGTGGCCATGACCACCTGGCCCGAGCCGCGCTCGTTCTTTTCCCAGGCCGCGGACGCCGCCACCGGTGCAACGCCGCTCGGCGCGCTGAAGACCGCGATCTTCGAGCACGGCACCATCACGGCTGCGCCCGGAATGAACCTCATGGACCCGTTTCTGGGCAATGTGGGTGGATCTCTGGGGGAAATCTCGGCGCTGGCGCTGATCCTGGGAGGCATCTATCTCATCGCCAGGAGGATCATCACCTGGCATATCCCGGTGGTATACATCGCCACAGTTGCCGTGCTTACCGGCATACTCTGGCTCATCAACCCCGATGTCTATGCCAGCCCGGCCTTTCATCTCGTTGCCGGCGGGCTCATGCTCGGTGCATTCTTCATGGCCACCGACATGGTGACCTCACCCATCACGAACACGGGCAAGGTCATATTTGCCATAGGATGCGGGGCGATCACCGTGGTGATACGCCTATGGGGAGGATATCCCGAAGGGGTGTCGTTTGCGATCCTGATCATGAACGCCTTTGTCCCCCTGATCAACCGGGCCACAAAGCCGACGAAATTTGGAGTTGTGCGATGAAAGAGATCGTCAAACTCGTATCAGTGCTAACGGTCGTATGTGTACTGGCGGGACTGTCGCTGTCCTATGTCAGCAGTGCCACCCAAGAGGCGCGTGATTACCAGGACAGGCTCGAGCTCCTGAGCTCGCTCAGCATGGTTCTTCCTGAACACGACAACGAGCCCGACAAGGATGTTGTTGAGATTACGGACAAAACCTATTACCTCGCCAAAAAGGATGGGGAGATCAACGGCGTCGCGTTCATTACCTCGACTGACAAGGGCTACAGCGGTCTTATCCGGGTTATCGTCGGCGTTCAGCCTGATGGAGAGATCATCTCCATCGGGATCCTCGAACAGAAGGAAACACCCGGGCTGGGTTCGAAGATCACCGAAGACTGGTTCATTGATCAGTACAAGGGGAAATCCCTGGAAAACGCCAGGTGGGCGGTGAAGAAAGACAACGGAGACTTCGAACAGATCTCCGGGGCCACCATATCACCGCGTGCAGTCACCGGAGCGGTTCAGAAGGGGCTGCAGGCATACCAGGAAGACAAGCAGGAGATTCTCGGAGGCGGCGATGTCGTTCAGTAAGGAACTCATAAAAGGAATATGGAAGGAAAATCCAGTATTCATCCTCGTTCTCGGGATGTGCCCCACCCTGGCGGTCACCACTTCAGCGATCAACGGCCTGGGGATGGGCGTTGCCACGACCTTTGTGCTCATCTGCTCAAATATCGTGGTTTCAATTATCCGATCGTATGTTCCCGACCGGGTGAGGATCCCTGTGTTCATCGTTGTGATCGCCTCATTCGTCACTATCGTGGATCTCACCATGAGTGGATATTTCCGAGGGTTGTACCACGCGCTCGGACTCTTCATCCCCCTGATCGTAGTGAACTGCATTATCCTCGGACGGGCAGAGGCCTTTGCATCAAAGAAGTCCATCCCGCTCTCCATTGCCGACGCCGTAGGGATGGGCGCGGGTTTCACCCTTGCACTGGTGATGCTTGGGAGTATCAGAGAGATTTTCGGAAACGGCACGATTTTCGATTTCAGCGTCTTCGGCAGCGGTTACGAGCCGGTTCTGGTCATGATACTGCCGCCGGGTGCGTTCCTTACCCTGGGGGTCCTCACAGGGGTGTTCTCCGCAGTCGCAAAATACAGATCCAAAAAATGGAGGAAATATGTCAGCCAAGATCTTGGAAAAACAGCAGTTGTCAGATAACGTATTTAAACTGGTTTTAGACGCTCCAAAGATCGCAAAGAAGAGAAAGGCTGGACAGTTCGTGGTCTTGAGAATCCACGAACAGGGAGAGCGGATTCCCCTCACCATCGCTGATGCCGATCCTGCGAAGGGAACGTTGACCATTATTTTCCAGGTAGTAGGAAAAAGCACCGCCCACCTTTCCGAACTCAATGCCGGCGACAGCCTGCTGGATCTCGTGGGGCCCATGGGCCAGCCGACCCATATCGAGAAGATCGGGACAGTGGCCTGTGTCGGAGGCGGCGTGGGTGTTGCGCCGGTCTATCCCATCACCCAGGCCATGAAGAATGCCGGGAACTATGTTATCTCCATCATCGGGGCCAGGAGCAAAGACCTCATCATCATGGAGGAGGAGATGAAGGCTGTCTCGGATGAGATCATCGTGACAACAGACGACGGGACCTACGGATATCACGGGTTCGTGAGCCAGGCCCTCGAAGAGAAGTATCTCATGACAGGAAACAAAAAGATCGACATGGTGGTGGCTATCGGGCCGGTGCCCATGATGCGGGCCCTGTGCGACGTGACCAAGAAGTACAACGTCCCCACCGTGGTGTCTCTCAACTCGATCATGGTCGATGCGACCGGGATGTGCGGAGCCTGCAGGGTCACAGTGGGCGGCAAAACCCGTTTTGTCTGTGTCGACGGGCCGGAATTCGACGGGCATCAGGTGGATTTCAAGGAGCTCATCGACCGGCAGCGCATCTATCTCGACCAGGAAAAAGAATGCTACGATCACTACTGCACATGCAAACAACAGGGAAAGGGGGCATGATACCATGGAAATGAAAGAAAGACTGAAAATCCCTCGTCAGCCGATGCCGGAACAGGACCCGCAGGTTCGCAAGAGAAACTTCGACGAAGTTCCACTGGGCTACACCCCCGAAATGGCAAAGACCGAGGCCCTCAGATGCATCCAGTGCAAAAAGCCCGAATGTGTCGAAGGGTGTCCGGTAGAGGTCGATATCCCCGGGTTCATCGCCCTGATCGCTGAAGGAAAGTTCATCGAGGCGGCCAAGAAGATCAAACAGACCAATGCGCTTCCCGCGGTCTGCGGAAGAGTATGCCCCCAGGAAGTCCAGTGCGAGGTCAGGTGCGTGCGCGGCAAGAAGGCGGAGCCCGTGGCCATCGGGAGGCTCGAGCGTTTCGTGGCCGACTACGAGCGCGCTGCGGGTGAGGTGTCCATCCCGAAGATCGCCACAAAAACCGGAAAGAAAATCGCCGTTGTGGGCTCCGGTCCCGCCGGTCTGACCGTTGCCGGGGACCTGGTGCAGTTGGGGCACGACGTTACGATATTCGAGGCCCTGCATGCAGCAGGGGGGGTTCTGGTCTATGGAATTCCCGAGTTCAGGCTGCCCAAGGCCATTGTTGCGGCAGAGGTTGACTATCTGAAGAAATTAGGTGTAAAAATTGAGACGTCGAATGTGATCGGTAAGGTGGCAACCGTGGATGAACTCTTCGCAGAGGGCTACGATGCAGTGTTCCTGGGCACAGGCGCGGGTCTGCCCTCGTTCATGAACATCCCCGGCGAAAACCTCAACGGTGTCTATTCCGCCAACGAGTATCTCACCCGGTCGAACCTCATGAAGGCCTACCGGTTCCCAGAGTATGACACTCCCATTGTCCGCGGCAAGAACGTGGCCGTCATCGGCGGCGGAAACGTGGCCATGGACGCGGCCCGTACCGCCATGAGGCTCGGCGCGGACCATGTCTACCTCGTCTACCGCAGATCACGCCAGGAAATGCCTGCCAGGATCGAGGAGATCCACCATGCGGAAGAAGAGGGGATAGAGTTCCATCTCCTCACGAACCCCATCCGGTATATCGGCAACGACAAGGGCTGGGTCAAGGGCATCGAGTGTCTGAGGATGGAGCTGGGCGAGCCGGACGACTCCGGGAGGCGCAGACCGGTTCCCATCAAGGGCAGCGAGTTTATCAAGGAAGTCGACACCGTGGTGGTCGCCATCGGATCGGGCTCCAATCCCCTGGTGCAGAGCACGACCCCGGGCCTGAACACCAATAAATGGAACTATATCATCGCCGATGAAGAAACAGGCCAGACCTCGCGCGAAGGCGTGTTTGCCGGCGGCGATATCGTCACGGGCTCAGCAACGGTCATCCTGGCCATGGGTGCCGGCAGAAAGGCGGCCAGGGCGATGCATAAGTATGTGATGTCCAAGTAAACACGGTCTTCAAAGAGGAGAGAATATGACCCTTGCCGAAATCAAGGATCTTCTGGACGCGGACATCGTCGTCGGAGAAGAAATGCTGAACATGGAAGTAAGCACCGGTTTTGCAGCGGATCTGATGAGCGATGTTCTCGCATTCGCCAAGGAAGGGTCTATTCTCCTGACCGGGCTCACCAACCCTCTGGTCGTCAGGACGGCGGAGACGCTGGACTTGAGGGCCATCATCTTCGTGCGGGGAAAGCGTCCATCTCCGGATGCCGTAAAGCTGGCAAAGGAGAAGAACATCCCCCTGCTCGGAACCAGGTTCATTCTCTTCGAATCCTGCGGCAGGCTGTTCTCCGCAGGCATGAGAGGTTCAATTCAGAAGGTCGGCGAAGCCTCGTAAGGCTTTGCCGGCCTTCCGGCTTCAGCTCTTTTCAAGGGGCCGATCCGGCCGCAGTGCTCCAGTAGCCCTGGCTGGCTCCCAACCGCGCATGGAGGGATTGCCGCTCACTGTGCCCTCCCTCATCCAAGTCATTGATTTGGAGTTGCAAATGCAAGCTTAAGTTGGTAGGATTACCAGACGATAGGGTAAGTGAGAGGTGCTTTGATGCCAGGGCCGTCCGACATATCTGCAATCCTCTCCCAAGGCGGGAGAATCGAGAAGATAACTCAGAGTTCGTTTGTCCAGCCCGATATCGCCAAGCAGGTGCTCACAGAGGAAGAGGCAAAAGAACGGCTCCGGAAGAGCAGGGAAGTCAACGAGTCTCAGAAGGGGCAGCAGATCATCACCAGGGATCGTGACAGGCGGAGTGCCCGGGACGAGCGCAAGAGGCAGCAGGCCGACAGGGACGGCGCTGCACCGGATGAGTCCACGCCTGATCAGGTGAGAAAACATCTCATCGACGTGGTGGTATAAGCCTTGGACCCGACCAGAATCCTGCTCCTGGTTCAGATCGCCGTGCTGGTCGTTCTCCTGGCGGTGGTGATCTTCTTCCTGATTCTCGATAGGAGGAAAAAGCCCCTGCCGAACGCATTCGACGAGCTCAAGGATATCATCCAGCAGACAAGAGACCTCTCGGCTAGCTTTCAGGAGCAGATCCAGATCAAGATCGATCTCGTCAACCGGGTAATGGCCGAGCTCGACGACAAGATCCGCGAGGCCCGCCTGATGGCGGAAGAGATCGAGAAGGTGAATCTGGTCACCCGGCAGTCACGGGACTTTACGGCCTCGGATGTGCTGAAGCTTTCCAGGGGAGGGTACGAACCCGGAGAAATCTCACGGCTGACCGGGATCCCCCTTGGCGAGGTTCAGCTCATGATCAAGATGAACCATAAGGACGATGCATAACCTCGAGATGCAGATACTCGCCGGGCAGCTCCGCCCGGACTCGATCGTTCTCAGCGGGAAGATACCCTCCCTCACCATCGGCAAGACCCTCGTCGTTACGGTCCTGTCTACCCCCAAGGCAGGCAGGGTGCTCGTCTCCATGTTCGGAAAGCACATCCAGGTGGAAACCACCATGGCGCTACACAAGGGACAAGTGCTCAATCTCAAGGTCCATGCGCTCAGCCCCAGGATCGTGCTGAAGCCTGCAGGGACAGGTGCCGATTCTCCGGAGGGCGCATTGAAGGATGCAGGCTCCGTGGTGAGCCGCCTGGCGGGGAGCTTCGGCGAGAAGCCGGTGGAGGCCTTTCTCATCCAGGAGATCCTCGGCCGTCTTACCTCGCAGTCTAAGGGGGATGCATCCCGGAAGCAGACAATTGCATCGCTCATCGAACAGGTGCTCCAGCACCCCCAGGCGCTTGCCTTTCTCTTTGTCCCTCTGGTGAACGATGGCTCTCAGGGCAGCGCCAGGATATGGATCGAGCGGGACGAAGACGCATATACCCTCCAGTTCCGGATCGAGACCGACCACCTGGGAAGCCTTGAGTGCACTGCCCGGGTGGACCAGGCCATCGACGTGGAGATCAGAACGCCCCTGCCGGAAACAGCCGACCTTCTGAACCGGCACGTGCACGAGCTTGAGCAGAGTCTGGAGCCCTTCGGCGTCAGGCACATCGGTGTTTCTCTTGCTGTGTTGAGAGAAGGGCCGCTTCAGGGGGTGGATGTCCTCGTATGAAAAAGGAACAGGACAAGGCGGTTGCGCTGAAGTACGAACGGGGCAAGGACCCCGCCCCCCGGGTGACGGCAAAGGGACGGGGGGTTGTGGCGGAGAGGATCCTTGCCATCGCCCGGGAGCACAACATCCCGATCAGGCAGGACAAGGCGCTTCTCGATGCCTTATACCGTCTCGATATCAATGAGGAGATACCCGAAGACCTCTACCGGGTCATTGCCGAGGTATTGGCCTTCATCTACCGGATGAACCGGATGAAGGCGGAGCGGTCGTAGATCCAGTCGGCCTTCTATCCCTGATGGCGGGTCCTGCACGCGGGGATCTTCCAGGGATTGCTCTACACAATGCCTGGGATCAGCCGGGGTCTCCTGGCAGGCTCATTCCATAAAACATTGAAATAAAACAATAATACTCCCATTACCCCTGCTCAAGCGCTTGTTGTTTTCCCGGCACATCCGGTTATTCATTATTCTATAAGAGTGGACATTGCCATTTTCAAAGGAGACGAAGCCATGAAAAAGACACTCCTGGGCCTTGCCCTTGTTGCAGTTATTGCAGCCGGGTGCACCGGCACTTTCCCGCTCACCAACGAGCTGTATCAGTTCCACAGGGAGAAGGATCGGTGGGTGGATGAAGCACTGTTCCTCGTCTTTGCGGTGACCCCGGTATATGGTACGGCATTGATCGCAGACGCGGTTCTCCTGAACTCGATCGAATTCTGGACCGGCAAGAATCCCCTGGAAGCCAGCGGGGATAAGACCATCCCTGACGGTGACCGGGAGGTGATCGCCGGGGAGGGTGAAGAAAGCGTCACCATGCGGTATGATCCAGACACCCGGGTGGTGGAGGTATACCCCGATGCAGGTGCTGGCGAGCCGTTCTATCTGGCCGCCACCCCGAGCGGAGTGATTGCCATGGATAAAGGAGGTAAGGTTCTCTACTCTTCGCAGAGGGATTCCCTCGGCGGGGTCAGGGTGGAGGACATGCGGAACAATACCTCGCACTACTTCCCGCCCGAGGTGGTGAACAGGGAGTGGGACAGGATCGGACGTTAAAGGGCCTTGAGTACGGGAAGGCGCGTTTCGGCCTTCCAGGGACTCATCCCGTTTCTTCGCTCACCGGAAGTGGATGACGACCACGTCCCCGTCGCGCAACACAAACTCCCGTCCCTCGGTGAGCACAACGCCTGCCTCCTTTGCCCCGTGCATGCCCCGGTGCGAGAGAAAGTCTGGCAGGCTCACCACGTCGGCCCTGATGAATCCTTCCTGAATATCGGTATGAATGAGACCGGCGGCATCATGGAGGGTGCCGCCTTTCCTGATGGTCCATGCCTTGAGCTCACGGCCCACCGGGGTGTAGAAGGTAATCAGGTCCAGGATCTCATAGCAGGCGCGGATCAGGACATCCACCCCGGACCGCTCGATCCCGACGGATGAAAGGAACTCCCCGCGCTCTTCCTCGGTGAGCTCCGAGGCCTCGAGCTCGAACTTCGTGCAGATGGGGATGACCTTTCTCCCCCGCTCTTTCCCCCATTGCTCGAGCTGCACATACCTGTCTGTAGGCTCGACGATGTCGTCCTCTCCGATGTTCGCCACCACCAGATAGGGCTTAGCCGTGAGGATGCCCCATGATTTCATGAGAGACCGGTCCAGGTCCATGCCGGTGTCGATCAGGCATGTGCCTTGGAGAAGGATCCGCTCCATCTCCTCGATCATCGCGAGCTCGGTCTTGGCAACGTCCTTCTTGCCCACGCGCATGCCCTTGATCACGGCTTCTTTGCGTTTCTGAACGATCTCCAAATCCGCCATGACCAGCTCGGTGAGGATGATCTCCATGTCCGAGACCGGGTTTATCTCGTTATAGACATGGGTGATATTGGCGGCCTCGAAGCACCGGACCACATGGATGATAGCGTCTACCCCCCGGATGTGGCCGAGAAACTGGTTGCCGAGCCCCTCGCCCTTATATGCGCCCTTGACCAGACCCGCGATGTCGTAGATCTTCAGGGTGGTGGGGGTGATCTTTTCGGGATTGACGATCTCCGCGATCTTCTGAAGGTTTTCGTCCGGGACGCTCACGATCCCGATATTGGGGTCGATGGTGCAGAAAGGGTAGTTCTCGGCAGGCACCCCGGCTTTGGTGATCAGATTGAACAAGGTCGATTTTCCCGTATTGGGAAGCCCGACAATCCCGCTTAAAAATCCCATGAACCGTATTATACGGTATTCAGGTCGATGCGCGCAAGCAGAGCGGCGAGAAGCTCGCTGACAATCGAGCTGATGAGCATGTCTTCCTTGGTGAAACCGCCGTTCGCCTTGTCTGCGAGATTCAGGACACCCTTGATCTCGTCGGCGTGCCTGACGAGGATGCACATAAAAGACTTGGTGGTGTACTTGTCCTTGTTCTGGATGCCGATTTCCTCTTCGATGTCCCGGATGATGAGCGAGGCGTTGCGGGCCAGGACGAGGTTCATGATGCTCTCCTGTTGCGATCCCACATGGATGAACGGGTCTTCTCCGATGTCGGTATGGTTGTGTGCCTTGATCTCGAGCTCGCCCGAGGAGGGGTTTCTGAGAAAGAGCGAGCAGTATCTGGCGCCGACTACCCTGGGAAGGTGGGTGATGACGGCATCGAGCATGGTGGGAATGTCTTCCGAGGTGTTGAGCTCCTTTGCCAGGGTATAGAGCACATCGAGATGAGACTCGTTCATTGGTACCTCCATGGTTTGATATTATCCGTATCTATCGGTCGTTTCAGCAGGGATTGTTAAGCAATCTTCTTGGCGGCCCTTGTACGACATGAATCCTGAAAAATTTTTTTTCGCGCCCGTTATCTCAACAGTATGTGAAATTTCCTGCTTCTAGGAAAACAAGGCCTGCAGCGGCTCCATAGCATGGAGAATAGGTTCTTGACTTGGGAGGGTAGAATGGATGTATAATCAACCGACTGATGCATGAGGTGATAGTGTTGGAAAAACTCGATATATTGGAGCAAAAGATACTTGGCTTAATAGAGTTGGTCGCCAAGCTCAAAAAACACAATGAGGAGTTGGCCGCCAAGCTGAAAGAAAAGGAGGAAGAGGTAAACGGGTTGAGACAGGAGATGGAGAGTCTCTTGGGAGAAAAAGAACAGGTGAAGCAAAAGGTCGCGCACCTCATCGAGTGCGTGGAAGCATTCTGATATCTTGTGCATGATACGATAACGATACGAATATTAGGGCAGGAATATAAGGTCAAGACCGGCGGTAATGAAGAACATGTTCAGTCATTATCACGGTATGTGAACGAAAGAATTCTCGACATTCAGCAGAAGGGCTCGGCTGTTTCCACCATGGAGCTCGTGACCGTGGTGATGCTGAATCTGGCTGACGATGTAGCAAAGGCGAAATCGGAGTTGAGGAGCTACAAAGAATTGGTCGCCGAAAAGGTCGATAAGCTTATTGAAACCATCGACAGAGGAGTGAAATAGAGGCCTTTTTGGACGAACGGGCTGCTCAGGGGCCCCGTGCCCGAATCAGGGCAGAGGTTTTTTCGAACAGTCCGGTGAAAGAACATTCTCCCTTGAGATGATAGTTCATCCCGCAGTCATCCGGGGCTGGCGTGACTGCGGGGCGGACACGAAAGAGAACAGAAGGCAAGAGCCGATGTTCGGCATTCTTATGATCCTCCCTGTTCCCTTCTCCCCTTCAAACAACCGTATGCCATGAAGAAAAGATGGGGAGCAAATCGGCAATCAGGAAGTCCATGCTCGTCTGTCGCCAGCGCATCGCCGGCGAAGACAAGAAACGGTCCGAATCACGGATTATCACCCGCATTCGTGCTCTTCCTCAATATCGAGAGGCGCGCGTGATCGCGCTCTACGTGCCGGTGCGGGGTGAGGTGGACCTGCTCCCTCTCCTGGAAGATACTTCAAAGACAACCCTTTTCCCCAAGGTTCATGGGGAGGATCTGGCATTTTATCCTGCAGCGTGCATCGACACGTTTGTTCCTGGACGGTTCGGGATCCCCGAGCCGCCTGAAGGCCCGGTTTTTCCCATCAGAGACATTGACCTGATATTTGTCCCCGGTATTTCATTCGACCGAACCGGTCATCGCATCGGATACGGAAAAGGGTACTACGACAGGCTCATGAGGGCAAACGGGCATGTCGCCACCATCGGAGTGTGCTTCGATGAATGTCTGGTGGATCGTTTGCCTGCAGATTCCTGGGATGTTCAAGTGGAATGTGTAGTGACTCAGACAGAGGTGATTTTTAGATCAAAGAATGAGGTGTGATAATGGAGATGCTCTTTTTACTCATTGCCGTAATCATCGGCTTTGCCGGTGGATACGTGCTCAATACGTACATCAGCAAAAAGAAGGGGCGGGATGCCGAAGAGACATCCCGGAGAATGATCGAAGAGTCCCGGAAGGAGGCGTCGAACATCATTGCCGACGCCCAGATCGAGGCCAAGGAGATCATATTTACCGCCAAGAGCCAGAGCGACCAGGAGGCCAAGGAACGCCTCAAGGAGGTATCCGCTATCGAGAAGCGGATCCATCAGCGCGAGGAGCTGATCGACAGCAAGCTGACCACCCTTGACAAGCGGGAGCAGGAACTCAAGAAGAACGAGCAGTCCCTGGCCGACCGGCAAAGACATCTGGAAAACGTCAAGACCGAGATCGAAAACCTGCGCAAGCAGCAGATAGCCAAGCTGGAAGAGATCAGCGGCATGGATTCCAAGCAGGCGAAGAAGGAGCTCATGCAGTCTCTTGAGAGCGAGGCCAGGCACGAGGCTGCCAAGCTCATCAAACAGATCTCCGACGAGGCCGAGGCCGAGGCCGATCGAAAGGCCAAGGGCATTCTGGCGACCGCCATCCAGCGGTATTCGGCGGATGTAGTGAGTTCCCGGACGGTCTCGGTGGTCAACCTCCCCAGCGAGGAGATGAAGGGGCGGATCATCGGGCGGGAAGGGCGCAACATCCGGGCTATCGAGGCGGTCACCGGGGTGGACCTCATCATCGACGACACCCCGGATGCAGTGATCATCTCGAGCTTCGATCCCATCAAGCGAGAGATCGCCAGGCTTTCCCTGGAGACCCTGGTCATCGACGGCAGGATTCACCCCTCGCGCATCGAAGAGGTGGTGGAGAAGGTCACCAAGGAGCTCAACGACGGCATCTGGGAGGCCGGCCAGCAGGCCACCTTCGACGTAGGCGTTCACGGGATCAGCCCCGAGCTCATCAAGCTGGTGGGCAAGCTCAAGTATCGAACCAGCTTTTCGCAGAACGTCTACCAGCACTCACTTGAGGTGGCGCACCTCTGCGGCATCATCGCGGCCGAGCTCGGTGTGAACCAGAAGATCGCCAAGCGGATCGGCCTGCTGCACGACATCGGCAAGGCCATGGACCACGAGGTCGAGGGATCGCACGCCGTCATCGGGGCCGAGATCGCCAAGCGTCATGGTGAATCGCCCAAGGTGGTCGATGCCATTGCCTCGCACCACAACGAGACCCCGGTGAACTCGGTCTACGGCTTTCTGGTCCAGGCGGCCGACTCCCTGTCTGCGGCGCGGCCGGGGGCCAGAAGGGAGATGCTGGAGAACTACGTCAAGAGACTTGCAGATCTGGAGGCCATTGCCTGCAGCTTCGACGGGGTGGCAAAGGCGTTCGCCGTACAGGCCGGCAGAGAGGTGCGCGTCATGGTGGATGTCGACCGGATCAACGACGAGGAGGCCGATCTGCTGGCCAAGCAACTCACCAAGG
>CAADRM010000105.1_pt1 | contig 67660 bp, 64 predicted proteins | sample 2563611 | NCBI WGS metagenome assembly CAADRM01 (sample SAMEA5366183, study PRJEB31310) | anaerobic digester metagenome | biome: Waste water treatment plant; feature: Anaerobic digester; material: Activated sludge | place: Denmark | collected 2016-10-17
GGTCTTCAGGGCATCTCCGTGGACCTCTCTTGCCCTGGGGAGTTCCACCGGCATCGAGCCCGTGGCCACAAAGGTCGAGGTCGTGAGCACGATGGTGAGCAGCACGAGCATCACATCCACCAGCGGAATGACATTGATGTAATCAAAGCCCTTGTCTTCCATGCTTGATCTCCCACTGAAGGATGAGCACCTTCGCCTTCCTCAGGAGAAGGTTGTAGCAGGCTACCGACGGTATGGCCACGAGAAGTCCCACGGCAGTCACCTTGAGCGCCAGAGCGAGTCCGATCATGATCTTTCCCGTATCCATGAAGCCGGCGCTGCCCATGGTGTAGAACGTGAGCATGATCCCGAGCACGGTGCCGAGCAGCCCGATGTACGGCGCATTGCTGCCTATGGTGGCGATGAGGTGGAGCTTCCCGGTGAGCTCGAGCTCCAGGGTCTTCCTGTCCGTGAACTCATCGATCTTGACGCTGCGATAGAACAGGTACCTCTCCAGGGCGACGGCCAGCGCCATAACGCTCATGACGAGGAGCAGCCCGACAATCCCGTAGTCGATCACGATCTTCAGCCATTCCACAACGGTTACTCCTTCTTTCCCTCACCGCTGCAGGCGGTCTTGCCTGCTCTCGTCTCTCCCCCTTCTTTGCGGAAGCAGTCGTGTTTGTGATGTGCAGGCCCGTTCTTCCTGTCCCGGCATGTGCACTCCCATTTCTTCGAAGAGGGGATGCAGACGCTGAATCCGTTGCCGGCGTCCATGACCCGCACCGGGATGTTGTAGAGTTTGCCCAGGTTGCCCGCCGTGATCTCCCCGGATGCAGTGCCGTCCGCCGCCACGGTCCCGTCCTTCATAAGCACCGCGCGGTCGGACACCCACAGGGCATGGTCGGGAAAGTGCGTCGACTTGATGACGGTATGCCCCTCTGCCGAAAGAACCATGATCTGCTCCAGGAGCCTGATCTGATTCCCGTAGTCCAGGCCGGTTATGGGCTCGTCCATGATGAAGGTGTCGGCCCCCTGTGCCAGTGCGCGCGCGATGAGGGTGAGCTGGCGCTCGCCGCCGCTGATCTCCGTATACGGCTTGTGCTTGAGGTGGACGATCCCCAGCTTTTCGAGCATGGATTCGGCTATCTCGTTGTCGCGGCGGGTGAACCGCGAAAAAAAATTCTTGTACGGCATGCGCCCCATGAGCACGACGTCCAGGACAGAGTAGGAAAACGCGCCGTGATGCAGCTGCGGCACATAGGCTACCCTCCGGGCGAACCGTTTCGCGCCGATCGCAACGATCGGAGCACCTTCGAACAGGACCCTGCCCCTTGAAGGCTTGAGGATTCCCAGGAGAACCTTCAGGAGGGTCGTCTTGCCGCTTCCGTTCGGTCCGAGCAGGGATACCACCTCGCCTCGGCGAAAAGAGAGGGAGACATCGTCGAGCACTTCCTTTTTCCCGTATGAAAAACTGATGTTCTCGACTCGGATGAACATGATTCAGCTCCACCCCTTCTTCGCATTCCTCAGGATGTACAGGAAAAAGGGGATGCCGAAGAGCGAGGTCACGATGCCGATTGGTATCTCGAAGCTGAACAGCAGCCGGGAAAGACCGTCGGCGAGCAGCAGATAGATTGCCCCCAGGAGCGCCGAGGCGGGAAGGAGGATGATATTGTTGGGGCCTACGAGCATCCTGGCCACGTGAGGTATGATGAGGCCCACCCAGCCCACCATGCCGCCGATGACCACGGTCAGGGTGCTTGCGAGCGTGGCAAAAAAGATGATGCCATAGCGGATGACCCGTATGTTGACGCCCAGGCTGTGCGCCTCTTCATCGCCCAGGGAAAGAACATTCAAATGCTTTCCGTACAGCATGAGCGCGAAGACGCCCGCAAGGATCGGGACACCGGCGATGGTGACAGTCCTTAAATTCACGAACGAGAGGTTTCCCATGAGCCAGTAGGTGATGGCGGGCAGATCGTCGTAGGGGTCGGCAACGTATTTGACGATGGAGATCAGGGAGGTGAACAGGGCCTCGCTGATGATGCCTCCCAGGACCAGCATGATGATCGAATCCGTCCGGTACAGCCGGGCTATCCCGATCGCAGCGCCTACCGCGATGAAGCCGAAGGCCGCTGCAGAGGCCTGCACCACGAACCAGCTCCTGGTAAAGAGCATTGCCGATACCGCGCCGAAGGACGCGCCGGAAAGCACGCCCAGCATCTTCGGAGACACGAGCGGGTTGGTGAACAGCGCCTGGAACGACGCCCCCGATGTGGAAAGAGCGGCTCCGATCAGCATGGCGGCGAGGATGCGGGGAAGCCTGATGTCGAAGAGCAGGTTCTCCATGAGCTCGGCATCCGCCACCCCCATCGGCCCCGCGCCGGCTGTTTTGTACAGGAAGAATGCAGCCATGTCGCCTATACCGACCGGATATTTGCCGAGGGTGAGCGAGAGGCAGCACATAAGACCAAGCACGGCGCAAAGGATTATGAGGATCGAAGGCTTCACTCTCCGAGAAGCTCCTTTGCCTCTTTGTCGCTCAGGTCGACTCCCAGGAAGAGCCGGTAGAAGAGCTTCGTCTCGCCCATCATGTCGATGGGGAAGCGTTCGGGATGGAGGATCGACATGAGCCACTTGGCGCCCAGGAGCCGCATGAACGAGGGCGGCCGGTCGAACCAGTTGAACGGGCCATGCGGGATCAGGAAGCATCTTTTCTCCCGCACGGCTTTGATCCTTCTCCACCGCGGGTCTGAGAACACCTCGGCGTAAAAGGCCTTTTCCTTGATGAGAATGGCGTCCGGGTCATAGAGCATGACCTGTTCCAAAGTCACCTTGTCCATGCCGTAGCCGTAATTGTCGCGCGACTGCTTCCTGTGGACGTTGACGCCGCCGCAGAACTCGATCAGCTCGGTATGCATGGAGCCGGCAGGATCGGTGCAGAGGCCGTCCATGCCCTGTGCATAATACACTTTTGGCCGTGAAGCCTCGGGTATCCCGGCAACAGAAGTTTTCACCTGGTTCAGCGAACACACGGCATAGCCATGGAGCTCTGCGGCCCGCTCTTTCCTGCCCAGGAGCCTGCCCACAAACAGGATCGCTTCAGGGTAATCATCTATGGTATCGAGGCAAACGTTGAACCAGGGGATCTTCATCCTCGCAAACATCTCTTCGTAGTTTCTCGTCACAGCGGAGACTCTGCCTGCCCAGATGACGATTACATCGGGCTTTGCCGCCAGGAGCACCTCCTGATTGATGTTCCTTCCCTGGCCCACCATGCCGCCGATGACCGGCAGGGTCTGGTAGCTTTTCGCCGTATACCGCTTCTCGCTCTCCCACAGAGGGAAGTTCAGGCCGATGATGACGGATGGGTCGAGGGCATAGAGCAGATAGGTGCCCGGTGGGGATACGGCGAACACCCGGTTGATTGTGTCAGGCACGACGACTTTCCTGCCGGTCATGTCAGTGATCTCCCCGGCCGAGGCAGGCGACATGCCTGCCAGGACCGGAAAGAGGAAGGTCATGACCAGGATGGGCAGCGTATATGCCGCGACGCGATACCGGGAGCTCCGCCGCATTCCAAGCCCCTAGAACCTGTAGCCGATATTTGCGAACATGGTCCTGCCCGGCTCGGGAAATCCCTCATCCAGAGCGTAGTTCCTGTCGAACACATTGTCGAGCCCTGCTTCAGCCGTGATTCCTTTCACCGGCTCGCACATGAGCTTCGCATTCACGACAGTGAAGTCCCCGGCCTCCCGCACGCCGTTCGACGAGCTGTACATCTTTGAAACGTACTGCACGTCCACGAGCCCGCTCACAAAGTGTGCGGGAGAGCACTTGAGGTAGCCTCCCGCCTTGGCCGCGGGGACGTTTGTCAGCTTGTTGGAATTCGTTCTGTTGTTCTGGTGGATATAGGCGTAGGTGAGGCCTCCTTCGAGGACATCGAGCAGTGCCCCCGATACTTCCACCTCGGCCCCGTACTGGGATACCTTCCCGATGTTCTGGTTCTGCAGGGTCGTGCTCCCGGGGTTCGAGGGATCGGGCACCGTTGCCTGGAGAATGTAGTCGGTGATGTTGTTGTGGAAGACCGTGGTCTTGAAGAAGAACCTGCCGAAGAAGGTGTTCTGATATCCGATCTCATAGTTGATCGACTTCTCCGGATCGAGACCGGGGTTGGGGATCGCGGTGCCCAGCCTGTAGGAGAACTTGTCCTTGATGGAAGGTATGCGGGTCTTTCTCGATATCGCGGCATGGATCACTCCCTTGCCGGGGAGGGTATAGAATATGCCGAGCTGGGGGTTGAACGCAGCTGTTCTTTCCATCTCGAAATCGACCCTCTGATTCGAGCCGTCCAGGTCTTCCGCCTCCACGGTATCCGCCATGTCATAGCTCGCTCCGGCAATGACATACAGCTCTTCGGAAATAGTGACCGTATCTTCCAGACCGGCGGAAAGGGTGCAGTCCTGGAAGGTCTGGATGGGTTTTCCCTCGTTCCACTCCTTGTGGATGTCGTTCTTGTACCTGAGAGAGAGCTTGATCAGGTTGGACCGGACCGCTTCCGTCCCGACCTCGACGGAACCGCCGAAGGTATGGTCGTTGTAGTCGCTCCTGAATGCGTATTTCCGGGTAATGGTGGAGTATGTAGCATCGTCGAAGCTCAGGAGGGAATTCCAGAACCTGTCATAGAAAGCGCCTGTTTTCAGGTAGAAGGGGGCTTGAAATTCCGTCCTGGAGGTGAAGTACACGCTCTCCTTGTTCCAGTAGGGCCACTGCCAGTAACGGGCAGTCTGGGAAGTGTCTGTCCCGGCATACGGCGGCGAGCCCTTCACGCCGTGCTGGCGAATGTAGCTCAAGGCATACTCGTCTTCGGCATTGGGAGTGAAGCCGATTTTTATGTTTGCGCTCTCGTCCTTATAATAGGAGTTTTCTCTGCGCTTACCGTCTTCCGCAGGCGTGGGGTCGAAGCTGTCGGAAAGCGGGAAATAATCGCTGTCGATGTATGACCCGCCTGCCTGGACATACCACCTTCCCTGATTCGTCCCGAGATTGAGGTGTGCCCTGTAGGTCCCCCCGGTGCCGTAGCCGGCGCCCGCATCGCCTTCAAAGGTCTTTTCCGGTCTCCGCGACACCATGTTGATCGCGCCTCCCATGGTGTTCGGCCCGTAGAGTACGGACGTGAACCCCTTGGAAACCACGATCTCCGACAAATCGGAGGTGGTGAACCTGCCGAGGTCCGGGTATCCGTCATAGGGGACATAGATGGGGATGCCGTCCAGGAAGATCGGCGCGTGCTTGAGATCGAAGCCCCTCACGTATACCATCCGCTCGTTCCTTACACCGAAAGCGGACATGTTCACCCCGGGGAGCCTGCCCGCGGCCTCGGCAACGTTGTCTGCATTGAAGAGCCTCATCTCTTCCGACGAGACCTTGTCCACGGTCACGTTCTTTACCGCTTCTTTTTTTCCGCTGACTTCCACCTCTCCGAGCTTAAAGACGTTCGCATCGCCTTTTTTCGCTTCTCCGCCCGCCTCCCGGGCAGCCGCCGCACCGGAGAAGGCCAGGAAAAGCACAACCAGTCCGCAAATGCACCTGATGCCCAATCCCCTCTTCATATTCACATTTCCTCTCGCATGATTTGAATGTCTCCTGGGCTTATCCCCCGCCGCTTGTAATAAAACAAAGTCAACGGCTTGCCCCGGGGTTCATGCCGCTGATTTTAAGTTTTCCCGGTCCAGTCGATCCGCATATGGTCGTACCGTCCTCCCCTTGCGAGCAGCACGACCTCGGCCATGACCGACAGGGCGATCTCCTGCGGGAGGTTCCGGCCGATGCAAAGCCCGATGGGGCAGTAGAGCCTATCGTCGATGACGCCGCCTCGCTGCCTGATGTTCCGGACCAGGACGCCCGCCTTGTTCGGGCTGCCGATCATGCCGATGTAGGGGATCGCGCTGTTTTTCAGGAGCTGTTCCAGGACCTCTTCGTCGTGCTCGTGGCCGTAGGTCATGACCACGCAGTAGCTCCTGTCCGACAGCTCGACATGCGCTGAAATCTCGGCGAACGGGGCGCAGACGAGGGCCTTGGCACCGGAGAAGCGCTTTTCGTCAACGAAGTCTTTCCGCTCGTCGTACACGCGGTACGGCATTTCCAGGACCTCGCACAGCCTTCCCAGGTGCATGCCTATGTGGCCTCCGCCGAAGATCACCAGCTCAGGCTCGGGCGTCAGAGGCTCGACGAACACCGTGAGCGTCCCGCCGCACAGGCCAAGCAACCTATCCTGCTCCGCAAGCGTCCAGTCGTTGCCCTGGTCGTTTGAAACGAAGCGCCCGGTGATGCAGGCCCCCCGGGCAATCGCTTCTTTCGCAAGCTCTATGCATTTCAGCTCGACTGCGCCTCCGCCAACAGAGCCTGCGGTTTTCCCGCACGCGCTCACCGCCATTTTCGATCCGGCCTTGCGGGGAGTTGACCCGGCCGATTCGATGATCGTCACCAGGGCGCAGGCAACCCGTTTCGAGCGCCATTGGGCGACTGCGTTCAGCCACATGCCAGTTCTTCCTTTTCCCCTGTGATCTCCCACTGGTCCGTCAGCAGGGAGGCAAGCCTCCGGCGTATATCGTCGGCGCTTCTCACCATATTGATCTTCCGGAGGGCGCCCGGAGGAGAATAGGCGATGCTGCCCCCTCCCAGCCGCGCATATCCCACCATGGCCTCGACATCGTCGACCAGGGTCACGCCGAGCATGTCGATGCCGAAGTCGAAGAGCGCCCGGCTCGGCGGCACGGTCGGGCCCATGATCACGCGGATGAGGGCCGAGGGCGTGCGGGCCACCACTGCCGAAAGGGTCTCGTTTACCACGGTGAGCCCTGTCATGAGCACGATCCGCGCCTTTTCAAGGACTTCATCCGCCTCATCCCAGTGGATGTCTCCCGGCCTTGGAAAGAGCTCCACGATGGAGACCGGGCGGCCTCTGCTGCGCCAGTCCGCGCCATCCTTGAAATGCCCGATGAAGCATATGGGCACATGCGGCGATGCGGCCTCGAACATGTCGATGGCATTCCCGAAGAGCACGTGCTCGGGCTCCGGGAGCAGGGATTTTAGGCAGGCCATTCCCACGGCGCGCTTGAGCGTTTCCCTGCTCGAAAGGAGCTCCATGGCGGATTCGAGACCGGGCCTTCCCAGCCAGCCCCCCATCCAGGTGTCCATGCCCGGGTGCTCGTCGAAGCCCGGCATGCCCCGAAAGACCGTGGACAGCGACCACTTGCCCGTCTTGACCAGGACCCAGTTGGTGTAGATGCGGATGTCCTCGATGCGCGGCCTCGGGTCTGCCGAAGAGGCGATTGCATCGATCATGCGGTCATACCCCGGGACAGTCATCGCCCGCTCCTCCTTGCCATGGCAGGCTCAGCCTTTATCATCCGGGTCCCGTGGGAGAAGATCGACCTGTCCCCGCCCTCTGCAACGTGGCGCCATGCGTTCTTCTCATCGATGACCACAGAGCCTGCAAGCGCTGTCGCACCAAAGGCGAAGAGCAGAGGCGTGATCGGCGTGGTGGGGCCGACGACCACGCTCATCCCTCCGGCAGCGAGTTCGAGGAGGCGGGGCATGGTTTTGTTGATGAGGGCGGTCCCGGTCATGAAGACCGCATCCTGACGGGGGAGGAGATATTCGCAGGCAGGATCGGGGAAATCACCTTTCTGAGGCCTTCTCTCCAGGATCGAGAGCTCGCATGCCTCTGCGAGGCCTTCGAGCCCCGGAAAATGGCCTTTCACTGCAACCTTCTTTCCCTCAAGGCGTTTCTGATAATACTCGAACGCATTGAGCTCAGGCTGGTTGTGGATGTCGATATCCCAGGTTTCCGCCAGCACCTCGGGCGCATTGTAATACGAGTTGGCAGCGGCTGCGCCGATTGCCGCCTCCATGATGCTCCACGACCTCATGAGCCCGGCCAGATCCCTGACCTTCCTGCCCCTGAATGTTCCCGCGCCCTCGATATGCCTGGAGCCCTCGGGCGGCGTCATGGCAATCCCCACACCCTTCGACCGGACCATGATCCAGTGGAGCCCGACAAGACAATCTTCGACCTCGATCTCCTGCGGGATTCCCTCGATGAGCCGATCGAACAGGCTCCACGGCGATCCTTTCCTTCTGGCAAAATGCAGCCCCATTGATACCTCTCTCCCTAATTTTACGATTTTCAGCTCTTCTTGACCGTATAGTACCTGCCGTCGAGGCATGCGGCGCAAGCAGGGCCATCGGGCCCCGGCCTGTCCTTGCCGTCGAAGATCTTCTCGCCGCAGATGCTGCAGAGGACGGTTCTCTTTGGTCTCCCGGGCATTTCGCTTTCAGGGAATACGAGCTCGATCTCTTCCCAGGCGACGATCTCTTCATCCGGGAGCACAAGGATCGACCTCATGGCCTTCTCGTCGTCCCCAGGCTGGGGCCCCTGGTAGGCAGCCCTTACCCGGTATGCCTTTCCGGTTGTGCAGTTCAGAAACGATGCCGCCATGCGGCCGTAATTATACAGCTTGAGGCTGCGCCGCCCTATCCTCGTGCCCGTGACCGTGAGCACAGCGTCCGCCAGGCAGCGGTCTATCTCCACAGCAACGATCAGATCCCGCGGTAAATCAGGCGAGACAAGCTCCAGGCCTTTTGATGCTACCCGCACTCCCAGAACCTGCCCCATGCAGAGATGCCCGTGAAACGTGATGCACTCGTCCAGAAGAGTGTCGTAATCAACGATGGATGCCATGTCTATATCCTTTCAAATCTATTCATGAGCCCGAGAGCCCATACATTCATTTTATATGTTAACTATAACATAACAACAGCTTGTGCAAGTATTATTTATGTTATATATAACATAATATGGGGCTTGATCGGATTGTTCCCGACAATGTCCAGACAAGCTGATAACCTATGATCTTTAAGTGAGCATTTCATAGGGATGGCGCACGACGGCTTCGAAGGCAGGGATGTGAAGTCTTTTCCAACAAAGGAGAGACGCGCTTGAAGTGCTGCAAATACCACATGAAAAATAGGAAGACAGTAAAACCCTTGAGCCATTGTCGTGGGCTGAACTATGTGATAGGTAACATCCACCTTTTTTAAGTATCAGGAGATGAGGATGACAGATATCGATAACAGCAAGATAATACAGATACAGGAGAATCAGCAGAAAAAACTGAAGAAGCAGCTTTCCCGGATCAGGCATACCATCATGGTCATGAGCGGCAAGGGCGGGGTAGGCAAGTCCACGGTGACGGCAAACCTGGCCCTCAGCCTGGCACGTGAGGGCTACCGGGTGGGTGTGCTCGACGGCGACATTCACGGGCCCGACATCCCCAAGGTCCTGGGAGTGGAAAACATGAGACTCATGGGCGACGAAAAAGGCAATATCCTGCCCGTGGAGGCCATCGGCGGCATCAAGGTGGTCTCTGTGGGGTACCTGCTGGACAGCCCTGACACGCCGGTGATCTGGCGCGGCCCCATGAAACATACGGTCATGAGACAGTTTCTGAAGGACGTGAACTGGGGCGACCTCGATTTCCTCGTGGTTGATCTGCCTCCGGGCACGGGCGACGAGCCGCTTTCCATCGCGCAGCTCACCAAGGGCGTCGAGGGAGTGGAGACGCCCTATGCGGTGATCGTCACCACCCCGCAGGACGTGGCGCTTCTGGACTCGCGCAAGAGTGTGGAGTTCGCCAGGGCACTCGAGCTCAAACCTCTCGGCATCATCGAGAACATGAGCGGCTTTGCCTGCCCGCACTGCGGCAAGAGCATCGACCTCTTCAAGACGGGCGGCGGCAGGAAGGCGTCCGAGGACCTGGGCGTGCCGTTCCTGGGCGCGGTTCCCATCGATCCGGGTATCGTTCGCGACACCGATGAGGGCAGGCCGTTCGTGGCGTCATCGGGTGATACGGAAGCGGGCAAGGCGTTTGGGAAGATCGTCTCGAAAATACTCGAGCAGATCGTTTCACGTTGAAAGATGCACACCCAGGTCGAATGCATAGCCTGCCTGACAAAGCAGGCGGCCGGGCTGGCCCGGGAGTTTCTCGCCCCGCATAAGCGGGAGCCTTTCATGCGCCGGGTCCTCGAAGGCCTAGCCCGTTTCGACTGTGACGCTCCGCCGCCCCTGTTCACCCGGGAGATCTACCGGATCTACAGAGACATGGACGGCAAGGGCGATCCCTACGGAGAAAAGAAGAGGCACTCCAACGAGCAGGCCCTGTCTCTGGCGCCGCGGCTGAGGCGGATCATTGCATCCAGGCCCGATATGCTGGAGGCCGCTCTACGCATGGCGGTAGCCGGCAACATCATCGATTTCGGGCTTGGCGCACACGGCTGCGAGGAAATCGCAGTAGAAGACACGATCATGAACGCCCTGGACTCATCGTTTGCCGTCAACGACATCCCTGAGCTCATCGAGCGGCTTAGAAAGGCGGAGCACGTCCTCTACGTCGCCGACAACGCCGGCGAGATCGTTCTCGACCGGATATTCATCGAGCATATCGGGCCGGATAGGGTCACCTGCGCGGTCAGGTCGGCTCCCGTCATCAACGACGCCACCCTGACCGATGCGGCCCAGGCCGGGCTCGACAGGCTATGCAGGGTCATCCCGAGCGGCTCCGAGGCCCCGGGAACACCGCTTTCCTTGTGCAGCGAGGAGTTTCTGGAGTGCTTCGCGGCCGCGGACCTGGTCATATCCAAGGGGCAGGGCAACTTCGAAACCCTCGATGCACCCGGCAGGGAGGTTTTCCACCTCTTCATGGTCAAGTGCCCGGTCGTCTCACAGGAGGTGGACGTACCCATGGGGAGCTTCATGGCCATGAAACGGGGCTGAGGCTGTCTGAAAGGCAACACCCTTTGTTTTATCCGATCATTATGCCTTGACTGTGGAGATTCTTTCTCCTAGATTCTACTCTATTGTCATAGGCGGTTGTGGCTGCACCGGCGATGCAGGACAGCGGGCTTGAAAAACAACCAATGGTATCGTGGTGATCACCAATTCCTTTTGAAAGAGAAGAATGCATGTTTGAGTTCCACATTTCCAGGCAGGTAAGAGACAAGTACCAGTTCGAGGAAGCCCTTTTCTCCATCACCGGCAATGTCATCCTGGCGGATTTCTTCATGGCGCGCAGGTTTGCAGACAAGATGAACCAGGTCCGCCAGGCCGCGATCTATCCCGAACGCTCGGTCTCGGCAAGCGATATCTATGCCATGGGTCTCATCGACGAGATCCTCCACTTCATGGTTGAGCTCTACCGCAGGAGCGTCAAGCCCTCCATCATGGCCGAGGCCTACGCCTGGGCGCAGGAGAACGTGGGCGAAGTGGACCCCACCCTGCAGAAGTTTGTAGAGCAATTCCCCCCGGTCGCGGTCTATCAGGGCAAGATCCCGGAAACGGCCTACCTGAGGGATCGCACCACGGGTGTCGAGAATACGCACATCACCCTGGAGGAGATGATCCTGCTCTTTCTTGCCAACGAAAATCCGGCGTTCTCCCGCTACCTCGAGCTCTTCGACGACACCCTGCTGGAAGATCAGAGCCGGTATATGGATATCCTGAAATCGCTGGAGGATTTCTTCGCCTCCCAGCCGGTGTTCGGCCCTGAAGGTCAGACCCTGCTCGAGCTCCTGCGCGCGCCCGCCAAGGCCTCTCCCGATTCGCTCTACGGGCAGCTCGAATACATCCGGACCCACTGGGGGTACCTGCTCAAGGACCTCCTGCTGCGCATCCTCAAGGGCATGGACTTCTACCGCGAGGAGCACCGGGCGCGCTACTTCGGCCCCGGTCCTTCCCTGGTTCCCCTCTTCGGAGCCCGCGAGCTCGAAGAGATCGAGCGCTTCAGCGCCGATCTCGACTGGATGCCGCACCTCGTGCTCATCGCCAAGAGCACCTATGTATGGCTCTACCAGCTCTCCCGCAAATACGGCCGCACCATCTCCCGGCTCGACGAGATCCCAGACGAAGAGCTTGAGCAGCTCGCCCGGTGGGGAATCACCGGGCTGTGGCTCATCGGCATCTGGGAGCGGAGCCCCGCATCCCGCAAGATCAAACAGATCACGGGAAACCCCGAAGCGGCCGCCTCGGCGTACTCCATCTACGATTACGTCATCGCAGGTGAGCTGGGGGGCAAGCCCGCGTTCGACAACCTCAAGAAGCGCGCCATGCGCTATGGCATCCGGATGGCGACCGACATGGTCCCCAACCACATGGGCATCTACTCCAAGTGGGTGATCGAGCACCCCGACTGGTTCATCCAGCTCAGGCACAGCCCCTTTCCCTCCTACCGGTTCACCGGCGAAAACCTCTCGGAGGACGATCGCGTGGTGATCCAGATCGAGGACGGCTACTGGACCCGCACCGATGCTGCGGTGGTATTCAAGCGATACGACCGCTATACCGGCGACACCCGCTACATCTATCACGGAAACGACGGCACGAGCACGCCCTGGAACGACACGGCCCAGCTCGACTTCATCAAGGCTGAAGTCAGGGAGGCGGTGATACAGAAGACCATCGAGGTAGCCAGAGAGTTTCCGGTCATCCGGTTCGACGCGGCCATGACGCTCGCCAAGCGCCACTTCCAGCGGCTCTGGTATCCGCTGCCCGGATACGGCGGAGACATCCCCTCGCGCTCGGCCCACAGCGTGTCGCAGGAGGAGTTCGATGCGATGTTCCCCGAGGAGTTCTGGCGGGAGCTGGTCGACCGGGTGGCCGTGGAGGCACCCAACACCCTGCTGCTGGCCGAAGCGTTCTGGCTCATGGAAGGCTACTTTGTCAGGAGCCTGGGCATGCACCGCGTCTACAACAGCGCATTCATGAACATGCTCAAGACAGAGGAAAACAGCAAGTACCGCGACGTGATAAAAAACGTGCTCCGCTTCAACCCCGAGATCCTCAAACGCTTCGTCAACTTCATGAACAACCCTGACGAGGAGCCTGCCGTGGCGCAGTTCGGCAAGGGCGACAAGTACTTCGGGGTGGCCACCATGATGGTGACCCTGCCCGGGTTGCCCATGTTCGGCCACGGCCAGATCGAGGGCTTCGGCGAGAAGTACGGCATGGAATATCGCCGCTCCTACTGGGACGAAGGCGTGGACGAGCACCTGGTGGCACGCCACGAGCGCGAGATCTTTCCTTTGCTCCGCAAGCGCTATCTCTTCAGCGAGATCGACAACTTCGCTCTCTTCGACGTGGTTACCGAAGAAGGGCATGTGAACGAGGACGTGTTCGCCTACTCCAACATGGCAGGTGACGAGCGCACCCTTGTGGTCTACAACAACCGTTACGCCGAGGCTCGGGGGTGGGTCAGGCGTTCGGTGGGCATGAGCGTAGACATGGGGGGCGGGAAGAGACAGCTTGTGCACAAGACCTTGGGAGAGGCGCTCAGGCTTTCCGGTGACGAGGCTGTCTACTATGTGCTGGAGGATTTCCGCGAGGGGCTGCAATACTTACGGTCAGGGCGGTCCCTGTGTACTGAAGGCCTCTTTGTGCACCTGGGTGCGTTCAAGTCGAACGTGTTCATGGGCTTCCATGAGATGCGCGACTTTGACGGCCAGGTGAAACGGCTGCACGACTACCTGGGCGGCCGGGGGGTCCCGGATGTCGCCTCAGAGCTCCAGGAGCTCTATTTGAAACCCATCCTCGATCCTTTCCGGACGCTTATGGACCCGTCCTTCCTCTTCCAGAGCGTGCAGGAGGGCGTGCATCTGGGCGATGTGACCGACCCGTTCCTGCAAGTCCTGGCCGGGTTCTTCAGGGAAGTGCGGGTCTACCTCTATGCCTGGCGCGAGGAGTCGGACCTCGTGGAGATCGTCGAAGCGATACACTCTCTGCTCAAGTCCCTGCTCAACATCCGTCTGCTTCGCGTGAGAGCGGGCAGGGGATTGAAGGCCCCGCTCGACTACCTCTTCAGCCGGGTCCCGGCCGGCGTGACCCAAGACCTCTCCTGGTGGAGGATACCTCTCCTGTGGGGTATCCTCTGTCGTATCGGCACCCTGGTGGAGCCTGAGGCAGTCCCTGTCAAGAGCAGGGCCCTGATGGACGAGCTGCTCCTGGGCAAGGTCCTCAGGCAGAGCCTCGTCTCTATGGGGCTTGATGAGGGCGCGGCACGCTTCGAACTCCACCTGGTTCAGGTGTTGATCTCCCATCAGGACTGGTACGAGCTCTCGGTAGAGAAAGGATTGGGTGCGGTCATGGAGAACCTGTTCGCGGATGCGGATGCACAGGCCTTCATGGGGGTCAACGAGTTCGGCGGCAAGCTGTGGTTCAACAAGGAGTCCTTTGAGCAGTTGCTCTATTGGCTCTTCACGACTTCGGCGATCCGCTCCATGGAGGTGTCTTCCGGAAAGCTGAAGCTTGACGAAGACAGGCTGAAAGCGAGCCGGCAATATGTGACCGAGGCGGCGGAGGCCGCCGGAAAGGCAGGGTACTCGGTGGCGGAGTTCCTGTCGTCTTTGAAGGAATTTGACGAGCCGTAATACCCGTTCATAATCTCCTTATAGGGTCAGGAGAGACGGTATCATGGAGAACGGTCTGGATCACAAGACGAGATCACTCATGGATAAGGGCGTGATCATGCCCTTTCCTGCAGGCGTTGTGATCGGCGAAGACGTCGATCCAGGCATGATAGCGCCCGGAGTCGTCATCCATCCCGGCTGCAGGATCTCCGGCAAGACCACCTCCATCCAGGCGGGCACCGTCCTGGGCTCGTCTGGTCCGGTCACGCTCATCGACTGCCAGACAGGCAGGGACGTTGAGCTCGGAGGCGGGTTCTTCGGCCGGTCCGTTTTTCTGGACCGGTCCTCTGTGGCCGGAGATGCCCATGTCCGGGACGCATGCATCCTGGAAGAAGAAGTGTCAGGGGCTCACTCGATAAAGCTCGAGCACACGGTCCTCATGCCTTTCGTCACCCTGGGGAGCCACATCGATTTCTGCGATTGTCTCATGGCAGGGGGCACGGACCGCAGGAATTGCAGCGAGGTGGGGAGCTCCTTTGTGCACTTTAATCTCACCCCGAACCGTGACAGGGCCGCACCATCTCTGCTGGGGGATGTCCCCCGGGGTGTTATGCTGGGCGAGAGGCCAATCTTCCTCGGAGGACAGGGTGGACTGGTAGGGCCGGCTGTCATTGAATACGGCACCGTGATCTCGGCAGGGACCATTATCCGCGGCGATATCACCGAAGGCGGCAAGGTGGTGTTCGACGATCACCCCCGGCCCGCCATGCGGGATTTCCGGCCAGGCATCTACTGGGAGATCACCCGCAGCGTCAGGAACAATCTGCTTTTCATCGCAAATCTCGTGGCACTGCGCGCCTGGTATGTCTTTGTGCGCTCGGAGTTCTTCGGGTCCGGGGCCATTGAGCAGGCACTGCTCAGGGGCGCACTGGAAAAAATCGACATGTCGCTCGACGAGCGGATCAGACACCTGGGAGAGATGGCCGAGAACATGCCCGAATCCATCCATGAGTACCAGGCCCTCATGGGGAAGGCGGCGCGCCGCGTCCTCATTGCTCAGAAGCGGGACCTCTTCGAAAAATGGGTCAGGCTGTGCGAAATGCTCCGCTCCCTGAAATCCCGCACCGGCGACGAGCAAGACCGCGACGCCTTTCTCTCGCTGCTGGCGGCCGGCAGGGAGGCCGGCAGGGATTATATCGAGACCGCGCGCGGGCTCGATGCAGAGACCAGGCAAACAGGCATCCGGTGGCTACAGGGAATTGTGAGCCGGGTCATAGACACCATATACGCGGTGATACCGTCTTTCCGGTGACTTCGGCCGGGCTTTCTCTGATGCCTCCCCTTGTCTCTTCCAATGCCCGGCGAAAACGCAGGCCGCCCCTTTCAACCCGGTAGCGGAAAGAACAATAAGACCTTGGACATGGCACTTCCCCGGTAGGTGCATACAGGGGTTCATCCTGGCGGGATCAGAAGTGGCTGCTCCCGTCCCAGCAGTGGGTGCAGAGCTTTTCCTTGGGCAGGCCGATGGCATCCACCAGATCGTCCATGGTCTGGAACTTGAGCGTGGTGAGCCCCAGGCGCTGCCGGATCTTCTCCACCATGGCGAGGTTCTTCTCCGAGCCCGCCTTTGCATATTCGTCCAGGTCCACCTTGTCTGTGCCCTCGATCTCGACGATGGCCTTGCGGCCCGCCAGGTCGAGGCTGGACCGCGAGGCTGAGAAATTCAGAAACTCGCACGGGTAGATGAGGGTGGGACAGGCCACCCGCATGTGGACCTCGCGGGCACCGTAGTCGAAGAGGATCTTGACGTTGTCCTTGAGCTGAGTGCCCCGGACAATGGAATCATCACAGAACACCAGGCGGTTTCCCTCGATGATCGAACGGTTGGGTATGAGCTTCATGCGCGCCACCAGGTCCCGCACGGCCTGGTTCCGGGGCATGAAGCTGCGGGGCCAGGTCGGGGTATACTTCGTGTACGGGCGCATATAGGGAATGTGTTTCTCGTTTGCATACCCCACCGCGTGTCCGATGCCGGAGTCCGGGATGCCCGACACCAGGTCAGCCTCGATGGTGTCTTTTCTGGCCAGGGCGCGGCCGCAGCGATACCTGACCATTTCCACGTTGATGTTTTCATAGCTCGATGGCGGGTAACCGTAGTAGACCCATAAGAAAGAACAGATCTGCATCTCGCTGTTGGGCGGGGTGAGCTGGTGGAACCCTTCGGCGTTCAGATATACGATTTCGCCCGGACCCAGGTAGTATTCCGTCTCGTATCCGAGGTTCGAAAGAGCGCACGTCTCCGAGGTGACGGCTAAAGCGCCCTCCTTGCTCCCTATGATCAGGGGTGTCCTGCCGAGCCTGTCACGGGCGGCGATGATTCCTTTTTTCGTGAGGATCAGGAGCGAGCACGAACCCTTGATGGAGTCGAACACGGAGGCAATGCCGTCCTGGAACGTCTGTTGTTCACAGATGATCATGGAGACGAGCTCGGTGGGGTTTATCCCGCCGCCCGAGGTCTCGGAGAAATACTTCTTGCGGGCAAAGGCCCTTCTGCCCAGGGCATCGATGTTGTTGATCCTGCCCACCGTGACGATGGCAAAGGTTCCCAGATGGGAGTTGATGATGAGCGGCTGGGCGTCGAAGTCGCTGATGACGCCGATGCCGTTTGACCCGTGGAAGGTCTGGAGCTCGGGCTCGAATTTCGACCTGAAGTATGCGTTTTCGATATTGTGAATGGAACGGTTGAATCCCTTTTTGTTGGCCACCACCATTCCCGCCCGCCTGGTGCCCAGGTGCGAGTGGTAGTCGGTGCCGTAAAAGAGATCTCTTACACAGTCCTGCTTTGCTGTAATGCCAAAAAGTCCGCCCATGGATGAACCTCGATCCGTCCTTCTCTGATGTCTGCCCGGCACGTGTTCTTCGTGCGGGGCAAGACCGCTCTATTTGCCTTAGGGAGTTCATGCGGGTGGTATGCCCGCCCTTGTTGCCGTTTTCGGGCACGGATGCATCCGTGCCCGGATTTTCTCTGGAGCATCATCTCCCTCTATTCCCATTCGATCGTGCTTGGGGGTTTGGAGCTGATATCGTACACCACCCGGTTCACCCCGGGGACCTCGTTGATGATCCGGGTGGATATCCGTGCGAGCACCTCGTAGGGGACCTTCACCCAATCTGCTGTCATGCCGTCGAGGCTCGAAACCACACGGACCGCGATCACATTGGCATAGGTCCGCTCATCCCCCATGACGCCCACGCTCTTGACAGGAAGCAGCACGGCAAAGGACTGCCAGACGCCGGAAAAGCCGTCCCACTTCGCGATCTCCTCCTGCACCCTCAAGTCGGCTTGCTGGAGAATGGAGACATTCTCCGCGTTCACCTCGCCCAGGATCCTCACCGCCAGGCCGGGGCCGGGGAAGGGTTGACGGCTGATGAGGCTCTCAGGCAAGCCGAGCTCTCTGCCAAGGGCCCTCACCTCGTCCTTGAAGAGCTCTTTGAGGGGCTCGATCAGGCTGAACGAGAGGTTCTCGGGCAGCCCGCCCACGTTGTGGTGGCTCTTGATGGTGGCCGAAGGGCCGCCCTTTGCGGACCTGCTCTCGATGATGTCGGGATAGAGCGTGCCCTGGGCCAGGAACTCGGCCCCTCCGATGCGTCTTGCCTCTGCAGAGAACACGTCGATAAAGGTGTTGCCGATCCTCTTGCGTTTTTCCTCGGGGTCGGTCACGCCTGCAAGCCTTTCCAGGAACAGGTCGCCCGCATCCACGATGTGCAGGTTCAGGGGGTAGTCGTGTGAGAAGATCCGCTGGATTTCGTCCGCCTCGCCATAGCGGAGCACCCCGTTGTCCACGAAAATAGCGGTCATCTGCTCGCCTACGGCCCGGTGGATGAGGGCCGCGGTCACCGCGGAGTCAACGCCGCCCGAGAGCCCGCAGATCACCCGCCCGTTGCCGACCTGTGAGCGGATGGAAGCCACCGACTCCTCGACAAAGCCTGCCATGGTCCATCCGCCGCTTAAGTTCGCCACGCCGAAGAGAAAGTTCTGCAGGATCTCTTTGCCCTGCGGGGTGTGAGCCACCTCAGGATGGAATTGGACTCCGTAGATTCCTTTTTCACGGTTCCCCATGGCGGCCACGGGGCACGAAGCCGTACGTGCCAGGACCTCGAAGCCTTCGGGCGCCTGGACCACGTGGTCGCCGTGGCTCATCCATACATCGATCTTCTTTCCGACTCGCTCGAAGAGGGCGCCGTCGCCCATGATCTCGATGATGGCCGGCCCGTACTCGCGGGCGCTGCCGCGGGCGAGCCTTCCCCCCAGCTCGCTCGCCAGGAGCTGCAGTCCGTAGCAGATCCCCAGAATCGGGATCCCTGTCATCAAGAGCCCGGCATCCATCCCGGGATGATTTGCATCCATGACCGAGCAGGGTCCGCCGGAGAGCACGATGGCCTTGGGGGCCATGGTCTCGATCTCGGCCCTCGTGATGTCGTGAGGAAGGATCTCGCAGTAGACGCCGCACTCCCTGATGCGGCGGGCGATGAGCTGTGCGTACTGCGAGCCGAAATCCAGAACTGCTACGGTCTCACGCATCATGATGCTCCTTGAACGCGGCATATGCGGAAAATGGCGGCGCGGCGGGCAAACGCTCGCCCGAAAATGGTGCCGGTCCGGTGAGAACCATATCAAAGCACGAGGGTGCCGGTATAGACAAAGGATACCTCACCGGTAAGCCATACATCCGAGTAATCTCCATCCATACAGGTGAAATCTATGGTCAGGACTCCTCCCGGCATGCTCACGCGAACAGGCGAGGCAGCGACCCTGCCGGTTGCGTGGCTCACGATGGCCGAGGCGACGGCGCCGGTGCCGCAGGCAAGCGTTTCCGCCTCCACGCCTCGCTCATAGGTGCGGACCCGGATGCCGCCGGATTCCATCACCTGAACAAAATCGACATTGGTGCCTGAAGGCGAGAAAAAGGGGTGGGTGCGTACAGCCCTTCCCACCGCGTCCACCGGGAAGTTGTCAAGCTCGCTGGTGAACCATATGGCGTGAGGAACACCGGTGTTGATGTGATGCACCACGGCCTCACGGCCCTCCGCGGTGATAGCGATATCCTTGCGCAGCCCGTGAGGCTCGGTCATCCGGATGGAGACATCCTCTGGGTTCACCCGCGCCTCCACGATTCCGGCCAGGGTTTTGAAACGCATGTGCCTGCCTGCGATGGAACGCTCCACCGCAAAAGCGGCTGCACACCGCGCCCCGTTGCCGCACATCTCGGCCTCGGTGCCGTCCGCATTGAAGATGCGGTAGGTGAAGTCCACGGCGCCGTCACCTGGGCCGAGCACCAGGACCCCGTCGGCCCCCACGCTCACCTTGCGGGCGCAGTACTTCCGAGCGAACTGGGCATAGTCGATATCGATAGTCTGGTGAAACGAGTCAATGACGATAAAGTCATTGCCGGTGCCGGACATTTTGGTAAACTCCATGGTGTGGGGCGTCCTCATCGTTTTATGAGCCTTTTCTCATGCGCAGCAAAAAGGGTTCATACAAAAAACCTGCAAACACTTTTCAGGAGTGTGCATGCATTAACAGACTCATCGTATCAAGTCAAGGACATTGGAAGGCGGTATCGAGCCGTTATTACCGATGCTTAGGCATGGAAACGGCCGCACCGGCCGGCCCACTCCGCCCTCCTGGACAGTGCTTCTCTCCTATATGATTCCGCCGATCCTTTCCATGGCCTCGACGACCTGTTCGAAGTCGTTGAATGCGCTGATCCTCACGTAACCCTGGCCGCACTGTCCGAAGCCTGCGCCCGGGGTACAGACAACACCGGCCTTTTCCAGGAGCAGGTCGAAGAATTCCCAGGAATCGGTCTTTGCGTCAACCCAGATATAGGGCGAGTTGTCCCCGCCCACGCACGAATAGCCGAATCCGGCCATTTTCTCGCGGATGTGCCCGGCATTGTTCAGATAGTAGTCTATGAGAGATCTGACCTGTGCTCTGCCTTCATCGGTATAGACTGCTGCAGCCGCCCTCTGTACCGGATAGGAAACGCCGTTGAACTTGGTGCTCTGGCGCCTGTTCCACAATCCGTGGAGCAGGTGAGCGCCGCCTGATGCGTCGTATGCTACGCAGTCTTTGGGGACAACGGTGAATGCGCACCTCAGGCCGGTGAACCCGGCAGTCTTGGAGAAGCTCCTGAACTCGATAGCGACTTCCCGCGCACCAGGTATCTCGTAGATGGAGCGGGGAAGGTTGTCGTCGCGGATAAAGGCCTCGTATGCGGCGTCGTACAGGATGAGCGCCCGGTTTTCACGGGCGTAGTTCACCCAGCCGGCGAGGAGGTCCCGGGTGATGGTCGCCCCGGTCGGGTTGTTGGGGAAACAGAGATAGATCAGATCCACCTTCTCACGGGGTAGATCAGGGACAAAGCCGTTGCCGGCGGTGCTCTCCAGATACACGATGTTGCCGTACCGGCCGTTTGACGGATTCCCGGCCCTGCCGGCCATGATATTGGTGTCCAGGTAGACCGGATAGACCGGGTCGGGGATGGCCACCCTGATATCACGGGCAAAGATTTCCTGGATGTTCGCGGTGTCGCATTTAGCGCCATCGCTTATGAATATCTCGTCTGGAGATATGTCTGCACCCCGCGATCCGAAGTCGTTTTCCGCGATCGCCTCACGCAGGAATGCATAGCCCTGCTCGGGCCCGTATCCATGGAAGGTTTCTTGTTTGGACATCTCGTCCACCGCCTCGTGCAGGGCACGGATACATGCTCCGGGCAGCGGCCGGGTGACATCTCCGATGCCGAGCTTGATCACCTTCACCCCAGGGTTTTTTTCCTGGAACGAGGCGACCCTCTTGGCGATCCCGGAGAAAAGGTACGATGCCTTGAGATTCAGGTAGTTCTCGTTGATTCTGATCATGACCCCTTTGTCTTACCTCTCTTTCGCGTTGGTCGTATCATGGCCTTTAGTCCATGGAGGAACATGACCAGACCTATCTACCATAGCTTTTTCCCTGGGGAAAACAGTTTATCTTTTTTCGTGCCGGATAGCACATCCGGTTTCCCTCACCCCCAAAGCAGTTTCTTTTTGAGGGGAAGTATTAAGAAATAAAGCAGCTTTGTCGAATAATACTATCATATGAAATGTATGGAGTGGATGTGAAGAAGGACAAGCGAAGACATTCCAGGAAACTGCTCAGGATCGAAGCACGTTACCAGGACTCGCACGGCAGGGTCCTGAAGGGGACCGTGAGGAACTTGAGCCTTGGAGGGGTATTCATCGAAACCCAGCATCCCCTGGAGAAGGGTGAGAGTATTCACGCTGCGCTCGACGCCCATGACCTCGGCAAGGTGATCGATGTTTCGGGCAAGGTGGTGAGGGTCGAGTGGAACAAGGGGATGGCCATAGAATTCGATGATCAGAACAACCGTGATGTCAGGCTTCTCCTGAGCAGCCTGCGGAAACTCGATCAGGCCTCTTTGCTGGCGTTGAGCCGATCCGCTCAGGGCGACTGAGCCGGTCTTTCCCCCATACCGTTTCTCACCCGGCCGGCAACCACCCTTGAGAACGTACCCGCTACCGAAGGTTTCAAATAATCAGAGCAGTCCCCTCTTGTGAGGGATGTGTCCTCTCTTTGCCGCACACAAGAAAGAAATCAGCCTTGAATTGCACCGGATATCGGGCATTCCCGGATACCGGAATGCCCGATGGCCGGTGATACGATCAGAGGTCTGCCATGAGCCGCTTCGCCCAATCGCTGAAGTACTTCTCATCACAGACAGAGGCCTTTTCCAGAAGCGCCTTTGCCTGTGTAATATTTTCTTCTCCTCCGGCGTCGATGAGTGCCTCGGCGAGGAAGACCTGGCCTTCGGTATCGTCCGGGTAGGCCTGATTGTATTCTTTCAGGTACGAGAGGGCCTTCTCATTGTCTCTCAAAGGCCAGGGCAGCACGTACCAGAAGCGGCCAAGAGCCTTGATGGGGCCGCCGGTCGTATAGGTCTTGTCGATCTCGTAGGATTTCTCAAAGCTCGACTGGGTCTTGTCCTTGAGCCCTTCCCGAAGTGCCGTGAGAACGCTCACCCCGTCCGAGTAATTTCCCACGGAGCAACCATACCAGAAATGGCCCTCCACCCTGTCCGGGTTGAGGGCGATGGCCTTCTCGCCGTACATCATGCCCATCTTTCCATATTGCTTGCAGATATCCTCCCAGCCTTCAGCGTTGCTCTCTTTTGCCTGGTTGCAGTATTCCCGATAGGCACGGGAGGCCTTCCATGCGGCTTCGTAACTGGTGGGGTCCGCTTCAGAGGCCTGTGCATAGAGCTCGGCCGACTTCAGGAGATTGTCGAGACCGCCCTGCTCATAGAGGGCATCGGCCTGGGCCATGATATCCTGCGCAGCGAGATACCCTGGAAGAACAACCACAAAAAGAACGATCAAACCTTCTAAGCAAATCCTCCTCATGGTACTGAACCTCCTTCACACTATATTATATTGATACATACTATTTCGCTTTCAGGTGTTCTCAAGTGAATCATCCGCATCGGTCCGCTTCTCAAGGGCTGGGAGCGAGGATCACAACCTAAAAGCCCTTTGCGGCGGAAACGGGCAAAAAGACCTGCCTCCTAAAAAGCCCATACCCCTTTACGGGGATCGAAGATAGGCATGGGGGGAGGCCCGCATGGAGATTACGCTTGTCAAAAGACATGAATTGGCGTACCAAGAAAAAGATGCAGAATGGGAATCCCTTTGCTCATATTCCGAATGTTAAAGGGATTGCAGTTGATCTCCCTTTCTGCAGGTTCAGGTATGTCACCATTGAGGGGGATTCCGGCAGAGACTCCACATCCAACACCAAGGCCACAGCACTTCCACGGTTCCACGGCGAGGTAGAGAGGCGCGAACCACCTGTGCGAAGGATCGAATATACCCCTCCGGCGCAGGTCACGACCTTGGGAGCCGACCCCCTGGTTTCGAACGCCTCGGTGATTCACGAGCTCTTTTTCGGGAGAATGCGCGAGGCTTCTCCGGGCCCCGCGCGAGGGGGCGTTTATCCGGCCCAGAAGGATGATGCCCCACATGCCCTGGATCTCTATGTATAGCTGAAAGGGGGGAAACAATGATCGGTGTGGTGTCAGACCTGAGGTTCATGGATCACGAAACCGGCGGGTACCATCCCGAGAGTCCTCTGAGAACTCATTACCTCCATACCCTGTTCGCCGGGGAAGATCCCGGGATCATGCTCGTCCAGCCGGTTGCCTCGCCGGTTGATGACATCGTGCTCAACCACGGCAGGACGTACATCGAGTCCATAGCCCGCACAGCGGAGAGGGGGTCGATGGTGAATCTCGATCCCGACACCGTGTGCTGTCCCGAATCGTACGAGGTTTCCCTCCTCGCCGTGGGTTCGCTGATCAGCCTGTGCAGGATGGCACTGGATCGCGAAATCGACGCAGGGTTTGCATGTGTGAGGCCGCCGGGGCACCATGCGAGGAAAGACCGCGCCATGGGCTTCTGCCTGTTCAACAACGTGGCGATCGCCGCATCCAAGGCCATCAGATCGTTCGGGGTCGAACGGGTGGCGATCGTCGACTTTGACGTCCATCACGGGAACGGCATCCAGGAGAGCTTCTATGCCGACAACCGGGTGCTGTATTTCTCAACGCACCAGTACCCCTTCTATCCTGGGACCGGGGCCTTATCCGAGACCGGAACAGGGGAGGGTACAGGATATACCGTGAACTGCCCCCTGGGCGGGGGAAAGGGTGACGGGCACTTCCTGGCCGTATACCGCCACATTCTCCAGCCAATCATCGAGGAATTCGAACCCGGGCTGGTTCTGGTGTCAGCCGGTTTCGACGCCCATGCAATGGACCCCATCGGCGGGATGCGGCTCAGCTCGGATGGGTTTGCCGCAATCGCAGCCATCATACAGGAAGCTGCCCGGAACACAGACGCACCGGTCGTGTACTCGCTCGAAGGCGGTTACCATCTCGGTGCATTGAAGGAGTCCGTGTCACGGGTGATGGATGTCCTCAAGGGAACCGACACTCCCTCCATCGAACCGCTGCCGTTTCCCGAGCTGGAGAATTTCATCAGAATACACGGCAGGGTATGGCCTTTGGCAATGAGATAGAGGGTAAAGTTTCTCGTATCTGGTGCCGAAACGGCAAGTATGCTGGAACCCAAGACCATCGAGGCGGTGTCGGTTAAGGAGTATCGTCCCGGAGAGCTGATCGTACGGGAAGGGGACACCAACGAATTCTTCTATGCGATCCTCCAGGGAGAAGTCCAGATCTACCAAATGGACAAACCTATCCGCATCCTCTCCGACCGCGACGTGTTCGGCCTCGAGAACTACTATCGGGGGATTCCCTACAGCACCACGGCAAAGGCTGTGAAACCTTCGCGTGTGGCCGCCTATGAATCCGACGCAATCGAAGACATCGCATTCAGCAAGCCCGGTCTGGTGAGCATGATCCTGCGCTCGGCATACCTGCAGCTCGAACAGACTACCTCGGTGGCCGAGTCAAATATCCCCTACAGCGAGACCATCAACCTCGATGTCCGTGAGTTCGCCGACGGTGAGACCATCATCGAAGAGGGCACGGACGGTACCGAGATATTCAAGCTCTACCAGACGGAGCAGGGGCTCGAGGTTCTTAAAAAAGGCGTGCGCATCGCCATGATCACGAAACCGGGCGAGTACTTCGGCGAGATGAGTTTCATCCTCAACGAGCCGAGGAGCGCAACCATCCGTTCCCTGGGCAGAAGCGTGGTCGAGGTTCTCCCGGTTCACGAGGGCGGGCTGGAGAAGATCATCAGCGAAAACCCCGAGGTCGCCCACAAGATCATCTCATCCCTTGCCCAGAGACTCAAGCAGGCAAACCTTCTCATCGTTAAATAGATCAAGTCTTGAGGCGGCACACCGGATCAGCATGACATGAGGCTCCTTTTTTAGGGTGGCGGCACGCTTTTAGGATGCGCCGTCTCCAGATCCAGGAGCCTGAGACGGAACCGGCCCGGTTCTTCCACGCCTTTGCTCTGTTGCGTTCGATTTCCTCTCCAGCAGGGCCTTGATTTCGGGAACGGCCTGAAGCGCCTTGCTTCTGCCCTGCTCGATGGTATGCTCTCCTTTGTTGAACTCCAGTGCGCGCACCCCCTCGACCACCGGTTCGATGAGGATATCGGGCCTCAAGTGCATGAGCATCAGGCGGTTTTTCTGATATTGCTGGATGTTCGTGGCGCTGAGCATGACCTCGAAGATATTGAGCATGCCCGTCTGATCCTTTTCCGCAAAGCCCCTGCCGATCAGTGATGAAATCCTGTCTCTGCTCTGAACGAGCTGCTCCTGCAGGGCCACGAACAGCTCATTGTCACGGACGGCCTCGACCTGAGCCCTGCCCGTGTTCATCAGCTTTTCCCGGATTGACTTCATCCTGGCGGAGAGCCACTCGCTCCTGAGCGTCCTGATCGCCCGGTCGATGAACCAGGAGGGAAGGTCTTCATCGTCGCGCGACGATTCTTCCTGAGCGTTCACGATCGCCTGCTTCTGTTTTGCCGGGATTTTATTGGGGAGCTTCGAATGCAGGTTGCACGCGATGGTCACATCAGGGTTGAGCCCGGCGAGAATATCGAGGGGAAGCGGGTCCGATACCCCGCCGTCAGCCAGGAGCCTTCCATGCACCACCGCAGGCTTGAAGATCCCGGGCATGGAGATGCTCGCCATAACCGCATCGACCAGGGAGCCGCGAGACAGGGGAACCGTCTCTCCGGTGAGGAGATCGGTGGCCACCGCCACAAAGGTGATCGGGAGGTCTTCGATCAAGGTATCTCCGAGAAGGGAATGGAGGAATTTCCGTGCCTTTTCCCCTGCAAAGAGGCCGGATACCGGGAATACAGGATCGGCATAGAAGCTCAAGGCATCCAGGAAAGAAATATCCGAGATAAGCTCTTTGAAGGCATCCAAAGCGCCGCACGCATACATGGCCCCCACAGCCGCACCTGCGCTGGAGCCCACGATGATATCGATCGGAATGTCGTGTTCTCGAAGAACCTCGAGAACCCCGATGTGTGCGCCGCCCATTGCCCCGCCGCTGTCCAGTGCAATGCCGACGGTTATCTTGTTTCTCATGAGTCTTCCCCTATCGGATAACGCGCACGAAATCAATACGTGAGGGGCGGGGAAGGAGAATAGGGAGTCTCTTCTTTGAAGGATGAAGGCAAATAAAGAATATTATCGAATATTCCGAGTGATTCTCCATGGATGCTTTCTGGTATGGAGGTCCTGTGCCCCCAGGGATAACCGGGGTCAGGCAGACAGAGAACCTTGAGAGTGTTCCCGAGAAGAGCCTTCTCTTCCTCGATGACAGGAGTTGTGTTCAGTGGGATGCAATCCGGGGCCAGCGGGTCTATCTCGTGTCAGACCTCCCCATATCCACGCCCTTGCCCGAACAGGTGGTGGGGGTGATTCCACGCGATACCATGGTCATTCAGGCAATCATCACCCTGTATACCGAGATGCGCGAGTCCTATGACATCGGCGATAAGCTCATCCGGTCACTCAACGAAAAAGAGCTCGCCATCCAGGAGAAGCAGAAGACTATGCTGCGGGACAGCAAACGGTACAATGCCATCATCAGGAATGCCACAGACCTCATCTTCGCGCTGGGGCCCACCGGCAAGGTCATGTTCTGCAACGAGACCGTCCAGAAATATCTGGTTCGCGGCGCCAAGCATCTCGTCGGGCAGGCGCTCGTAGATTATGTGGTGGACGAAGACAAGGACCTGGTCAATGAAATGGTCGCAAGGGGTTTCCGCAAAGGCGTTCCCTCCAAGGTCGAGGTGAGGTTCCGTCTGGCCGGGGGGAGAATCGGGATATTTTCATGCATGAGCACGCCCTTGTCCGAAGACGGACGCATCTATGGGCTCTCGGTCATCGGAAGAGACATCACCGATATCCGCTCCATGCAGCACCGGCTTTCTCTGCAGGCAAAGGATCTCACGCTCATGATCAACGGGCTTTCCCACGAACTGAGAAACCCGCTGACCGTGATCGGCGCATACATAAAAAGGATCGAAAAGCAAGAAAACGGCCTGAAGACAGATCTCATAGGCACCGCACTTTCCGGAATCCACTCATCGATCCAGAGGATCGAGGAGATGATCGTAAGGATCGAACAGTATGAGAACATGGTGAACAGGGGCCTCGTCTATGCCCGGAAAAACCTGCGCCTCCTGGTCTCCGAGGTGATTTCCCGCCATCCCGCCGCTCCCGAGGTGGCCATCGAAGGCAACGAGAAGCTCATGGCCTACACCGATGCATGCCATGTCCAGGCCGCATTCTCACGCATCCTGGACAATGCCGTGGAAACCGGGTCGGAGAGGTTTCTTCTCACCCTCTCCCGCCGTGATGGTTTCGCCTATGTTTCGCTGCGTGATTACGGACCCGGCGTGAAGGACGATATCGAGACCATCTTTGCCCCGTTCACATCCTCAGACCCCATGAAGATCGGTCTTGGGCTCACAGAGGCCCGTATCGCCATGGCCAAGATAGGATCGCACATCGAGGTGATACCCCAGGCAAACCCGGGCGCCATCTTTACTCTGAAGATCCTCATGGACCGCAGGAACAGCATCAGGGACAAGACGGCATAGGCCTGATTCCGAATTAAACCGTACTTCTTCGGCCACCCGTTTATGTGTTATAGATATCCCATTCAATCCTTCTTTGCACTCGCTGTCACAGGGATTGATGAGGGCGGGTACTGATTCCCCTTCGAGCCTTGTGCAAGAGAGGGTCGAAGGGATTGAAGGGGCGTTACATCGATTCGACGCAAGGAGGTTCTTATGGGTACTGTCGAACCGGTATGCGACGGTGTCTACCTGGTGGGCGGCGCAGGCATTTCCCACATGCAGGATGCCATGGCATTCGTTATTGTCTGCGGCGATGAGCTGGTGATGATCGACTCGGGGGCGGGCAGGGGGGCACGGGCCTTGGAAGCCAACGTGCGCTCCATACCGGGCGGGCCGAGAAAAATGTCTTACCTGATCCTCACTCACTGTCATGTGGACCATATCGGCTCGGCCCGGTATCTCAGGGAAACCTTCGGGTGCACAGTGGTCGCCCATGATCTCGATGCCGATGCCATAGAGTCGGGAGACCCGGTAAAGACCGCTGCATCGTGGTATAACACCACCCTGCCCGAAACACCGGTGGACAGGCGCATTCACGGCGAACACGAGGTCATCCTCGCGGGCGGAAGAGAGATCCACTGCATCCACACCCCGGGACACACACCGGGCTCGATGTCCGTGTATCTCGACATCGAGGGGACACGGGTCTTGTTCGGCCAGGACATCCACGGACCTTTCAGCGAGGCTTTCAACTCGGACATCGGTCAGTGGAGGCAATCGATGGCACGGCTCATGGAGCTCGATGCCGACATCCTGTGCGAGGGCCACTTCGGGATCTTCACCGGCAAGGAGCGGGTAAGGGACTATATCATGCGCTATCTCGACCAGTACGCGCAGGAATACTGAGCACTGTCTGGATTTTTCACCATTGGGATAGGTCTTCAACGGCAAGCCCTTAGACCCTTACATCAGGCGGAAAAAAGTATTTCCGGTCAGTGTCCGGCCGTATCCATCAGGGCATCTGCCCAGCCCAGGGCGTGGAAATATACTGCAGGAAGCTGCTCTGTGTCGATGCCCAAGGCAGAGCCAAGAGAGATCACATTGTCCCAGTCACCCCGTTCATAGCTCTCGGCCAGCCTCAGGTACGTGCCCAGAAAACCTTCTCTGTTCAGCAGGGCTGCCTTGATGTCGTGCGACAGGGGAAGTTTTTCCATGACATGTTCTATGGGGGTCTCCAGAATGGCGTCGATGTGCGAGAAGAGACCCAGGGTAAAGAGCTGGGACGGATCGATGCCGCCCGCCTTGAGAGTTCCGAGGCTCTCACAGAGCTTGGCCCTGATGACCGAGCTCTTGAGGAGCTCATCCGGCTTATCCTGGCTGAGCTCGGACATGATGATCACCGAGAGGAAGCTTTTGATTCCCCTTTCTCCGAGCATGAGGATGGCGTGCTTGATGGAGGTGATCTCGTTCAGCCGGCGGAAAAACGGCGAGTTCATGTAGCACAGGAGCTTGTAGGAGATTCCCACGTCCCGCTCGATGAGCTTCCTCAGCTCGTTCACCCGGAAGTCGTCGTTTCCGGCCTCTGCCATGATCTGCAGGAGGTTCATCTTGAGGATAGGTATTTCCTTCTCCTGCATGAGCTCGGGCCTGCTGAAGAAGTATCCCTGGAAATAGGTGAAACCCAGGTCCAGCGCCGTCCTGAACTGCTCCATGGTCTCTACCTTTTCGGCCAGCAGAGTACAGCCGTTGCGGGAAAGGACCTCGACATACCTGCGGATGGTATCCATGTCGGTGTTGAGAAAGTCGATCTTGATGATGTCGGACAGCCGGATGAGCCCGAGCAGATCTCTGCGGTAGGTGAAGTCGTCAAGCGCGATCTGGTAGCCGGCGGAGGAAAGGTCTGCACAGCACTGCATGAAGAGCGCGTCCGGGTGCACGTCTTCCAGAACCTCGATGGTGGTGATCTGCGGAGGAAAGAGCTGAGGAATCCGCAGGGATATCAGCTCCTGGGTGAAGTTGATGAATGCCCGTTTTCTGCTGGTTATCTGCTCGATGTCCGAGGAAAAAAAGGTGCTCGAAAGCACCCGCGAGGTGGCGCTGTTGCCGTCGATATCCGGGAAGAAATGTTCTATCCCGTCCCGGAAGAGCAGCTCGTAGGCATAGATTTTCTTCTCCCGGGTGAAAATCGGCTGGCGTGCTAAATATACATTCATGGTCCGCGTCCCGTTGCCCTCTTCCATACATTGTTCACTCCGGATCCCAGAGTATGGATCAAAGGGTAACTTATGCATCGGTGAGAATGATTCATATCTTGAGAAAGATACCTGTCGCATCGAATCGGAGACGAACCATCGGTTTTAGCTGTTGACAGCCGAATCCTTGGGTTTTATGCAGAAATGACCGGAAGATAAAAACTCAGGCAAGGAGACAGAGAACAGCACATGGGCGTGCGGGCACTGACCGGATGGCTTATAGTACTGATACTTGTTGCCGCACTATCCACCTATCTGCTCAAGCAGATCGGCAGGGATTACGTCAAGCGGCTCCCCCGCGAATATGCGGACTTCGCCGATGCCTACCGGCGATTCATGAAGTTTATGGTAGGCAGGCACCGGTTCTTCGGCGCGGCAGCCCTGATCGCCCTGACAGTACATGCATATCCGGTCATCGCCAGATCGTTCATCTCTGTAAGCGGGCTCATCGCGGCCTTTGCTCTGATCTCTACGGCTGCGGCGGGCGCATGGCTGTTCTATGGGAAGAGGAGCCTGCGCTCCGGACTGTTGCCGGTGCATCGGGCCCTGGCCTTTCTGCTGCTTCCGGCCGTAATCATTCATCTTTTTTTCCGGGTAATGATCGCCTTCTGATGGGTGCGTTCTTCCCGTACCCGGGTGATATCGGGGCCGAATTTCGGTGTTCAGCCGGGGAATCGCCAGCCCGGGAGGAGGTCGAGAATGCCCTGTAACACCAAAAAATCACTGTGTTGACATGGTAAGGTATCTATGATGTACATAGGGTTTACCAAGAAATCACGAGGTGAGCGTGTATGGAAGAAACAGAATTACAGATGATACGCAGGCTTATCCCCAAGAACAAGGAGCTCAAGAAGCTCTGGGATGAGCACCTGGAATACGAAGAAAAGCTCGAACAGCTCAACAAGCGCCGATACCTGAGCACCGAGGAAGAGATACGCCGGAAGGAAATCCAGAAGCTCAAGCTCAGAGGCAAAGACAGAATCGAAGAAATACTCCGCTCCTACAGGGAAAATGTAGATTCATATTGAATTGTTATGCGGTGAGAAGAGGCGCGGAAGATGAAGAAAATTACTGGAGCACAGGCCTTTATCGAGGCCTTGCGGTGTGAAGGTGTGACCAGTGCGTTTGGATACCCCGGAGGAGCCGTGCTCGATATATTCGATGCCCTCATGGATGCCAGGGATATCCAGTTCATCCTGACGCGGCACGAGCAGGGGGCGGTCCACGCAGCGGACGGCTATGCCCGTGCATCGGGACGGGTGGGCGTGTGCCTGGTCACCTCGGGGCCGGGGGCCACGAACACGGTCACCGGCATTGCGACTGCATATATGGATTCCATACCGATCGTGGTATTCACCGGTCAGGTCCCAACGCACCTCATCGGCAACGACGCTTTCCAGGAGGCCGACATCGTGGGGATCACCCGGCCGTGCACCAAACACAACTACCTGGTCAAGGATGTCTGCGACCTGGGCAGGGTGATCAAGGAGGCGTTCTACATCGCCCGGACGGGCAGGCCGGGTCCGGTGCTGGTGGATCTTCCCAAGAACGTGATGAACAGCACCGTGAACTTCAAATATCCCGACTCGGTGAAACTCGACAGCTACTGCCCCACCTACAAGGGTCATCCAGGCCAGATCAGGCGCATCATCGGCCTGATTCTCAAGAGCAGGCGCCCGGTGATCTATGCGGGCGGCGGGGTCACGCTCGCCGATGCATCCAAGGAGCTCGGGGAGTTCGCCCGGAGGCTCCAAATTCCGGTCACCACCACGCTCATGGGCATGGGGGCCTTTCCATCGGGCGATCCTCTGTCACTGGGCATGCTGGGCATGCACGGCACCTATGCGGCAAACATGGCGGTCACGAACTCTGACTGCCTCATCGCAATCGGCGCGCGTTTTGACGACCGGGTGACCGGCAAGGTCGATGAGTTCGCCCCCAAGGCAAAGATCATCCACATCGACATCGACCCCACCTCCATCAGCAAGAACGTGAAGGTGGACCTGCCCGTGGTGGGCGACTGCAGGTTAGTGCTCAGAGGCATGCTCGCAGAGCTCGACGGCAAGGACGCCGAGCTGGCCGAGATGCTCATCCAGTCTGAGCCATGGCGGAGTGAAATCGATGTCTGGAAGAAGCAGCAGCCCCTCAAGTACTGCAAGAGCGATATCATCAAGCCCCAGTACGTGATCGAGATGATCGACGAGATCGCGCCGGACGACACCATCATCACCACTGAGGTGGGTCAGAATCAGATGTGGACGGCCCAGTTCTACAAATTCAAGGAGCCGAGACTCTTCCTTACCTCGGGCGGGCTGGGGACCATGGGCTATGGCTTCCCCGCGGCGATCGGGGCGCAGGTGGCCTTTCCCAATCGCACGGTCATCGATATCGCCGGAGACGGCTCCATCCAGATGAACATCCAGGAGCTGGCCACTGCTGTGCAATACAATCTCCCGGTCAAGGTCATGATCCTCAACAACGGCTATCTGGGCATGGTCAGGCAGTGGCAGTCGCTGTTCTACAAGAAGCGCTATTCGCACACCTCCATGGCGGTTTCGCCGGATTTCGTGAAGCTGGCCGAGGCCTATGGGGCAAAGGGCTTGCGCGTAACCAGGCCTGAAGATGTCAAGGGCGCCATACAGGAGGCCCTACGGATACCGGGGCCGGTGTTCGCCGATTTCGTGGTGGACCCCGAGGAAGACGTCTATCCCATGGTGCCTGCCGGGGCGCCTATCAACAATATGCTTCTCGTGTAAGGATGTGAGCTATGAGGCATGCAATTTCAGTATACGTGGACAACCAGGCGGGAGTGCTTTCCCGGGTGGTCGGGCTGTTTTCGGGCAGGGGGTTCAACATCGAGTCCCTTTCCGTGGCCCCGACCCTGGACCCGTCAAAATCCCTCATGGTCATCACCACCTCCGGCAACGAGCAGGTGCTGGAGCAGATAAAAAAACAGTTGAACAAACTCATCAACGTCATCAAGGTGGTCGACTGCACGGATAAGGATTATGTGGAACGAGAGATGATCCTGGTGAAGGTCAAGGCGGAAAAAGAGACCCGCGCCGAGGTGCTCCGCATCGCGGACATCTTCCGGGCAAAGGTCATCGATGTTTCGCCGAAATCGTACACATTGAGCCTCACCGGCGATAAGAGCAAGCTCGAGGGGTTCATAGAGATTCTCACCCCTATCGGCATCCTCGATTTCGTCCGTACCGGCACCGTGGTCATGGAGAGAGAAATGCAAGGAAGGAGGAAGCTGGCGTAATGAAGGTCTACTACGATAAGGACACGAATCTGAATCTCATCAGGTCGAAGAAGGTCGCGGTCATGGGGTACGGGTCGCAGGGGTTCGCCCACTCGAACAATCTGAAAGACTCCGGGGTCGATGTGGTCGTGGGGCTGCGCGAAGGCAGCGCGTCGCGGGCAAAGGCCGAGAAGGCGGGGCTGAAGGTCATGAACACCTCTGATGCCGCAGCCTGGGCCGACGTGATCATGATCCTCATCCCTGATGAGCTCCAGGCGGACGTGTACGCCCGTGAGATCGCACCACACCTGAAAAAGGGCGCATACCTCGCGTTTGCCCACGGGTTCAATATCCACTATGGCCAGATCAGGCCCCCAGAGGGGGTGAGCTGCTTCATGGTGGCACCCAAGTCGCCGGGCCATATGGTGAGGTATGAATACACCCAGGGCAGGGGGGTTCCCATGCTCATCGCCATCGAGACCGACGCCAGCGGAGAAACCCGGGAGCTCGCACTCTCCTATGCAGGCGCCATCGGCGGAGGGAAAGCTGGCATCCTGGAGACCACCTTTGCCGAAGAGACCGAGACCGACCTGTTCGGCGAACAGGCCGTGCTGTGCGGCGGAGTCACCTCCCTGATCACCGCCGGGTTCGAAACCCTGGTCGAGGCGGGCTATGCGCCGGAGATGGCGTATTTCGAGTGCCTGCACGAGCTCAAGCTCATCGTCGACCTCATCTACGAGGGCGGGATCTCCAACATGCGCTACTCGGTGAGCAATACGGCCCAGTATGGTGACATTACCAGAGGGCCCATGGTGATCAACGAAGAGGTGAAGGAGACCATGAGGGATATCCTGGCCCAGATCCAGGACGGCAGCTTCGCCCGTGAGTGGATTTTGGAAAACAAGGCGGGGAGGCCCGTGTTCAACGCCCTGACACGGATGGGCGAGAGGCACCAAATCGAGCAGGTGGGCGAGAAGCTCCGCGCCATGATGCCTTGGATCCAAAAAGACCGCAAGGTCAACAAACAGGAGAACTAAGTGAAGATCCGCAGAGAGGGCTTTCCGTTCATTTTCGGCTCCGGGCTTCTTTCCCTGGTGCTTGCAAGGCTGGGGCTCGGGATCGTGGGGCTCATCCCCGTGATATTCGTAACCTGGTTCTTCCGTGACCCGGAGCGGAAAGTGCCTGCAGGAGAAGGTCTGGTCATCTCTCCTGCCGACGGAAAGGTCCTCGATGTGGTAAACACCGAAGAGGAGCGGGTAGGGCCGTGCACGAAGGTGTCCATCTTCATGTCGGTATTCAACGTTCACGTCAACCGCTCCCCTGTCTCGGGCACGGTGGTCGGCAAGCAATACAAGCCCGGGACCTTCCATATGGCCAATCTCGGAAAGAAGACAGAAGCCAACGAGCGCATGATTCTCTATATCGAAAATCAGGATGGGGTGTTCCGGGTAGACCAGGTCGCCGGCCTGGTGGCCAGGAGAATCTCCTGCATGCCCGTGGTGGGCGATACGGTAGAGGCAGGACAGAGGATCGGATTGATCCGGTTCGGGTCGCTCCTTGAGTGCTATATGCCCTTGGGCTTCACCGCAGCGGTGAGCAGGGGCCAGACGGTTTTCGCCGGTGAGACGGTCATAGGGAGGAAAGAATGATGAAGAAGAAACCAAGGCCAAAGCCGGGAATGGAAATAAAGTGGTCGGTACCCTTTCTGCCCAACTTCATCACCACGGTCGGTCTCTTCTTCGGGTTCTATTCCATCTCGTTTTCCCTGAAAGGGAACTTCTACATGGCGGCCATCATGATCCTGCTGGCCGGGTTCATCGACGGCATAGACGGCAGGGTTGCCAGGGCCACCAATTCCACCTCTGCCTTTGGCAAGGAGTACGACTCGCTCTCCGACGTAATTGCCTTCGGTGTCTCACCCGCTATCCTGGCCTTTCTCTGGCAGGTCAACCAGTTCGGCAGGCTGGGGTTCATCGCCTGCTTCCTGTTCGTGGCGTGCGGAGCGCTGAGACTCGCGCGCTTCAACACCGACACCTCTGACATCTCGGGCTTTGTGGGGCTTCCCATCCCCATAGCCGCCGCTGCGGTCTCCAGCATGGTCCTGCTCTCGAAGCAGATCGGGACCATTCCGCCGCCGGTCATCCTCATCGGCATGTATGCCCTGTCGTTCATGATGGTGAGCACGATCAGGTATCCAAGCTTCAAGCACATCAGCTATCTCAAGGCGCATCCCTTCCAGATCCTGGTCGCCGGGCTTCTGGTGCTCGTGGTGGTTGCACTGGCGCCGGAGATTATGATCTTCGTGATGGTCATGACCTTTATCGTGGGAGGGCCGATCGGCAACGCGGTGGCGCAGATCCGCATTCGCGCGCGCGAGAAAAAGCAATCGAAAGAGGCAGAGCATGAAAACGCCGCAAGAGAAAATAATCATATTTGACACAACCTTACGGGATGGTGAACAGTCTCCCGGGGCAAGCATGGACGTGCACGAGAAGGTGCTGGTTGCAAAACAGCTCGAGGCACTGGGTGTGGACCGGATCGAGGCCGGGTTTCCCATCTCCTCGCCCGGTGATTTCGATGCCGTACAGGCCGTTGCCGGCGAGATCAAGAAGTCCATGGTCTTCGGGCTGTGCCGGGCCAGGGACGAAGACATCCAAGCCGCCTGGGACGCGGTGAAGAACGCGGCCATGCCGGGCATTCACACCTTTATCGCCACCTCGGACATCCATCTGAAATACCAGCTGAACATGAGCCGCGAACAGGTGCTGGAGTCTGTCGAACGCTCCGTGAGCATGTGCCGCTCGTTCTGTCCGGACGTGGAGTTTTCCGCCATGGATGCCACACGCTCGGACTGGGACTTTCTCGTGGAAGTCTACTCCACGGCCATCGCAGCGGGAGCGACCACCATCAACGTCCCAGACACCGTCGGATACACCAATCCTCAAGAGTTCTTCGAGCTGATCAGCTATCTGAAGAAAAAGGTCAAGGATATTGACAAGGCCGTGATCAGCGTGCACTGCCACAATGACCTCGGCATGGCGACGGCCAACTCGGTGTCGGCCGTCATGGCGGGCGCCCGGCAGATCGAGTGCACCATCAACGGCATCGGCGAGCGCGCAGGCAACACCTCGCTTGAAGAGGTGGTCATGATTTTCAATGTCCGCAAAGACCTCTACAAGCTGGACACCTCCATCGACACCTCGCAGATCTATCCTGCGAGCCGTCTTGTATCGCACATTACCGGCATCCCGGTCCAGCCCAACAAGGCCATTGTGGGGGCCAATGCCTTTGCACACGAGTCGGGCATACATCAGGACGGCTATCTCAAGGAGCGCTCCACCTATGAGATCATGACACCCGAGGCCATCGGCTACGGCAAGTCGAACCTCGTGCTGGGCAAGCACTCGGGCAGGCACGCCCTGAGCAAGCGCCTGGAGTCCCTGGGGTACCGTCTGAGCGAAGAGGACGTGAACAAGGTGTTCAGGCGGTTCAAGGAGATTTCGGACAAGAAAAAGGAGATCTTCGACGCCGACATCGAGGCCATCGTGATCGAGGAGATCTACCGGGTGCCGGACAAGTACGAACTCAAGCACATCAACGTGAGCTCGGGCACGGTGTCGACCCCGGCGGCCACAGTGGTGCTGGGGGTGGACGGCGAGATTGTCAAGGATTCGTGCTTCGGCAACGGCCCCGTCGATGCGCTCTACAAGACCATCATCAAGATGACCGGATTTCGTGCCGAGCTGAAGCGTTTTTCAATAAGCTCGGTCACAGGAGGGTTCGATGCCCAGGGCGAGGTGACGGTAGAGCTCATGGACAGAGACACGGTCGCCACCGGCCAGGGCGCCGATCCGGACATTCTCGTGGCCTCGGCCAAGGCCCTGGTGAACGCGCTCAACCGGATGGAGTTTCTCAAGCACAAGAGGGCTGGAGAAGTTCCCCATCTCTAATATACAGGTTTTCGGACACAGGCTGACAAGGAGGCGTATAAAACGTGGGAATGACTATTGCCGAAAAGATCCTCGCGGCGCATACGGATGCGCGTGAGGTCAAGCCGGGCGACATCGTGAGAGTGAACGTGGATGTGGCCCTGGCAAACGATATCACCGCGCCGCTCGCCATAAAGGCCTTTCAGGCCGGCGGGCAGGCGAGGCTGGCCGACCCTGACAAGGTCGTTTTCGTTCTGGACCACTTCACCCCGAACAAGGACATCGCCTCGGCCAACCAGTGCAAGATGGTCAGGGATTTTGCGTACCGGCACGAGCTCAAGAACTTCTTCGACGGCGGCGATGTGGGCGTGGAACACGCCCTGCTCCCGGAGAAGGGGCTCGTCCTGCCCGGGGACCTCGTCATCGGCGCAGACAGCCATACCTGCACCTACGGCGCGCTCGGCGCATTCGCAACCGGCGTTGGCAGCACCGACCTTGCGGCGGCCATGATGACCGCTCAGGCCTGGATGAAGGTGCCTGAGAGCATGAAGTTCGTGTTCAAGGGCGAGCTTCTGCCCTGGGTCGGGGGCAAGGACCTCATCCTCTACCTCATCGGCGACATCGGGGTTGACGGCGGCCTGTACCGCGTGCTCGAGATCGAAGGCCCGGCTATCACCTCGCTCGACCTGAGCAACCGGCTCACCATATCGAACATGGCCATCGAGGCTGGGGCCAAGGCGGGCATCATCCGGGCCGACGAGAAGACTGAAGCATATGTCAGACCGCGGGCAAAGCGGCCCTATACCATATACGAGAGCGATGCCGACGCCCGGTATGCGTCGATCAGGGAATACGACTGCGCCAACATCGAGCCCCAGGTGGCATTCCCGCACCTGCCCGAGAATACCAGGCCCATCAGCGAAGTGGGAGAGGTGAGGATCGACCAGGTGGTCATCGGCTCGTGCACCAACGGCAGGATCGAAGACTTGCGGGTCGCAGCCGGGATCCTGAAAGGGCAGAAGGTCGACAAGAGAGTGCGGTGCGTTATCCTTCCTGCCACTCCCGAGGTGTTTCTCCAGGCCGAGGAAGAAGGATTGATCAAAATCTTTCTTCAGGCTGGCGCCATCATCGGCCCACCGAGCTGCGGACCCTGCCTGGGAGGGCATCTGGGGATTCTCGCAAAGGGGGAAAAGGCCCTGGCCACCACCAACCGCAACTTCGTGGGCCGCATGGGCGACCCGAGCAGCGAGGTGTACCTCTCAGGACCGGCTGTCGCAGCCGCATCCGCGGTCACGGGCAAGATATCCTCTCCTTCGGAGGTGATGGAATGAACATCCGCGGACGCGTTTTTCGCTTTGGAGACGACATCGATACCGACGCCATCATCCCGGCCCGATATCTGAACACCTCTGACCCTGAGGAGCTCAAGAAGCACTGCATGGAGGACGCCGATCCCGCGTTTCCCTCAAAGGTGAGGAAGGGCGACATCATCGTGGCGGGCAAGAACTTCGGGTGCGGCTCCTCCCGGGAGCACGCCCCTATCGCGATCAAGGCCAGCGGCGTGAGCTGTGTCATCGCGTCGAGCTTTGCCCGGATCTTTTTCCGCAACAGCTTCAACATGGGGCTCCCCATCTTTGAATCAGACGAGGCGTCGGCGGAGATCAAAGAGGGCGATATCGTCGAGGTCGATGCCTCTACAGGCCTGATCATGGACGTCACAACCGGCAAAAAGTATCAGGCGCGGCCTATCCCCCGATTCATGCAGGAGCTCATCGAAGATGGCGGCCTGATGGAGCATATCCTCAAACGGGGTGGGATCTAGCGGAGTGGGTTTTAATCGGGAAACCTGCCACACATCCCGCTGTGAGAGGCGGTAACCAGCGGTGCTCCAGCGCAAGATCTTCACCAAGATTTTCCGCTCGAACCGCCAATGGGGTTTCGCATGGTTCGGCCGATGAGAAGGGCAGGCAGCAAACGCCTGCCCTTTTTTCCAGGCGAGCCTGACAATGTACCCCGTTGGTCATAACCAGGAAGGGAATACTATGGCAAAACAATATCGGATAGCTGTAGCGGGTGCAACCACTACGGCGGGCAAGGAAATCATAACCGTGCTCGAAGAGCGGGGTTTCCCGGCCGCGGAACTCGTACCCCTCGCGACACCGGGTTCGCTCGGCAGCACCGTAGAGTACCGGGACGAAGAGATTCCGGTGCAGAGCATAAAAAACACCTCGTTTCATGGTGTGGACATCGCCTTTTTCGCTTCGACCGAGAAGATCAGCCAGGAGTATGCCGGTGGTGCGGCAAAGCAGGGATGCATGGTGGTCGACACCACGCCCTGCTTCCGGATGGATGAAGATATCCCGCTGATCGTGCCCGAGGTAAACGCCCACCGGATCTCCGAGCACAAAGGCATCATCGCCAGCCCGTCTCCAGCCGCCGTGCAGGCGGCCCTTGTGCTGGCGCCCATTCACCGGGCAGCCACCGTACGCCGGGTGGTTCTCTCCACCTACCAGGCCGTCTCCGACATGGGGGACAAGGCTCTGGATGAGCTCACCGAGCAGATCGCTGATCTCTTCAACTTCCGGGAGACTCAATCGGCCTTGTTCCCGCACCAGATGGCCTTCAACGTCATTCCCCAGATCGGCGCCTTCCTGGATAACGCCTATACCTCAGAGGAGATGCGCATCGCACAGGAGACAAGAAAGGTGCTTGAAGATAGCGCTATCCGGATCAGCGCCACCACGGTCTTGGTGCCCATGTATTACTGTCACTCCCAGTCGATGAACATTGAGACTGAGAAAAAGCTGCTTCCAGAGAACGCCAGGAAGATCCTCAAACGCTCGCCCGGTATCAAGGTCGAGGACAACCCTTCTGAAGGTGTCTACCCGCTGCCCGTGTACACCACCGGGAAGGATGAATGCTTCGTGGGCAGGATCAGGGAGGACCTCTCAACGGAAAACGGCATCGCCCTGTGGAGCGTCTTGGACAATGTCCGGAAAGGCACCGCGATCAACGCGGTCCAGATCGCGGAGCACCTGATCTCCATGAGACGGTGAGGATCATGATCTCCCCACTTCAGCAGGACGAACCATGCAGATGACCCTGGGGCAGTACATCCCTGGAGAATCTCCGGTCCATATCCTGGACCCGCGGGTAAAGCTCTTTCTCATGGCCTTCAGCATCGGGACGGCGTTCCAGATGGACACGCCTCCCGGGCTGGTGCTGTTTTTCACCGCATGCTCATCCGTCACGCTGATCGCCGGCCTCTCTTTCAGGAGGCTCCTCAAGGGCTTAAGCCCCTTTCTCTGGCTCTTTGCCATGACCGCGGTGCTCCACCTGTTTATGACGCCGGGAAGCCCCATACCCTGGGTTCCCCACGCCACCTGGCAGGGTCTGTCGAACGGGGTTTACACCGGTTTCCAGCTGGTTTTCGCCATCTGGATCTCCACCCTCATGACCCTGACCACCTCGCCGCTCGACATGGTGTGGGCCATGGAGTGGTACATGAAGCCCCTGAAATACCTCAAGGTGCCCGTTGACGAGATCGCCCTGCTCATCATGCTGGCGATCCGCTTCATCCCCCTGCTGTTCGAGGAGACGGACCGAATCATCAAGGCCCAGAAGGCCCGGGGCGTTGATATGGAGACCGGCGGTATCTTCAGGAAGATACGCTCCCTGGTGCCGATCATCGTCCCGCTCCTGCACAGTGTGTTCCGGCGTGCTGACGACCTCGCCATAGCGCTCACCCTAAGAGGCTACTCTCCCGGCATCACCCGGACCCGCATGAAGAGCCCCCGTGCCAGGAAGAGCGACATCGCCTCTCTTGCAGGCGTTACCACCATCCTCATCGCCCTTATCCTTCTCTGAAAGGGGACAGATTTATTTTTCTCTTATTTCATGAAGGATTCTCGTAAAGGCAAGAGCCCCAAAGAAGAAGAGAGCGCTTGCTATACCTTCATACAGCGGTACAGCTACATTGCCCACATAGCTGGTAGCAGCTGGATGATTTTTTACCATCGGGAGAAACAGATAGAGAAGGAATCCTACGAGAAGCAGTCTTTTCTCAACAGATTCCATTCTTTCCAATACTTTTCGTAATGTCCTCATGATAACAACCTCACTGGTTATCATTCAAAACATTAATCAGAAGTGGTATCTGCAAGTCAGGATCCTGATCTTGTCGTCATGGACCTCGTAGACAAGGCGGTGTTCCTGGTTGATGCGTCGTGACCGGTAACCGGCAAGCTCACGCTTAAACGATTCGGTCTTGCCAGTGCTGACAAAAAGGGTGCCGTGGACATCATGAATCATGGCCAGAATCCGAAACGCATTCTTGCGGTCCTGCTACATCTTATATTCTTATTGTTTCTTCTTAAGTCCACTACCGGATGATCGACCGGCGAAATTGATAACTGGGATATAAAGGGGCGGGAAGCCCGCTTTCCTAGTTATCGATGCAATGGCTTCTCTTAAAAAGGGGAAGAGTATGGCAGGGCAGTTGACTTTTTTCATGATCTCCAGGTGCTGCTGATCTGCATTTTCTACTTGAAAGATCCCGCCCATGACAATTCGGAAGGTGAATGGCAACTCGACGTTTTTGCTGCCTTTCTTCACCTCAATCACCATTTTGGTGACAATCTGGCCAGAATCTTCATGGTACTCTGAGTCGTCACTCAAGGTGAAAGCAAAGCTGACATTACTCAGCTCCCTGCTGAAGCCGGGATTTCTCCTGAATGTTATCTCATCGATAAAAGTGTCTCTCAGCTGAATCTCAGCCGCATGCTGATTCATCTCCTGCAACCCTCCGGTAATTATCAAGAATGATCACATTGGAATAGTTATGAGGATAGGAAGGATCATATTTTCCGGTGATAATGCTCTTGGCATTGCGGCTGCCGGCCTTTTCGACTATCTGGATATCGATATCGCAGTCAAGCGCGTCGGAAATTCTTAAAAGCCTTTTGATTGTGATATTTGAGCCCTCGTTCAGGAACTGCGTTACTGACGCGCGGCTGACCCCCATCTTTTTAGCAAGGTCGTTCCGGTTCATTCCCTTGTTTTCCATGATCTCGAGGATCTTCTCTGTTATCTCCAGAGACAAGGTCTCCAGCCTATACTCGAAGGTATCCTTGATTTCGTCAAAGATTTTCTTGAAGGGGCCATACACTTTCGTCATTTTTTCTTCCCCTTTCTCAGCTCATGATATGCTTCACGTAATCTTTTGGCGCGAGCAAGCTCATTGGGATCAGCCTTTCTCTGTTTTTTGGGGGCGCCATTGGTAAGTAATACTAATTTATCGCTGTCAAAAAAACAGTAAACCCTTGCCATATTAGTCTTGAAGGCATAAATCCCATCTTCCTCGTGCATGAATTTCGTTTTATTCCTGATGACCCCAGTTTCTGCCAACTGCCTGAATAAGCTAACTATCTTCGATTTCTCTTGTATCTCCAACCCCTCAATGAATCTTGTCACGGGACGTCTGTCTCCCTGAGCAATCTCGCAGATAGAGAAGCGTGCCCCTCTCAAAAGAGCATGCACTGAGATAAGCTTCGGCAATGTTAACCTCTAACTTAACAAGTGTCAATACATTTCACGGTAGATACAAGTGTGCCCTCCATTGGTACACTTGTATTTTTATATAAGCTCATGAAAGATATCAACAGATAAAAGAAGCGATAAAAGGGGATGGATTTAATTTCCCGGAGTTTCCTTTTCCTTTTTCTCTCAGATTCCCGACGTGTGGATTGACATTGCGAATCTGGGCATTATTTTGTCAATATGCCGAGAAAAGCCCGGCTTGTTTTAGCGAATTATCCTCATCATATCATCCAACGTGGACATAACAGGGGTGTCGTATTTGCTCATGATGGGGATTATCGATATTATCTCGAGAATCTCAAGGAATGGAAGCACGAGCTTCAGTGCAAGGTTTACGCATACTGTCTGATGACAAACCATGTGCACCTCATCATAGATCCTGGAGACAACCCGGAGAATCTGGCCTTGCTGATGAAGCGAGTAGCCGGAAGACAGACGAGATATATCAATCGAATTGAAAAGAGAAGCGGAACACTCTGGGAAGGGAGATATAAGTCAAGCCCCATCGAGAACGATCAGCATCTCCTTGCCTGTTGCCGATACGTCGAGCTCAACCCGGTAAGGGCCTTACTGGTCGGCACACCCGAGGAATACCGCTGGTCAAGCTATCGACACAAGGTCGGTAAGGTACTTGTGGAATGGCTGGATCTGGATCCTTGTTACCTATCCATGGGGGAATCTGATAGAGAACGCCAGAAACGATACATGACCTTTGTTCAGGAGACGATCCCTAGAGATGAGTTGAAGATGATCAGGGATTCCATACAGCGGGGTCAGCTGACAGGGTCAAGAAAGTTCATCGACGAGGTGGAAAGACGGATGAAGGTGAGGGTTGAGTTCCGAGGACAGGGGCGACCTAAGAAATCAAGAAAATAAATCTGTCCCCTTTACTTAAAAAAATTGACAAAGTGCAGGGCTAGTGCTTTTATATGAAATCCTGGTTCTTGACGTTATATGAAATGATAAGGAAGGACGCGAGTCGGCAGATTCATAGCTGACAATGAAGGCGGCACGTCGTCTGCTTGCGGAGAGAGGCCTTTCAATATCCACCTGAAACCGGCCCCTGTGTTGCGCCGATCGCGGGCCTGAGCGATACGCTGGATGAAAAGACTCCGGGGTTGAGCGAAAAGGGCGGAAGCATGAAGAAGTTTATCTATTTGTCGATCGTCGTGGTTTTCCTGGTGGCTGTTTTTGTGAGGATCAATGCGATCTCGTCCCTGGCGGACAAAGAGGCCCCGGGTATCGACCAGTACTATCGTGACAATGGCATTCCGGTCGAGGTGAGTACGGTGAAGAGGGGCGAGTTCCTCGTGTTCTGCAGGGTGAACGCCCAGGTGCTCGGCCTCAGACAGACCGAGATCGTAACGCAGGTTGCCGCCAAGATCCTCAAGGTACACCATGAGGTGGGCGACAGGGTGAAGGCCGACGAAGTGATCATCAGCCTCGACAAGGAAGACCCCCGCAGCTCGGCCCAATACCGCCAGCTCAAGGCAGTCTATGAAACAACCCTGCTGAACTACCGGCGCATCCTCGAGCTGAAAGAGTCAGGCGCAGTCTCACAGAGCGAGTTCGATTCGATCAAGATGAAACTCGATGTCGACCGGGCCAACCTCGAGAGCGTCATGGAGACCGTGTCGCTGTCCAGTCCCATCGATGGGGTGATACTGGACCTCAACGCCCGGGAGGGCGAGCTCGTCACTCCTGCGCGGCCGGTGGCCGTGGTCGCCCGGATGGACCGCGTCAGGCTCGTCTCCGAGGTGAGCGAGTCCGATATCCGCAACATCCAGACCGGCCAGCGGGTGATCGTGGACAACGCCCAGGGCGGGGAATCCAACACCGGTAATGTGACCAAGGTCTCCCTGAACGCCAATCCTTCTACAGGCCTTTTCCGGATCGAGATGGAGGTCGAGAACAAAGGCTATGCGCTTAGGATCGGCACCTATACCACTGCACGAATTGAGGTGCTCCGTGACGACCAGGCCCTCTCGGCTGACCTGAGGGCCCTGCAGGAGGAACCCGATGGTTCTTACTACATGTACGTCGTCGAGGGAGACCGGGTGTTCAAGAGGAGTGTCGAGATATCCGGGATGAACGATGAGAGGGTCCGGATCATCTCCGGCATCGGCGACAACGACCGCGTGGTGGTCAGCGGGTTCACCAGGCTTTCCGACAATCGCAAGGTCCTCTTCCAAACACTCTGATGATGCCGCATAATCCATGAATATCATCAGACTCTTCATCAACCGGCCGGTCACCACCTTGATGATGGTGCTCGTGTTTGTGGTGCTCGGGGTCATCTCCTATCTGCGGTTGAACGTAGACCTCTTCCCTGATGTCGACCTGCCCATCGTGCTCATCACCCAGGTCTACGAGGGCGCCGCGCCCGAGGAGATTGAGATCCAGATCGTCAAGGAGGTGGAGGACGCGGTTTCAAACATCAGCGATATCAAGCACATCAACTCGAAGATCTACGAGAACTACGCGCTGACCATCATCGAGTTCAACTACGGGGTGGACCCCGACATCAAGGCCATCGAGGTCAAAGACAAGGTTGACGCCATCATCAAGGACCTGCCTGAGGATGCCGACAAGCCGGTCATCGAGAAGTTCGACCCCTTCGACGAGCCGACCTTGAGCGTCGCCCTGTTCAGCGACAGTGCGCCCATCCACAAGATCTACGAGTATGCCGACGACGTGCTCAAGGATAAGTTCTCACAGGTCGGGGGCGTAGCGAGCGTGGAGGTGGTGGGCGGCAAGGAGCGGCAGATCAATGTCCGCGCCGATCTGCCGAAGCTCATGAACTACGGCATCTCACTCACCGATGTGGCTGCAGCCATAAGAGCGCGGAACCTCGATGTTCCCGCCGGCTCGATGGACCGGGGCACCTTCGAGATCGGCGTGAGGCTCAAGGGCCAGTTCCAGACCGTCCAAGAGATAGAGGACATGCACCTGTCCGTGGAGAAACGGGGCATCTTCCAGCTCAAGGATGTGGCCAGGGTAGAGGACGGGTTCAAGGACATTACCTCGGCCGCCCGGTTCAACGGCCGCGAAGCGGTGATCCTCGACATCTTCAAACAGACCGACAGCAACGTGGTCCAGACCGCAGACGGTGTCTATAAGGTGCTCGAAGAGGTCAAGGCGAGCCTTCCCGAAGGTCTGATGGCCGAGCTCTCCTGGGACAACACCGATTTTATCCGCGAGTCCATCAGCGATGCGATCTCCAGCATCTTCCTCGGTGTGGTGCTCACCACGATCGTGCTCTTTCTGTTCCTGGGCGATTTCCGGATGGCCATGGTGGCCGCGGTGGTCATCCCGACCTCGATCATCTCGTCATTCATAATCATGCAGGCCATGGGCTTCACCCTGAACATTGTCACGCTCATGGCGCTGGGTGTGTCCATCGGGGCCCTGGTGGCAAACGCCATTGTGATCATCGAAAACATCTACAAGCACGTCCTCGGCCACGACGATCCCAAGGAAGGCGCGGTCAGGGGGACCTGGGAGGTGCTGGTGGCGGTGTTGGCCTCCGCGGGCACCAACATCGTGGTGTTCATTCCCATCGCCTTCATGAAGGGCGTATTCGGCCAGGTGTTCTTTCCATTCGGGATCACAGTCGTTGCAGCCACGGTGTTTTCCATCATTGCATCGTTCTCGCTTACGCCCATGCTCTCATACTTCGCCATGAGGAACACCAAAGACCTTGAAAAGGGCTGGGGTGTCATCGGACCAAGGCTGAGGTTCTTCGCCCGAGGGGTGGAGAAGGTCAGGGAGGAGTATCTCAATCTGTTGGATGTCTGCCTGAGGTGGCGCAAGCTCACCATTGTCTTTACCCTGCTGATCTTCGCCGGCTCGGTCATGGTCATGAGATATGTGGGCGGCGAACCGTTCCCATACTCCGACAGCTCCGAGATCACCATCAATGCCGAGCTCCCCCAGGATGCATCCATCGAGGCGAGCACCATGGTGATGCACCGGATCGAAGAGGTGGTAAAGACCCTTCCCGAGCTCAAGGACTACTCCTCCACCGTGGGAGGGAAAAACCGCGGGATAAACGAGCTCCGTATCCATGCCAGACTCGTGGATGCCAATACACGCTCCCGGAACGACAGGGAGATCTCCGAGAGCCTCGTCGAGCCCATGTGCACGATTCCCGACCTCAACTTCAGCATCACGGCCGGGAGGTCCTTCGGCAGCGAGGGTGACATGGATATCGAGCTCTATGGCCCCGACTACCCCGAGCTGGTCGAGATCTCAGCCAGGGTTCAAGAGATCATGAACGAAACGGGCAACTATCAGAGCATCATCAGCTCATACAAGACGCCCAGAAGAGAGATGCGCTTCGTCTCCGACCCGTTCAAGTCCACAGTCTACGGCGGCAAGAACGCCGCGCTGGGAGAGATGCTGCGCACGGCGATCGAGGGCGACAGCTCATCGCTCTTCCGCCAAGGCGGGCGGGAATATGACATCAACGTGGCCCTGGACGAGCAGTATACCGGCTCCATCAATCTTCTGGGTGCCATCCTGGTTCCCCTGGGCAAGGACAAGGAGCTCTTTCCCATCAACAAGGTGGGCGAGTTCGTTCCGGCGCGCGCCGAGGCGAGCATCGAGCGCAAGGACAAGGAGCGCAAGATCACCCTGACGAGCTATCTGAGCCGGCTGAGCCTGACCGAAAACATGGCCATCCTCAAGGAAAAGTTCGATTCCCTCGATCTTAAGCCCGGCTACCGGATCGAGTTCGCCGGCGACGTAGAGATCAACGAGGAGTTGAGTGAGGCGGTCTCCGAGGCCTTCATCATCGCCACGATCCTCACCTTCATGCTGCTTGCCGCGATCCTCAACTCGTTCATCCATCCCTTCACCATCATGCTCACCGTGCCTCTGGGCCTTGCCGGCGTGTTTTATGCCCTGTTCTTCTCGGGCATCACCATGAATATGATGGCCATGATGGCCATGGTCATGCTTGTGGGTATCGTGGTCAACGGCGCCATTCTGATTATCGATGCCGCCATGTCCATGATAAAGGGCGGGACAGACATTGTAACCTCGGTGAAGGAGGCGTGCTCGGAAAAGTTCAGGCCCATCGTCATGTCCAACCTCGCCATCATCTGCGGGCTTCTGCCCCAGGCCTTCGGCGGTTCCGGGGCGAGCTTCAGGTCGGCCCTGGCGATCCCCACCATCGGCGGTATCGTTGTTTCCACACTGTTCACCATGTTCTTCATCCCGGTTATATTTTCCTATATGGAAAGGCTCCGGAGAATCAGAATGCCTTAGGATGGAGCGAAATGGCGGCTCGTCCGGGAAGGGAGCTCTTCTTTTTTTAGGTCCATAAAAAGGGGCGGATGCCTTGAACCAGTACAAAAAAGGAGCACGCATGGTCAACCCATTTCCCAGGCACAAAACCAAGATTGTCTGCACCATCGGACCGGCGTCACGGAAGAAATCCGTTCTGAAAGACCTTGTCCGCGCCGGCATGAACGTGGCCAGGCTCAATTTCAGCCATGGAGATCTCACGCAGCACGCCCAAGATATCCAAACCATACGGCAGGTCTCTCAGGAGCTCGGAAGGACCGTGGCCATACTGGGCGATCTCCCCGGGCCCAAGATCCGGATCGGTGTGCTTAAAGGCGGTGCATGCACCCTGAACAAGGGAAATAGGGTGGTGCTCACCACCCGGCAGGTTCAGGGCACAGCCGATCTCATCCCGGTGCAGTTTCCCGATCTTCCCCGGAGTGTGAAGCCGGGCGAGAGGATATTCCTGAACGACGGATTCATCGAGCTCAAGGTTCTGGAAATCAAGGGTGAAGACATTATCTGCCGGGTCGTCATCGGAGGCGGCCTGCTGTCAAACAAGGGGATGAATCTTCCGGACGCGCATCTCTCCCTCTCCGCTGCCACCGACGAAGACTTGGGCTTCATCGCCTTCGGCATCGAGCAAGGCATCGACATGTTCGGCCTATCTTTTGTGGGAGGGGCTCAGGACATAAGCCGCGTCAGGGAGTTCGCACGGACAAAGGGAAGCGAGATCTTCGTGGTGGCCAAGATGGAGCGCAGGGAAGCCGTGAAGAACAGCAGAGAGATCATCGAGGCGGTCGACGCGGTCATGGTGGCCAGAGGCGATCTCGGGGTGGAGATCCCCATCGAGGAGGTCCCTCTTGTCCAGAAACAGCTCATCCTGCAGGCAAACCTGGCGGCCAAGCCGGTCATCACCGCGACCCAGATGCTCCAGTCCATGACCGCCAATACACGTCCAACCCGGGCCGAGGCAACGGATGTTGCCAACGCTATTTTCGACGGCACCGATGCCGTGATGCTCTCCGAAGAGACCGCAATCGGGATACACCCGGTCACGGCGTGCCGGATGCTTTCCCGGATCGCTACTGCTGCAGAGGCTGGAAGGTCACGGGTAGTCTCGGGGACCACAGTCCCCGAGACCATCAAGCGCACCATCGAACTCTCGGGCAGATCCATCAAGGAGACCCTGTCTCTGAACGTCATCAGGTCCATCGTGTCGCTCGGCATCCGATGCGTGGCAGTACCCTCGCGCAGCGGCCTCACCGCGCGGATGATCTCCCGGCTCAAGGGTGATGCCTGGGTGGTGGCCCTGTGCTTCAACGATGCCGTGCTCAAGGCGTTGAGCCTCTCCTCAGGGGTGTATCCGGTCCCAAAGGGCAGCCTCTCATCGGATGAAGACATCATCTCCTACCTGCGCGATCATGGGTTCGTCCGGGAAAACGAGCCCTTTATCCTGGTACAAAGAGAGGCCTGTCCCCATCTGGGTGTCCAGAGCACCATGAAGATCATTGCCCGGGATTCCGCCGGGTAGAGCCACCCTTACAATCACAGGCGGTTTCCCATGGACCGGTGTGTGAATTGTCTTTGCACCACGACTGGCTATTATGAAATCATAGAGAGACAAAACAATCAGGAAAGGGAGGCATATGTTCAGTGTAGACCTCACAGCAGAGGAGAAGGATGTTCTCCATAACATGCTGAGCAACTATGTCTCGGACCTCCGCATGGAGATAGCGGACACCGATCGCCAGGATTTCAGAGAGATGATCAAAAAGCAGAAGGAAATTCTGCAGAAGATCATCGACGCACTTGAGAAATGACACTATCCCCAAGCCTGCATGAGCATGCCGGAGGCCCTAAGGAGAGTCCGTGAAACGAGCAGTGCGGTTAGCCCTGTATCAACCGCCTGTTATTCGAGGCCCGGGTGAACCGGATCTTAAGGGCCTGCGGGTGATTACCATTTGTACTTTCCTCTGAATTTCGCTATAACACCTTGTACACATTATGAAGTCATGTTGATTACATCAGTCACCAAAGAGGGGGTGTGGCGTAATGTCTGACGGTTTGGATATTCTCATTATCGATGACGAACAGGAAGTTTGCGATGTCCTGTCCGGACATATCAAAAAGTTCTACACCTGGGGCGAGATCATCACCTTCACCAATGTGGAGAAGGCCATCGAATACTGCCTGAGGCGCGACGGGAGCATCATGCTGTTCATTCTGGATGTATTCGTGGGATCGAGCAACGGATTCTATCTCCTAGACGCCATTTCGGACAAATATCCCAATGCCTATCACGACGCCATCATGATCACCGGCAGCGCCAACGAAGATGTAGTGGACATGTGCGTGGCCTCGGGGGTGAACCATCTTCTGGAAAAGCCGGTGAGGCCGTATGCCCTGCAGCTTGCGGTCAGGTCAATTGTTTCAAAATATCTGAAGTTCGCCAAAATGCTGCTCAGCAATCCGGACTTTGCAGAGACCATCGGAAGGATCTGAAGAGAGCACGCACAGGAGAGAGGCCGCCCCTGTTCTTCAAGCCGATAGAAGACGGGAACGCTAGCTTTCCGATTCCTGGTTGCACAGCTCCTGCCAGAGATCGTAGTCGGATACCTTGGTAATGCTCACCGCCATCACCTGGTTCCGTGAATCAAAGCGGACCACCTCGCCATAGAGAGTGAGCACAGGCGACGAGAGGTTCACGGTGATCGAGCTACCCACGATGGTGTGCGCCTTGGGAGGGGTGAACCTCTTCTCCCGGTCCTGAGGAAGGACCGGAAACTTAAGGCAGAGACCTCCCCAGCTGATGTCCCTGGTTTCGGCAATGAGCCTGAAGCTCCTGTCTCTGGTGCTCAGGGTCAGACGCGCCCCTTCCGGGTGTTCGAGCTCTATGGTGATCATTGCCTTGATCTTTTTTTGCCTGCGCGTATATTCTCTCTTGACCGATTCCATATCACCGTCCTGCATCGGGTATGCGGCAGATCATACCAATTTTCCGGATAATTTTCAATTCCACGAGGCGATTGCCTTGAATCTCGTTGTTTCGTATAGGAAAATAGGCACATATATGATAAGGAACGTTCCATGGAATACGTTATAGCAATTGTCGTGCTCGCACTCATCGCTGCGGGAATCTGGTATCTTACCCACAGGGCCCAGGGAGGGGACGACGAGCATATCATCCCCGGGGTCACCAAGGCGGCCCAGAGTGGAGACGTGTTCGCCCAGTACAAGCTCGCATCCATGTATTACGAAGGCAAAGGCGTGCCCCCGAACAGTGCGGAGGCTGCAAAGTGGTATCTCAAAGCGGCCCAGCAGGGCCACGTCGAGGCACAGTTCATCCTGGGCATCATGTATGAGCGGGGCGACGGGGTGGACAGGAATGACGACCAGGCATACCAGTGGATCTCCACGGCCGCTCAGCAGGGCCATCCCCGGGCGAGATCACTGCTCGAATCGGACAAGTGGCTCCTGTATCTCGATGCGAAAACACCGGAAAAGAATGGGCCCGAAGAAAAGGCCGATGTTCCGGATGCAGGCGGCCATATCTCGGAAGTGACCAGTGAGCAGGTGGAAGAGTATATCCGGAAGGCCGAGGATGGCGATGTCGATGCCCAGTACAATCTCGGGGTCATCTATTATCACGGCGAAGGCGTGCCCAGAGATTTCGAAAAGGCCTATATCTGGTTCCGAAAGGCTGCAGAGCAGGACGACGCCGACGCCCAGTACAACCTGGGTTTCATGTACGGGCGCGGCGAGGGCGTGCAGAAGGATCACACCCAGTCCCTGCAGTGGTTCAAACGTGCTGCGGATCAGGGCCATAGCGCGGCCAAGGCCATCCTCGAGAAGATGACAAGAAGCACCGTTCCGGGGAGGAAGTAGCAATCTCCCGCCCGTCTCACACTCCCTCCCCAAGCGGCTATTTGCGGGTCTTTTCCCGCCCTTGAGATAAGAGACATCAAAAAAACGTTATGACAAAGACGGCAAAACGATTCTACGTCGTTCTCAAAGGACTGAACCCGGGCATCTATGATGTCTGGGCCGGCAGTGGAGGGGCCGAAGAGCAGGTGAAATCCTTTCCCGGTGCTGTCTACAAGGGATTCGCAACCCGGGAAGAGGCACTGGAATATGCAGCACGCTCAGGATACCCGAACCTCCCCGACCGTACCACCGGAAGACACCCGGAGGCGCCGCAGCCCCTTGCGCGGAGAGAACACGGGGAGGAGCCCGCGAGCCCGGAGCACCGCACCACCGGCCAGGGTGTGGTGATCTATGCAGATGGAGGCAGCATCAACAATCCAGGGCCTGGCGGCTATGGCGTGATCATCAGGGAAGGAAATGCGATGCGGGAGCTTTCGGGTGGCTTTCGTCACACCACGAACAACCGCATGGAGCTCACGGCCGTAATCGAGGGGTTGAAGTCCCTCGAAGGAGACCCAAAGCGACCGGTGAGCGTGTACACCGATTCCCGGTACGTGGTTGACGGCATGAGCCGGGGGTGGGCAAAGAAGTGGAAAAAACAGGGCTGGATGCGTGATGCCCGCCACCGGGCGGAGAACATCGACCTCTGGTCGGTGCTGCTGGACCTCTCCGAACGCTATCAGCCGAGATTCGTATGGATGAAGGGGCATGCGGGCATTCCCGAAAACGAGCGATGCGACGCACTGGCAAAACAGGCGGCGTTACGCCCCGACCTCCCTCCCGACCACGCCTTTGAGAAGGGCGAGACCGGGGTAAACCAGCCCACACTGTTTTAGGGTCAGTATCGGGGTCATCAGTCTGGATCAGATCTCTCCATATGACACTGGGAGTGTTGTATGGAGAAACTTAACCCCATGATTCTGCTGACCCCTGTATGAGACGGCCTGTGGAGATATCAGGCCGCCTTGGTCTGATATGCAGGTCCCTTCTCTGCGGGGTAATCCTTCCAGGCCCTTGTCTTCCAGGGCTGGGGGAGATCACGCGCTCCGTATACACGGACCCCGCCACGGGCAACCCTGTTTCTGCTCAGGCCGGAAAGGCCGATCAGAGACAGGCCCGCCACAGCCATAAACCCTGACCGGGAACCGTGTGACGAACCCCGGGCCTGTTCGGAACGGGATCCGGGGAAAGAGCCTTCTATTACTGCCCATTCCTCCTGCACCGGGGCACCGTGCCTGTTGATGAGTACTGATATGCACATAGTGTCGGGGTCGATTGAGTAGATCAGGCGGTCTGCCTTGCGGGAAGAGCCGGTGAAAATATCCCGGCCTGTCCGGAAAAGAAGCGGGATACCACGTCCGTCTTCATCCGCACGATAGACCTCTCTGACGCCGGCAGGCAGAAGGAGGTCCCGGATACCCGGCAGACAGGCCATTCCCAGGGATAGGTCCTGAGAATCCAGTCCGGCGGGCACCGAGAATTGCTCCCATCTATCTGGAAAGCCCTCGGCGGGGAGGCCGGCCTTCATGCCGAACGCTGGCGAAGCCTGCATACACAACAATACACAGGCCGAACACACAGATACGAACGCCACTAACCTCTTCATTAAAAACTGCCTCCTGATTGAAATCGACAATCAAAAAAATATGATGGTATCGATCTTCTTAAACCAGCACCCCAACAGTGAAAAAACTTGAAAGGAATTTTAGTGTCGGTGTTAAATCACGGAATATGGACTTTGTCAAACAAATAAATGCAAAAAATCACCTGATTTTTCCTCTGCCGGGGTTAGGGAGCAAGAAAGGGCTGCAGGGGCCGGAGAGCGGTCGGTTGTGAGGATTTGCGCCCGGTGAATGATTCCCCTTGCACTCTCTGAAAATATTCTTAAGGTAAGAGACATGCTGCCCAGAATATTCCTTGCCTTCATCCTCATTTCTCTTGCAGAGATCTATCTCCTGGTCAGGGTCGGCGAGTATATCGGCGCGCTCAACACCGTGGCGATTGTCGTGCTCACCGGAATCGCCGGGGCCGCCCTCGCCCGTATGCAGGGCTTGCACGCCCTGTATAAGATTCGCACCAGCCTTCAGCAAGGGGATATACCCTCCCGGGAACTCATGGATGCCCTGCTGATTCTCGCGGCAGGGGTTCTGCTCCTGGCGCCCGGCTTCATCAGCGACGCCGCCGGCATCGTGCTGCTCCTGCCCATGGGCAGGGCGCTCGTGCGCAGGCTGCTCCTGAAACGGATCAGGACCTGGGCCGGCAGCCGGAGTGTCCATATCGAGATCTCTCCGCCGGACCACTTCTGAGACATAAGGGTGCTGCATAAAAGCACCTTGGCTAATTGAAACCGGTGAAGGAAAGATGTAAAAGGGTATTGTATCAGGGCCTATCCGCCGGAGCAGATCTGCTCCCAGGCTTCGTCGTTGGAGGTGTTCGTGATGGAGAGCGCACCCTCTCCGTGAAGGGTGTCGATTCTCACGATAGTGCCGGTCACCGTGAGAGAGTGGGCCGGGAACATGATCCTTATGTGTGCCCCGATGTAATCACTGAGCTGGGAAGATTTGATGAACTTGAACAGGTTGGGTGCCACCAGGCATATACCGTCTCTGCTGATGTCCTTTGCATATCCCCTTCCGCTCAGGTACATCCCCATCTTGAGCAGCGCGGTGATCTTCACCTTTTTGCGCTTGTGCCTTCTCTGCTCATGGATGACGGTATTGTCTGCCATTTGATGAATGCTACCCCTCTTGGTCTCGGGTATCGCAATGTCCGCCGGAGACCCGTGCATGCAATGATATGATGGGATCTATAGCGCAAGCATATCTGTCGGTCAAGCACCTACTCAAAAGAATTAGAGGTATAGGATATTTTTAAGGGCCGGTCTCTCTCACCCCATCAAGGCTGCAGCATTGATGGGGAGTATGCCCCTGTTTTCTCTTTCTGCTCTGTTACGTCGCAGAAGGGGAGCAGGAGCTGATACGGTCGCGGCGGGCCGTCTCCAGGCAGCTCGAAGTTCGATACAGTAATCCCAAGGAGCCTCACCTTTCTGGTTCCCGCCTCGGTCTCCTTCAGCAACAGGAGGGCCTTATCGAGGATTTCTTCTGCATTGTCGAGTATGTGGTCGAGTGTGATGCTCCTGGTGATGCTCTGGAAGTCGTGATACTTGAGCTTGAGCACCACGGTCCTTCCCTTGAGCCCTTCTTCCTTGAGCAGCGAGCCGACCGAGTCTGCGAGTTCGGAGAGCAGCGCGAATATCGCATCCATGTCATCGATGTCCTCATGCAGGGTAATTTCCCTGCCCAGGGACTTCCGTATCCGATCGGGCGTCACAGGCCTTTCGTCAATGCCATGGGCAATGCTGTGGAAAAAAAGACCCATCTTGCCGAAGAGCCTTACAAGCCGCTCCTGTGGGACCTGTCTGAGCTCTGCGCCGCAGGTGATCCCCAGTGACCGCATCTTCTGCTCGGTCACCTTGCCCACGCCGAAGAATTTGCCGATGGGGAGCTGATCGATGAATCCCTGTGCCTGCTCTGGAGTGATCACCGTGAGCCCGTCAGGCTTGCGATAGTCCGATGCCGCCTTTGCCAGGAACTTGTTGTACGAGACCCCTGCCGATGCCGTGAGTGATGTGTTTTTCCGTATCTCGGCCCGCAGCCGGCGCGCTGTCTCGGTAGCGGATGCAATGCCCTTTTTGTTGCAGGTTACATCCAGAAATGCCTCGTCAAGTGAAAGGGGTTCAACCAAATCGGTGTATTCGTGGAAGATCTCCATGATCTGTTGTGAGACCTGCTGGTATACGTCGAACCGGGGATGGATGAAGATGGCCTCCGGACAGAGCCTCTTTGCACGGGAAGATGGCATGGCGGAATGGACCCCGAATTTCCTGGCCTCGTACGAGCATGCCGCCACCACACCCCGGCCTGCCGGATCGCCGCCCACGATGACCGGTCTTCCTCGCAGGCGGGGATTGTCTCGCTGCTCGACCGAGGCATAGAACGCATCCATATCGATGTGGATGATCTTGCGGATATTCTCCATTCCATGCCCCTGTTTTTTAGATCAGGGCGTCTTTCACTTTGAGCTTTGCCTCGATGAGCTGTGAATGGTCGAGGCGGAGGAGCCTTCCCAGAGAGTGCACCAGGTGATCCTCGTGCTTTTCCAGCTTGCCGTCCGCATAGATGACCCTCCAGATCATCTCTATGACCCGGACCTTTTCCGCCTCGGTGTAATGGCGGTTGATGAGCCTGGCAAACCGCCAGAGGTCGATGCTCTGTTTCACTTCTTCACGGGCGTCTTCCAAGACGGCCTTTGCTACATCCTGCTCGAGCCCGTAGTCGTGCGTGAGGATGGAAACGATGACCCGCTCTTCGTCCTCACTGAACTCACCGTCGATATGCGCCATCTCCAGCAACAGTGCGCAGGCCGCAACCGTGATGTCGTGCTCTCCGTGTGTCTCGCTTTCCCCCTGTTTTTCATCCAAGCCGAGAATGCGTTTTACGAGATCGATCATGACTGCTTGCCCCTCTGGAAAGAAAGAATAACAAAAAAAGCCTGGTAGAGAAAGGGTTCATCGAAATATGATTGTGGAGAACAGGCAGGTGTAGTACACATGCATCCGGTTGCTTGTGCGAAGGGAAGGATTCATGAAAAACCGAGCTCAATATCCGGTCTACCTCGATTTCAACGCCACAACCCCTCTTGATCCCGTTGTGGTCGAGGCCATGCAGGAGTTCATATCACCTGAATTCGGCAACCCCTCGAGCACGCACTTCTACGGGATCGCACCCAGGCGCGCCGTGAACAAGGCGCGCCGCCAGGTGGCAGAGTTCCTGAACTGCAGCCCCTCCGAGATCGTCTTCACCGGATGCGCCACCGAGTCGAACAATCTCGCCATCAAGGGGATCTCCATGGCGCTTAAACACCGCGGCAACCATATCATCACTACCCGGATCGAGCACCCCGCGGTTCTTGAGGTCTGCGCATATCTCAGGCGAAACGGGTTCGAGGCGAGCTTTCTGCCCGTAGACGAGCACGGTCTGGTCGATGTACGCGATGTCGAGCGCGCTGTGTGCGAGAGGACCATCCTGATCTCGGTCATGCACGCGAACAACGAGGTGGGGACCATCCAGCCCATCGAGGAGATCGCGGAGATCGCCCGCAGCCGCGGGATCATCCTGCACACCGACGCGGCCCAGACCCCGGGCAAGGTACCCGTGGATGTCAAGGCGCTGGGCGTCGATCTCCTGACCATTGCCGGGCACAAGCTCTACGCGCCCAAGGGCGTGGGTGCACTCTACCTGCGCGAGGGCATCGGCCTGGAGCCCATTCTTCACGGCGCCGGGCAGGAGCGGGGGATGAGGCCCGGAACGGAAAACGTCATCGGCATCGTGGGCTTGGGCATGGCATGTGAGCTGGCTGCACAAAAACTTGAGCAGGATGCGCGGCACATGCAGACGATGCGGGACTTGCTCCACACAGGCATCGAGAAGGCCGTGCGCGACGTGCGGCTCAACGGCCATCCGGAAAAGCGGCTGCCCAACACGCTCAGCCTCTCATTCAGAGGGATCGAGGCTGGAAGACTCCTGGAAGAGATCGGGCCGTATGTGGCGGCATCGGCTGGCGCTGCCTGCCACTCCGGGGAGGTGACGATATCCCATGTGCTTGCAGCCATGCAGGTGCCCGGGGAATGGGTGAGAGGAACCTTACGCCTGAGCACCGGCCGCACAACCACCAGAGAAGATGTGCTCTTCGCGGCGCAGGTCATTGCAGACGCAGTCAATGCCTTGCGCTCTTCTTAAGTCCCCCTTCCAAGTACCCATGACCATAAACCTGCAGAGTGCTATGTGTCCTCGAAGAATCCGCGGATGATCCCGGCGATCTCTCCGGGCTTTTCCATGGGAATGAGATGCCCGGCCCCCTCGATGAGCCGGTATTCGGCGTGTTTCATTGAGGATGTCGCCTTCTTGAGATCGATGAAGGCCCTGTTCTCGCTCAGCTCTCCTTCCAGGACCAGGGCGGGGCAGCTCACCTTCGGCAGCAGGGGCCAGGGGTCGTAGTGCAAGCCCCCCATGAAGAGCGATGCCTCGTGTCTGGGCGAGCAGGCAAGCGCGAGACCGCCTGTGTGGTGCTCCTTGATGCCGTGCTCGATATAGAGATCGAGCATCTCGCGGTCCCAGCCGTGAAACAGGGTTTTTGACTTCAGGTAGGCATATGCCTCTTCCCTGCTGTTCCATCGTGATTTGCGCCTGATGGATCGGGAGGCAAGGGGATGATCGTCCACCTTCAGGCGAATCCGGTACACATCCTGGGGAAGGAAGATGGGCTCGATGAGGATCAGCCCCCTGGCCCCAAGGTCTAACTCGGCGTGAGCCAGAGTGAGGACCGTGGCCCCCATGGAATGCCCCACGAGACCGGGGTTTTCGATGCCCAGTCGCGAGCAGAAAACTGCGATATCTTCAGCGAGGCGCATCCAGCTCAGCCCGCCGTCTTCGGGCTCAGCGGAACGGTGGTCGCAGAAGTATGGGGCAATGACCCGGTAGGTAGGGGCAAGCGCCCGCGCGATGGGGTGCCACAGCCAAGGCTGAAACCCGGTGGCGTGCATGAGGATGAGGGTGGGCCCCCGGCCTTCATACAGCAGGTAGGAAATCTCCGCATCCCCGATATCCTGGGACAGGGTGCGCGGCTGGTTGTGCTCGGGCTCCGGCATAGTGCCTCCTTGTGTGCCAAGTCGTGAGAAAGACCTCATATATCAACCGTACCGGTAACTTTATTATATATAGATTCGAGTGGCCGTATCAATGGCATGGGCCTATTTTTTAAGGGCGGGCTATGGAAGGGCCCATGCCATTGATTGCAGATATCGTAAAATCCGTTATTTCAGAGCTGTGAGCTTTTCAGCCGACTTGGTGATGTTCTCCTGCCGGTAGTCGGGTAGTACGAACACGTAGTTGTTGGCGGAAGAGGTGGCCGGAGATTTTCCATCACGTGCGGGGTGGAAGGAGAGCGTGTAGTCCCGGGCGCCTGTCAGTGTGATCGTCAGCTCAGGGTCTCCTGCCTGCTCTTTGGCAAGGTCTTCGAGATACTCCCCGCAATCGAGGTTGCTTAAGTCCGAGAGAAGGGCATCCACCTCTGCCTTGTCCGCCTCGGCCCCTGCGGCGTTCTTCCAGACGATCTGCTTGGGGGAGGCGTCGTCCTTATTCCTGCTTTGATCTTCCTTGCTTAAGGGTTCGGCCTCGGTGCGGGTCAGGACCGTTTCCTTGCCCTGAGTGCTGATCCGGATGCCGGTGATCTCGTCTTTGGGGAAGGAGAGGACCTGCCTGTCCCTCAAGTCGGAGGCTGAGAGTTCGAAATCGCCACGGAAGCTGCCCTTGGCGTGGAACACCCGGTTGTCGCCGGGCAGCGAGACAAAGGTGTGCTGGTGTGTAGGGGCCGCTTTGCCGAGATCGAAGCTTCGAGTGAGCTCTGTGCCCGTATAGGCCTTGACCGTGATCCTGTCCGCCTCTCCGAGGTTATAGCGCTCGACGCTGCCTGACTCGGACACCAGATCGGTCAGTGTGAGGTCGCTGATCGCCTGGAGCATCTTGCCTACTTTGACGGTGTCTGCAGGATAGCCCTTGGGCTCGATGTACCAGGAGCCATCCTTCTTGGTCAGAGAGACGGTTCTGTCCTTGGATATGATCTCAAGCCAGGTGAGGGCGCCGGTATCGACGGTATCGATCTGCGGGACCTCATAGTGAACCCGGTCGGTGCGCTGGAGATAGAGATAACCGGCCAGGGCAGCGATCAGAATGAAAAGGATGATGTACTCTTTCTTTCCCTTCATGATTCACCTCTCTTGCTGAACATGAGCTCGATGCGGTTCTTCCGTACATGCCTGTGAAGGAGCACGAGGAGTCCGAACCCCACAACCAGGACGGGCAGGCCCACGATGTTGATCGACTTGATGAAGATCTTGGTCTGGGCACGCGGGTCGTTCAAGGGGTTGAGGCTCAAGACCTTGCTCCTCATCAGCGCCACGTCCTCGCGGTCGTTCAGCACGTCGAGCACGTTCATCACGAATGCCGAATTGGGGGTCTGGCCCTCGGCATCCAGCACATTGTTCCTGAGCAGGTGTGATGACGCAACCACGAATATCTTGCCCGGCCTTGCCGAAGAGGCAAGGGTGGTTGTGCCCTCGAATCCTGAAAGGTCAGCCTTGGGCGCGGGCTTCTCTCCTTCCTGAGCATCGGCGGCCTCGTCAGTCGCCGCGGGCTTTTCAGGAATAGGTTTATCCGCGAAATAGCTGGGGAAGCTCCCTTCCAGCATATAGGCCAGCGGATAGCTTCTGAGCTCTTCCTCCCCGGCGGGAGGCCTAATGAACATGGGGTTCAGACTGATGATGTCTCGCATCTCCCACGACCTTTCAGAAGAGGAGAACAGGCGCGTGGCCGTGATCTTGTTTTCCGCCAGCCGCTTCTCGTCGATCTCCAGGGGCGACATGGCGAGACCCACCATGCTCTTGATGTTTGCCATGCAGGCGATATCGCTATTGATATTGCGATTCTGGATGATGGGGGCATAGTAGATCTTCTGCTCGCCGCCATATTGCCGGGATGAGCGCTGCGTGAAGCAGTTCTCGTCCATGACGATCGATTTGTTCACCCGCACGCCGTAATGATCGAGCAGCTTTTCCAGGCCGGTATCGTTGGGCACGTACTGGGGCATCTGGCCGAAGGGACCACCCTGCTGCGGCATGATTTCCTGGAACGAATCCAGAAACAGGGCCAGGTTGGTACCCCGCATGAGGGCCTGGTCGATCTGGTAGAGCTCGTAATCGCTGAAATTCTCGGTGGGCCCGGCAATGACAAAGGTTTTGAGCCCTTCGGGAATGCCTCCATCCTTTAAGTCCACCTGTTTGAGCGAATAGCTCTTGGACAGGAGCTGCACAAAGCTGGTGGCCGGCTCGGTCTGGCTGCCCGGCATGCCGTAGAGGGGCAGGGCGCCGTTGCCGGTGAGGTAGCCGATGCTCTCGTTGATCCCGATGAGCGACTCCACGCTCTCGGTGATCATCTCGTCGATCTCGTCAGGTGAGACGAGACTGTATTGGGTGCCGAACAGAGGCACGCGGAACACCTGAAGCACCGGCAATGCCATGGACTGACCGCCGTGTTCCACGACCATGCCGATCACGCCGCTGCCGGCCTTGACGCTCGACTGGGGAATGTCGGGCCACTTGAGGTGCATGAGCCCGTGCTCATCAGCCAGTGCCGCAATCTCCTCCTGTCCGGAAGGCTCCACGGTCGAAAACGAGAGCTTGCCGTACATCGTTCGGTTGAGCTCGGTCACGATCTCGTTGACCCCGTTGTCGAGCTCGGGGAGGTCTTTGAGCCCCATGTACGGAGCCACCTCTCTGATCGAGGGAGAGATGTAGAGTTTGATCTCCACCGGCTTTTCCAGCTTGAGCAGGGCGCTGATCTTGTTGTTGACCTTCATCATGGCCGAGGTGAGCTGGTATTCGAGCCCATTGATCGAGGTAATGGTAGGGACCTTTTCCACCATGTCGCCGTGGACAATGGCCAAGCCCATATAGGCTTTCTTGATCTTGACCTCGTCCTGCTCGATGGCCTGGATCTGGACCGGTTGGATGCCGTAGTCCGATGCCAGCCGCTGATTTTCGGCGCTGTGGGCGGAGCCTCCTTCCTCGAGCGGGGTCACGTCATAGAAGCGGTAGTTGAAATACCTGTTTCCGCTCAGGCTGTATTCTTCGAGCAGGTCTCTCAGATAGCGCTCTACCGTATTATAGGGCGCAGGGAGGTTCTTCGTGAAAAAAACGTTGATTGTAAGCGGTTCCTTGAGCGTGGCGACCACTTCCCTGCTGACCTTCGAGAGGGAGTAGACCCTGTTTTTGGTGAGATCGGCCCGCAAGTATAGGGTGAGACCGGCCACGTTGAGCAGCACGAGAAGTATGAGATAGATGCCGAACTTGATATATCTCGATTTATTCTGAACAGCCATGGCAGCCTCCTTATCGCTTTTCCTGCATGACCAGGTGCGCCCCGTAGAGGAAGGCGAAGATCATGCTGGCAAAGTAGAGCACGTCGCGCGTGTCGAGAATGCCCTTTGAGATATTCTCGAAGTGGTAGCCTGCCGCGATATAGGTGAACACATCGACCACCAGGGGCGGGAAGAAGAACACCACTTTGTCGAAGAGCGTAAGCGCAAAGCAGATGACCATGCCTGTGATAAAGGCCACGATCTGGTTCTTCGTGAGGGATGAAGCGAACACGCCGACTGCACTGTATGCTGCGCCCAGTAGGACCGCGCCGATATATCCGCCTGCAACCGGCCCCCAGTCGAGATCCCCGATAAAGGAGATGCTCACGGCATAGGCAAGAGTGGGCGTGAGCATGATGGCCGCAAAGACCGCACCTGCCAGGAACTTGCCCAGGACGATGTCGCTGAGCTTCACCGGAAGGGTGAGCAACATCTCATAACTGCCGGAATGGATCTCCTCGGCAAAGAGCCGCATGGTGACGGCCGGGATCACGAACGAGTAGGTGAGCGGCAGCAGGTTGAAAAAGTTGCGCAGGTTTGCATGGTTGAAGATGAAGAAGGTGGAGAAGAAGAACCACCCCGAGATGAGGAGGAAGATGCAGATCACGATATACGCGATCGGAGAGACGAAATAGTCTTTGAGTTCTTTTTTGAAGATCTGGAGTGTCCGGGTCATCCTATACCTCCCTGGTGAGATCGCGGAAGATCTTCTCGAGCGACTTGGTCTCCTGAGTGAACTCCACCATGATCCAGTCGGTCTGCTTCACGCAGGCATAGATGCGCTCTCTGAGCCTATCTGGGCCGCCGGCGAATATTTTGAGCCTGAGCTCACCGGAGTCCGGCGTGTCCATCCGCTCGATGCGAGACACACCGTCCAAGGCCCCCAATGCCCGGTTGGCTGCATCGAAATCGGCGTTGAGCAGGGTGAGGTGGATGGTGCGCTCCTCGCCAGCGCCCTGCTTGAGCGACTCGGTGCTGCCGTCGGCCACGATTTTGCCCTTGTCGATGATTACGATTCGGTCGCAGGTGGCCTCGGCCTCGCTCAGGATATGGGTGGAGAGGATGATGGTCTTTTCCCGGGCAAAGGCACGGATGATGTCTCTGATCTCGACGATCTGGTTCGGGTCGAGGCCCGAGGTGGGTTCGTCGAGCACGAGGATCTCCGGGTCGCCCATCATGGCGTGCGCCAGGCCGACCCGCTGCCTCAGTCCCTTGGAAAGCTCGCCGATGTTCTTATGCATGATGCCGGAGAGCCCGCAGAGATCGACCAGCTCATGGATGCGCCCGATCTTCTGCCTGCCGCTCAAGCCCCGTACCTGCGCAATGTAGTCGAGATAGTCGTAGACCAGGATATTGTGATACAGGGGAGCCGACTCGGGCAGGTAGCCGATGAGCCTTTTCACTGCCAGGGCATCGTCGTCCAAGGAGAGGCCTTTGATCCGGATGGTGCCCGATGTGGGCACGAGGTAGCCGGTGAGCATCCTCAAACTGGTGGTCTTGCCTGCGCCGTTGGGGCCCAGGAGCCCCGTGATCTCCCCTTTGGAAATATCGAGGTCGATCTGATCCACGGCGCAGAAGCTTCCGTAAAACTTCGTCAGTTTCTCCACATGGATCATTGCATTCCTCCTAGTAATCTTCCCCTTTGGATATCAAGCTGTGTGATTTGTTTTTAGTGCGTGCCCGTCATTAGCAAAGCCGGTGAACCCGGCAGGTAAGATAAAAAAGATTTTTCCCCCTTTGTCAAGACCCGAGGCTCCAAGTGCGGGAGTGCCGGTGTCTTCAGGACAAGCAGCCCGTTTATGCAGTCCGGGGCTATACAGGGATCAATGGAACGCTCAGGCGGCAGTCTCATCATCCATAGAGCTCCCGGCACTCCCTTTCAATCTGCCCACGGAACCGTGGATGTGCGATACCGATTGAGCGCTCGGCTGCGCTGGCGCAGAGAAAGGCCACTTGAGCCTGACCACCCTGTATTCGGTGTCGACATAATCCACTTTTACTGCTCGAAGCGGTACTGGGCCCAGGGCTCGCGCAGGGAGCAACACCACTGGTGGAAATGTCAATATTTCACGGATGTCCCTTATTTGGAGCATCAGGGGTCTTATTCATTAAGTATATAAGACAGGTATGGCCGGCTGCATTTATGCTAAGGAGCCCGGGTCTGTGCCGGCAGAGGGTGATGTATATGGAACGGGAGGTGGTTTTCCGGACCAGGGGGCTCACCAAGGTGTACAGCATGGGCGAGGTGCAGGTGCATGCACTGCGCGGCATCGACCTGGAACTCTATGCGGGAGAGCTCGTGGTGCTCCTGGGTGCATCGGGCAGCGGCAAGTCGACGCTGGTGAACATCCTGGGCGGGCTCGACACCGCTACCGCAGGTGATGTGTTTTATCGAGATATGAGCCTCACGCAGGCAGGCGACCGAGAGCTCACGGACTATCGCCGCCGCCACGTGGGGTTCGTGTTCCAGTTCTACAACCTGATCCCGAGCCTCACCGCGCTGGAGAACGTGGCCATCGTGACCGAGATTGCGCAGAACCCAATAACACCCGAGCAGGCCCTCGATCTCGTAGGCCTGGACGATCGGAAAGACTCTTTCCCCGCACAGCTCTCCGGGGGTCAGCAGCAGAGAGTAGCCATTGCCCGCGCCATTGCAAAGCAGCCGGGCGTGCTCCTATGCGACGAACCTACCGGCGCCCTCGATTCCAAAACGGGCGTGATCGTGCTCGAGGCGCTCGAGAGGGTCAACCGCGAGCTCGGGACCACCACGGTCATCATCACGCACAATGCCGTGCAGGCGGAGATGGCAGACCGTATAATATACTTAAGCGACGGGCAGGTGATCGATATCCGCGCCAACGAACATAAAAAGTCGGCCCGTATGCTTACCTGGTAGAGCGATGAGAGCACTCGACCGCAAGATGCTGCGCGACCTGTGGGGGATGCGGGGACAGGCCCTGGCGATTGTCTTCGTGATCCTGAGCGGGGTCGCCACCTATGTGTCCATGACAAGTGTGATGGACTCGTTCCAGCAGACGCTTCACAACTACTATGAAGAGTACCGTTTCGCCGACGGGTTCGCCACGGTGCGGAGGGCCCCTGAGCTGCTGCTTGAGAGGATCAGGGAGGTCCCCGGGATCGGCACGGTCGAGACACGGGTGGTCTCACGGGTGAACCTTAAGATCGAAGGCTTCGGAGAGCCGGTATCCGGCACACTCGTATCCGTGCCCGAGGGTGATCAGCCCGTCCTGAACCGGATCTTTATCCGTGAGGGGCGCCTCGTGCAATCGGGAAGGGAAAACGAGGTGGTGCTCAACGAGCCCTTTGCCGAGGCACACGGGCTAAAGCCCGGGGACAGCATCACCGCGATCATGAACGGCCGGTACCGGAAGCTGAGCATCGTGGGCATCGGGCTCTCGCCGGAGTTTCTCATGCAGGTCGATCCGGCATCCATCTTTCCCGATCCCATGCGCTACGGGGTGATGTGGATGGGGCGCTCCTCTCTCGAAGCAGCCTACGACATGGACGGGGCCTTCAATGACATCACCTTCTCCCTTGCGCCGGGCGCCGGCATCGACGAGGTCATCGACCGGATCGACCAAATCCTGAGGCCCTATGGAGGGCAGGGAGCATTCGGACGAGAAGACCAGCAGTCACACTTCTTCATCACCGAAGAGTTCCGCCAGCTCGAACGGACCGCTATCATACTCCCCCTGATTTTTCTGGGGGTTGCCGCATTTCTGCTCAATATTGTGATATCGCGGCTCATCAGCCTGCAGCGCGAGCAGATCGCCGTGCTCAAGGCCTTCGGTTACCGTACCTTCGATGTAGGGGTTCACTACGGGAAGCTCGTGCTTATCATCGTGATCACGGGCGCAGCGGCTGGAACCCTGCTCGGCTTCTGGCTGGGAGTGCAGCTCGGGGACCTCTATCTGCGCTACTACCGGTTCCCGTACCTTGAATTTGTCCTTGAGCCGCCGGTGATGATCACAGCGGCTGCACTGACCATCGGAGCCGCACTCATCGGGGTTGCGCAGGCTGTCCGCCGTGCAGTAAAGTTGCCTCCTGCCGAAGCGATGCGGCCTGCGCCGCCGGCCGTGTATCGGGTCACTCTGGTAGAGCGCCTGGGGATCCAGCGATTTTTCTCGCAGCCCAGCCGGATGATCATGCGCGACCTGGAGCGCAGGCCCCTCAAGGCCCTGCTCACCATTCTCGGCATATCGAGCGCATGCGCCATCCTTATCATGGGGCTGTTCTTCTCTGATTCGTTCGACTACGTAATCCGCGTTCAGTTCGGGCTCGCCCAGCGCGAGGACGTGACCATTACCTTCACCGACCCCACCTCGACGGCCGCGATCTACGAGCTGAAGAGCCTGCCCGGTGTGATCCATGCCGAGCCTTTCCGCACCGTGCCGACCGAGCTGCGCCATGGACACTTGAGCTTCCAGACCGGTATCGAGGGGATCCCTCAGGACCCGTACCTTCGCCGCCTCATCGACATTGATCTGAAGCCGGTTTCCATTCCGCCCGAGGGCCTCCTCATCACCGAGAGACTTGCGCGGATTCTGGATGTCGGGCCGGGCGACGAGGTGATCGTGGAGGTGCAGGAGGGAAGGCGGTATACGAAGAGCGTCCCGGTCGCCGGGATCATCCGGCAATTCGTCGGCGTGGCCGCGTACATGGATATGGACGCGGCAAATCGGTTAGCCGGTCTCGGACAGGCCATATCAGGTGCCTTTCTCATGATCGACCGCACCTTCGAGCAGGAGATCACGGATTCCCTCACCGAACGGCCGCGCGTGGCGGGCATCGCCTTCCAGGACCGGATGATCGGGGCCTTCCGCGACACGATCGCGCAGACAATGCTCACCTATACGCTCATCCTGAGCCTGTTTGCCGGCGTGATCACCTTCGGGGTTGTATACAACAGCGCCAGGATCATGCTCTCCGAGCGCGACCGCGAGCTGGCGAGCCTGCGGGTACTCGGATTCACCAAAGGCGAGGTGAGGTATATCCTGCTCGGCCAGCTAGCGGTCATGATCCTGCTGTCCATCCCGCTCGGCCTGGTTCTCGGTGCCATCGCGAGCGCGGGGTTCGCCAGGTCTCTGCAGACAGACATGTACCAACTGCCTTTTATCCTGGGCAAGGGCACCCTTGTCCAGGCCTCCCTCATCGTGCTCGGCGCCTCGGCCGCTTCGGCAATGCTCGTGAGCATGAGGCTGAACAGGCTGGACCTCATCGGGGTCCTGAAGACGAGGGAATAGATGCCGGAGCCGACACAAAAACAGATCGCAATCATCGCCCTGGTG
>CAADRM010000158.1_pt1 | contig 55301 bp, 51 predicted proteins | sample 2563611 | NCBI WGS metagenome assembly CAADRM01 (sample SAMEA5366183, study PRJEB31310) | anaerobic digester metagenome | biome: Waste water treatment plant; feature: Anaerobic digester; material: Activated sludge | place: Denmark | collected 2016-10-17
GGCTGGGCTGTGAGGCCGCCCTGCTCAGGGCATCGATTCTCAAAGACCTCGGCAGGAACGACGAGATGATGGATGAGCTGCTGAAGGCATGGGACTTTTTTTCTCCCAAGAACGGATGTGCCGAGGTCGGTTATCAGCTCGCCACAGAGCTCGACGCGGCCGGAAGGAGGGAGGAGGGGCTGGATATCGCCACCAAGCTGCTCCAGAGCAACCCCAAGGATCCGATCGCCCTCAATTTCGTAGGCTATATCTGGGCAGACGAGGCAATCAACCTCGACCAGGCCCACGAGATGATCAGCGAGGCGCTGAAGCAGCGTCCCGACGACCCCTACATCCTGGATTCCATGGCATGGGTGCTCTTCCGTCAGAACAGGCCGGAAGAGGCGCTGACCTACCTGAAACGGGCAGTAGAAAAGCTCGATTCCGACCCCACCATCCACGAGCATATGGGAGACGTGCTCCTGAGCCTGGGGAAGAAAGACAAGGCTCTCGATCACTATCTCAAGGCGTCTTTGCTCAGCAAAAACGCCCGGGACGAGCTGGAGGAAAAGATCAATGAGCTGGTGGACTGAAATCTTAACGATTTCCGGAGCGCAGGCATGAGCAACGAGGCAAAGGTAGGCATATTCATTGTCGCCATTGTCGCGGTCTTCGCCGCCCTCTCCTTCACTATCGGAGAGCTGGACCTTAAAAGAAGAGGGACCTATCCCGTCAGCATGGTGTTCTCCACGGTAGAGGGTCTCAACAAAGGCTCTCAGCTCGTCCTGGCAGGCGTCCAGGTGGGGAGCGTCGAGGATATAACCTTGAACGCGGATTACTCGGCCCTGGTCAGGACCCAGGTGTATGAGGACGTGCGCATCCCCATCGACAGCCAGGCCTCGATTGCAACCCGGGGAGTGCTCGGGGACAAGATCATCGTCATCCAGCCCGGGAACTCGGATAATATGATCGAGCCGGGCGGAAACCTCGCGCGGACCAGCGTGCCCCCTTCACTCGACGATCTCCTCGTGCAGCTCGGCGAGCTGGCAGGCAACCTGACCGAGCTCTCGTTTTCGCTGAACGCGACGCTGGGAGATGAGGAGACCCTGTGGGCCATCCTCACGAACCTGAGAAACCTCACCGAGGAATCATCTTCCCTGGTAGCGGAAAACCGGGAGGAAATTTCGGGCATCATCACCGGCCTGCGCCGGATCACCGACATCCTGGCGGACGCCTCGGGGAGCTTCACCTCCGCGACCGAAGAGTTCGGTGAGATCGTGAGCACCATCAACGCCGGAGAGGGGACCATCGGCAGGCTTGTCCGAGATGACGCGCTCTATGTCTCACTGGTGGGGTTCCTTGATTCCCTGCAGCACATCACCTCCGGCATAGATGAAGAGAGCACCATCTCAATGCTCATGAACGACCCCGCCCTCTACGGCAACCTCCTGGCCATTTCCGAGAATATCAGGATCATCACCGACGAGCTGGCCGAAGGCCGCGGGACGCTGGGAATGCTGCTGACGGACGAAGAACTCTATGCAAATCTCCAGGAGGCGGTCAGGAGCGCCAACCTCGCCGCGCAGGGAATCGAAGAGCAGATGCCTGTGACGGTGCTGGGGACGATCCTTGGCCTGATCTGGTAGCGGTCATGCCGCTCTCGCGCGCAGCCTTTTGGGTTCTGCTTCCGGTGATGCTCCTTGCCCCGTGGCAGTGCCTGCCTGCGGCCACGCTCAACCTCGCCCCCCTGCTCTTCTTCGAGTCGGGCGAGCAGGGATATCAGCTTTCCCTGGCCGGCCCCCTCTTCGATCTCACCGACGAGTATATCGCGATTCGCCCCCTTTTCTACCACGACGACTCCCAGACAGACATCCTCTATCCCTTCGGCCACTCCACCCGAGAGCGGATGCGGTTCATCCCGATCTTCTCCTACTCACATGAAGAGGACCGCGAGAACGCACACCTCCTCGTCTTCTTTTATGGAAGGCATGAATCCGAGCGATACGGAGGTGTTTTCCCGCTCTATGGCAGGCTTGATCACCGTTTCGGTCATGACCGGATCCGGTTCGTGCTCTGGCCGCTCTATTCACAGACGACCACGGACGGCATTGAGAACTATTCGGTGCTGTGGCCGGTGTTCCGGTATTCGCCCGGCCGCGAGCTCCAGATCTTTCCCCTCTGGGGATATGAGAAGACGGTGAACTACCGTCACGATTACGTTCTGTGGCCCTTTTTCCACTTCCGGCGGGGGGCCCAGTACATCAACGCCTTCATACCCCTGTTCTATTACTCGCGCGGGGATACCTACTGGAACTTCTCCATCCTCTGGCCGCTGTTCACCTTCAGCAGAGACACCTCGCCCGAGCTCACGAGCGCGAACTTTCCCTGGCCCCTGTTGCGCAAAGCTACCGGTGCGTATGAAGAGCTCAAGCTCTTTCCCTTTTACTGGACAAAGACTGTCGGTGAATCCTACCGGATGAAGATCGTGTTCTGGCCGCTGTACAAGCGCGAGGGGAGCTACAATCCCGCTTCAGGCATCCGGGAGGAGCGGACCACTATCCTGCTCCTGAGCAAGAAGAGCACCCTGACCGGGGAGCAGGAGGTGGATTCGCAGCAGATCACTGCCTGGCCTCTGTGGCACCGGCACACCTTAGGCGAGAGGAGACTGTGGTACTTCCCCTGGCTCATCCCTATCCATGACGAGGGTTTCCGGAGGAACTACCTGCCCCTGCTGACCCTCGCCTCCGGCGAATCGTCGCCCGGCTCCTCCGAGGTGAACGTCCTCTGGCGCACGTTCCGGTATGCACGATCCGGCCCGCATCGCTCCTTTGCGCTCTCGTTCCTCTTTTCATACAAGGACGGTCCCGGGTACTCGCGCATCGGTTTTCTCTCCGATCTCCTCCACTGGCAGTGGAGCGCCCCGCAGGAGCGTCCGTAAGCTATTCCGGCCTTTTTACCGGTTTTCCGTCACTTGGGTGCGACCACCGGATTTGAAAAAAGCCCCTGGACATCCCTGCCGGCAGAGCCGGAAAGGCATCTCCCGCATGCCAACATTCGCCATTCATTTTATCCTTGGCGAACCAGTTGTTTTTTGATATATGATTCACTTAATCGTATCAATCGGGCTGAGGCGATTCGGATGGAAATACCGGTCTATCAGGAAGGTTGCATGCCGTGACGCTTACACGAAGAGAAATCCTCGAACAGCTCACCCGACTCGGAATCCGGACGATCGAAGGACTCAAGAAGGCCTGCAGGGAATACGAAACCTACTGGGCCGAACTGCTGAAGCAGCGGTCCATGAGTTGATCTTCGTCTATCCAAAGACGGTCTCTCCCCATGCACAGGGGGCCACGGAGGACATGCGTCCACCCCTCCTCTTTCCAGAGGAAAGGCTTGGAGGGCTATCTACTCGAAGAGGACAAACCGCTCTTTCCCGGCCCCGCAGACAGGACATTCCTCTGGCAGCACGCCGTCGGAGACATACCCGCAGAGGTCGCACACATAGTAGGTGGTCTGCCGCTCCTCCAAAACGTGGTCCATGGCCTCTTTGTAGAGTTTTGCATGGATCTCCTCCACGTCCCTCGACTGGCTGAAGTACAGCGACGCCGCCCTGTCTCCCGTCTCTTCCGCATACCTGATGAACTTATCGTATGCGACACCCGCCACCTTGGTCTCCGACTCGAAGCTCTCGGCGAGGTTCTGTTCCGTGCTCTTGATCTCCTTGAGCAGCCTGAGCGCCCTCTTGCCGTGGAGCTCCTCGGAGAATGAAATCACCCGGAAGAGTTTTGCAAGCTGGGGGTAGCCTTCTGCCTGGGCCTTTTCGGCAAAAACTTTGAGCCTGAGCGAGGCCTTGGCTTCTCCGGTGTATGCCTCGTGTATGGCATTGCGGATCCGTTCGTCCATGCCTTCCTCCTTTTTTACGTCCAACCCCTCATAACCGATGTGCGCGCACATGACTCGATCAACCGGGAAAGATCGCCTTCCCTGCGGATGCCGATCCTGGTGAGGGAAAAGTCGTACTTCACCGGATCACCCGGTTCGATCTTTCGGAAAGCGGATGTGATCTCCAGGGCGGTCTTTCCGTCCGCCTGTGACCGTGTGGTCATGCCCAGCGATCTGCACGTCCTGAACATGTGGGTATCCAGCGGAACGATGAGCTTTCCCGGAGGGACATCCCTCCACACCCCGGGATCGACCGCGTCGGAGCGGACCATCCACCTTAAGAACAGGTGCAGCCTCTTGCACGCGCTGTTCTTGTCCGGAACCGGGATCAGGCTGTTGTAGCCTCCGCTGTTTTCATGCACATTGAGCTCTCTGACAAAGGCGCACAGTGCCGGCCCGACCGTGTCGTCTCCGGGGCGCAGGCCGGAGAGGAAACACGCCTGGAGCGACCCGTGCCTGCGAAGCACGCCCTGGATGCCTCTGATGAGGTCCGCCAGCTCCCATTCCGTTGTGAACCGGTGCCTGAATCCACGAAACCTTTCCCGCAGATCTACTTCCTGCGTGTCTTCGAGAAACGCGCGCGGAGAAGGCCCCATCTTCCCGAGAACCCCACCTACGCTTTTCAGAACCTGCGCGACCCTCCCATAGGCAAGCGCCGAGGCGATAAGCCCAACGATCTCCCGGTCGAGCGGGTCCTCATAGAGGTACACGAACTCCAGGGGATCGGGAGAGATGTATTCTGGGTGATGGAACCGTTCGAACGTTTCCCGGAGAAACGCCCTCCGGAGAGTATCCGATACTGTCATAAGCCGGTCAATCCACCCGCTTGAAGGTCCGTCTTCGTGGTTGTCTGCACGATCGGTTGCGCTATCCGCCTTTTGTCATGGAGAATTCTTAAGGTGGACACGCTGCCGTCAGGAGCGAAGGGCATCATTCCACGGGATCGAACTCGCTCTTGGAGGCGCCGCACACCGGACAGACCCAGTCCTCGGGCAGTGCCTCGAAGGAGGTCCCGGCAGGGATCTCGCCCTCGGGATCGCCTTTGTCCGGATCGTAAATGTACCCGCAAACCTGACAAACGTATTTCTGCATTTCATCCTCCCTTGTGGAATCTTATGCTTTTCTCCGGCGCCTGCATACGCTCCGGCATCCGGGAACACGGATCGGGAAGGGTCTTCAAACCCCGGACAAGCCGCGGTCTCCTCCCTTTAGCCTCATCCTCCATCGTCAGATAATCTCGCCGAGCCTCTGGGCGACTGTCCTGCCTAACTCATAGCATGATTTGAGGGCATCGTCATCAGGGACATACTTGGCCTTGACCGGGTCCCTGACGAGGTCCACCCCCATGTCGGCAAGGAAGCCGTTGATGTGATCCGGCGCCTCGCCGCTCCATCCATAGGAACCGAACGCGGCCCCGATGAGGTTCCGGGGTCTCAAGCCCTTGAGATAGGTGAGCACATCAGCCATGGACGGAAGCATCTGGTTGTTCAGGGTGGATGATCCGGCGATGAGCGCTCCTGCATCGAGGATCTCATAGGCTGCGTCGCTGCGGTGGAACACGTCCATGGACATGACCTTGACCTGGGTGAGACCGGTGCGAAGCCCCTCTTCAATGGCCCGGGCCATCATCTCGGTGCTGTGCCACATGGTGTTGTAGAGCACCACCGCCTTATTTGTGGGCCGCTGCTCTGCCCACTTCTGATAGTGGGAGAGGATCCGGGCCGGGTCGGTTCGCCACACCGGACCGTGATCGGGCGCGATGATCGAGATGGGGATACCCGACTTCTCCACCCTGTCCAGGAGCTTGATCACCAGGGGCGAATAGGGAAGGAGAATATTGGCATAGTACGTGGCCGCCTCATAGTCGAGAATCGACTGGTCGATCTCGTCGGCAAATCGCTCGGAGGTGGCCAGGTGCATGCCGAAGGCATCCTGCGAGAAGAGGAGCCGGTCTTCCTTGAGATAGGTGAACATGCTGTCCGGCCAGTGCAGCATTCGTGTTTCCATGAACGAAAGATTCATATTTCCCAGGCTCAAGTCCTGGCCGTCCTTCAGCGGCACGACCTCTATGCCTGTCCGGAAATGCTCCTTCAAGGCCTTTGCCCCCATTACCGAGGCGAAGACCTTCTCAGGCCTCACCTGCTGAATGACCTGCGGCAGACATCCGGAGTGATCCATCTCGGTGTGGTTCGATATGATGTAGTCGATCCTGGCCGGGTCAACCACGCTCGCCACTCGGGCGAGCAGCTCGCCCATGAACGGGGCCTTCACCGTATCCACCAGGGTGATCTTCTCGCCGAGAATGATATAGGCGTTGTAGGTGCTCCCCCGCTTGGTGGTGTACCCGTGGAAATCCCGGATCGTCCAGTCAATAGCGCCCACCCAGTAGGCGTTATCGCTGATCTTCACCGCCTGGAATGTCTCCGCCATGATTCTCCCTCCTTTATCCCTTCAGAGACCTGAGCCGTTCGGCCAGGACGGCCAAGTGCTTCATCTCCTCGCGGATGATCCGGTCCACCTTGTCTCTGCCCAGCTCATCAGGCACCACGCCCTTCAGACCGGTGTAGAGGACGATGGAGTTCTTCTCCGCCTCGATCCCCTTTCTCAGCACCTCTTCCACGGTCTCGGACCCGGTGAAGACCAGGGAGCGATCGAACACCTCGCCGCTCGTCAGGGATCCCAGGTATGCGGCGGCCACCCCGTCGGGATCATACCCGTTCGCATAGGCGCTGCCCTGGGTCATGCTCTCCCGAAGAGAGGCAAACTCCTTTTCGTGCTCCAGCTCCATCTCCGAAAGGCCCTTGAGCAGAGCCTTTATCTTGGGGTCGTCGTAACAATCGGACGCAGCGCGATAGAATGCCGCTCCCCGCTTCTCGATCTCGATTGCCATCTGGAAAACCTCGTTCGCGTTGAATGTTCCTTGCATGTATGTTCCTCCATATCTATCCCTGCCGGGGACTCAATTGTTTTTCATAATAATATCTCTTATAAAGAAAGCAGAGGCAGAATCAATTCCAAATCATGAAAAGTTTCAGCATCCAAGAAAGGGGGACCCCCCAAAGCGCACAGGTGCGAGAACCTGATGGAAAATCTCCGGCACGTTCCGTTCTTTTCTCCCCCTTTGACAGAGGTCCTGAGGAAATGCAGAGCAGTGCCTCACCGGGACAATTTTCCATATTGACACTGTGACCTTTGGTTGTTATGAACAGCAACAGATTATGCCGAAGTGGTGGAATTTGGCAGACACGCCATCTTGAGGGGGTGGTGGGCTACGCCCGTCCGGGTTCAAATCCCGGCTTCGGCACCAAAGATGCGATATTCATAGAAAGCGAGATGAAGGAAGGCAATGTCGAGAAAGTGTGAAATATGCGGCAAGGGCCCGCAAATCGGACATAACGTCTCTCATGCGATGAACAAGACGCGCAAGGTCTGGCTTCCCAATCTGCAGCGGGTACGGGTCTCCTCCGCGCAGGGCGCGAAAAGGATCAACGTCTGCACCCAGTGCATCAAGTCAGGCAGGGTGGAGAAACACTTGGCCTGATTCGCCGGGCGGACATATCAGGCAATAGTCCGTTTTTCAAGGTTTTTTCATATCCACGATCAGGATGACGCATGAAGCGCCATCCTTTTTCGTTTCTCCTCTGCCTAAGAGGGCGTCCCTCCTGCCGCGTACGCATGAACACCCTGAAGATGCGGGTGTATTTTTTCTTGTTTCTCTGCTATAGTGTATCGGTGATTCTCGAGAATCTATCTCGTGCACGATTTATTGCAATGAGGAGACAAGCAATGAAAACAAAGCTTTACCTCTCGGTGTTGCTGGCGGTATTTCTCGCAGCCGGCTGTGCTTCCGCCCCGAAACAGGCAGCACCATCCCTCAAGGACGATACGGCGTTTTATCTCGCCCGCTTCGACAAGGTATGGGACACCGTGATTACGACCCTGAACGCGGAGTCGATCCCCATTGATTCAATGGACAAGGAAAGAGGCGTGATCACGACCAAGTTCGTCAACTATTCGGTAGGTCCCCAAGCGCACTACGAGCTCGAAACCATCGCGGAGAAGCCCTCCGCCGCACGGCTGGCCATCTGGTCTCAGGCCGGATATACCTTGAGTATTCTCGTGACCTCGATTAACGATATGAGCACTAAGGTAAAAATCACCGCGCATATCGAGGCTTATGACAGAAACGTATCCCAGGAATGGCACGAGTGCATCTCCAAAAAGACGCTGGAAGGAAGCATTATCGAGAAGATCAGGGCCCAGCTGTAGGCGGCGCCGGGGCCCTTTTTATTGCCGCTCGATCCTCTCCACGCCCTTGAGTCTGCGGATGTCGCCGAAGAGGTCCTTGAGCTCGGAGAGGCTCTTGACCGTAACCCTGAAGACGCACATGGCGCTGCCGTTCGCAACTGGATAGGCCTTCATACTGATGATATTGATGTTGCGGGTGCCGATGGCGGCGGTGATCGACCCCAGCATGCCCGGCTTGTCAGCGCACATCACCGAGAAATCGATCTCGTGGTTCTCCGAGAAGTTCTTGTCCCATTCAACGGCAATGAGCCGCCTGGGATCGATCTCCATCACATACGGGCAACTGCTGCGGTGGACGGTGATGCCCCTGCCCCGGGTGATGAACCCCACCACCTCATCGCCCGGGATGGGCCTGCAGCACTTGGCATACCGCACGAGGAGGTTCTCCACCCCCTTGACCACGATGCCCGATGAGTCCTGGCTCTTCTTCCGAATCTGCCGCTTGGGCTCCTTTTTCTGCTCCTCGGGTGCGATCCGGTTGATCACCTGGTTGACGGAGAGCCTGCCGAACCCGATCGCCATGAAGAAGGCATCCGTATCCGGGAAGGAGAAGTCCTTGGCCATGGCCTCGTAGTCGACCTCCTTGCCCAGGTGCAGACTCTTGATACGCTTCTCCAGGATCTCCCTGCCCAGTGCGATACTCTGCTCGTTTTCCTGGGCCCTGAGCCATGCCTTGATCTTGGTCTTGGCGCGCGAGGTCTTGGCGATGCGGAGCCAGTCCTTGCCCGGGTGCTGTTTGGAAGAACGCAGAATCTCGACCACATCCCCGCTGTTGAGCTTGTACCTCAGCGGTACGATCTTCCCGTTGACCTTGGCGCCCATGCACTGGTTCCCCAGCTGGGTGTGCACGCTGTATGCGAAATCCAGGGGTGTGGCCCCCACGGGGAACCGCTTGACCTCTCCCTTGGGGGTGAAAACATAGACGTCTTCCGGATAGAGGTCGATCTTGACGCTCTGGAGAAACTCGTGCGGATCTTTAAGCTCCTTCTGCCACTCCAGGAGCTGCCGGAGCCAGGAGAGCCTCTCTCCCTCGTGATCACTGATCTGCATGCCGTCCTTGTAGCGCCAGTGGGCCGCAATGCCCTCGTTGGCGATGTAGTCCATCTCCCGGGTGCGGATCTGGATCTCGATCCGGTCGCCGCCGGGTCCGAACACGGTGGTGTGCAGCGACTGGTACATGTTCGCTTTGGGCATGGCGATGAAGTCCTTGATGCGCGACTGGATTGGCTTCCAGATGGAATGGATGATCCCGAGCGTCTCATAGCACTCGGCAACACTCGAGACGATGATCCGCATGCCCATGACGTCGTACACGTCCTCGAAGGGTATGCCCTGCTTCTTGAGCTTCTGGTACACGCTGTAGACGTGCTTGATCCTGCCCTTGACCTCGGCCTTGATCCCCATGCTTTCGAGCTTGGACCGTATCTGCCCCATCACATCGCTCAGGTAGGCCTCCTTGGCCTTCTCGATGTCCTCGAGCCTGGCCTTGAGCGTCTTGTAGCCCGTGGGGTCGAGATACTTCAGGCTCAGCTCCTCAAGCTCGATCTGGAGCCAGTGGATGCCGAGTCTGTTCGCGAGCGGGGCGTAGATCTCCAGGGTTTCGCGGGCGATCCGCTCCTGTGACTTGGGCTTGTGGTACTGCAGGGTCCGCATGTTGTGCAGCCGGTCGACGAGCTTGATCAGGAGAATCCGCAGGTCCTTGCTCATGGCCAGGATCATCTTGCGGAAATTCTCCGCCTGCTGCTCCTCTTCGGAGCGGAAATCGATCTTGGAGATCTTGGTGAGGCCGTCCACCACCTGGGCGACCTCATCCCCGAATCCTGCGGCGATATCCTCCACCTTGGTGAGCGAGTCTTCGATGGTGTCGTGCAGGAGGGCCGCAGCCACCGCGGTCACGTCCAGGTGCATCTGGGCGATGAGATAGGCGACCTCCAGGGGATGATTGAGGTAGGGCTCGCCGCTCAGGCGCGTCTGGCCCTGGTGCACACGCGCGGAAAACACGTATGCCTTTTCAATGATCCTGGTGTCCGCATCGGGAATATACCCTGACACCTCTTCGAGAATGTCGTTGATCCGTACCGTCAATAATCGCTTCCCGCCTCTTTGATCTTCGCCATGCAGTAGCCGGCGGCCTCGCCGACCCTGATCTTTTCCACTGTCCCGGTTGCCCGCTCCTTGATCTCAACGACCCCCTCCTTGAGCCCCCGCATGCCTACCGTGATACGGTACGGGGCACCGATGAGGTCCGCATCCATGAACTTCACGCCGGGACGCGCATCCCGGTCGTCCAGAAGAACATCGACCCCGCAGGCCTTGAGCTCTTCATATATTTTTGATGCTGCATCCATGACTTCCTCTTCACCCACGTTCACGGGAAGCACCAGAACCGGGTACGGGGCAAGGGAGACGGGAAGCACCATTCCGTTCTCGTCGGCGTACTGTTCGATGGCGGCGGCCAGCACCCGGCCCACGCCGATACCATAGCACCCCATGATGATGGGCCTCTGCTCGCCGCTCTCATCCAGGAAGGTGGCGCCCATGGCCTTGGAATACTTGGTGCCCAGCTTGAAGATGTGCCCGACCTCGATTCCCCGTATCTCGTCCAGAGTCGCCTCTCCGCACCGGGGACAGAGATCGCCTTTCTGGGCGTTGCGGATATCGGCGACCTTGTCTACCTTCGCATCCCGGGAGAGCCAGACGTTCGTGAGGTGATAGTCTTCCTCGTTGGCACCGGTCACGTAAGGACCGGAATCCAGCAGCCCATAGTCGGCGATGATCCGCACGGGCAGGTTCACCGGCCCGGCAAACCCGCGCGGGGCACCTGTATGCTTTTCTATGGTCGCCTCGTCGGCCAGCTCCAGGCTCTCGCACCCCGCGGCGCGTTTGAGCTTGGCTTCGTTCACCTCGTGATCACCCCTCACCAGCGCGGCCACTACCCCCTTGTCGGTATCGTAGATGAGCGTCTTGACGAGCTCCTGCGGGGTGACACCCAAAAACCCGCAGACCTCTTCGATGGTTCTCATGTCCGGGGTCTTCACCTTCTTTGGGCTGCCTTCAGGGGCCTGCCGGAACACCGGCTCGGCCGGGGCGGCGATTTCCGCCTTTTCGAGGTTCGCGGCATAGCTGCACGAAGGGCAGCTCAGGATGATATCCTCGCCCGTAGAGGCCAGGACCATGAACTCGTGAGAGTAGCTGCCGCCGATGGGCCCTGACTCCGCCTCAACAGCCTTGAACTTGAGCCCGCACCTGGTGAATATGCGCTCGTATGCCTTGCGCATGGCGTCGTAGCTCTTCGCGGCGCCTTCTTCATCGGTATCGAAGGAGTAGGCGTCCTTCATGATGAACTCGCGGGAGCGCATCACGCCGAAGCGAGGCCGGATCTCGTCCCGGAACTTGGTCTGGATCTGGTAGAGGTTGAGGGGAAGGTCCCGGTAGGAACGCACCTCGTCGCGGACGATGGTGGTGATGACCTCTTCGTGTGTGGGGCCCATGGCGAACTCCCCGCCCTTGCGGTCGGTGAACCTCAGGAGCTCCTTGCCGTAGAACTCCCACCTTCCGCTCTCCTTCCAGATCTCGGCGGGCTGCACCGCAGGCATCAGGACCTCCTGGGCGCCTGAGCGGTCCATCTCTTCACGGATGATGTTCTCCACCTTGCGCAGGGCCTTGAGCCCGTAGGGGAGCCAGGAGTAGATGCCTGAAGCGAGCCTCTTGATCATGGCGCTCCTGAGCATGAGCTTGTGGCTGATGACCTCAGCCTCGCGGGGATCTTCCTTGTGCGAATACAAAAACAGCGATGACCATTTCATTTACGATATCTCCTTCTTCACCTCGTTCACGAGTGTCTGTACGATTTCAGAGGCCTCGATTCGCCGCACGGGCTTGCCGTGAACGAACAGCATGGCATCCTCTCTGTCGAAGGCGACCCCGAGGTCCGCGATCCGGGCCTCTCCGGGGCCGTTCACCGCGCACCCCATGACCGCCACTACCAGGTGCTTCTTCACGTCCTTGAGCGCGTCCTCCACCTCAAGCGCGATGCCCGACACGTCGCCGTTTGTCCGCGCGCAGGTGGGACAGGCGATCACCCTGACGCCTTCTTTCCTGAGCCCGATGCTCTCCAACAGGACCTTGCCTGCCAGAACCTCCTGGACGGGATCTGCGCAGAGCGATATCCGGATAGTGTCGCCTATCCCCTCCAGCAGGAGGGCGCCGATCCCCACCGAGGAACGGATGAGCCCGGAGAAGAGTGTCCCTGCCTCCGTTATCCCCAGGTGCAGCGGCCAGGAGCTGATCCGGGAGAACCGCCGGTAGGCTTCCAGCGTCTCCAGCACATCGGACGATTTCAGGGAGACCTTGAGCGACCCCACGCCCATGTCCTCGAGCATGCGCACATACTCGGCCGCATTCTCCACCAAGGCCCCCACCCGGTCGCCGCCGTGGGCTTCGAGGACCCGCTTCTTCACCGAGCCCAGGTTCACCCCGACCCGTATGGGAATCCCGGCCTGGATCGCCGCGCGCGCCACCGCCTCCACCTTCTCGGTGCGCCCGATGTTCCCGGGGTTGATCCGGATACCGTCAGCCCCGTTCTCGATGGCGGCGATCGCGAGCCGGTAATCGAAATGGATGTCCGCGATGACCGGGATGCCCACCGCCTGCTTTATCTCGTGAAAGGCATGCGCGGATTCGGCATCAGGCACGCTCACCCGCACGATCTCGCACCCCGCCTGCTCGAGGTCGTGAATCTGGGAGACGGTCTTGTCTATGTCCCGGGTGTCGGTGTTGGTCATTGACTGGATGGTCACGGGGGCGCCTCCCCCCACGGGAACCGCCCCTACGTGAATCATTCGGGTGTTGTCATGGTGCGCTGTCATTTTTTTGTGAGTACCATATTCGATACCCGGACTCAAGATTGGAACCTGAATAATCGATAAGACCTTGGATGAAAAGAATCGCTTACGACGAGATCGAATCACTTCTGGAGGACCTTGGAGATATCCCCACACTGCCCTCCATTGCCACCGCCATCATGGAGAAGACGCTCGATTCACAGGTGAACGCGCGCCAGATTGCTCAGATGGTGGAGAGGGACCAGGCGCTCGCTGTCAAGGTGCTCAAGGTGGCGAACTCGCCCTTCTATCGGAGGATCAAGGAGATTTCGACCATCCGGGGGGCCGTGGTACTGCTTGGATTCAACGTGCTCAAAAGCATCGTGCTGAGCATCAGCGTGATCAACCTCTTCAACGACAAGGAAAAACGCAGCCTGGACTTCTACAAGTTCTGGCAGCACAGCATTGCCTGCGCGGTCTGTGCAAAGGCCATCGCGAACAAGGTTTCGCCCTCCTCGGCGGAGGATGCCTTCATCGCCGGGCTCCTGCACGACCTGGGCAAGGTGGTGGCCGACCAGCTCATCTGCAAAAAGGGCGAGTATCGCGAGGTCCTGGAGGTCATGAACCGCGCCAACTCCGACATCATCGAGGTGGAAAACAGCATCGTGGGCGTGGACCATGCGACACTCGGCATGTACATCATGGAAAAATGGAACCTCCCTCCGCTGCTGTGCAGGACCGTGGGGTGCCACCACAGCCTCGCCGATTCAGGTGAGGATGCGGAGACGAGACAGCTCTGCGCCATCGTCCACGTGGCGGATATCGTAACGAACCATCTGGGGCTCGGCCTCGGCCAGACCGACAGGGGGTTCGTGGACCCCGCGATCCTGAAGGGCCTGAACTTAAGCAGCCACGATATCCAGGATATCTCACTCACCCTCAAGGACAGCATATCGAGCATCAGCGACGAGATGGGGATACCCAAGGCCGAGCCCAAGACCTATTTCGAGGTGCTCCAGTTCGCGAACGCCCAGCTGGGCAAGCTAAGCCTCGATCTCGAACAGAAAAAAATGGCGCTCGAGCGCAGGACCGTTGAGCTCTCCAGCCTCAACCAGATGAGCAGCCAACTCCAGTCGTCCCTGAAGCTCTCGGACATCGTCAACATCCTCGCCTCAAATACCCTGACCATTCTCGAGGCCAAGAAAACCCGGTGCATCATGCGGCTGAGCAACCTGAGGATCATGATCACCGAATCGTTCTGGCTCAACAATGTTCCCCATACCCGCAGCGGGATGGCAAGCGCCACCAAGGAGCTCCTCGAAAGATCCAACGCCGTCTACCCCAAGGGGGTCAACTTCATATACGCACCCTTGAAGGTGGACAACAAGATCATCGGGGTCCTTGAGGCGATGCCCCAGGAGGGCATCAGCCAGGAGGAGTCGAACCAGAAGCTCCTGCTGCTTCGGACCGTTGCCGAGGTTGGTGCCCAGGCCATCCAGAGGGCCATGCTCATCACGAAGAACATCAAGGCCCAGAGGCTCGCCGCGGTATCGAAGACCGCCATCGCCGCCAACCACGAGATCAATTCTCCCTTGACCACGATCCTGTTGAAGCTCGACATGATCGTCAAGGAGGCCTCGGTGAACAAGTCCGTGATCGACAGCCTCCAGGAGATCAAGAACGAAGCCATCAAGATCAAGTCTATCGTCAAGAAGATGCTGGAGATCTCGGACGTGGTGGAAACCAGCTATATCAAGGACGAAAAGATGCTGGACCTCCATCACGGCTCTGGAGCGCAGAACGCGGCTTCTCCTCCCCTCCAGGATGCACGGCCTGCACCCGCCGGTCCGGAAGACGGGGCCGGATTCGAGGATTATCTCACCGAAAATGACGACCGGAAGACCTCGTCCGGGAAAGTCCGGGCCAAATCCTTAAGCGACGCAACACCCGGATTCGAAGATTATATGGAACAGCAGACCGACGAGCTGAGCAAGAAGATCACCCAGGTGTCGGGAGCGCCTCTGGCATCCGATACCCCGGGCTTTGAAGACTACCTCGAATAAGATTTCACTGGACAACCGCTGGTTTTCCGTTATCCTCTATTATATAAGAATACGCCGATTTGCCAGGCGCGTTATGAATCAGCCTTTGCTTTGCGCTTCTTAAAAGGCGTCAAGGAGGGAACATCCTCTTTTTGAAGCCTTTTTGCTTAAGCTGGGACCAGGGTTTGACTTGTTTAAGGTCCATACCATTGATTCACGTGGAGGAGGGAGCCATGGATACACTGGTCAATGGAAGAGGCCTCGTGAGATGGGGCATCTACAACGAGCCGGTTCACCGGATCAACTACCTGGATTACCGCCTGGAGACCCCGATGGGCTTTCGTCTGCCAAATCTTCTCAAGCGGCTTTTTATCAACCGGTTTCACTTCATCGGCATCATCGGCCCGGAGCTCATGGCAGGGGCGGCCGTCGTCGATCTCGCCTATCTCTCCAACGCCTTTTTCTACCTCTACGACCGGCAGACCGGTGTGATAACCGAGTCCAAGGCGATGGGGCACCCCTTTGCCGGGACGTCCATTGAGCCCTCTCCCGAGAAACCGAGGAGCCTCTTCAACACCGGCGGACTGATCATCGAGATGCAGCGGGACTCGTTGAAGGCCCTCGGCAGGGACGTGTCCATCGACGTATCCATCGATCCCAACGCCACGAGCCCCTTGAGGATATGCACCCGGGCAGGATACCGGGGATGGGTGTACACCCAGAAGACCAGCCCCTTGAAGGTCAGGGGTACCATAACCCGGGGAGACACCCAGTACGATCTCTCCTCTCCGGCGTACTGGGCCCTTTCGGACTGGACGTGCGGGTTCATGCGCAGGCAGACCTGCTGGAACTGGGCATCGACCGCCTCCAGCCTCGACGACGGCAGGAGCCTGGGCCTCAACCTCTCCTGCGGGGTCAACGAGACGAGCTTCACGGAAAACGCCTTCTGGGTCGACGGCATCATGACCAAGGTGGACATGGTGGATTTCGATTTCGACCGGGACAACCTGTCCGACCCCTGGCACATCAGGTCCAACGACAGAAAGGTGGACCTGGTGTTCTACCCCGAGGCGAGAAGGGAAGAGAAGATCAATGCATTTCTGCTGGCGTCACGGTTTACCCAGCTGCTGGGCTCCTTCGAAGGGACGCTGCTCACGGACGAGGGCGAGGTGATCTTTATCCAGTCGTGTCCCGGTTTTGCAGAGGATCACTATGCCAAGTGGTGATCGTCCTGGGTGATCTGGTTCATCCAGTCCTTGTACATGATGGAAAGGGTCATGTAGTCCTTCTCGTTGTCCACGTCCAGGGCGGCCCCTCCCACGGTCGTCTCCGCGATCTTGAACCGGGTGTTCAGAAGGCTTGAGACCAGGCGCTCCACCCGCTCCTTTGTCACGGGGAAGCTCACCAGGCGGGCGATCCTCTCCATTCCCAGGCTTTCGAACCCTGCCGAGAGCTGGAGGAGCAGGTAGATGAGAAGCGCCTGGGCCAGGTTCTTCCTGCCGAACTTGACGATGGCGAAGATGGCCTTGATGATATTGACGAACTCTTTCTGATAGCGGTACTCGTATGCGTTGAGCACCAGATCGATGCTCTCCCTTAGGGCAAAGGGCCTGGCCATGTGAAGGTTGTTCTGCCGCAGGTTGCCGTCACGCATATGGAAGGTGGCCATCTTGATCCCGGGCCTGCCCTTCCTCGGCCCGAAGAGCTTGAGCACCTCTTCAGAGGTCGCCCCCGCAACATAGTCGTAGCGCTCCATGTCGCACTGGGAGAGAAACTGCTTGATCTCACGCACGGAGATGAGCGGGATGTCTCCGGAGAGAAACAGCACATACTTGTCCCGGTATTTTTGGATGGTCTCTTCCGAGCAGTACTCCCCCTGCCGGCACTCGGGAATTGTGCGGAGAAACCCCTCCCAGCCGTTTTCTGCAAGGCTGCGCTTCTGCTGCACGATATCCACGTCCAGATCGCCGATCACCTCCAAAAACTCCTCGCGGGGCCCTACGACCACGATCCGGCCTATGTCCTCGCACTTCAACACGACCTCCACGATGTGGCGGATGATGGGTTTGCCGGCCACGTCCAGAAGGGCCTTGTTCCTCTTGAACAGCCTTCGGGCGGCCTTCCCGTCCCCGGCGGTGATCACGGCGTCGATCTTCATAAGTTCACATGACAAAAAAATATTTCCCCTGTCAAGACATCAAAAGGGGTGCAGGTTCTGATTTGGAACTAGTGGGGGACAGGTTCTCATTTCGCCTTCGGATCGAGCAGCGATCTGAAGACCTGGATGAGATGCTCGCTCCTCAGGGGCTTTGCGATGATCATGTCGGCGCCGCTCTTAAGCGCGGCATCAACGCTGTCCGCATCAGTCGCCATCCCGGAGAACATGACGACGGGGATGTGCCTGGTCCTCTCGTCTTCCTTCAGGCGCCTGCAGGTCTCGAACCCGTCGATGCCCGGCATGTCTACATCCAGGAGGATTGCATCCGGATGTTCGTCAAGGGCAGCCCTGATTCCATCCATGCCGTTATATGCCGAGGAGAAGGAGCAATCGGGCATTTTTCTCTGAACGATGGCGTTGATGATGCTGTGGACCCCGGAGTCGTCGTCGATGATCAGAATCTTGTTCATGATTCTTCTCCTTCTTAAGCCACCGGCATGTTCACGCCCTGTGCGCTTGCACCTCTATCTTTATATGATCGTGCAATGCCGGATAAACTTGAATATGGCAAAAAGCGGGCATATCCTTCCATCGGGCTTCGGCAGCGGGCGTCCATTGGTTCGTTTCCGGTGCACCGGCCCGGATGCGTTCAGGATCCGACGGCTGCCCGGTTGGGGAGAGAAATCTTCGATCAGTGCTTGACAGGTGCATCTGATTTCGGCTATATCCGAGCCCTATTTATGGTTTAAGGAGTAATGTCTATGAGTACGTTCATCGCAAAGAAGGACGAGATCGAGAGAAACTGGGTGCTCGTCGATGCCAAGGACAAGGTGCTGGGCAGGCTTGCCGCAGACGTGGCATCCATCCTGAGGGGCAAGACGAAACCCACCTATACCCCGCACACCGATGTGGGGGATTTCGTGGTGATCATCAACGCGGAAAAGGTCATCCTCACCGGCAGAAAGATGGAGCAGAAGACCTACTACCGCCACAGCGGGTACATGGGCGGGCTCAAATCGCGCACCGCACGCCAGCTCATGGAGAAGAACCCCGAAGAGATCATCCGGCACGCGGTCAAGGGGATGCTCCCTAAGAACAGTCTCGGCAGGAGCATGTTCAAGAAGCTCAAGGTCTACGCTGGCGAAACCCATCCCCATGAGGCCCAGAAGCCCAAAGAGATCAATCTGTAGAGGAACGACATATGGCAACAGAAAGAACCTACGCCACCGGCAGAAGGAAAAGCTCGACAGCCCGAGTCTGGATATCCATCGGCACGGGGGAGTTCACGGTCAACGGCAAACCGCTGGATGAGTACTTCGGGAGAGAGACGCTGGTCATGTCGGCCCAGCAGCCCTTCGATCTCACCGAGACGCGCGGTCAGTTCAACGTGTACGCAACCGTGAGAGGCGGCGGCATATCCGGTCAGGCAGGGGCGATCCGGCATGGCATTTCCCGGGCATTGTCAGAATTCGACGCGGAAAAGTATCGCCCCAAGCTCAAGGCCGCAGGCTTTCTCACGAGGGACCCGAGGATGGTCGAACGCAAAAAGTTCGGTCTCCACAAGGCCAGAAAGAGACCTCAGTTCTCCAAGAGGTAACACCCTTGTCACTCTCCATAGGGATCCTGGGCGCCACGGGATACACCGGGGCAGAGCTCATCCGGCTTCTGCACGGCCATCGTGACTCCAGGATCACCTACTGCTCCTCCCGCCAGTACAACGGAAAGAGGATCTCGGAAATCTTCCCCTTTCTCCAGGGGAGCTTCGACATCGAGCTGGAAGAATTCGACGAAGCAGCGATCAGCCGCCGGTGCGAAGTCGTGTTCAGCTGCCTGCCCCATGGGACCGGCATGGACTTCATCTCGCGTATCGCCGACTCGGTACGGGTCATCGACTTGAGCGCCGATTTCCGCATCCGGGACCTTGAAACCTATCGCACGTGGTACGGGGAGCATACCGCTGTGGATCTCATGGAGAAAGCGGTCTACGGCCTGTGCGAGATATACCGCAAAGAGATCCGGGATGCCCGGCTGGTGGCGAACCCCGGGTGCTACCCCACCAGCATCCTGCTCCCCCTCATCCCGCTCCTGAAAGAAGGCCTCATCGAGGCCGAGGGCATCATCGCCGACAGCAAGAGCGGGGTTTCGGGCGCAGGCAGGGGTTTGAGCCTGACAACCCATATCTGCGAGAGTGGAGAGTCGTTTTCGGCCTACAAGGTCGGACGCTCCCACCGCCATATCCCGGAAATGGAACAGGAGCTCACAAAGGCCGCCGGAAGGGGCGTGAACATCGAGTTCACCCCGCATCTGATCCCCATCACCCGGGGCATGCTCTCTACGATCTATGTCAAGGCCCTCTCCGACGAGGCCACGCTCAAGGACCGCCTCCGCTCGTATTACGAGGGCTCCCGGTTCGTTCACGTCCTGAAGAGCGGCTTCCCCTCCACCAAGGATGTCCGGGGGACCAACAACTGCCTGATTGGGCTGACCGTCAACGCCGCGACGAGCCGGGCCGTGATCGTCAGCGTCATCGACAACCTCACGAAGGGGGCATCAGGGCAGGCGATCCAGAACATGAACCTCATGTTCGGCCTCCCGGAGTCCGAAGGGATTGACTCCCTGCCGCTGTTTCCGTAATCTTAGCAAAAGAATCCAGAAGAACAGGACATATGTTCTTCAGGAGGAATTGCTCATGAAGGCATATATCAGAAAGCCGGTCATTGCCGGGAGCTGGTATCCCGGCAATCCCGAGGTCCTGAAGCAGAACATCGACGATTTTCTTAAGCAGGCGGTCATCGCAGAGATTCCGCGGAAACCCGTCGCCATCATCAGTCCCCATGCTGGATACCAGTATTCCGGTCAGGTGGCGGCATACGCCTACAAGGCGATCGCCGGGCATGCGTATTCCACAGTGGTGGTCATCAGCCCTTCGCACCGGATGTATCTGCCTTTTGTCTCGGTCTGGAAGTCGGGCGCCTTCGAGACTCCCCTGGGTGCGCTTGAGGTGGACGAGGCCTTCTGTGAAAAGCTGATGGCCGCATCCGGGGTGTTCACGGACGACACACGGCCTCACGTTTCTGAACACGCCCTGGAGATACAGCTGCCCTTTCTCCAAGTCGTGCTCGGGAATTTCAGGCTCTGCCCGCTGATCATGGGCCTTCAGGAGCCCGATGCATGCCGGGAGCTTGCCCGCGCCCTGCACCGCTCGATCGACGATCCCGACGACGTCCTCATTGTGGCGAGCTCGGACCTGTCGCACTTCCACCCCGCCTCCAGGGCTGAGGCCATGGATGCCCGGGTGGCCCAGGCTGTCGAACGCTTCGATGTCGACGGGCTGTCCAGGGACCTGGAGCGGTCCGAGTGCGAGGCGTGCGGTGGCGGCCCCATCCTCTCGGCCCTCATGTATGCACAGGCCCTGTCGCGTACCAATTCCCGGGTTCTGAAGTACGCCCATTCCGGCCATATCACCGGAGATAATTTATCGGTTGTGGGCTACCTTTCAGCCGTGATCTGGTAAGTCCGGCCAAGGACACCGTCTTCCACGCCTGGACACTGTCCAAGTGACCGATTCCAGGCAGAGAACCGCTCCCCATGCAAGCCCCCTCTTGACAAAGGGGAAAAGAATGAAGCAACCAATGAGGCAAAAGGAAGGCAGCGTCCATCACTATCCCGGTATACCAGACATGCAACAGGAGGAATCCATGTCACCAAGAAGCGGCAATATTCACCCGATGCTCTCCGCCCTGCCGCCCTCACGGATGCGCAGAGGCAAGATCGTGTCCGCCGAGGATGCGGTCCGGGCCATCCGGGACGGAGATACCGTGGCCACCGGAGGCTTCGTGAGCATCGGGGTCCCCGAGGAGATCCTGATCAAGATCGAGGAATGTTACCTTGCGACCGGCAAACCCCGGAACCTGACCCTGGTATATGCAGCCGGCCAGGGAGACGGCAGGGAGCGGGGGCTCAACCACTTCGGGCACGAAGGCCTCGTCAAACGGGTGATCGGGGGCCACTGGGGCCTCGCGCCCAAGCTCGGAAGACTGGCCATCGAAAACAAGATCGAGGCCTACAACCTTCCCCAGGGTGTGATCTCCCACATGTTCCGGGACATCGCAGCCCGCAAGCCCCGCACGCTCACGACCAACGGCATGTGGACCTATGTGGACCCCCGGTTCGGCGGGGGTAAGCTCAACGAAATCACCCGCGAAGACCTGGTGGAGATGGTGAGCTTTGACGGCACAGACTATCTCGCCTACAAGACCTTCCCCATCAACGTGGCCATCCTGCGCGGCACCACCGCCGATACCGAGGGCAACATCACCATGGAAAAAGAGGCCCTGACCCAGGATGCACTCTCGATCGCCATGGCGGCCAAGAACTCGGGCGGGTTTGTCATCGTCCAGGTGGAGCGGATCGCTGACCGTGGCTCGCTCAACGCGCGGCAGGTCAAGATCCCGGGCATCCTGGTCGACTGCGTAGTCCTCTCGCGGCCCGAGAACCACTGGCAGACCTTCGATGTCCAGTACAACCCCTATTACAGCGGCGAGATCCGGGTGCCCATGGATTCGCTCCCGGTCATGGACACCTGCGCGCGCAAGATCATCGCCCGCAGGGCCGCCTTCGAGCTCAAGGGCAACAGCGTCATCAACCTGGGCATCGGCATGCCCGAGGGCATATCAAGCGTGGCGCATGAAGAGAAAATCCTCGAATACATCACGCTCACCGCAGAGCCCGGGATCATAGGCGGGCTGCCGGCAGGGGGATTGAGCTTCGGCGCAGCGGCGAACGCTGACTGCATCATCGACCAGCCCTACCAGTTCGACTTCTACGGAGGCGGAGGCCTTGACTGCTGCTTCCTCGGCCTTGCACAGGCCGACGCGCAGGGCAATCTGAACGTGAGCAGGTTCGGCAGCAGGCTGGCAGGCGCAGGGGGGTTCATCGACATCAGCCAGAATGCCCGGAAGGTGGTGTTCATGGGTACCTTCACCACAGACGGCCTGAAGGTTTCGGTCAAAGACGGGCTGCTGAAGATCCGATGCGAGGGCGCCCAGAAAAAATTTCTCCAGAATGTGGAACAGGTCACCTTCAGCGGCCGCTACGCGGTCATGAGGGGCCAGCCGGTCTCCTATGTCACCGAACGCTGCGTCTTTACGCTCACAGAAGACGGCATGGAACTCGTAGAGGTGGCCCCGGGCGTCGACATCGAGCGGGACATCCTGGCTCATATGGAGTTCATCCCGGTGATGAAGAAGCCGCCCAGGCTCATGGACCCCAGGATATTCAGGGAAGGCCCCATGAACCTCAAGGAAGACATCTTCGGCCTCTCGCTCCGGGAGCGCCTCACCTTCGATCCGGATGAGGAACTCTTTTTCGTCAACTTCGAGGGCTACAAGATAAGAACAAAGGAAGACATCCGCGAGGTGGAAGAGGCAGTCTCGGAGATTCTCTCCCCTCTAGGGAAAAAGACCTATACCATCGTGAACTACGACAACTTCGACATCCTGCCCGAACTGGTGGACGAATACACCGACATGGTCAAGCGGCTCGTGGACAAGTTTTACACGGGTGTCACGCGCTATACCACCAACACCTTCCTGCGGATGAAGCTGGGGGACGCCCTGAAGGAGCGCAAGCTCGCCCCCCACATCTATGAAACGCGGCAGGAGGCGAGGAGCGCCCTCAATCACGGGGGTATGACACCGCCGTAGCCCTTTTCTAAGGCAACCAGGGAGTATGGGGAGAAACCCCGTCCTCCCCATACTCCCGCTCAACCAGGGGGAGAGTGAGGGTCCTCCCTCCATCAGCCTCGGGGACTGATGGAGACGAAATCCTCGTAGATCTCGATGGAAGGCTCTCCATCGAGCAGCGGGGCTATCTTCCCGAAGAACTCCGCGAAGTGAGGGGTTACCCCGTGCGCCTTGAAGGCGTCCTTATCGCGGTACTTCTCGTAGAAGAGAAATTTCCCCGGCTCCTTGCGGCCGCGGTGCACCGCATAGACCAAGGTGCCCTCCTCGGCCTGCACCTCTGTCACCAGAGCCCCGATCGCCTCTTCCATCTCCTTTTCCCTGCCCTGAGCAGCCTTCATGACCGCAACAACGGTAAGCATTCCATTCCTCCTCGCCATACATGGGTTTTTTCGCATTATACCAGGCATGAGAGATGCCGGCACCCGGAAACTTGTGATAATCGCCGGCCCATGGTCTTTATGAACCTCACCTTGAATTGTGACACCCGTCCTGCACTATTTCTTATGGAGGTACTCTGTGGGCCGTTTCCATGCACACCTGCATTTCATGGCATCTGCAATCTCTCCCATTGACCGCCATCTTCCCGGATTGACGGCAACCGCCGAAGGCAGCCGGATCACGAGAGGGACCACTTCTGCATAGGAGGCACACGGGGCATGACAGACCTTAACGAGCGAACCTATCGCATCGGCATATCGGGCTCCTACGGCGGCCTCAACATGGGAGACGAGGCCATCTTGGAGTGCATCATAAACCAGCTCAGAAAATCCGTTCCTGTGAACATCACCGTGTTCTCGCGAGACCCCGGCGATACCATCCGGCGATATCCCTTCTTACGGGCGGTCCCGGTCAGGGACATGACAAAGAGCGAAGTGGCCGAGGAAGTCAGGAACCTCGATCTCTTCCTCCTGGGCGGCGGAGGCATCCTTTTCGATCAGGAGGCCAAGACCTTTCTCCGGGAAGTCTTGGTGGCCCACGAGCTCGAGGTGCCTGTCATGGTATATGCCGTGAGCGCAGGCCCTCTGAAAGACCGCTCCACCCAGAACATGGTGCAAGACGCGCTGAACCGGGCCGTGGCGGTGACCGTCAGGGAGCGCGGGGCCAAAAGGATTCTGGAAGAGGCCGGGGTGGAAAAAGAGATCGTTGTCACCGCAGATCCTGCTCTGCTTCTCACACCACAGCCCATCGACGGCGGGACCCTCGCAGAAGAACACATGAGCGGGAAGCACATCCTGGTAGGCATGTCGGTCCGGGAACCGGGCCCGGCCGCCCCGGATATGGATCCGGATTTTTACCATTCGCTTCTGGCCAATGCCGCTGATTTCATCATCGACCGGTTCGACGCCAATATCGTGTTCGTTCCCATGGAGCGGGGAAAGCAGGATATGCAGCACTCCCATGCGGTTATCTCCAAGACGCTCAGACCCCAGCGATGCTCCGTGCTCAGGGAGGAGTATACCCCGGGTCAGCTGCTGGAGATCATGCAGCATTTCGATTTCGCCGTGGGGATGCGCCTGCACTTCCTGATCTTCGCGGCATTGCAGGGGGTCCCCTTCCTGGGGCTCCCCTATTCGTCGAAGGTACTGAATTTCCTCAAGGACCTTCAGATGGAAACCCCTCCCCTGAATCTGGTGAACGCCGGAAGGCTGATCGCCTACATCGACCACTTCTGGGACACCAAAGAAGAGCTCCGGAATCATATCAGGGGGATGATCCCGGAGATGAAGAAACGCGCCCTCATGACCAACGAGATTGCGGTCCGGCTTCTCAAGGAGGGGCAGGGCATGAAAATAGCCTGAATACTCCGGAGTGAACCCGGTGAAAGAGCTTGTGAAAAATCAAGAGGGTGCCCCATGCCCCCGTTGAAGCGGCCCGAGAAGGCGACCATCGTGATGCTTGCCCCCCGCCGGGCACTGATGGCCGCCCAGACGGACATACTCGTGGTCGGAGGCGGACCCGCAGGGCTGGGAGCCGCCCTGGGAGCCGCACGGGCAGGGGCCGAGGTGATCCTGTGCGAGCAGTATGGCTTTCTCGGCGGGAATGCGACCGCGGCCCTGGTGAATCCGTTCGTGTCGTACTACACCCAGCATCATCGCCGTGAGACACCCGGCGCAATCACCTTCTTCCCTACGGATCACGGGCCCGGAGACCCGGTGATTTCGGGTGTTCTCGCAGACCTTATCACCCGCCTCGTACGGGTCGGCGGGATCATCCCGCCTTCTCCGGAAACCGCATATACCGTTCCCTTCGATCCTGAGGCCTTCAAGGCGGTTGCCGACGATATGATCGACGAGGCCGGGGTGCAGCTGCTCCTCCATTGCTTTGCCAGCGATGTGTTCCGCGAGGGTGACTGTATCCGGGGGGTGGTATTTGAGACCAAGTCAGGGCCTGTGGTGATCACGGCGCGGCTGATCATCGACTGTACCGGAGACGGCGATATCGCCGCCCTGGCGGGCGCCCCCTTCGAGGTGGGGCGTGAGGAAGACGGCCTGGTGCAGCCCATGACCCTCTATTTTCGAATGGCCGAGTTCAGAAAGGCAGCGTTTGGGGCATATGTCAAGAAACACCCCGACCAGTGGCTGGGGGTACACGGCCTCTGGGACCTCATCAGAAAGGCCGAAAAAGAAGAAGGGTTCGATCTGCCCCGCGAGGACATCCTCTTTTTCGGAACCCCGCACGAAAAAGAGCTGAGCTTCAACTGTTCGCGGGTCGTCAAGGTGCTGGGGACCGATGTGTGGGATCTTACCTGCGCCGAGATGGAAAGCCGGAGACAGAATCGGAAGATCGCGGCGTTCATGAAGAAATACGTGCCGGGCTTCGAAGAATCCTACATGGTCCAGAGCGGCGCCACCGTGGGTGTCAGGGAGTCAAGGAGGATCCTCTGCGACTACCGGATCACATCCGAAGACATCCTCGGTGCGGCGAAGTTCGACGATGTCATCGCCCGGGGAACCTATCCCGTCGACCTGCACAACCCGGAAGGCAAGGGCACCGTGCTGGTGTATCTCCCTCCCGGGGAATCATACGACATCCCCCTGCGCTCGCTGCTGCCTAAAGATTTCGACAGTCTCCTGGTGGCCGGCAGGTGCATCTCGGGAAGCCACGAGGCCCATTCATCCTACCGGGTGATGCCCATCTGCATGGCCACCGGCCAGGCGGCTGGCGCTTGCGCCGCACTGGCGGCGCGTTCTTCTCGGTCTGTCAGGGAGGTCCCTGCGCGCGAGGTGCAGGAGGAGCTCATCCGGCAGGGTGCGAACCTGGGAAGAAACCGGTTCTGAGGATTCCCGCCCGCGATTTCCCGGCAAACTTGCAGAACACCCCGCAAGTGCACGAAAATGAATCACTTGTTGATGGAAACCGATATGTCTCCCTTCCTCTCCGTCACCTGGATGCTCACGTCGTTGTGATGGCGTATGGCCGAGAAATCGATCGTCCCGTCGCCGAGAGCGAGGTTGCTGATGTGGACGGAATCAAGAAATTCCGGCAGATACGGCCTGCTGAAGTGCAGCTCCCGCGAGGCTGCCCGAATAGTCAGTCCCAGACAGGACCTCAACAGGGAAAAGATGCTCGCGGCGGCCCATGCCTGAGGCGAGCAGGCAACCGGGTAGAGGGTGGGCCCCTGATCAGGTCTGCGCTGAAAGCCGCAGAATAGCTCGGGCAGTCTGCCCAGCTCCGTGAAGCGGCTCATGTGGAACATGGCCTCGAGAATCCGCCCCACCTCCGCTTTCCAGCCGTAGCGCGCCATGCCGTCTGCAATGATGGCGTTGTCGTGGGGCCAGATGGAGCCGTTGTGATAGGACATGGGATTATACCGCGGCTGCCCCCTTGCCAGGGTCCTCACGCCCCACCCGCTGAAGAACGTGTCGTCCATGAGTGCTTGGGTGACTATCCTGGCCCGGTCCGGTGAGGATATGCCTGCGAAGAGACAGTGCCCCATGTTGGAGGCCCTCACCCGGCAGGGCTTCTTTTCCCGGTCCAGGGCCAGAACGTATCCCGGGAGCTCGTCGTCCCAGAAGGTGAGCTCGAAGCGCTTCCTCAGATCCTCCGCCTGCTCCAGGAGATCACCGGCTATCTTCTCCAGCCCCAGCCGCTTCCCGATAAAGGCGGCCTGTTTCCTGGCGGCGAATACGTACGCCTGTACCTCGCAGGCCGCAATGGGAGGCTCGGCAAGGTTGCCGTCTTCATGGAACACGGAATCGAAGGAATCCTTCCACACCTGATTCTGCAGGCCGTGAGCGCTCATGCATGCATACTCCACGAATCCGTCGCCGTCGGGGTCGGCATAGGTGTCGATCCAGACAAGCGCCTCTCTGATCCTGGGCCAGAGCATCTCGATGAACTCCGTATCTCCCGTCCTGAGGAGATAGTCGCCTGCCAGGATGACGAACAACGGCGTGGCGTCCGCGCTGCCGTAGTATTTTGAAAAGGGGAGCTCACCGGTGTTGGTCATCTCGCCCATGCGCTCCTCGTGGAGGATCTTTCCGGGCTCGGCATCCTGTTCTGCCGCGACCTCTCGCGCCTGGTTGGATGCTAGATATTCGAGTACGCCCCGGGAGATGTCCGGATTGAACCACAGGGTCTCCCAGGCCGTAATCAGGCCGTCGCGGCCGAAAGGAGTGCAGAACCAGGGTATGCCGGCATCCGGGTAGAGAATGCCGCCGTCCACCTCGCTCAGCAGCATGCGCAGGTCGGAAACGGCGCGCTCCACCAGATTGTTGAATTCCTCATTTGAGGTTCGGATCGTGCTTTCACGGCCTCTGGCCTCGCGAAAGAGCCTCGCGGATTCCCGGTAGGCATGGATGTATGAATCGGTCTGCCCCTGTGCCGCTTCCCTCTCCAGGCAGGAGACGACCACTTCGAACTCGATCTCCTCGTACTCCCCAAGCTGGATAGAGAACTCGGCCCTCCCCGGCTCGACCGCATCCGGTCTTCGGGAAAACTCAATGCGTGTTCGTCTGAAGATCTTGTCCAGACCCGTGTAGGGGATGTCCATCAGGGTTTCACCGACAAGGATCTCCCCGTGCTCACCCTTTTTGGCCCTCGTCATTCCCCTGACTTCGAAGATGTCTGCAAAGTCGGAGCCCATAGTGATGGCGATGGTGAATGACAATGGGTTCAGGTCGTAGTTTCTTATCCGGTACTTCTCGTAGCAGCGGCCCTGCCAGAGAAATTTGGACCGGAAGATATGGATCGAGCCCCGCCGGATCTGCCGCTTTACATCCAGGATCAGGTCGGGGTTGGTGAGGTCGATGGTGATGAGATGATTGTCCCGGGTGATGTCCGAGCTCAGGAGGAGCGGCCTCCTCCCCTCGATGGAGAGCCGGTACTCGGAGAGATAGCGGGTGCCCTTGTGGAACAGCCCCTGGGTATTGAAGATCCGTGACCGGATGTCCCCGTGGGTGTCGAACACCGCAAAGGTGCCTTCGTGCTTGACGATGCGGTTCTGCTCCGCCGCCAGGGCCGTGGTGGCCAGGACATAGTGCTCTCCCGAGACATTGATGATATCTTCGGCCATCATGACTTCTCGCCGGCCTTTGCCGCAATATCCCCGCCCCCGGGTCTTCCTGTCTTGCCGGTGACGCCTCCGATAAAGACAGGCCGCTCGCTCTCGTTTTGCATCACGTGGAGCATGAGGAGCAGATAGTCCCGGACATGGCGGGTGATGAGGAAATTATATCGCACATGCTCCCGCCCCCTGGCGCCCATGACACTGCCCGCGTGAGGGTGGCTCAACAGATAACGAATGCGATAGGCCGCCCCCTCGGGCGAATTGACGAGATATCCGGTCTCGCCGTGGATGATCTGGGCGGGAATCCCTCCTACTGCGCCGCCGATCACGGGCTTGCCCTTCCACATGCCCTCGGTGACGGTCAGGCCGAAACCCTCCCTCGTCGATTTCTGGAGAATAATGTCTGCGGCCCGCTGCAGGGCATTGACCTCCAGGTCTGTGGGCTGGAAGAGGACAAAGATATCCGGGTCTCCTGCTGCAGCCTCTTCGACCTCGGCCTGGACCATGGGCCCTTCCGGATCGTCGGTCGCGCCGCCTCCGGCGAGGACGAGCTGGCAGTCGAAGTGCCTGCGGACCTGTCTGAACGCCGCGATCACGCCCATGGGGTCCTTGAACCGGTCGAACCGCGATACCTGGACGATGATGGGCCGGCCTCGGTCAATGCCGAAGCCCTCGACAATACGAGTGATCTCTTCCTGGGTGAGCTCCCGGTTCTTCTCGGAGAGCGGATCGATGGACGGGCTGATGAGCACCTTGGGGATGGTGAGGTCTTTCTGCGCGAAATGGGGGATGTGGAACACGGCCATGGCATACTTGTTGATCGCTGGACGCAGGAACCTCCATATGGCCGGCATGGGCCGGGAAAGATCGATATGGCAGCGCCAGACCATGGACTTGCGCCGGTGGGGGAAATATTCGATGAGAAAGGCCGGCTGCGGATCGTGCACCATCACCACATCGGCGTCAGGCTCGATCTTGCCCGCATTATGCGCGAGATGAGCGAGATAAATCTCCTTGTTGCAGCACGATATCTCAACGTCCGATCCCTGCAGCGCATTGTGAATGGACTTGGTCACCTCGAAGAAGTCCTGCCTCCCGTCAATGACATCCCAGGTGGTGGGAATCCCCAGAGATGTGGTCCAGGGGATCATGCGATTGAGTATCTCCGCGACTCCTCCGCCGATCCGGGTGGAGCTGATATGCTGCAGTGTATGCCCCCTCAATGCCCCGGCCAGGGCGTTGATCTCGGAGAGGATCTTGTCAGGAGCGATATCCCGGTATTTTTCTATCATCGTACCCATCCGCCTGAGGATCTGCGCGCTCGCTCTCGATTAGGTCCAGGAGAAAATCATGGTTTTCCTTGAGGCTCTTGAGGTATGGGTCGAACGAATCGAGCCTGTCTGCAAGCCGATGGTGCCCCCGCTGCCGGAACCAGAGCGAGAAGTCGTTCATCATGGTCTCGGACAGGAGCCTGGGCGCGATGAAGAGATGGTATGCCACGGTATCGCTGTCCATCTCCCTGAGGATGTCGATGAACTCATCGAGCGTACGGGCGGTGCGGCCGGTATCGAGTACAGCCAGGCGAGGTTTGCAGAATATGAATGCATTTTCGGACGAGGTGTGACGCTCGCCGGAGATTTCCTGGAGATGCTGGGCCAGAATGGTGCAGATCTCACGGCGCACCAGCTCCAGATCCATGCTGCGGACCAGATTCAGATTGGCGAGCTTTTCCGCAACCGCATCTTCGGCCAGATAGGTGTGGACCCACGAGGAAAAATCGTTGGGATATTCCGGGACAATGTGCGGGTCGCGGAAAAAGTGCTGGTGCAGATGGAAGAACAGTGACCACTGGGAGGTGATGGTCACCTCCATCAGCAGCTGGCTCAGGGATGTCGCCCTCTGGTTGGTCACTTCCGCCAGATAAACCGCCTTGAGAAACCTGAAGGGAATGGAGTTCATACAGGGCGTCCGGACATCATCCCGGCACGCGGGAACCGGCCTGCACCCGGTCGAAATCCGGCTCCTCTCTCTATGAGAGACTGGTATACCTGCTCATACCTGTCTGCCATGATTGTCGCTGAGAAGCGGTTCCTGGCGTGCCTCAAGCAGCGTTCGCGGTCCAGGCTTTCGACCCTGCCAACCGCATCGACCATCTCTTCCATGCCTGAAACGATAAAGCCGGTCACCCCGTCATCGACAACCTCGGGGACCGATCCGTAGGGCCTGGCGATCACCGGGGTCCCGCACGCCATGGCCTCGACCATCACCAGGCCGAAGGGCTCAGGCCAGTCGATGGGGAAGAGCAGGGCCATGGCGTTGCCGATCAACTCCGGCCTCTCGGCGTCATGGATCTCGCCCAGATACTCGATGAGAGGGTGATCCAGCAGGGGCTCGATCTCCCGGGTGAAGAAAGAAAGGTCGGTCTTGTCCACCTTGCCGGCCATCTTCAAGGGAATGCCGCTCCTCCTGGCGACCTCGATGGCGATCTCGGGATGCTTTTCCGGGGCTATGCGGGAAAAATATACCAGGTAGCCGCCTTCTCCGGGATAGAGCCGAAAATATGAATCCGGCAGGCCGTGGTATATGGTATCGGCCCAGTTCAGATCCAGGTCGTTTAAGGCCTTACGCTGATCATTGCTGATGGACACGAGATGCATATCGGGATAAACGGCCATGAGCTCTCTCCAGTGATGAAAATCCATCCGGCCGTGGAGGGTGTGCACACAGGGAACCGGGCATGAGTGCGCGAAGGGAAAGGCCAGGTAGTCGTTGTGGCAGTGGATCACATCGAACTCCTCTGCCCGCGCAAAGGCATGGGCGAGCTCCACAAAATGGTATGCAACCGGGTCGGGAATTGCCGGATCGAGGCGGAGCGATCTGGGCACTACGCTGTAGAGCCGGGCGCTGGTCCTGGAATCGCCGCTCGCAAACAGGGTCACGCTGTGTCCTCTGCGGACGAGCTCTTCTGTAAGATGGGAAACGACCCGCTCCGACCCGCCGTACAGCTCCGGAGGCACCGGCTCGAAGAGCGGGGCAACCTGGGCAATCTTCATACCGGGACGATCTCCTTCATTATCAGCAGTTTTGTATAGGATAGTAGGATAGGCAGCGCCCTGCTGTTCTCAAGCAGGGCAGAACCCGGAAGCTGCCGGGACCGGTACTGTTTCTTCCCCTAAGCCGGGTGAGCTTCCCCTGCCGTTGCGGCAGGGAGGGCGCCTGATTCCATCCGGTCATGCTGCAGGGGTTTTCCTGCCGGTTAGCAGGAGTATGGCGAAGAGGATCAGGAATACGATGGCCAGGGTGTTGAAAATCCACACATCATGAGCCTCTACTCCGGTGAATCCCAGCAGTGCCAGCACAACTGCTATCCCCAGGAAAATGATCGCCCAGATGATGAACAGCTTTCCCTTGGCATAAACCGTCATGGTCGTCTCCACCCTGCTCTTAAAGCGGATCACCCTTCTCTTGGGTGCATGAGGCAGGACTTCCTTTAGGCTGCAGGCCTTCTTCCGATCAGGAAAACCCCGGCCATGAGAGCCAGGAACAGGGCGAAGAGGATCAGGGAGATCCTCACCGCACCGGCTGCGTCGCCTGCCATTCCGTATATGGCTGCTATGACTGCCAGAACCAGAAAGACGAGCGCCCAGAGCTTAAGGATGCTTCTCGGATCATTGTCAGCCATGATACCCCTTTCTCCCGTCATTTCTCCGCCAAAAAATAGGAAACGGCTGTCTTGCCGGTATTGCCCATGGACAGAGCCGCTATTTGCCCTTCCCCCCTGTTCGTGCGGACAAGGCCGGGCTCCCGGGCGTCTAGTCCGTCATCTTGTGCACCACCTTTCTTGCAGCGAGGAACAAGGCGATGGCAATCGCCAGGAACAGGGCGAAGAGAATGAAGGCAAGCCAGGCGAACACATCCGCAAGAACACCGAAGCCGAGTATGGCGGCGACAATCGCCAGGACCAGGAAAATAAACGCCCAGGAGATCATGTTCTTCTCACCTCCTTTGCCGCGGTGCCTGAATCGGGTGAACCAAGCCGGGGCATTGGCGGTCAGGCTCCGCCGGCACACTGCTCATCCGGCATCCTTACCTGAGGGTCGAGTCACCATGAGATAGATAATATGCCCATAGACCTCCTCTCCAACCTCTCTCGTACCACGGTGTGAATCGGTCATGGACAGAGCTTCCAGCCCGAGGGGCGCCCATGAGGCAGGATCCCGCGACCCATCCACCCCGGTGGTTTACGAATGCGATAAATTCCTCATCTCTCCATCGTATACACCAAGGAAACCTGTGTCTGCCGGCGACGGGAGAATCCTGAGAACCATGCCCTCCGCCGGCAATGCCGGGGTGCCGGCCTGCAGGAGGCGGTGTTCTTCCGTTCAGGTGAGCTTCAGGGCCTGTGCGTTCCGAAAAAACCGGCCGATCAGAGCAGGAATGCCAGCGAGCCCGCCACTACCAGGGCAATGGTGGTGTTGAGCGCGATGGACAGCAGCGCAACCTTCCATCCCCCCTCTTTCCACAGCGTGGAGATGGTGGCGATGCATGGGATATACAGCGCTGTGAAGACCACGAGCACCAAAAGCTGCACCGAGGAGAGCACGGTCGAGACATCCGCGGTGTTCAGCGCCGAGTTCAGCATGATGAGGGTGAGCTCCTTGCGGAAGATCCCCAAGAACAGGGTGATCCCGAGTTCGGAAGGCAGATCGAGAATGAAGGTGGTGATGGGCGAGAGTACCCGGTTGATGACCTCGTCGATCCCCACATAGGAAAATACCGCCAGGGCGATGCTGGAGATCGCGATCACGGGCCAGGCGAACAGCAGGAATTCCTGGATCCTTATCCAGACCTTGCGCATCACGACGTGGAGGTATGGCTTTCGCAGGGGGGGGACGTCCATGATGATGCCGGGTGACATGTCTTCGCTCAGGCGGGAGAGAACCGAAGAGACGCCCAGGGCGATGGCGATGTTGCCCAGGTAGATGAACGTCGTATACCCGGCCCCCAGATACTTCCCCGCCAGCGCGAGAATGATCACGGTCCGGGCCGAGCAGGCGATGAACGGGACCATGAGCATGGTGATGATCCGGTCGCGTTCGTACTCGAGATTGCGCGCGGCCATGATGGCCGGCACATTGCACCCGTAGCCCATGATGATGGGCACCACGGATTTCCCGTGCAGCCCGAAGCGGTGCAGCAGGCCGTCTGCCATGAAGGCGATCCGCGGCAGCAGACCCGTATCTTCGAGCAGGGAAAGGATCACCAGGAGCGGGACGAGATAGGGCAGCACGATCCCCACGCCGGCTGTGAATCCGTCGTAGACCCCGGAGACGAGCATGGCGGTATAACCGCTCGTATGACTCATGAGAAAGACGCCCAGGGATTCCAGAGGGGCCTCCACAAGACCTGCGATCAGATTGCCGAACCAGAACGATACCGCGAACATCAGGAAGAACACGCCCACCGTGGCCGCCAGGCCGCCCACGGGGTTGATGATGAACCGGTCGATCTTCTCGGACAGGCCCATTCCGGAACGCGACTTTACTGAAACGACCTGCTCGAAGAGGTCCAGCACCAAGGCATGCCGGTGCGACGCGAACACCCCGGACTCCGGCCAGTCGTGGACCTCGGCCAGAGAACGCCTGTTCTCGATGACATACTCGAGAAATTCCCTGTCCACCTCTGCGACGATCCTCTCGAACTCCTCGTCCATCTCCAGGAGCCTGATGATGACGAACCGCGTATCCACCTTGAGGCGCTCTCTCAACAAGGATGGATAGCGGGCCTCGATCCGGGCGATGCATTCCTCCACGTCCCGGTCGTACACCGGGGGGACTCGGCGGAAGCCGTTTTCGGAGACCCTCAGGGCCGCATCGAACAGCTCGTGAACGCCGCTTCCCTGGACCGCGATCAGGGGATAGGCCTCCAGGCCCGTCAGGGAGGTGAGTGCCTTGATGTCGATCTCCATTCCCTTTTTCTGTGCATCGTCGATCATGTTGAGCGCGATGACCATGGGCACGTTCATCTCCATGAGCTGCAGTGTGAGCTCAAGGGAACGCGACAGCAGGGACGCATCCACGACATTGATGATCACGTCCACCTGGCCGGAGAGGAGATAATCCCGCGCAACCCGTTCCGCGACATCGATGGCGGATATGGAGTAGGTTCCGGGCAGATCGATGAGCCTCACCGTCCTGCCGCCGATGTAGACTTGTGTTTCGGCATACGAGACCGTGGTGCCAGAGAAATTCCCGGTATTCACCTTGAACCCTGCCACTGCATTGAAAATGGTCGACTTGCCGCAGTTCGGCTGGCCCGCCAGGGCGATCACTATCTCGGTGTTATCGCTTTTCGTCAAGGATTTCCACATGAGATGCAATTCCCCGTCCGATCATGGCCCTGGCGCCGGAGCTGATATCCTCGATGAGCAGCGGCCCCCGAAACGGTGCGGCCCTGACCACCCGGATCTTCTTTCCCGCGTGCAGGCCGAGCCCCGCCATCCGGGCCGAGATGCCCTTTCCGCCGGAGACTCTGCTGATGACGGCGGTGTCGCCTTCTTTCAGTTCCAAGAGAGTCAAGCTAGAATCCTTTCTTTGTTAAGCGGGCTTGAAAAAAGGTCCAATCCGTCCCCTCTTATAAAGCCCGCGCTGTCATCATGAAACGTTTATCCTTTCAGGAAACGCCCGCAGCCGGCAAGGCAGCCGCGATCCCGTCCTGTTCATGCCTTTTCAGGCACGATCCTTTTCATTCCTGCATTCGGGGCACAGCCCCACCAGCTCGAGGTGATGACGCTCCAGGGTAAACCCGTGCTCTCTGGCCACCGCCTCCTGCAGGACATCGATGGCCGGATAGCTGAACTCCACACTCCTGCCGCACTGCATGCAGACGAGATGGTCATGGTGCCGGCGGCCCCAGACATGCTCGTACCAGGCACCTCCGGAAGGGGCGTCCTCATGCACGCTCGCCCTGCGGATTATTCCCGCCTCGACGAGGAGCGAAAGGTTCCGGTAGACTGTGACGAGGGAGAGGTTATACTGCTGATCCTTGAGCAGCCTCAGCACGTGGTCTGCCTGGAAATGCCCCTTTATATCGCAAATTGTTTTCAATAAGACCAACCGCTCCTTCGTGAGCCTTCCGCTGTGTGCTTTCAAGACAGAGTTGAGCCTGTCATAGCAGTATCCTTGATTTGCACAGAGAGAACACTTGGGTTTTAAAAGCTTCTGTTGCATATGATTTGCAATAACAAGGACCATTGTCTCTGTCAAGAGCGGGGAAGGCCGGTTCACAAACACGGCCCGATCGCGTATACTGCCTCTTGCGGAGGCATATGCATGAATGGACCGGGCAGGAGCGGGAGAAGGCAGCGGCGGACCCTGGAGGCCATGATCAGGATCTACTGCCGCGGCAACCATGGAAAGCGGCCGGATCTCTGCGACGAGTGCAGAAGGCTCGGGGAATATGCCCTCACGCGCCTCGACCGGTGCCCATACGGGCGCAACAAGCCGGCCTGTTCCCGGTGCCCGACACACTGCTACAAGCCTGATATGCGTGAGCGGATCCGCGAGGTGATGCGGTATTCCGGCCCCCGGATGCTGACCCGCCACCCGATACTCGCGCTTCTGCACATGCTTGATCTGAAGAAGAGTCCTCCATCCGGCAAATCCGCAAACGCGTAGTAGCCCCCTTGCCGGGGGACACCATTCCGGGCCTCGGCTGCCTCCCGCTGCCGCCATTGTCCCATCACCGATCCTGACCGGGGATGAGCCTGTGAAAGGAGGGGCATGCAAGATCATCCGAGGTCCGCACCTGATTGTGAACCAATAGTATCCGACCCTGCTCGCCAAAAATTCAACACGAACGTTACCGTAGGAGTGGTCGCCTCGGGAAGAGCGCCGGCAGCGCAGGGGGAGAAAATCGAGAGATAGCGTGGTTTAGCTTCGGGCTCATCATCAGATCAAAGCAGCGAAGGAATCCGGAACCGGCCGATGTTCACGGATGCGCCCCTGCGCAGAGCGAGAAAAGCCGCTATCCGTGTGCTCCGGATATGCGCGCGGTGGAATTCACCGGGTATGCTTTTGAATGTACTTCTATTTTCTTGACATCTGAGGTGGAATTTTGTACCGATACGGCTGAGTTGAGGATCTGAAGTGGTGTAATATGGAGATTCGGGTGCTTTCTTTTTTCATGTCTGTTCCGGGGCGGGGAAACCCCCTCCAATGTCAGCAGGCCCTGCGGCAGCTCGACATCCGTCTATCCGAAGTTTCTGAACACCCCTGATAGTGTAGCGTTGCCGGTTTACAAAAAAATATAAGAGGAGGAAGTATGGTAAAAAAATTCGTATTGGCCGTAATAGTGATCAGCTTTGTCGCGATTCCGGTATCATCCTGCTTTGCCGCCAACCAGAAAAATACCGGGTGCGGGCTCGGGTCTCTCATCATGCAGGGCAATGACGGGCTTCTTTTCCAGGTTCTGGCCGTGACGACCAACGGGACCTGCGGAAACCAGACCTTCGGCATCACCTCGGGCACGCTGAACTGCGAACAGCCGTCAAAGTTCGTTAGCAGGGAAAAGATGAGCTCCTTCATTGCCGACAACATGGACAACCTTGCCAACGATATCGCACGCGGGCACGGGGAATATCTGAACACCCTGGCCGTGCTCATGGAAGTGCCCGAGGGTTCCAGAGCGGATTTCTACACATTGCTGCAGAATAATTTCTCGAACATTTACTCTTCGCCGCAGATCAGCAGCGTCGAAGTGCTCGACAACATTGAATCCCTGATGTAGATCAGCCGGATGGGCACAGAATCGGCGGGGGATGCGGGATGATTCCATTCCGCATCCCTTTGTTCCTCCTCGTCGCACTCTGGTGCGTCCTCAGCACGGCCCCCTCTCACGCCCAGGACTCATCCTACTGTGAAGAAATCCTGGCATCCGCCGCTGAGCAGAAGCTCCACGAAGATCGTTACTGGCATATCCTCATGCATTACCAGGATGGACTCTTCGGCGTCGAGAGCCTTATCGACGATCCGAAGTTCTTCCTGTCGCCACAAGGCAAGACAGATCCGCAAGCAGAGATCCAGGCCACCATACGTGCCTTTTTCGAGCCGCACGGAGATGAGAACGACTCGGCCGTGTGCAGGTTTCCGGCCCGCTTCGAATGGATCAGCAAGCGGCTGAATATCGATCCGGACCGGATTCCCTTCCCGGCCTGCCGGTCGTTCGAGAACTTCATGGAAACGGCCCGGCCTTCCTCGGTAACGCTGGTTTTCCCCATGTCCCATCTGAACAGCCCGGCCTCGATGTTCGGTCATACCCTCCTCACCGTAGAAACAGCCGACAGAACCAGCCTTCTTGCCTATTCGATCAGTTATTCTGCGGTCACCAACGAGACCTTCGGCCCCTTTTTCGCCTTCAAGGGGGTGTTCGGGCTCTACCCGGGATATTTCGCGGTGCTGCCATACTACAACAAGCTGGAGCAGTACAGCGACGTTGATCACCGGGATATCTGGGAATACCGCCTAAACCTTACCGCCCCGGAGATCAGGCGGATGCTGCTGCACGTCAGGGAGCTGGAATCGATCGCCTCCAATTACTATTTTTTCCAGGAGAACTGTTCATACCTGCTCTATTTTCTGCTGGAGGCCGCCCGCCCATCGCTGGAGCTCTCCGACAGGTTTCACTGGTGGCTCATCCCCCTGGACTCCATACGCATGATCGAGGAGCAGGGCCTGATAACCGGCGCTTCCTACCGGCCGTCCAGAACCACCAAAATCGGATTCCTCGCCTCGAATCTGAATGAGCCGGGAAAGACCGCCGCCCTTGCCATGGCTGACGGGATGTCTTATGAAGACGCGCTGATGCTCGGCGGCCTTTCCGATCAGGAAAAAAAGACCGCCTGCGAGCTTGCCGGGGAGTATCTGCAATATCTCTATTCCAAGCGCAGGGTATCCGAGGAGACGTATCAAGAGCGGTTCCTGTCCATCCTCACTGCACGAAGCCGTCTCGGCACTGGCCCGGGGGCCGACCCGGGCGGGATAACCCCACCTGTTCAACCCGACAGGGGGCACCGCTCCAACCGCCTGGCGATCGGGGCCGGGGTCAGAGGGGACGATGCCTTTGCAGAACTCAGGATCAGGCCAGCCTATCACCATCTCATGGACCTGGACGACGGCTACGTCGAAGGGGCGCAGCTCATCTTCGCTGACATAGCGCTGCGCTACTATCCCGAGGACAGGAGGCTCCTCCTGGAGAGCCTGGATGTTATCGACATCGTCTCCCTCTCCCCCCGGGACCGCTTTTTCAGCCCCGTGTCCTGGAAGCTCGACACCGGGCTTATCCGGGTGAACAGAGACGATGACGAGTCACACCTGATATACCAGATCAATCCGGGCGGCGGGATGGCGTTCGGCAGCATGAAGACAGGTCTGTTCTACGGGATGCTGGAGACAGGCCTGAACCTGGGCGGCGCCCTGGAAAAGCGATATGCAGCAGGTGCAGGCGGATCGGCGGGCATCGTCAGGGTCGTAGGAGGCCCCTGGAAAATCCATGCCTATCTCAGGGATATCTACTACGGTCTCGGCGACAGCTACAATCTCTTTGAGGCGGTCCTTCAGCAGAGCTTTGCCATCAGCCCGGACCAGAGCATCCAGGCGGATATCTCCCGGCGGAGGACAGGGGATTTCGCCCAGACAGAGTTCCGGATTCTCTGGAACCTGTTTTTCTGACAAGATGGAATCATCATGAGACAAAAGATCATCAGATCCATTGTCCTTCTCGGCATCTGCTCCCTCTTCAGCGGGTGCGTAGGCTCCCTGATCTACCATCCCCGGAAGGAAATTGTCCGCACCCCTGAGAATGCCGGATTGAGCTACGAGTGGGTGAACATCGAGACATCGGACGGTGTGAAGCTCACCGGCTGGTGGGTCCCGGCGGCGGAGGCACGGGGCAGCGTGCTCTTCTGCCACGGCAACGGAGGGAACATCGCCGACCGTCTCGACACCCTCGTGATCGGCAACCAGCTCAAACTCAACATGCTCATCTTCGACTACCGGGGATACGGAAGGAGCGAGGGGTCGCCTTCCGAACAGGGCACCTATGAGGACGCAGAGGCCGCCTATCGTTATCTGACACAGGAAAAAGGAATAGACCCGGATACGATCATCCTCTGGGGAAGATCCCTCGGCGGTCCCATTGCGGCCAGGACCGCAGCAGAGCACCCATGCGGCGCGCTCATCATCGAATCATCCTTCACCTCGCTGAGCGACCTGGTCAGTGACCGCTTCGGCATGATCCCATCCCTCCTGCTGTGGCGCTACGCCTACCCCACCCGCAGTCATCTTGAGCGCTTGAGTGTCCCGGTGCTCGTCATCCACAGCGCCAATGACGAGATGATACCGATTGAGCACGGAAAGGAACTGTACCGCTCAGTGAAGGGGGAAAAATCATTTCTCGAAATCTCCGGATCACACAACCGGGGATTCATCGATTCGTTGGCTGTGTATGGTCCTGCGATCGACAAATTCATCGATGAGTTCCTCGTGGAAAAGGAGGCGGTCTCGCCATGATACGCGCCTTGGAAATCGCTGTTCTGCTGGTTTTGACCATGCTTCTGCCGGCAGTGCCGTTCTCGCATGCACACGATCTTCCCGAAGAGCCCCTCGTCCTTCTCACCGAGGCCGCGGAAGACCCCTGCTCCATCTGTGCGGAACAGAAGCGGCGGAAGGCATTCAGGATTCTGAACGAGCATTTCGTGCCCGGCCGGGAGATCAGAGGCGGTGAAACCTGCCGGATGACAAAACCGGACGGCGAGGATGCCCTTGTCCTGACCTGCTACCCCTCTCCATCCCTGAAAGACTCCCTCGACGACTCAGGGAATGCGACCCAGGTGGTTTTCTCGATCTACACCCCTCAAAACAGGCTCGTGGGCATACCTGAGAGCGGTTATACCGCACATGACATATACGATCTCTACCGGACCAGCCCAGCAGGGACCATCTTCGAAGGCAGAATCAGGCTCATCGAATATGCTTATGGCGACGGCCCTACCTTCAACTACTTCCGGCAGACGAACAGACTGCAGTTTCACTGTTCGATCGTCGAGCTGAAACCCGTGACACCTGGGGCGGATCCCTTACGGTGAGCAGAAGTAAAGCGGAAGCCCCGTGGTACTGCATTCCGTTGTTTTGAAACACACTTCATGGATGTATGCGGACACCCCGGATGCAACGGCATCAACAATCGGCGAGGATAGGCTGAAACAGACTGTTGAATATTGATTTTACTTGTAGTAATAAATTTTCCTATAGAAATTACTCGTTCGGCATTGACGAGAGTATATTTGCATTGAAGAAGCTCGATTTCAAACCATACTACTCAAGGGATAAATACTCATAATCTTACCATGAGTATGGCTTTTATGTTGTCAATTATGGTGCAGCTCTCGTCTTTCCCTGTAGATTACAGACAGAGTAACTGTGAGAACAGAGGATGTGAGTAATCGTCAAGTTACATAAGAGAAGAACATACTACACTTGGAGGGATTGAATGAAAAAACTATTGATCGGTGTGATGGTAGCAGGGATCCTGGTTATGACCGGGCTGAGAGATATTCATGCAGAATATTCCCAGATCTTGCCATTGAAGATAGAGCGGGTCGAAGCATTGTCAAAAGGGAGCATGGCCTTGAATGCCGGCTTGGCCTACGAAGTGGGGCGGGAATATCAGGAGCTTGAGTATGATAACATACGGTTGGCGCCTCTGGGTTTGCGGTACGGCGTAGGTGACTCAGCTGAGGTTGGGGGCTTTATCGCTTTCAGTTCCAATTTGGATGATGACAGGAATGCGCCCGATGAATCGGGGCTGGAAGGCCTTACGCTTTTCTACAAGACGGTGATGAATGAAAATTTTGCACTACAGGTGGGGATCACTTTTCTGGGGAATGATGACGTTGCACCGTATGCCAACGACGGCGCCGATCTGTTCGTCAATATCCCGATGCAGCGCAAAATCTCATCAGGACTGCTCTACGGTCAGTTCGGCTACCGAATACAGGGAGGGGATTTTGATGATACCGATTACTTCAACTTCGGCATCGGTTATGGTTTGAATCTCGACAACAACATCGGATTCAATTTCGAACTTGTCGGCGAAGGAGAACATAAAGGAACCCGCAATACACTTGAGCTGATCCTGGGAAGCAATATCCCTGTCGACGATAAAATGCGTTTCGCGCCGTATGTTTCGATAGGGATATACGAAGACAGCCCTGATGTGGCGATCGGCGGTCTTCTTGACTATACCTTCTGACGGTCGTTTGTTCTCGGCGACTCATTGACTGGAGAGTGGTTTCCGCAGGAAATTGGGCATGCCGTCGCCGTCAAGACCGATGGTTCACTCTGGGCGTGGGGATATACCGACGGTAACGTCTATGACGTTTATTTCTGAAACAGCGTCTGCATGCCGGTACACATCCAGCAGCCCATGATGGCGGGCACAACGTGCAAAAGGGGTCGATCTTCCTGACTCAGCCGCTGGCGCCGACACGGGCAAGCCCTGAAGGTCGGCACTGCTCAGTGTCAGAGCGTTTCATCTTTAATCGCTATCGAAGCAGCCGGGCATGAAGGGCGGCTCGACCCTGTCGCCGAGGCCTGCTGTCATGGTTCCCACATGCACACAAGACCAGAGGGTGAGCCGGACTTGGTTTTCCCTGCCCGCAGGCGTATTCATTATTCGTATCTATATCATGCGATAAGGAGGGAAAAAGATGAAGCGTGTTCTCAAGGGCGCCTTTACCATACTGGTTGCGGCGGTCATAGCCCTGGGGATATGGGGCTGTGAGCAGCAGGGCCCGGCCGAGCAGGCGGGTGAACAGATCGACGAGTCGGTCCAGGAAGGGCAGGAACAGCTCGAAGAGACCGGAGAGGATATCGAGCAGGGGGTCGGGGAATAAGGGACGTATGGGTCCGGCGGACCTCATCCCGCCCGTAGCCGTATCTCTTTGAAGGGTGCCCGAAAAACCCGTCCTTGCAGGTCGAGCTTTCGGGTGATCCCTCCTCTCCCGGCCCTGATGATCCGGGAGGACGCGCCTGCATTCTCCCGGTCAAAGGCCGCTCCAAGGGCGGAAGACGTGCATGATGGGGCGAGGAGGAAGACCCCTTGAAGGGAAGTCCCTGCCCTCGCCCCCTTAAGGTCAGCGTTTCAGACAGGAATTCACGAAGTCCCAGTTGATGAGCTTTTCGATGACTGCGGCAAGATAGTCCTGCCTGAGGTTCTGATAGTCGAGATAGTAGGCGTGCTCCCACACATCGATGGCCAGGAGCGGGGTCTGCCCGTGCACCAGCGGGTTTTCGGCATTGCCGGTCTTGGTGACCTTGAGCTCGCCTTTGTCGAGTACAAGCCAGGCATATCCGCTGCCGAACTGAGAGACGCCTGCGTTCTTCAGGTCCTCGAAAAACTTCGCTGCACTGCCCCAGGTTGAGTTGATCTTCGCCCCCACCTCTCCGGTGGGATTACCCCCTCCACCCGGTTTGAGGCACTGCCAGTAGAAGTTGTGGTTCCAGACCTGTGCCGCGTTGTTGAACAGGGCGGTCTTGCCGGGATCAGCGGCGGCCTTTTTCACGATGCTTTCCAGCGACTCGTTCTCCAGGTCGGTCCCCTGGATCATCTGGTTTGCGGTTTCTACGTATTTCTTGTGGTGCTTCCCGTGGTGAAACTCCAGGGTCCTGGCGCTGATGACCGGCTCCAGGGCATTTTTAGGATAGGGTAGATCCGGAAATCCAATCATATATACCTCCTTCTTCTGTTATGATCAGCCGGTGCAGATAGCACCTTTGTTCCATGAGAATTCCTGTAAGTTTAATACGGCCTCGGAAGGGAAAATGGAAGACCTAAAAAACCCCTCTCAACTAAAGACTCGGTACATACCTTCTCAGTCCCCCAAGGCCGCGGCTTTGCCTCCGCCTGCTGGACACCTCAGCCCGCCGATGCCATCCTGGCCGGCAACCCTCTGCCTGAAGGCAGACTTCGGTAGTCGACTATAAAATCGTCCTTTTCAAGGGAATAATTCTCGCGGATATGGTGCTTCATCTTCTCCAGCGATTTGTTCTCGATCTGCCTGACACGTTCCTTGGTGATGTTCAGGGACTGGGCGACCTGGCCAAGGGTCGGCCGCGGCTCATCGAGATACCTCCTCTGGAGAATATACCGTTCTCTGCCGGTGAGCGGGCAGCTCTCCGAGTCGAGGATCTGGAACAGGAGTATGGGACTCTGCCGGGAAACCAGCTCGTCTTCCTGACTGGGGGCCTCATCCGGGATATGGTCCACAAAGCACTCCTCGTTGTCCGACTTATCGGACATGGCGGTATCCAGAGACACGACACCGGACGCATGCCCGATCATTCCAGTCTGCGGCTTGCTGCTCTTGGCGATGAAGTTCATGATGTAGCACCTCACCCACCAGACCGCGTAGCTGAAAAACTTGATACCCCGGTCCGGATCGAACATGGGCAGGGCCCTCATGAGCCCCAGATTCCCCTCCTGGATGATCTCAAGGGGATCGTACCCCTGATAGAAGTAATTCCGGCTCACCTTCACGACATTGCGCAGATTCGCCTCCACGAGCATACGCCCGGCTTCGCTGTCTCCATTCCGATAACGCCTGGCGAGCTCAAGTTCTTCTTCCAGGGTCAGGTACCGAAACTCATTCATCCTTCTCTGATACTCGGAAACCTCGTACGGCTGATACTTCCTCCCCATGAATCCTCCCTTTTCTGTGCTTGTGCTGGACTTCGTGTGCCGAAACAGGCATCTTCTCACCTGCCGGCCTGTCCTTTTGGGGAATATGCTTCAAACCCCCATGCTCATGATGATTCATTACGGGAAAGCCGTGGCGATGAAAATTGGACCTTGGTCCATTGGACTTTGGTCCTATACGGGTGGGGAAGGGTCGAATGGCTCGATGCCGCGTATGATAGAGAGGAGGTCCTCTTCTTCGAACGGCTTGAGCAGGAAGCTCACGGGGTGGTAGTTTGTATCCTGCGCATGGATGAGTTCTTCATCGTGCGACGATATGAGTATCACGGGCACTCTGTTGCCTTGAGAGCGGATGTACCCCAGCAGGTCCATCCCACTCATGCCGGGCAGCCTCAGGTCGAGGATTAAAAGCGAGGGCCTTCTCCGGCCGGACATGGAGAGAAAATCCTCCGCCGAATGGAACTGGCCGATGTCCCTGAACCCGGCAACCTTGAGCAGGCGCGCCAGAGCACGACAGAGAGAGACATCGTCATCCACGATATCGATAGCGAGCTCTTTCTTCCTCACGTTCCATCCTTTCCAGGTCACTGCGCATGAAACAAGATCTTCCCCGGGCCTCGCTTGCACATGATCGTCCTCTCCATGAGCCTTCCCGGGCGGGAAAGGCTCACAGAGGATGTCTCCCACTCACCGGGGTTATCTGTTAGATACCCCTGCGCAGCGGAAAAACAAGAGGGGGGTGATTGTATGACGTGATGTCCGGCCCTCGCTCACTGGCTGAGGCCGTTGTACCGGATTTGCTATGGCAGAGGGAAAAGGCGGGCGGGAGGGTCATCTTGCGGGAGACCCCCTTGGGGCAAACCGCCGGATCGAGCATCAGGGGGTGGGAATGTTCAGCTTCTCGGCCATGCGCACCAGGTCGGCCAGGGACCCGGCCTGCATCTTTTCCATGACCCTGCCCCGGTGGACCTTGATGGTCTTCTCCGAGGTGCCCAGTTCCGCAGCGATCTGCTTGTTGAGCATACCGGCTACGACCAGCGCGAGCACCTCCTTTTCCCGGGGTGTCAGCTGCTGGTACCGCTCTTCGAGATCACTGATCTCGCGCTTGAAGGCCATGGTCTGTCTGCCCTTTTCTACGGCCCGTGAGATGGCCTGTACCAGGGCATGTTCGTCAAAGGGCTTTTCCAGAAAATCCACAGCCCCGTGCTTCATGGCCTGCACACTCATGGGAATGGTTCCGTGACCGGTGATGAAGACGATGGGAAAGGGCAGATCTCGCTTCCTGAGTTCCTTCTGCAGGTCCGTACCGCTCATCCCGGGCATCTTGACATCGAGAACGATGCAAGCCACGGAATCTGATTGAAAATCCGTGTCCAGGAACTCCTGCGCCGAGCAGAAGGTTCGCGTCCGGTATCCCATGCTCCGAAGCAGCCTTTCCAAGGCCTTGCGCATGGAGGCATCGTCATCGATGATCAGGATTTCCGCATCGGACCGGTCATTCATGTCACGCCTCCTTTCCCATCACCGGCAGGCTGAATGAGAAGGTCGCACCGCGCCCCGGATTGTCCGCTGCAGACAGCCTGCCGCCATGAGACTCGATGATGGAGCGGCTGATGGCAAGCCCCAGTCCCAGCCCGTCCTCCTTGGTCGTGTAGAAGGGATCGAACACCGAGCGCAAGGCCTCCTCGCCGATGCCTTTGCCTGTGTCCCGGACACTCACCACGATCTCTGTCTCGCCGTTCATCCGGCTCTCCACCGTGACGTCCCGCGGGGGCTCGGAATCCTCGNNCAATGGCATCCATGGCGTTGAGCACAAGATTGACAACCACCTGTCCGATTTGAATCGGGTCTGCCGTCACCGGGGGAAGCCCCTGCGCCAGAGCGGACCGGACCGTGATGCGCCTGAAGCGGGATTCCCGCTCCACCAGCTTCAGGGCGTCTTCTATGACCCGGTTGATGTCCATCCGGCCGGACTTCGCACTTTCCTTCCTGAGCAGGGAGCGGATCCGTTTGATCACCTCGCGGGCGCGGGTGTCGTCGCTGATGATGTCATCCAGGATCGCATGGAGCTCGTCCATGTCGGGCTTCTCGTCGTTGAGGATGTGCCGGGCGGCCTGTGCGTTCGCGAGGATCGCCGCCAGGGGCTGGCTGATCTCGTGGGCGAGCGCTGCAGTGAGCTCTCCGGCCGTGGTGAGCCGAGAGACATGCGTGAGCTGCCGGCGGAGTATATACTGTTCCTGCTCGGCCTGCTTGCGCCCGGTGATGTCCTGCACGATGCCCAAACCGCGCAGCGGGGTGCCGCTGTCGGAAAATTCCACCCTGGCCTTCTCCCTAACCCATTTCACGGCCCCGTCCACCAGGATGCGGTGCTCGATGTCATACCGAGCGCCTTTCAGGGCATCGTTCCAGCTCCTGTTCACATACTCCACATCATCCGGATACACCAGCGAGAGAAACTTTTCGTAGTCCAGAGGCGTCCCGCGCGGCAGCCCGAAGACCTCGTAGACGCCGTCGGTCCAGGTGAGCTTGTTGGTCCTAAGATCGAGACTCCAGCCGCCTACCACGGCCACCTCCTGGACCATCTTCAGGTCTGCCTCGCTCCGTGCGAGTGCCTCCTGCGAGATCCTCCCCTTCTCGACCTCGGCTTCGAGCAAGGCGGTGCGTTCTCTCACCAGCCTCTCCAGGTCTTCGTGGCAAAGGCCGGTCTCCCGCCCGTCTTTCCGCAGGAAGAAAGCGACGATCAGGCCGAGAACAAACCCACCGAACGCCGCGATGCCGATGATCCAGCCGCGATGCTCCTCCCAGCCTCCCGGCAGTGCATACGCCGGAGAAAAGGCGATCACCGTCAGGAGGACGACCGCGCACGTCATCACAAGAGCAGGTGGTACCGCATGGTTTCTTTTCGTCGTCATCGATGACAAGTATATCTCATCAAACCGGATAAGAAAAGGGCATGAGATATCTGTTGCTTGCCGGCTGGGATACTCATCTTCTGTTGCAGCTCCTTTGTTTGCACACCGGTCAAATATCCACGCCACAGGCGGAAGAAGGTGCCCCCGCCCGGGGAGAGAGCCGGACCAGACACTGCGCTGGCGATTTCTGCAGAGCGCTCTACCGGGAGGCTGGGCCCTCGACCACCTCGACCAGGTCGCCGATGCGCACCCACCGCGCAAAGGCGTCCCTCACCTCAGGGGCGCTGAGCGCAAGATAGCGGTGTGCGGCCCGGATGGGCTCGTCCAGGGGGAGATCGAGCCTGGTCCGGTGGATGAACCCCTGCGCGATGCTCCGCACGCTGGACTCGGAGAGCGGAATCTTCCTGAGCAGCAGCGCCTTGGCGCGCAGCAGCTCATCAGGGGTGACCGGGTTTTTCTGCATGTCGGCGAGATTACGTTCCACGATGGCCCGGGCCTTTGCCACGTTTGACGGATCGCACGCATACTCCACGGCATAGCGCCCCCTCCGCTGGCTCATGTCGAAGGATGAGGATACGTGGTAGACCAGGCCGGTTCTCTCCCGCAGGTCACGGTAGAGCCTAGTGGCGTAGAAGGCGCCTCCAAGCACGTGATTGCCGAGTTGCAAGGCGTAGTAGTCCGGATGCGAACGGTTCAGCCCGAGGGTCTGGGCCAGCACTACCCGGTCCTGGACCCTGCTCTCATTGGGCACGCGGGTGTGAGACGGACCGTTGAGCGGAACTGGGGGCAGGAGCACGTCCGGTTTGGGGGCCTGCGGGGCGTTCCAGCCGCCGAAATGCTTCTCTACGAGCGTCCGGGCCGTCTCGGGCGCAATGCGGCCGATGACCACGATGGTGGTCATGTCGGGCCGGAAGACACTGCGGTAGTAGTCCTTCACGTCGTTCAGGCTCAGCGAGGTCACTGTCTCCGGCGTGGCCTGCCTGAGCGTCGGGTCGTTCCCGGGATAGATCGCCTTCCGAACGGCGCGCTCCGTGAGGTATCCGGGGCTTTTCAGGAGCCCAGCCACAGTGGCCGCGACCTGGCTGCGCACCGTCTGAAACGCCTCTTTCGGCAGGGCCGGTCTGAGTATGTTGTCTGCAAGGAGCTCCATCCCCCGGTCTGCATATCCGGCCAGCACCTGAAGGGTGAAGTCCGCACCCGGGGTGACGAACGCCCCGATCTCGTCCAGAGCCTGCTGGAACTCCTCCCGGCCAAGTGAGGTCGTGCCGTAGGAGAAGAGATTGTCGAGCACCTCGTTCACGCCCTCCCTGCCCTTGGGAACCTGCAGCTCCGGGGTGTTCTTCACATGTCCGTAGACGCTCACCGTCTCGCTCACAGACACCGGCTGAACGATCAGTTGGATGCCGTTGGAGAGCGTGCTCACCACCGGGCTCACCGTGGATTCCGGAACAGAGAGCCTCTCCAGGGTTTTTTTCGCCCAGGGCGGGAGCGCGACCGTCTCGACGCTCTCGGGCGTGAACGACTCCGGGCCGCCGAAGCTGTCCGGTGACGGCGCGGGCCCTCCCGAAGGCTCAGGCACAAGGATGCCCGTCACAGAGCTCTCAAGGTCAAGGCAGGCGCGCGCCAAGCGGTTCACGTCCCGGGCCGTGACCTTTTCTATGGCGTACAGGATCTCTTCGGGAGAGGTCCGCCCTTCCACGGCCAGGGCGGTCGACCACGCCATGGCCAGCCCGGTGACCGAGTTTTTCTCGAGCTCCACAGAGGTCATGGTACGGCGCTTGGCTGTGGTGACCATTTCCTCGGAAACACCGTCTCGCGCCAGTCGTGAAAGCACCTCCTTCAGCTCCCTCTCCAGATTCTGGGGGTCTGATCCTTGAGGGAACAGGGCCACCGCATATCCCATGCCGGCCTCCGGGTAGGTATCCATCTGAAACCCGGTGTCGAGTGCCTTGCCTTGTGGAACCAGGGCATACAGGACGCCTCTGGGATTGTTCAGGATATCGGAGAGCACCCGGGCGGCGGCATAGTCGGGGCTACTGTAGCCCGGCATACGCACTGCCATGACCACCGACCCATAGGGCTTGTCGGTCTTCAAACGTATGGTCTGCCGCTCCACAGGCTTCAGATCCACCCCGGGCCGCCCGGGGATATCTCTTGCGGGGATGCCGCCGAAGAGCCGCCCGATCTTCTCCAGGGTATCCTGCGGATCGACGTCGCCTGCCACTACCAGCACGGCGTTGTTGGGACCGTACCAGGCTTTGTGAAATCGCCCAAGCATCCCGACTGTGGTCTCCTCCAGAGAAGCACGGGTGCCGAGCGCGTCCCGCTCGTAGGGGGTGCCCTTGAACAGGGCCTCTCTCAACCTGGTGTAGAGCATGTATTCGGGCATGGAGTGGTTCCGGGCCACTTCCTGCAGCATCGCCCCCCGCTCCTGATCCCATGCCTCTTCCCTGCCGAGGACACCCTGCATGCGGAGGGCCTCGATCTGAAGCGCAATCTCCAGATCGGCTGCGGGCACGGTGAAGAAATACTGGGTGGCGCTCTGCCGGGTGAGCGCGTTGAACATGCCGCCCAGTGCCGCCGTGATGTGCGCCAGCTGTCCGGCCGAAAGCCCGGGGCTGCCGCGGAACATCATGTGCTCGAGCGCATGGGCGGTGCCCGGAAATCCGGCCGGAGACTCACTCGCCCCGGCCTTGTAGCTGATTACTGTGGTAGCCACGGGAGACAGGGTATTGCGTACCACGACCACTTGGAGACCGTTGTCCAGTGTAGCCCGCGCAATGTTTTTCTCTCCCGCGGGTAAGGTGCTCTGCGCCGGGGCGGCCGGCGGGAGCACGGCGAATGCTGCCATCACCGGCAGCACGATCAAGGCGGCTGCCGGAATACATGACCGGTATTGCCTTTTCTGTGGGGTTTTCTGCAAGCTCATACCCTTGTGTGGTACCAGAGAGGGGAAAAGAATCAAGGGAAAACTCTTTTTTAGCCTCGCTTTCAAGCCCGGATATGTTCCGCGGCAAAACGGGTGATCGCCTCTGCACAGGCAGCCGGCTGCTCCAGATGAGGCATGTGGCCGCTGCCGGCAATCACGGCGAGACTGCCGTCCTTGAGGTAGTCCAGAGCATCCTCTGCCTGGAAAACCGGCACCACCTGATCCAAGGTCCCCCAGATGAGCAGTACGGGCATCTTCAGTCCGGGCAGATGCTCTAAGAGGATGATCTTCTGGCCCAGCGGGCCGGTGCTTGCACGCTGGGCATCGAGCACAGCCTGCAGGAACGCAGGCTCGAGCGAGAGCCGGTACTGCTCTGCCCACCACTGCCTGGGAACCAGTCCGGGCCTGCTGAAAAGGAGCTGCGATCTGAACAGTGCCCTCTGCAGGGACCCGACCGGCGTCTGCGCGAGGCCGATCGCGAGATCGCCCCAGAGAGGAGCCGCCTCGGCGACCATTGCCGGGTTGATCTCCTGGCCGAGACCCGAGCTCGCAACCAGCACCAGGGCCCTGACCAGCTCGGGCTTTTCGAGCGCAAGGCCTATGGCGGCCATGCCGCCCGCACTGTGGCCGACTGCCACGCATCGCGCCACGCGCACGGCCCTCAAGAACGACAGGACAAACCGGCTGAGGTGCTCCGGCGTATAGTCCCTCCCATCGCCCCATCCGGTGGCAAAGGGCATCTCAGGGGCGAATATGCTCCAGGCATCCGACAGCTCGCGCATGACCGGCTTCCAGTCGGATATGCTGTCGCCGATTCCGTGCAGGAGCAGGAGCGCCGGCCCGGAGCCTACGCTCAGATAACGGATAGGAACTTCCTCCACATGGACCTTGTGTTCTTCAATCTCCATGACTTTTCATCCTGCGCCTTTGAATCTCCCTAAGCACGACAGAAAACGGCGCCGTCCTGGAAAAGACGGCAGTCCCTTCTCCTTCCTGTCATGTCATACAGGGCTGCATACGGCTTATAATAGTTTTCAGATCAATCCTTCTCTACACCAAACGTCAAAGATGAATCCAAGCTATGATTCGTCCTGCAATAAAGAAAGACCGGGCCGGGTCCTGCCTGCAACAGGGCCTCCGGTCCGGCCGCCTTTCATGGGCATCAAAGGAACGGATGTTCTCTTTTTTGGTTATGCCTTCCCTTTGTCCTCTTCGCTCGTTCCTTTCAGTTCTTCTTCCCTTTCCACCTGGATGTCTTCAATTCTGACATCATCGCTCAACTCCCGCTGCTCGGTGTGAGCGACCTTTTTGGCGTGGACTGCCTCTCTGACTCTCTGATGCTTCACCACCTCGACATCTTCTTCCATGATCGGGATGGTCATTTCTTCTTCACGGAAGGCCATCTCGTCCGGCCCCAGCTCGCTCGGTTCGCTCATGGGCGTATGCTCGACCACCACATCTTCGGTAGTCACCGGTATGGAGATGGTCCTCTGCTCGGTATGGACCACCTTCTTGAGGTGGACTTCGCCCTTCTTGCGCATGGTCTTGCGCGCCTCGAGCTCTTCCTCCCGCAGAGGGATCTCTATCGACTCGCCGCGGCCGAGCTCACCGCTCCGGCTCCAGCCCTCGTACTCGGGCCTCTGCCAATCGCTCAATGCCGCCCGGTGCTGGTCGATGACCATCTCGTTGCCGTGGACATTGATGATATTGTCATAGGGCACGGCAAAATCGCGCGGGAAGAAAAAACCCTTTTCAATATTGACGGTGTCCTGGTTGAGGGCAGTGATCCTCCCCAGCTTCTCGCCGTCTTTGCTGTATGCAACCATCTCTCCCTTGATATCCGGATGCAGCCTCAAGAACTCTTCTCTCCGCATCATGGTGAAGTCTCCTTTTTTTCTCGAGTTTTCTCCCCCTGTTCCTCCCACGTGCATGGTAAACAGCCTGCACTCGCCCGGCTGCTCTTGTGTTCATCATTCATATCAGGAGAAACACGAAAGAGAACGAGATCGCCGGCGCCGTCATACAAGCGGTGCCGGCCGGTATGAAGGTGAGGCAGCTTCCTCACGTATGGCCGGGGGAGTAACCCGGCGGTCTTCCCCTTTTTAAGGGCAATCACCTTTTCTACATCGAAGAATCCGTTTTACATCTCCTTGCCCGCAGATCGCTCTACAGGAGGTGACGTTGTGATTCTCATGTAGGGATGCATTTCATAAAGTCAATGGGGGTCTGCAAGGCATATTCACCTCATCAGACCCCCATACCCGGCAACGGACGCATCACCCTGCAGGAGGATCAGGGAAAAGCAGGGGCATTAGGATTCGTACCAGGGGCAAGAAACCTGCTCATCCTCCGGCTATTTTGCATAGAGTTTCTTGAGTTCGCGCTTGAGTATCTTGCCCGAGGGATTTTTCGGGAGCCTGTCGATCATGATGATCTTCTTCGGGCACTTGAACCCGGCCAGATGTTCCTTGCAGTAGGAAACGAGTTCTTTTTCGCTTATGGTCGCGCCCTTTTTCAGAACGACCACCGCTGCCACGATCTCGATCCACTTGGGGTCGGGAAGGCCGATGACCGCGACTTCCTCGACACTCGGATGCCGGTAGATCACCTCCTCCACCTCGCGCGAGGCCACGTTTTCGCCCCCGGTCTTGATCATGTCCTTCTTGCGGTCCACCACATAGAGGTACCCGTCCTCGTCAAACCTGCCCAGATCGCCGCTGTGGAACCACCCGTAGGCGAAGGCGGCATCGGTCTTCTCCGGATCATTCAGATAGCCTGTCATGACATGACCCGAACGATGCACGATCTCGCCCACCTCGCCGTTGGGCACGAACGAGCCGTCGTCGTCCATGAGCCTGGTCTCGACGTTGAGCACGGGTTTGCCTGCGGAGCCAGGCTTCAGGAGCTGGTCTTCCGGCTTCAGGATGGTGGCGACCGGGCCCATCTCGGTCTGACCATAGTAGTTCCACAGCCTTAAGCCCCTGAAGGCCACACTGAGCTGCTTGATGATCTCGACGGGCATGATGCTGGCTCCATAGGCGGCCTTCTTCAGGCTGTTGAGGTTATAGTTCTTGAATTCTGGATGGTTGAGTATCCCGATCCATACCGTGGGCGGGGCGAACATGTGGGTGATCTGGTACTTCTCGATATTTTTGATCATCTCCAGGGCGTCGGCCTTGTGCATGATGATGTTCGTGGCACCTACGTACAGATAGGGCATGAGGAAGCAGTGGAGCTGGGCGCAGTGGAACAGGGGCAGGGCGTGCAGACTCACGTCATAGGTGTCGTACTGGCCGTCGAAGATGCAGCTGTGATATTGCGACATGAGCGCCCGGTGCGAGAGCATAGCGCCCTTGGGCTTGGACTCTGTGCCGCTGGTATACGGAATCTGGACGATATCTTCCGCGCTGACATCGACCTGGGGTTCGTCATAGGGCATGTCTTTCATTTCCTCGATCAGGTTGAAAAAGCCCTCGGGGAGGAGCGAGCCGCCCAGCGGGATGAAGCCCCATTTCTCCACGCTATCGAACTTGGACTGTGACTGGGCGATGATGGGATACAGGCTGTCCTCCACGATGAAGAGCCGCGACCCGGAATGGTTGACGATGTAGGCGATCTCCTCGGCATTGAGCATGTAGTTGATGGGCACCTGGATCGCCCCTATCTTGGCGAGTCCGAGCATGCTGATGGGGTAGTAGTGGGAATTGTAGGCGTAGATGCTGACCCTATCCCCCTTCTTGATGCCGTATCTCTTCATGAGATGGGCAAAACGCCTCGCCTCGCGCTCCAGGTCAAAGAACGAGAGCTTCACATCACGGAAGATGATGGCTGTCTTGCTGCCGTATTTGGTTGCCGCCCTCCTGGCCATGTCACCGATGGTGTCACGATTGATGATGTTACTCATGGTTTACTCTCCTCTCCACATATCAGGGACACCTGGGGTGTCCGGCATTTTCTTCCGGGTGATCTATAGCTGAAGCTGATCAAAGAGTCAATACTTTCTATTGAAAATACTTATAGTTGTAGTTTGGACCAGATACTATTGCACGGCATCTGACTTGGGGATTGAGGCACCCCGGGCCACACTATGGACCTGTGAAAGGCACGCCCTTCCCCTACACAGATTCAAGCCAGGGGAGCTTTCAACAGGAATGTGACCCGCCTCCTGAAGACCTTGAACAACGAACTTCAAGAGAGGATTCGGGCCGGGATGGATCATTATCGAGGGGCTGGCCGGCCTTGCCCCGCGACACCCACTTCAGTGGCGGCACCCGTCTTCCTCCAGGCAGGAATCGAATAAAATCCTTATGATACGCAATTAGAACCGAGTATTTGACCGTTTTAAAGAGCTAACGATATATAATATCTTATTTTTCCTTAACTATCACCCGAAAACGGCAATTACCCGACTTGGCTCTGTTCAATGCGCTTATACTGTGTTAAGAATATGCTTGCATACATTGAGGAGGAACTGCATGACAGATCAAATCAACGACTTGTGGGGCCCCCTCGACATCACGAACTGGAGAGAAACTCCCTGTATCAGGGGCAGGGTCGCGACCAAGGACGATGTCGATGCGGGCTTGGCTGTGTTCTACATCATCAATCCGAGTCAGATGAAGCCGCTCGATGTAAGATTGCCTGCGTGCGCCATCCATATGGACCATGACACCCAAAAAGAGACCCCGGTCGTCATGATTCAGGCGGAGAAGTTTCAGGGGCAGGATCTGATCGGCTACCGCTTCCTCGACGGCGGAAACGGCATCGGACTGCTCTCGGAATTCACCATTCTCAGCGGACCGGACAAGCGGTTCAGGTAAGGACCGGCAGGCCCCTTTCTCTTACAGGGGACGTTTCTCTTAAGGCGACCCCACACTCGAGGGTCCTTCTTTGTGCGGCGTCATTTTTTCACAGGCGGCGCCGGATAGGATTTTCATTCTCCAAGACAGGCACGGCATTTCGACCTTACAGTCGTTTGATTTTTCTTAACCATTTTACCTTTGATTTCTCTTTCCCAGTCTGTTTCCAAAAGAAGAGTCGGCAGGTATGCCGCAGGCGGCTCAGGCCATGGGCGGTTTCGACAGCGGGATACGGCCGGCAGGAGGCTCCAGGGCAAATCAGGCGGCCTCTCCGGAAGGCAGCACTTTCAATCAAGGCACTGACTGCTATTCATAAGATTATATATGCCTTAAACGAACC
>CAADRM010000080.1_pt1 | contig 51285 bp, 52 predicted proteins | sample 2563611 | NCBI WGS metagenome assembly CAADRM01 (sample SAMEA5366183, study PRJEB31310) | anaerobic digester metagenome | biome: Waste water treatment plant; feature: Anaerobic digester; material: Activated sludge | place: Denmark | collected 2016-10-17
CTTTGCCATTCTTATTGACTTTTTACCCCCAAAACCCCCCAATAGGGGTGCGAAACTTGAGTTATGAATATGACATGACACCACCGGAGTATGTCATTGACGGTATCCTGCCAGCAGATTCAATTATCAATGGATATGGTGATCCGGCTACATGTAAAAGCCTATACTATCATGAAGCTCTTTTTTGCATATCCGCAGGGATCCCCTTTTTCGGCCATGAGGTAAAACAAGGCACTGTTCTTATGTTCGTGGGTGAAGGGCTGCAGGGGGTTCTCAGACGGCTGAGAGCCCTTGAAATCAAGCTGGGCATACAAACCCCACCTTTCCACATAACACCTGTTTCCGCCATGCTGTCAGATCCGGGTTCTTGTGAGGAGATAATCGAAGCAATACAAGAGATACCGGGACCAATCCGGGCAATAGGCATTGATACACTAGCCCGAAACTTCGGCTCTGGAAACGAAAACTCAACACAGGATATGAATGTCGCTGTTCACAACCTGGACGAAATAAGACGGTATTCCGGTGGTGCTGCAATCATTACCATTCATCACCTGGGAAAAATGGACAAGAGTACAGGCCGGGGAAGCTCTGTTCTCCGGGGTGCAGCAGATATGGAATATCTGTTCACGAAAGACAAGGATGATATTGTTCGCGTTGAATGCACAAAGGTGAAGGACGGAGAGAGCCCAGAGCCACAGGCCTTTAGAATTGGAACCGTTGATATAGATATGCTTGACCGATACGGTAAGAAGGTTTACCCGCCTACACTTTATTCAATCGACTACACACCGGAAAAGGGATCTGTCCGGGTGGGTGCTACCGAGACAGCCTTTCTCGCAATCATCAAAGGAATATCAAAAGATGGAGATATCCTGGAGGGCGAAGCGAGAAAAAACCTTCTTGATGTCGGTTACTCAAAGCAACAGGTCGGATCAACCCTAAAACGCATGGAAAACAAGGGTTTTATTTCCCGGAATGATGGCAAAATAAGGATAAGTCAATGAATAGACAGGCTATTTTGAAGAGTAAACAGGTAATCAAAAGTAAACACTTAGCCTTAATGTTTACCGCCATAGGGGTAAACAAAAGTAAACACACTTCTATAGGAAGTGTTTACTGTTTACCCTGGCCGAAAAATTTCAAAAGGAGATGCGAGACAATGCCGGGATTGAACGAAATACCCATGAACAAAATCTTTGACGGATCTGTGGTGATTATCACCATGAGCACCGGCCAGTGGGATGGATCCCTAGAGGCGGCATATGATTATGGGCATACCCTTCTTGAGTTGGATGAAAACGAAATCCCTGTGAAGGCATACCGGAAACCACAGCTCCCCGGAGGCGTGAGAACGGCCATTCGGGGTGCTGTTTAGGTGCACAAAATGAGTGTCCATATCCTTCTGGGAAATCAAATAAGCATCTCAAGGGGTGGGCTACCATCTGGGGCAGAGAGTTACATCAAGAAGGGGCTCACCCTGAAGAACACGAAGTTTGAGCAGATCGAGAAATACAGCCGATGGAACTACAACGCAGAGCCCGAATTCTTAACCTACTACCAGGAGAAGGACGGCTCTCTACTCCTGCCACGGGGCTACATGGCGCGGCTCATTGGATGCCTTGAGTACAACAGCCTTGACTATCAAATACATGATGAAACTTTGAAGTTGCGGGAAGTGGATCTTTCTTTCACCGGCAGTCTTCACCCCTTCCAGAGTATCGCTGTCAATGCAGTACTGTCTCGCAGATACGGAGTCCTGGAGAGCCCTACCGGGTCCGGCAAAACGGTTATGGCATTGAACATCATCTCACAGAGAAAGCAGCCTGCCCTTGTGGTAGTCCATACCAAGGAACTGCTTTACCAATGGCGGGACCGGGCCACTCATTTCCTGGCCTTGGATGCAGACGAAATCGGCTTGATCGGTGACGGACACAAGCGCATTGGAGAAAGGCTCACTATTGGCATAATCAATTCCCTTTATCGTATCATCGCCGAGGTAAGCCCCTTCATCGGCCATGTGATAGTTGACGAGTGCCACCACACGCCGGCGCGGACCTTCTCCGATGTAGTAGGCGGCTTGCCGGCGTTCTATCTCTTGGGGCTCACTGCCACGCCATACCGCAGGGACAGGCTCACCAGGGTTATTTATTTCCACATGGGTGATCGGATCCACCAGATAAGCCCGGCAGAGCTTCAGGCAGAGAACAGAATCATGCAGGCACGGCTTGAGGTGAGGCATACGGACTTCGATTATCCGAATGCATCCGATGACTATCAGGGAATGCTCACTGCCCTGGTGAAAGACCGGGCACGAAACTCTCAGATTGTCCGTGATGTGATAAACCAGATTCTGACCGGCAAGGGAATTGCCTTGATCATATCGGACCGGGTGAGCCATTGCCGGGAGCTGTACGACAATATAGCTGCCCGAGGGATAGCGGCGCGGCTACTCACCGGGAAGACCCCGGCGAAGGAACGGGCGGCCATTGTCGAAGATCTCCACCAGGGCAAAGCTCAGGCTCTTGTATCTACAGCGCAGCTTATCGGAGAAGGCTTTGACCTGAAAGATATGTCTTCCATCTTCATGACCACGCCGGTACGGTTCACCGGCAGGGTGAAGCAGTATATCGGGCGAGTGTTGCGAGTGGCAGAGGGCAAGATTGAATCCGTGATCTATGACTATGTGGACCGGGCCGGACTGCTTCAGCATACGTTCAAGTCAAGATTGGCGGCATACGCTGACATGGGGGTATCCTTACAGTAAACGATCACAACATACCCCAACACTACAGCTATTTCCACTCCTTCAAAATCGAGCTTCGAAAACGATATTGAGAATAACCCAAAACAAAAGAGAGGTAATTATGAGCCCAAGGGAAAAAAGTAAACTGGATTCCGAATCAAGCAACAGCATTGAGCAGTGCACAGGAAAAGAGCTGAAGTTCCTTGATGCCCTGTTCGGTGAAGCCAATTTCAACGCAACAAGGGCTTACGAGCTTGCTGGATTCGAAGCTTCCTATCAGAACAGGCGCCCCAATGCTTGCAAGCTTATCAAGAAGCTCGGCCCGATAATCAAGCAGCGGCTTGATGATGCCGGCCTTACCGAAACAGCTCTGAAGTTCAAATTGCTGCAAAAGCTTGAAGCCAAGGAAACGAAGTTCTTTCAGCATGAGGGCAAAGTCGTTGAAACGAGAGAGGTTGAGGCCCACGCCGTCCAACTCAAGGCTCTTGAGTTCGCCATGAAGGCCAGAGGGATGCTCTCTGACAAGAGCACGCGGGAAATCGACCAGATTGACCAGATAATTGAAATTGAATTGGAAAAACTTGCTGCTTCAAGGGAAGGATCGGCAACATGACTGCGCCGACTCTCAGGCTATACTCGGTATAAAACCCCTTATAGGGCGAGGACTCCCTCACCCATCCCCATGTGTGAGAGGCTTCCTCAGTGGGCTCACCAAACGCAGGTGAGCCCTTTTTGCTGCGTTCTTTTTTGCCAGACTTGCTTCCCGCATTCTTGTAAGTGCTTCGTATTCTTTCTTGTTTACCCACAAATACCGACACCAGGGTGGTTTGAAATATTCCATGATTGACTCCTCGTAATGTTTGGTATTACCGATGAAATGGTTTCACAAGGCTCTCATGTGCTTTTTGGGGTAGAAGCCAAATAGTCCATCACTCAACGTACCTGATGGCCACGCCCTGAATTGTGGGGCTGGAACCGCCACCTGTACCCTGATAACCACCAAGTATCGGATTGTACATGATTTGCCGCTTGTGGGGTATTTCCCCCTGCTCGCCGGGGATGATTGCATTAGCTCCGATTTTCATAGCCTCAAGCCTCATGTCGGCTAGGAGATCAGGAACGAGTGTGAAGCGTGGGCCATAAGTTTCAAGCAGTGCAATGGCTTTGTATGCCTTAGCGGGCGGCTTAGATAAGATTTCTACTCGTTGCGATGGCTCGTAAATTGCTGCCTCATCGAACATAACCACAGATGTGTGGATGGTTTTGCAGCCATAGAGAAAAAGACCCATTATAACTAGTAGAAACAACCCCCTTCTCATATCACACCCTCACGTTTTCAATATAAGCCAAGCATAAATATATTGCAATGCCTTGCTAAGCATAAAACGTATCATTCTGACCTCCCGGACTCCCCTCAATCAATGCCAAGAAAAGCTATAGAAAATCCCTTCAGATGCAGAACCAATGCGCTGGAATAAAGGTCAGGGCAGAAAGAAGGGCCGGGGAGTTGCTGAAAGATTACGGAGAAGCACTCAGAAGTGAAGATGTCCGGCGGTAGCATCGTGCAACCACCGGAGAACGTGCAAAGGCTTTCCGAAATCGGCATCAGCAAGTCTCAATCCTCTCGCTGGCAGGCAATAGCGGAGATACCGGAATCTTATGTTTGTGTTCGCTGTGAGATAAGAGTATTATTATGGAAAAATCGGCATGAGCAGGAACACTTACCGGCTTCTGATCGCATGTTTAATGAAGTGAAGATGTAATCTCAATTTTAATTGGAGGATTCATGGATTTCTTCGTAAGGCACTGCAAGATATTATGTATACTGATTCCTTCCATTCTTTTTATTGCTCATAATGCTTATGCAAAAACTGCAAGCCAAGTTTTTGAGGCTGTTTCTTCCAGCATTGTGATTATACTGGCCCTTGATGCAAATGGAGATACAAAAGGGCTTGGGAGTGGTGTGATTCTGTCGGAAGGAGTTGTTGCTACAAATTATCATGTAATTCAAGAAGCCAAGAAGGTGAAGGTTGTACACCAGGGTAAAGAATATCTTGCTACACTACAACACTACGATTGGGACAGGGATGTATGTACGCTTTCAGTAAGCGGGTTCAGGGCTCCCGTTGTCGTAATTGGGGATACTAATCATCTCAAGATAGGGGCACAAGTATATGCTATTGGAGCGCCTCAAGGATTGGAACTTACTCTGACAGAAGGGATAATCTCCAGTCTTCGCAAAGTAGAGGGAGGACATTATATACAAACCACTGCTGCCATATCTCCTGGGTCCAGCGGAGGCGGTTTATTCGATGAGCAAGGCCATTTGCTTGGACTCACGTCGTTTTATATTGCCGAATCTCAAAGCTTGAATTTTGCTGTTCCTATCGAGTGGATTAAGGAATTACCCAAACGACACATAGCTGAAGCCAAGGAGACAGAATCATCTCTCTACTGGATCAATAAGGCATTACTGCTTGAGAAAAATGAAGACTGGCCAGCATTGGTGCATCACTCCCTTTGTTGGACCAAGGCTAAACCAGAAGATGCCGTTTCTTGGTTCAGTTTGGGCTTTGCCTATAACAAAATAGGCCATGTTGACAATGCAATCGAGGCATTCTCGAAAGCACTAAGTTTGGATTCAAATTATGCGCTTGCATGGCACAACATAGGTGTTATGTATGGTCTTTCTGAACAGAATGAAAAAGCAATTGAAGCTTTCTTGCAGGAACTTCGTGTCAATCCAGAAGAAAGTGCCGGAGCATGGTATGGCCTTGGCGTTGCTTATAGAGGATTAGGACAGACCCAAAAATCTATCGAAGCATTCAGAGAGAGTTTACGTATTAACCCAGACGATGCTCTTGCATGGTCCCTTCTGGGGTTTGCCTATGATACAACACACCAAACTGAAAAGGCTATTAACGCCTTCTTACAGTCACTGCGAATTAACACAGATGATTCCATGGTCTGGCATAAGCTAGGCAATCTATATGGTATTTCTAAACAGTATGGAAAAGCCATAGAGGCATTTTTACAGGTACTGCGTATCGATCCAAATGATGCTAGTGCAATGTACAACTTAGGACTTGCCTATAGCCTATCTGGACAGAAAGGCCAGGCTATGGATGTGTATAAACAACTAAAAAACCTCAATCCAGAAAAAGCCAATGAATTCTTCGAGAAGGCTATCCTTCCTTGAGAAAAAATCACATGGACGTATTATCAAGAGGTTAGAAAGGGGAACCCTTCTATTCTTTCATCGGCAATTATTACGGCCGAGTGGGGCACATTTCATTTCCCGTGTTAGCCATATGTTAGCCAGGGGATTTTCAATATCTTGTAGAATGGCTTGCGCCCAGCAGGATTCGAACCTGCGACCTTTGGATTCGTAGTCCAACGCTCTATCCAACTGAGCTATGGGCGCATGGGAATGTTTGTGTGGTTATAGAGTGATTCGGTTCACGAGTCAATATCGCAGAGCAAGAAAAAGGGGACTCGTTTTGAAGTCCCCTTTTTTGTTTTATCGATAAGAGTGAACCATTTGTTGCTTTAAGACTTGTTCCGCCAGTTCTCCACGACCTTGAGCTTGAGCTCGGCATCCCTAGCCTTGCTTTCCCACCGGGGATAATCGGGGTCTTCCTTGCTCAGGCCCCTGAGCTTGTCCTGAGCCTGCTCGAGGTCGGCCTGGACCATCTTCTCGTCGATGTCATCGGCGAGCACGGCCGATTCGGCGAGGATGATCACACGGCTCGAGGTGACCTCGGCAAATCCGCCGCTCACTGCCAGGAAGATGTCTCTGTCCTCTGTCTTGGCGATGACCTGGCCGGATTTGAGCGTCGTGAGGAACGGCGTGTGCCCGATCAGCACCCCGAACTCGCCTGCGCTCCCCGGTGCGATGACCTCGGTCACCTTGCGGCTGAGCACCGACTTCTCGGGTGTGACGACGTCGAGCTGCATGTACTGTTCGTCAGACATGATTATCGACTCCCTTAGTCTTCAGCGAGCTTCTTCGCCTTCTCGATTGCCTCTTCAATGGTCCCCACCATGTAGAATGCCTGCTCGGGCAGGTCGTCCATCTCGCCTTCGACGATCTTCTTGAAGCCTTCGATGGTATCCTTGAGCTCGACATACTTGCCCGGCATACCGGTGAACTGCTCGGCAACGCTGAACGACTGCGAGAGGAACCTCTGGATCTTTCGCGCACGGGAAACCGTGAGCTTGTCTTCCTCTGAGAGCTCGTCCATACCGAGAATGGCGATGATGTCCTGGAGCTCCTTGTATTTCTGCAGGATCTGCTGCACGCTCCGCGCGACCCGATAGTGCTCTTCGCCCACGATCTTGGGATCGAGGATTCGCGAGGTGGAGTCGAGCGGGTCCACTGCGGGGTAGATTCCCAGCTCCACGATCTGCCGGGAAAGAACCGTGGTGGCGTCAAGGTGGCTGAAGGTGGTGGCCGGAGCAGGGTCGGTGAGGTCGTCGGCAGGCACGTAAATGGCCTGAACCGAGGTGATCGACCCTTTGGTGGTGGTGGTGATGCGCTCCTGCAGCTCGCCCATGTCGGTGCCGAGCGTGGGCTGGTATCCCACGGCGGAGGGCATGCGGCCCAGCAGAGCGGAAACCTCCATGCCTGCCTGGGTGAACCGGAAGATGTTGTCGATGAAGAGCAGCACGTCCTGGTTCTGCTCGTCACGGAAGTATTCCGCGGTCGCCAGACCGGAGAGGCCCACGCGTGCACGGGCTCCCGGAGGCTCGTTCATCTGGCCGTAAATCAGGGCCGCTTTGCTGATAACACCGGACTCCTTCATCTCGAGCCAGAGGTCGTTCCCTTCCCTGGTGCGCTCGCCCACGCCGCAGAAGACCGAATAGCCGCCGTGCTTCATGGCCACGTTGTGAATGAGTTCCATGATGAACACGGTCTTGCCCACACCGGCTCCGCCGAACAGGCCGATCTTGCCGCCCCTCATGTAGGGGGTGAGCAGGTCGATGACCTTGATGCCGGTCTCGAACGACTCGATCGAGGTGCTCTGCTCAGTGAACTTCGGCGGCTCGCGGTGAATGGGATAGCGCTTATCCGTATTGACCGGGCCGGCCTCGTCCACGGGCTTGCCCACCACGTTGAGGATCCGGCCGAGAACCGCATCGCCCACCGGGACGGAAATCGGTGCACCGGTATCCTTGACCGGCATGCCCCTGACCAGCCCGTCGGTGGAGTCCATGGCGATGCAGCGCACGGTCCTGTCGCCGAGATGCTGAGCCACCTCGAGCACGAGGTTGTCTTCCTCGTCTGAGAGGAAGGGGTTGGTTACGTACAAGGCATTATATATGTCAGGCAGCTCACCCTGATCGAAGGTGACATCGACAACTGCGCCAATAACCTGTGAGACTCTTCCCATCTCCATAGATTCGCTCCTTCAAAGATAATCTTATTAACCCTTCAAGGCCTCTGCGCCGCTCACGACCTCCATGAGCTCGGTCGTGATGGCGGCCTGTCTGGCCCGGTTATACTTTATGCTCAGTTTCTCGATCATCTCCGCGGCATTGCCCGACGCGCTCTCCATTGCGGTCATGCGCGCCCCGTGCTCAGAGGCCGCGGATTCCAGCAGGGCCCTGTAGAAAAATATCTTCAGGCTCATGGGCAGCAGTGCATCCAGGAGCACGTCCTCCGAAGGCTCGCAGAGATACTCAACCTTCATCATCTCGTCGTCAGACTCGATCCGCTCCACTGGCAGAATCCGGTCCTCGTGGAGTATCTGGGTCATGGCCGACTTGAACTCGTTGAAGATGATATAGAGCTCGTCGAATTCTCCGTTGATGTATCCTTCAATGAGGTCATCCCCGATCTCCGATGCGAGCTCGTAAGAAGGATTGCCGATCACTACGGATTTTCTGATCTTCACCGGTTTGCGTTTGAAGAAGTCTCTCGACCTCTTCCCGACGAGAACCAGGGAAAGCTCTTCATACTTGTCCTTGTTTGCCTTGATAAAGGCCTCCGCCCTTCTGAAGACGTTCTGGTTGAACGAACCGCACAGTCCCCGGTCGGAAGCCATCACTACGAGTACGCATTTTTTGGGTTCGCGTACCCGGAGCAGCGGGTGCATGTCCGGGTTCGTCCTCGTCACCAGAGAGACCAGAACCTCGTTGGTCTTGATGGCATAGGGACGGGCCGCGATGATATCGCTCTGGGCTCTCCTGAGCTTCGCAGCCGCGACCATGCGCATGGCCGAGGTTATCTGCTCCGTCTTCCGGACCGAGCCGATCCGGTTTTTTAGGTCCTTGAGACTAGCCATGCCAGCACCTTACTCTTCCACGACGAAGATCTTCTTGAACTCGGCTATCGCATCCTTGAGTTTCTTTTCCGTCTCCGCATCCAGCTGGCCCGTCTCTCTTATCGCCTTAAGAATGTCGGCGTGCTTGTTGTCCATGAAGGTGTAGAACTGCTCTTCGAAGCCCTTGATGGCCGATGTCGGATACTCGTCCAGGTATCCGTTGGTGCCGACATAGATCATGGCAACCTGCTTCTCGACCGGCAACGGGGAGTACTGAGGCTGCTTGAGCATCTCCATGAGGCGCTCGCCCCGGTTGAGCTGGGCCTGGGTAGCCTTGTCGAGGTCGGAACCGAACTGGGAGAACGCCGCCAGCTCGCGGTACTGGGCCAGGTCGAGGCGCAGGGTACCGGCGACCTTCTTCATGGCCTTGATCTGGGCGTTGCCGCCCACGCGGGAAACCGAGATGCCCACGTTGATGGCTGGACGGAAGCCAGAGTAGAACAGGTCGGTGTCAAGGAAGATCTGGCCGTCGGTAATCGAGATGACGTTCGTAGGAATGTATGCGGAAACGTCGCCTGCCTGGGTCTCGACGATGGGCAGTGCGGTCAGCGATCCGCCGCCCATGGCGTCGCTGTACTTCGCCGCGCGCTCCAGCAGCCGGGAGTGGAGGTAGAACACGTCGCCGGGGAACGCCTCGCGTCCCGGAGGTCTTCTCAGAAGCAGCGAAAGCTGACGGTATGCCTGGGCCTGCTTGGTGAGGTCGTCATATACGCACAGCGCATGGCCGCCCTTGTTCATGTAGAACTCGCCGATGGCCGCTCCGCAATAGGGTGCGATGTACTGCAGCGGCGCCGGGTCGGAGGCGGTTGCCGCCACCACCACGGTGTATTCCATGGCGCCGAACTGCTCGAGCGTGGCGACCACCTGGGCCACCGTGGACTTCTTCTGCCCGATGGCCACGTAGATGCAGATGACTCCGGTGCCCTTCTGGTTGATGATGGTGTCGATGGCCAGAGCGGTCTTTCCGGTCTGGCGGTCGCCGATGATGAGCTCGCGCTGGCCGCGTCCGATTGGGGTCATGGCGTCGATGGACTTCAGGCCCGTCTGGAGCGGCTCTTTCACCGGCTGCCTCTTGACGATGCCCGGGGCCTTGATGTCCACGACCCGGGTCTCGGTCGCCTCGATGGGGCCCTTGCCGTCGATGGGCTCGCCGATCGCGTTGACCACGCGGCCGAGGATGGCCTCACCCACGGGAATCTCCACGATCCTCTTGGTCCTGCGGACCTGGTCGCCCTCTTTGATGCCCACGCTCTCGCCGAAGAGAACGCAGCCCACGTTATCCTCTTCCAGATTCAGGGCCATTCCCATGACATTGTGCGGAAACTCGATGAGCTCACTGGCCATGACGTTTCTGAGACCATAAATACGGGCAATACCGTCGCCGACGCTCAGGATGGTCCCGGTCTCGGCGACATCGATCTCTTTCTCGTAACCCTTGATCTGGTCCTTAATGATTTTACTTATCTCTTCCGCCCTTATCTGCATCCTAGATCTCCCCTTTTAAGCTCTGTTTTAATTTCGATATCTGCGTCTTCACGCTTCCGTCATAGATCATCCCCTCGACCTCGGCGATGATGCCGCCGATCAGAGAAGGCTCAACCACGACGTCGACGTCAACCTCCTTCTTGACCACCTTGGAGAGTGTCTGCGTTATCTGATTCAACTGATCCCCGTTTAAAGGCGCAGCACAGGTGACCCGCGCCCTGACCCTTCCCGTCAGCTTGTCGAGGATCTCTTGATATGCATCCAGAATCTCTCCCAAGACCGTAAATCTCTCTTTATCCAGCAATATATTCAAAAAATTGGACATGTACTGTGATAGAGATATCTTGGACGCCACTTCCTTGAGGACACGCCGTTTCAGGGTGATATCGTACAGCGGACTTTCAAGCAGCGACCTGAAGTCATCGCAGGTACGCACGAGCTGAGCAATATTCTGCAATTCTTCAAGAAACTGCTTCTCCTTGCCCTCTTCCCGGCCCAGATCGAACAGGGCTCTCGCATATCGTCTTGCCACCACGTCGCTTTTCACTGCACTTTCCCCACTTTATCAAGATATTCCTCGATCAGCCGTTTCTGGTCTTCCGGGGTCATGGAATTGGTCACCAGACCCGAGGCCATGTCCCCGGCCATGTCCACCACCTGGTTTCTCAAGGAATTCTTGGCCTTGATGATCTCCTGCTCGGCAGACCACTTCGCCTGCTCGATGATCCGCTCGGCCGCTACCTTGCCTTCCTCGATGATGCGCTGCTTTTCACCCTCGAGCTCGCCCATGATCGCATCGCGTATTTCCTGAATGTCCCTGTCGATGTTCTGAAGCCTCGACTGGTACTCGGCAAACTGCTTTTCGGCTTCTTCCCGGGCCTTGTCAGCGGTATCGATCATCTCGGCGATTTCAACTCGGCGGTCACTGAAATACTTCTTGATCTTGTCGGCGAGAAGCTTCCAGAGAACCGCAACGAGAATGAAGAAATTGACGATCCTCCACACCATATCCCGGCCTCCCCCCTCGCCGCCTTCCGCGGCCATACAGGCCGTGGCGACGGCAAACAGAAGGACCGCCAGGAGAGGTGCAATCCTGTACACTCTCTTCATCATGCAACCTTCCTCCCCAGAATCCGCTGGGCAATGGTTCCGGCCATGACACCGATCTCCGGCTCCAGCTCGCTCTTTACCCGCGCGATTTCCTCGGCCATCTCCTTCTGGACACTGAGAACGATTTCCTCGGCATTGCGCCTTGCATTCTCGATGATCTCGTTGGCCTCGTCAACCGCCTGCTTGCGGGAAGAATTCTTCACAGTCATTGCATCGATCTTGGCGTTGTAGAGCTTCTCGTTATAACTCTTGAGAATGCTCTGGCTTTCTTCCAGGAGCTTCTTGGCCTTTTCCTGCCCGCCGGCGATCCTCTCCTCCCTCTCGTCAAGCACCTTGAGGATAGGCTTGTAGAGAATCTTGTTCAGGATGAAAATGAGGAGCAGGAAGTTGAAGATCTGCACAAAAAAGGTCCAGTTGAGTTCTATCAAAGCAGTCCTCCTTATACGACGAAAGTCAGAAGCAGAGCCACGGGCATGCTTCTTGTCAGCAAGCCGGCTTCGCCCGGATTCCGCCCGAACGTCTTGCCGCCGGTATACCCCTCGCCAACATCGGGGCCGATGGCACAGTCACCCATCGCAATCCCTGCGCCATGAAAGGCGGCCGCCCTCACCAGATCCGTACCGGGTATACTCTCCATAATAGATTGTTCCTCCTATCTATTCCTCATAGAATCTCCAGAAGGATAAAGGCGCCATACACAATACTATGCACATTCAACCGCTCGCTCAGCTCATAGCCCAGCCAGAAACTCAGGTCTGTCGACCCCGCCATGATGAAACCCAGCTGGGTTATGATGGCAAGATCTTTTACGAGCTGTGTATCGTTCTGGGGCCTTTTAAAGATCCCCCTCCCCGGCCTTGTAATGAATGGCGATTCACTCATTATTCATTCTTTTCCCTAGCATTTCCAATAATGGGGTGTCAACATTTATCATTGCCGGGCTCAAGAGAAATGCCACAATCGACTTTCTTCCCTGGCAAGGCCGGTATTCCCATTGACGAAACGGTTGTCCGGTGACCTCTGCACGATTGTACCGCAGACGGGAACCGGTATGAAAAAACGCTTTCCATATTCTTGGACGCTGTTTTAGGCCTCATTCCCGCAGCATTGCTTATAGCACAGTGTCTTATTCAGGAGGGGACGGCATTTTCAAAACCCCTTTTCTCTCCCCTGCCCATTGAGAATGGATCACCTCCTTGCACCCGGTAATCTTGTATGCTATTCATTTTTTTAAGACATGTGGGAAACAGGGCAGATAGAGGTGCGGGTAAACCGGGACGACATATCCTACTTGAGATTCATCCTGGAGGGTTATGACGGGCTCGGCATCGTCTCGACCAGAGACCCTATAGCCGCACAGGTAGTGATAACCTACCCGTTGAGCAGAAAGGCGCTGCTTGCACGGCTGATCCATGCGCTGCACCGGGAAGGCGTGATAAAGGAGGATATAGGATGTTGAAACAGCACAGTATCGTTTCTGCGGTGGTGGTCATTGCCTGTTCACTGGTACTCATGGGCATGTCGGGCCTGGGAACGGTAGCCCCCCAGAACGGAGCTGCTTCTTCATTCAATGCAAGGCTCATGGACACGGCAGGCAATGAGGTGGAGATCAGCGCGGTGACCATCGACGGGAAACCCCTGTTTCAGGCGTCTCTGGGAAAAGGCAAGGTGAGAATCCCCTTCGAGAACATTTCCCGGGTCGCCATCAAGGACAAGAGCGCCTGTGTCAACCTCATAGGCTCCAAAGACATGTGCGACCTGAAGATCAACCACCTCTCCAGGGTATACGGGAACACCCCGTTCGGGACCTATCAGATTTCTCTGAAGGACGTGGCCTGGATCGAGTTCTCCAGCTCAAAGCAGTGAACGCGCTTGACTACGTCTCCCTACTTCTATGCGCGGCGTTCCTGGCACTGGGAGCGTATCAGGGCCTGATCAGGAGCGTCTCGTCTCTGGCTGCGCTCCTGGCGGGTTTATACTCGGCAAAAAAGATCGAGCCGCTGTTTGCAAAGCTGCTGGCTTTAGTGCACATCCCGAATCCCCGGGGGGTGCTGGGCTACCTTCTCGTCTTCTTCTGCATATTCTTCACGATAAAGATACTCCTGTTTTTCCTGCAGAAGCTGATCAAGGCATCGGGCATCTCGGTTATCGACAGGGTGTTCGGTGCTGTTCTCGGGCTGGCCAAGGGGGTTGTCATCGCGGTTTTTGCCTGCACGATCCTGCAGCTTGCCCTTCCAAAGGACTCGGCGATCCTGAAGAACTCCGAACTCCTGCCCTACGCGAACAAGCTCGTGTCCTCGGCAAGGGGCCTCCTGCCAGGCGACATATACCACCACATCAAAAAGACCTGACACTCAATTTTTTTGGCGACGCCCCCATCAGGACCCGCCGGCCGCCGATGACCCGGGGCCGCACGTCACCATGCGAGGAGGCTATTCGTCCTTCTCCTGGTAGTCGGAGTTCTCCTCCAGGACGATGTCCTCTACATCGAGCACATACTCCTCGACATCCTCATCGCCCTCGATGGCTCCTTCCATCTCTTCGGGAACGGCCCTGGCATCGGACTTCGCCTTGGCGATGGGCCTGCGCTTCTTGCGCTTGAGCATTTTTTTGGTTTCTTCGTTATTCTGATCCTCTCCGCAGGCAGGACACACGGGAGCGGGCTTATTCAAATCATAGAATTTGGTGCCGCATTTGTAGCACTTATATCGTTTCCCTAAATCTGCCACCAAATATCTCCTTTACTCTCGCAGAATTTTCCCTGTATAGTTCAGCAGTGTCTATTGGTTTGTCAAGACAAAAAAACACTGCGAGAGACTTTATTCGTTCAATGATTTCTACTAGTTGTTGACTTGCGAGAGAGAGAGACCGATACAATGAGTAACCGCATGAAGCATTTTCCTCCGCTCAAGATCATACTCCTTTTCGGCGCCTGTTTCCTGGCGTTTGCCTGTGCGGCGCCGGTACAGAAGGCTGCAGCGCCCCAGGACCCCAAATCGTTGTATGACAGGGCACTGGTCCAGGAAAAATCCGGCAACACCCAGAGCGCATACCAGTCGTACATCTCGATCTGGAAGCTCTTTCCCAATCACGAGCTCGCGCCACAGGCACTCTACCGGGCAGGCTCCCTCATCTCCGCCAGCAACCCCTCGAAGGCGAGTGAGCTGTACCGGTCGTTTCTGGGATCGTACGCGCGTTCCCCCCTGAAATCGCAGGTCATAGGAGACCTTCTGGAGGCGGAGGTCCGTCTCGGTCGATTTTCGCAGTCGATCGATCTCTTCACCGAGTTCTACGGTGAAAGCCACGACCCCGATCTCGTCCAGCCGGGCATCAGGCTTGTCCGGGGGCTCTCAGGCGCACGGAGATACCAGGAATCACTCGATCTCATCAGCATGATGTTCCCCTATGTGGATAAATCTTCGCAGGAATCGCTCCTCCCCTACTGGAAGACCGGTGTAGAGAATACTGGCCGGGTGGAGCAGCTCCACAAAATCGAGCAGGGCGTCCACGACAACCGTCTGCTGGACGTGCTCCTTGCCCGGCAGGTGGATCTCTACATCGAGCAGGGCAAAAACGACATGGCCCGCAGCATCATATCCCGGCTCGGGCCCGGAAAAGGCCTTTCCCGGTGGACCCAGAGCGGCTCCCCCGAAGCCAAGAAAACCATCGGCGTGCTCGTCCCCTTGAGCGGCAAGTGGGAGACGGTGGGGCAGAAGGTGCTCAAAGGCATCCAGTTCGCCTCCCGGGTGTTCAGCACGGACGACTCGCCACAGGTGGAATACCTCATCCGCGACTATGGCAACGACGAGCAGTCGATCCCATCCATCATCGAAGAACTCGATACCAGAGAAGACATCATCGCGCTCATCGGACCGGTGGGCGAGTCCGCAGGCAGCATCGCCTGTGCAGAGGCGCGCAAGAGAGGGATCCCGTCCTTTCTCTTCACCCGTGCCGATGTGGTCCCGAACCAGATATCCTATTGCTTCAGCAACTTCATATCCATCGATGTCCAGGCCGAGGCCCTTCTCAGGGCGGCCGCCGACATGAACATATCGCGCTTCGCCGTCTTCTATCCCAGCGATCACTTTGGGAATTCCTTTACCCGGATATTCAGCAGCAAGGCGCCCGAGTTTGGCATCAGCGTGGTCCGCACGGTCGAGTATTCATCGGATCTGGTCGATTTCAAGGGGGCAGTGAAGAAACTTGTCGAGCACCTTCCCGAAAACAATCCACCGGATTTCGATGCACTCCTCATCCCTGACACGGCCATCAACTCCGCCATGGTCGCCTCGTACCTCCCCTACCTCAATATCAAGGGCGTGCGGCTCTTCGGCCCCACCCTCTGGGACTCTCCCGATTTCATCCGGGTGGGGGGCAGGTATGTCGATGACTCGGTGTTCGTGAGCGGTTTCTTCGCCAACTCGCAGCTGGATTATGTGCAGGAGTTCAATGACCAGTTCTACTATACGTTCGGCTACAATCCTTCCGTGTGGGAGGCGAGCGCATATGATACGGCAACGATCCTCCAGAATCTCATAAGCGGTGACCCTGCCTCGCGCGAGGCCCTGCAGGGCCTCATTGCCTCGCTTCAGGACTATCCCGGACTCACCGGCTCCACGTCATTTTCTCCCGACGGGTCGGTGGAAAAGATCATTTATGTTCTGAGCGTCAAGAACTCGGCTGTGTACGAAATCGCCCCTTGATGTTCGCGCTGTTTTATCATAAGGATCACCTGCTATGAAGAATGCTGTCAGTGCCTTTCTCTTATTGGCCCTGGTGCTCATCGTGGGAGGCTGCGCCCATGACGAGACAAAAATCCGTTCGGCCCAGGAGCTGTTCCAGGAGGCCACCGAGCTTGCCGAAAAGGGGAAGGTGGAAAAGGCCGTCGAGAAATTCATGGAGGTCCGCACCTACTACCCCGGCGATGAGCTCGCCCGAAAGGCCCTCCTTGCCACGGCCGACCTTCACTATGACGAGGAGGACTATGCCTCGGCGCTCCAGAGCTACGAGGAGTTCCGGCTGCTCTATCCCACCGATTACGAGGCCGGGTACTGCCTCTATCGGATCGCCATGACCCATTTCAACCAGATCGGCACCTTCGACAGGGACCAGACCGAGACCGTCCGCTCGATTCAGACCTTTGAGAACTTCCTCTCGTCCTACCCGGACTCTCCGCATGCGGAAGACGCGAAGGTCCGGCTGGCCGAGGCAAAGAGCGTGCTTGCAAAACACTATGTATATATCGGGAAGTTCTATCTGAAGAAAAAAGAGCATGGGGCCGCGTGCAAGCGTTTCCAGTATGTGCGGGAGCACTATCCCAACGTGCCCCTGGACGACGATCTGGATGAGCTCATTTCCCGTTCGTGCCAAACCCCGGAGCAGGCGAACCAGTAACCGCATCCTCATGGGGGTCAGATCTCTCCATATGACACTTAAGTGTCTATGTTGAGACTTAACCCCGATCCTGCAACATCCCGGTTTACCGGATTTATATTACACCTGTTGTACTTTTCCTTCATACACTGTAACATAATGCAACAGTCTCACCCTGCCCCGCCTGGGGATGCCCATGCGGCCTTCCCGCAAGCTATGGGTATCACTTCCCTTTATCGATATGGCATGCTTATAGCATATCCCGGCAGTGATAACCTGTGGCAAGGACGCGGCATATGACAAAGAGGGAGATCATTCGAACACTTATCTTGAGCCCGCTCTACCTCAGCCTCAAACTCAGAGAACGGGTGAAGCTGATTCGCGCGTTTAGACCGACACAGTGACACAACCGGGGGTCTGGACCCTGCTCATCCCCCCACACCCAGCTTGCGGACGTTGTCCACTCGTACCGTGAAGTGGACGCGGTCGAGGTACTCCAGAAAGGGAATGGCATACTTGCGGCTGACGCCGATAATCTGCTTCATATCCGCGGGCGCAAGCGAATCATGTTCGCGAATGAACTGGCGGACCTTTTCCTTGAGCCGGGAGACCGCGGACTCGGTGAGATACACATCGTCCTTGATCTTGGTGAGCCTTCCCTGCCGGGTGAGGAAGCCGAGCACTTCCTCCATCTGCTTTAAGTCCAAGGAAAGGCGCTCTGCGATCTCCTGAACGCGCGGCGGCTCGAAGCCGCTCGCGGAGAGTATGGCATAGACCTTCTCCCCTGCGGCGCCCATGGCATCGCCGAGCGAGGGGCTGAAGCCTTTCTCTCTGATATCGGGGCCGACTTCCTCGATTTCACCCTTTTTCATGAGATCAGTCAGCAGCTTGTGAAAGAGCTTTGGATCCACGCTCCCCTTGAGTGCCGAGCGCAGGTGCTCGCGGGAGATGCCGGGGGAGGAGGCATGGTCTCTATGGTATTCCTTCACCTTCTCCAGGATGAGATCTTTGAGCGAGAGCGCATAAGACTCAAAGACATAGAGATCGTTGTTGGGATCGAAGCGTATGATCTGTCCGGATGACAGGAGCTCAGCCAAGCCCTTGTCCAGGGACGAGCCTCCGTCGGCGAAGACCGCGGCGAGCTCCTTTTTCGATATGCCCCGGACCCCTGCATCCCTGATGATGCCTGCGACCTGACGCACCTTCTCCGAGCTCAGCAGATCCCGGGCGATTTCCTCGGAAAACCTCCGGCGGGGCGAGGGATTGAGCACTGTGGCCCCTGCGAGCGTGTGGGAGGGAGAGATGCTCCGGATGATGAACCTATCGCCGAACGTCGCGATGACCGGCTCCTTGAGCCGTATCCTCGCCACATCGTGCCCGTCCACGGCGTGGATGCTCATCTCGCCGGTGAGCTCGGATGTGCCGAAGTGGATTTTGACCTCACCCTTCTTGGGCTTGGCTATCAGATCCAGCCGGGCGTCCAGGAGCCGCGTGGGTTTGAACACGCCTGCCGGCACCACCCACTGGCCCCGTTCGATGTCTTCCCGGGAAAAGCCCTGGAGGTTGATCGCCGTTCGCATGCCGGCCATAGCCCTGTCGGCATCATGTCCGTAGACCTGGATGTTGCGCACCCGGGCCTTGCGCCCGGCAGGCAGGACCTCGACCTCCTGATCCTCCTCGAACACTCCCTGCTTCATGGTACCGGTGACCACGGTCCCGAAGCCCTTGATGGTGAACACCCGGTCTACGGGCAAGACCGGGATGCCGGTGATCCGCCTTTCTTCCAAAGAGCGGACCTGCTCGTCAAGGACCTGCTTGAGCTCGTCGATCCCCTTGCCGGTCATCGAGCTCACGGCCACGATGGGCGCATCCTTGAGAAAGGTGCGAGACATGAAATCCTGGATGTCCGCATACGCAAGCTCCAGGAGGTCGTCGTCCACCGTGTCGATCTTGGTGAGAACGACCACACCCCGCTGGATGCCCAGGAGGCTGCAGATCTGGATGTGTTCGACGGTCTGGGGCATCACCCCTTCGTCAGCGGCAACCACCAGCATGACCAGGTCGATTCCCGACGCCCCGGAGAGCATGTGCCGGATGAACCTCACGTGGCCGGGCACATCCACCACGCCGACCTTCTCTCCGGAAGGAAGGTCCAGCGAGGTGAAACCGAGCTCGATCGTCAGCCCGCGCTGCTTTTCCTCTTTCAGGCGGTCGCAATCCACGCCGGTCATTGCCTTGATGAGCGATGTCTTGCCGTGGTCCACGTGTCCTGCGGTGCCGATGACGACTCTCTTCATAGTGGTTATGGTTTAATCAGATTACCCGCCTATCGTCAATTCCCTCATGCCTTGCCCTAAAGATCAATGGCCGGGACACGCAATGCTTATCCGGACAGAGGCGTGCATTCCCAAGACAGGTGCCTGCAGAGACCGCCCCCTTAGATATTGGGCTTGTGATTCACTGTCCGCGATCGTATAACGATAATCCACATATGGACAGGCGCATCGGCGTAATCTTGGTCGTTATCCTTGTGGAGCTTGCGTTCAGGCTCGTCTACAGCACTGTTTCACTCCCCGTGAACCCCCTGTTTTTCACCATGCTGGTCAGGGTGGTGGAAACGCTCATCATCCTCGGACTCGCATTTCGCCTCAGCGGGGTCTCGACCCGGTCGATACCGCGGGAGATCGCCATCGGTGCGGGTGTCGCCGCCGCTTTCGGCGCGGCTGTAGTCCTGGGAGACGCCGTCTCCAGGGCATTTCTCCAAGGAGGCGCTCTAAGGCTCCTCATCGGGAGGCAGGAGGTGGCGGATCCCGCCATGTTCTTTCTGGTCGGGTGCGTGATCGCCCCCTTTGCAGAAGAGCTCTTTTTCCGCGGCCTCCTCTATTCGTGGCTCAGACAGAGGATGCCCATGATTGCATCCATCGTCGTCTCGGCCCTGTTCTTTGCCGGCATGCACGGTTTCATCGCGCCGGTGCAGATCGTAGGAGGCCTGATATTCGCAGGTCTCTATGAATGGCGGGGCAATATCTGGGCGCCCTATACGGTCCATGCCGCAGCAAACTTCGGGATATGGATTCTCCCCTGGCTCTATCCGTCGTGGTGAGGCTGCGGCGCCATGGTTCGGAAAGACTGTCCAGAGAGATACCTCCCGCCCGACCATCTCAGGCGCCTGCCATCATAATAACACATGGAGAAGACAGAGGCGTATCCGGCTATGAACGTGCTTTCAGTGAACGGGTTGTGCAAGCGGTATGGCGACACGCTCGCCGTCGATGATGTCTCATTCGAGGTGAACACGAACGAGATCGTGGGACTGCTGGGACCCAACGGGGCGGGAAAGACCACGATCATCAACATGATCCTGGGCGTCCTCGAGCCGAGCTGCGGCACCATCCGCATCGAAGGGGTGGATGTCCGCACCAGCCGGTCACAGGCGCTTGCGCGCACCAATTTCGCAGCCGTGTATGCCCCGCTTCCGGGCAACCTGACCGTGTATCAGAACCTGCGCGTCTTCGGGCTGATCTATGCGGTGAAAAACCTCTCATCCAGGATCGAAGAGCTCCTCGCACAGTTCGATCTCACCTCATTTCGAAACGTGAGATGCGGTGTGCTCTCTTCAGGTGAGCAGACGCGCGCAAGCCTTGCCAAGGCCATGCTCAACCGGCCCCACCTCCTTCTGCTCGACGAGCCGACCGCATCGCTCGACCCTGCGACGGCCCGCGAAATCCGCTCGAAAATCCGGTCGTTCGCATCACAGAGCACCGGAGGCGTGCTGTGGACCTCGCACAATATGTACGAGGTCGAAGAGGTATGCGACCGGGTGCTCTTTCTCTCGCGCGGGAAGATCCTGCTCCAGGGCGATCCGAAGTCCCTGCCTGCCGAGCATGGCAAGGAGAACCTCGAAGAACTTTTCATCACGGTTGCTCGCGAACCCCTCACGCTCGGAGACAGGAGAATGCCGTGAACCTGAACCGCGTGTCTGCAATTGTGCTTCGCCAGTTCTATCTCATCCGCGGGAGCTTCTCGCGCGTGGTGCCGCTCTTTGCCTGGGTCGCCATCGACATCGTGCTCTGGGGATTCATCACGAAATATCTCAACATCGTTACGGCCAGCGGACTCAACTTCGTGCCTATCCTCCTGGGCGCGGTTCTGTTCTGGGATTTCTTCATCAGGGTGATGCAGGGGGTGACCATGGCCTTTTTCGAGGACGTCTGGTCAAGGAACTTCCTCAATTTCTTTGCCACGCCGCTCTCCATCGCCGAATATCTGGGCGGCCTCGTGCTCTCCAGCATCATCACGAGCTCGATCGGACTCGTCGTGATGCTCGTGCTCGCAACGCTCGTGTTCGGGCTTTCCTTCTTCATCTTCGGCCTCGCGATCTTTCCCTTTCTCCTGGTGCTCTTTCTGTTCGGGATTGCACTCGGCATCTTTGCGAGCGCAATGGTGCTCAGGCTCGGCCCCTCGGCGGAGTGGTTCGTGTGGCCGGTACCGGCCCTTCTCTCACCTTTTGCCGGAGTTTTCTACCCGCTCTCCACACTGCCCGGGTGGATGCAGTATGTCTCATATCTGCTCCCTCCCTCATACGTGTTCGAAAGCATGCGCTCGATCATATCCGGCGGGTCAGCCTCGGACGAAGCGCTGCTCCTGAGCGGGGGCCTCGCCGTGCTGTATATCCTGCTCGCAGGCCTGTTCTTCACCCGAACCTTCCGCCACGCCGTGCGCACGGGCCTCCTCGCCCGCTACAGCGCCGAAAACGTTGCCTAGCTGTTGGGGACTGTAATGTGAACGCGTCCCCAAATTCTTATCGGATGTTGAAATATTCAACGAGCATGAGGCTCAGTTGGGGCACATAGGTGATGACGGCAAGGCCTATGAGGAGGATGACGAGGAACGGTATCGAAGCCTTGTACAGGGTTATCACCGGCTTGTTGAATCGGAAGCACGAGATGAAGAGGTTCATCCCCACCGGCGGCGTGGAATAGCCGATCTCCAGATTTGCCAGAAAGATGATGCCCAGGTGGACGGGGTTGATGTCATAGCTCGCGGCCATGGGGATGATCAGGGGGACCACCACCACGAGCGCGGAATAGATGTCCATGACGCACCCGACGAGGAGCAGGACCACGTTGAGCGCGATGAGAAACACGATCTTGGATGAGATGTGCCGCTGGATGAATTCGAGCATGGCATAGGGGATCTCCGCATCGATCATGTAGGTGGTGAGCGCCAGCGCCGATCCGAATATGATGAAGATTCCGCCCACGAGCACCATGCTCTCGTTCATCACACCGGGGATCCGCCTGAGCGGAATGTCACGGTGGATCAGGGTTTCCACAATCAGGACATAGGCCACGGTGATGGATGCCACCTCGCCCAGGGTGACGAACCCGCCGAAGATCCCCACCACGAGCATGATTGGAATGAACAGCTCCCATTTGGCCCTGCCCGCGCTCCTGATCACCTCACGCAGGGAGAATTTCGTGGTTCTCACCGTGGCGGTGCCGCCCTTGACTATGGAATAGAGCGAAAGGAGCACAACCAGAAACACTCCGGGTATGAACCCGGCTGCAAAGAGCTGGGGAATGCTCACCTCGGCCACCACCCCGTAGATGATGATGGGAAGGCTCGGGAAGAAGAGCAGCCCCAGACTGCCTGAAGAGGTCAGCAGCCCCAGTGAGAACCGCTCCGGGTAGAGCTCCTTGATCAGCGCCGGGTAGAGAAGACCGCCCAGTGCGATGATGGTGACACCCGATGCACCGGTGAAGGCGGTGAAGAACGCACACGCCACCAGGGACACGATGGCGAGCCCGCCCGGCATCCAGCCGAAGAGGGCCTGCGAAAAGTCCACGATCCTCACCGAGGCCTTGCTCTCGGCGAGTATGTAGCCGGCAAAGGTGAAGATGGGAATGGTGTAGAGTACCGGGCTGTTGGAAAACTTCGAGTAGATGTCTACGATGAGTGCTGCGAACTGGATGTCGGAGAAATAGAACCCCAGGATGGCGAGCGATGACAGAACCACGAACACCGGCGCGCCGAGAAAGGCCATGAGGATGATGAGGGCAATCAGCGCTTCGGTCACAGATTGCCCCCCTGAATGAACCAGACCAGAGAACGCACGGTCCTGAGGCCGAACCTCGCGGTTATCACCAGGTATCCGATTGGGATGATGATCTCGAGCACCCATACGGGCAGGTTGAAAAAGGGTATGGACATCTGCGCGTCATAGTCCACCAGGATAAAGTTCACTGACGCATACGCAAGAATGGCGCATACGGCCACCGAGAAGATGCCGGTGAGGACATCGGCCCCGCACTTGAACCGGGGGCTTAAGAGCCTGCCGGCGATGTCTATCCGGATGTGCTTTCCCTCACGGGCCGCGACCCCTGCACCGAGGAATGCCACCCAGAGAACGAGGTGCCGCACGATCTCGGCCCCGCCCATGATCCCGGTGGAGAAAAAATTCCTCATCACGATCTGAACCAGGACCAGGGACACCATGAGCCCGAGAAAGACGGCCAGCAGTACTTCCTCCGCTTTCTGGAGAACCGATATCGCCGGGTGGGGAGCAGGGTACGGGGTGCTGCAATCAGGGCACTCCTTCAGGTGATCGTAGCGTCTCAACCCGCAGACCCGGCAGCGCATGAAAGCCTCCTCAGGCCTTGTGAGGCTATTCGATCCGGACAACGCCGGTATCTTCCGGATGCGTGCGACGGTACTCTTCGAGGAGGGCCAGAGTCCGGTCGAGAAGCTCCTGGGAGTAGAGCTCTCCCACGAGATTGTTCCGGGTCTTTTCCGCAGCCTCGAAGATGAATTTGGCTTCTTCTTCGTCGATATTATCTCCCAGGCGGTACACCTTAAGGCCTGCGTCGAGGAGGATCTTCAGGCATTTCTCATCCTCCTGGCGGGAGGCCTCCGCGATCTTTTCCTGTGACTCGCTCGCCAGCCGGAGTATGATCTGCTGGCTCTCGGGTGAGATTTTGTCCCATATCTTCTTGGATATCACCATGGCTCCCAGGAGGTTTGATGACGGGAACTCATTGATGTAATTGAACCTCGTGTACCACTGGAACGCGACCGCCATGTAGGGGGTGGCGTTTGCACAGTCGATGAGGTTGGTGGAAAGGGATGTGGCCACATCGGTGACGGACAGGGATATGGGGGAAATCCCCAGTGCCTTGTAAACCTCGCGGCCGATCGGCTCGCCCTCGAGCGTCCACCACTTCTGCTGCCGCGCCACCTCCAGCGAGGTGAGGGGCACCTTGGAAAAGGTGTAGAGAAATCCTATGTCACCCCAGCCGAGAACGATAAAGCCCTTTTCCTCGAAGAGCTTCTCCATGGTGTCCTGCAGGCCTTTCCGCACATAGTTGACCTCGTTGTAGTTCCTGAATACGTATGGGATCTCGGTCACCCGAACCTCGGGCACGATGTCTCCGAGGCCGGCGCCGGAGAATGCGCCGCCGTGGAGCTGGCCGAGCTTGATCTTCCGGATCATGTCCTTCTCGTCGCCCTGGACACCGCCCCAGTAGACCTTGAATCCTACCTCGCCCCCTGTCTGGGCGGTGATCTCTTCGGCGAGCCTTTCATAGGTGTTCACCAGGGTGGAGCCCTTGGGAGCCAGCGTGGCCATCTTTATCGTGATCCTGGCCTTCTCGGCTGCACCGGCCCCGGAGCAGAGGAGCCCCATGGCCAGAACAACTGCCGGAATAATTCGCACAAAACGCTTCATACGGTTTCCTCCTCTTTGGTTCTCACAGGTTTCAGAAATACGAATCCACGCTCTCCAGCAGCATCCGGGCCTTTCTCTTTGCCACCTCGTTGGCGAAATTCTTCGCGGGGTAGTAATCAACCGGGGTGTCTATCACCTGCTGAAGGGTCTGCTCAAAAAGTGCCCTGTCCTGGATCTGGTAGGCATAGTACTTCGCGTAGAGCAGGTGAATGAAGAGAAGCCTTGACTGTGAGATCTCAAACGCGCGGTCGAAGTGGTACTTCGCCTTGTCCGGGTCTCCGCCGATGACCTTGGAGCGGGACGCATAGTAGGCCCCCAGGGTGGCGTGGGCGCTTCCGTAGTAATAGTTTTCGTCGAGCTCGATCACCTTAAGCAGCATGGCCTCGATCTTGGGAATATCCATGAGCACCTCGGTCTTATCGAGATTGAGCGATATCCATGCCATCCAGGAGCTTGCAGCCCAGTAGAGCGCGGGCACATCGCCCTTCTTAAACCCGCTAAGAGAGGCGCTGAACTTGTCCACGGGCCGGTGGAGCGCGCTCCGGAAGTCGTCGTTGAGCAACAGGGGCTGCAGTGCATAGTCCCGCGCCTTGAGGTAGAGGTAGCTCGCCCGCTCTTTGTCGATATCCTCGATAAAGGCGAATGAGTAACCGAAATTTACCTCCGCAGCCCGCAGATAGAGCTTGGCGCTCGGGGCGATGTCGATGAACCCGTCCAGCTGGACGATCGTGGCGGGAAGAGAATCACGGATCGTGTCCACATCGGGACACCGGTTCACTGAGGTATCCATCCTGTCCATGAGCGGATCCATGGACTTGACCATGAACTCGGGAGAAGCGCACCCCGAGAGAAGCAACATCAGACACAAAAAACCTGTAAACGCTGAAAGGTGTTTCCGTTTCGATACCATATCCCCTCCTCGAATTCCCCGCTTTAGGGGGGTCATCCATCACTGGATTTCCCGATGCCGTCCTCCTCGGCCCCAGGCAAAGGCTGCGGCACTCCGTCACCAGGGCACCTTAGACGAGTGCCCTTAAAGAACAACATCATTTCAGGAACTACTGCACAATACCAGTACTACAAGGGCCCCCGGGAACGCACACTCAGAACAGGTCAAAGTCTGCAGCCCTGCGCTCAGCCAGATCCGGGAACCCCGCCCTCTTCAGAAAATCTTGCACCTCGGGTGAGGCATAAACCTCTTTGCGGGTTCTTTCTCCCTGGATTACGAACAACCCTGTGTCCATGATCAGCTCCGTGATTTCCCGCTCGCTCAAATCCCGGATGATCGAATGATTCAGCAGCACGGCAAGTCCGTGGGTGAAGACCCACATCCGGTTGATGAGGTCTCTCTTCCGCTCCTGGGAAAATACGTTGAGGGGCTCGAATCCGCTGAGTTTTTCCAGAAGGGCGTCCATCACATAGTCGTTGAAGCGCTTCCGGGTATCCCCGGAGGCGCCTTTCCTCTCTGAGAGAAAGAGCATCCTGAACAGGTGCTTCTCGGTCTTGGCGAACATGATGTACCCAATGCCCATATCCAGAAACAAATCGCCTGTCCTCACCTTGGTCTCGTAGCTGATCAGCAGGTCCAGGGCCTTTTTGATCACTGCCTTCTCCAATTCTTTCATGGAGCTCAGGCACGAGTATATGGGCATGGTCGACGAGTTCAGCTCATGTGCTATGGACCGTGCAGAGCATTTGTCGAACCCCTCCCTTCGGACGATTCGAAACGCCGCGTCAACGATGTCTTCAACAGCAAACCTGCTCTTTACCGGCATGGAAACCCCACTACATGATCTATAACATTGGTTATCAATAACATCAAATCACCTCCCCTGCCGTACTCAGCGGCGAGAGAGGGAAATTCGTACCGGAGCATGTCGGGACATGCTCCGGCCTTGAGAGCCTCCAAGAGATCACACCTGCTGTTCCTTGAGAGGCCGGGCGGCTTGAGCAGCGCACCGCCCGGTGCAGGTTCTATGAATGGCTCTTCTCGAACTCCACCATGAAATCGGCAAGCTTCTGCACGCCTTCGATCGGCATGGCGTTGTAGATGGATGCACGCATGCCGCCCACGGACCGGTGGCCCTTGAGGCCCTTGAGATTCCTCTTGTTCGCCCCGGCGAGAAACTCGGCCTCCAGCTCCTCGGTGGGAAGCCGGAAGGGAACGTTCATCTTGGAGCGTGAATCCTTCTGCACCGTCCCGCGATAGAAGGAGCTGTTGTCCAGCACGTCGTACAGGATGGCGGCCTTCTTGTTGTTCAGCTTCTCCATCTCGGGGACCCCGCCCATGTCCTTGAGCCACTTCAGGACCTCGTGAACCACGAATATGGCCAGCACCGGGCAGGTGTTGAACGTGGAGCTGTTCTCTATGTGGGTGGAGTACTTGAGCATGGTGGGAAGATTTTCGGGAACATTGTCGGCAAGGTCCTTACGGATGATCACCACCGTGACCCCGGCGGGCCCCATGTTCTTCTGGGCGCCTGCGTAGATGATCCCGAACTTGCTCACGTCGAACTGCCTGGAGAGGATATCCGACGACATGTCAGCCACCAGCGGCACATTGCCCGTATCGGGGAAGGTCTGCCACTGGGTCCCGTAGATGGTGTTGTTGGAGGTGATGTGACAATAGACCGCTCCCGGAGTGAGCTTGAGCTCGGAGGGCGAGGGTATGCGGGTATACTTTTCATCCTTGGTCGATGCGGCCACATTGACCTTGCCCACCTTCTTCGCCTCTTTGATCGCCTTGGAAGACCAGGAACCGGTGTCGATATAATCAGCGGTCTTGCCGTCCAACAGAAGATTCATGGGCACCATGGAGAACTGGAGGCTCGCTCCTCCCTGAAGGAAGAGAACCTTGTAGTTCTCGGGAATCCCCATGACCTCGGCAACCAGAGCTTCGGTCTCTACGAGCAGTGCATCAAATTCCTTGGACCGGTGGCTCACCTCCATGATGGACATGCCGGTGTTCGCAAAATTCAGAACAGCCTTGCTCGTGCTTTCGAGAACCGGCTCCGGCAATACTGCGGGCCCGGGATTAAAATTGAATACGTCTCTCATATAAACCTTTTGCCTCCTGGACAGATATTGGGTGGAAAATATATACCAGAATGCCTCTTCATGGCAAAGGCAATTATTCGAAGCACTTCGGGAAACTTAATGGAAAGGGGCCCATACCCGTTTCCTGACGGAACTGGCCTTCGATCGGCGGGGGAAAAAACGGCGGGCAGGCAGGTATGCGAAAAGTATGCCCCAAAACAACGCCGGGTCACCCGCAGGGCGGGGAAGGCACCCTGAATTCGATGACTTCAGCCTGTTTTTGAAGAGTCATGGACGATCATGTTGACAGAATGAGCGGCTAAGGATTATAGAAAATGAATATCCATTCAGCTTCGGCCTCGTTACCGCCTGCGGATACGGGTGTGGGGCATTGAATCCGCAGCTGAACAGCGTCACTAACAATAGGAGGTATATATGGATTTCTCTTTGAGCGAAGAGCATAAGATGGTTCGGGACATGGCAAGAAAGTTTGCCGACCAGGAACTCAAGCCCATAGCGGCCCGGATCGACCAGGAGCACCGTCACGACGACGGAGTGCTGCGGAAGATGGCTGAGAACGGCTTCATGGGAGTGGCGATCCCTGCAGAGTACGGCGGTGCGGGCATGGATTATGTAGCATACGCCCTGATCCTGACCGAGATCTCGCGGGCCTGTGCAAGCACCGGAGTCATCATGTCGGTCAACAACTCGCTCTACGGCTTCCCGGTGTACACCTTCGGCACCGAGGAGCAGAAGATCAAGTTCAACACCCCGGTGGCCAGCGGCGAGGCCAACGGGTGCTACGGGCTCACCGAGGCTAATGCAGGGTCCGACCCGGCGGGCATGAAGACCTCGGCCGTGCTCGATGGGGACTCCTGGGTCATCAACGGCGAGAAGAAGTTCATCACCAACGGCAACATCGCCAAATATGCGGTGATCGCGGCGGTCACAGACAAGACCAAAGGATACAAGGGAATCACCCAGTTCGTGGTGGATCTGGAGAACACCGAGGGCTTCTCCGTGGGCAAGGTGGAAGAGAAGCTGGGCATCAGAGGGTCAGGTACCGCCGAGCTGGTATTCCAGGACGCCAGGATACCCAAGGACTCCATTCTGGGCGACCCGGGCTCAGGCTTCAAGCAGATGCTCACTACGCTGGATTCGGGCCGGATCGGGATCGCATCTCAGGCTTTAGGGATAGCCAAGGCGGCGCTGGAGGAGTCGGTGAACTACTCCAAGGAGCGGGTGCAGTTCGGCAAGCCGATCTCAAGCTTCCAGGCCACCCAGTTCAAGCTGGCCGACATGGCGACCCGCATCGATGCCTCCGAGCTGCTCATCCTGAAGGCCGCGTGGCTCGAGAGCAACCACCTGCCCTTCGAGCGGGAGGCTGCCCAGGCCAAGATGTTTGCATCCGACACGGCAATGGACGCAACGATAGAGGCGGTGCAGATCCTGGGCGGCTACGGTTACAGCAGCGAATACCCCGTAGAGCGGCTCATGAGAGACGCCAAGATCACCCAGATCTACGAAGGCACCAACGAAATCATGCGCGTTGTCATCTCCAGAAACGTCCTGGGAATGCGGTAATTCGACAAAAACTCTGCGGGGCGGGCTCTGCGCCCGCCCCGCTTTCTGTTCTCCAGCAACGCATTCGGCCTTTCTTTCCTTCTGTTCTTCAGAAGGTATTTGCCTGGATCTTTTTAAGCCGGGGAAGATCGCTTCAGTGGGCGGCCGCCCAGTCTTTTCCCGTGCCGATATCCACCCGGACCGGCACATCCAGCTCGTAGGCATGCTCCATCTCATGCCGCACCATGGCGGAAAGCTCCTCGATCTCATCCTCGGCCGCCTCGAACACCAGCTCGTCGTGCACCTGCAGGATCATCCTGCTCTTCAGGCCCTTCAGGCGTTCGTATATCCTGACCATGGCGATCTTGATGATGTCGGCCGCGGTCCCCTGGATAGGAGTGTTGATCGCAATCCGCCTGCCTGCCTCGCGCTCGTTGAAGTTGGACGATGCGATCTCGGGGATGGACCTGCGCCTGCCCAGGAGCGTGGTGACAAACCCGTCCCGCTCGGCCTTTGCAGCGATGGACTCGGTATACTCCCTCACACCCGGATACTTGGCAAGATAGCTGTCGATATAGGCCTTGGCCGTGTCGCGCCGGATGCCCAGCTCCTGGGAGAGCTTGTGTGGCCCCATGCCGTACATGATGCCGAAGTTGATGGTCTTGGCCGTCCTCCGCTGGTTTTCGCCCACCTCGTCGAGGGGTATGCCGAAGATCTCGGCCGCAGTCTTTGCATGGATGTCCTGGCCGTGGGTAAAGGCCTCCATCAAAGCGGCGTCGCGGGTGATATGGGCGAGAATCCTGAGTTCGATCTGGGAGTAGTCGGCACTTAAGATCCGGTGCCCCTCGGGCGCGATGAAGGCCTGCCGGATCCTGCGGCCCATCTCGGAGCGCACCGGGATGTTCTGGAGATTAGGCTCGGAGGAGGATATCCGGCCTGTTGCGGTGACGGCCTGGTTGAACCGGGTGTGAATCCTTCCGGTCTGCGGATTGATCATGGAGGGCAGCGCATCCACATAGGTGTTCTTGAGCTTGGAAAACATCCGGTACTCAAGGATGAGCGCGGGCAGGTCGTGCCTGGATGCGAGAGACTCCAGGACCTTGCTGTCCGTGGAATAGCCGGTCTTGGTCTTTTTCACTACAGGCAGGCCCAGCTTCTCGAACAGGATGATCCCCAGCTGTTTGGGCGAGTTGATGTTGAACTCACCGCCGGCCAGGGCAAAGATCTTTTTCTCTATGCCTTCCAGGAGCTTGTCGATCTCTGCTGATATTCTCCCGAGCCCGGCCGTGTCCACGAGCACCCCGCACGCCTCCAGCGAGGAGAGCACCGTGGTGAGCGGGATCTCGATATCGTAGAATATCCTGTCCACCCCCACCCGGGTCATCTCTGTTGCGAGCCGCTCTTTCAGGGGGACCAGCACGCTCGCGTGACAGGCGAGATAGCTGCCCAGGGTCTCCCGTTCGATCTCAGTAATGCTGCGGACGTTTCTGCCCGAGCCCAGAAGGTCGCTCACATTCGGGATATCAGTCCCCAGGTAGGACCTGGCGAGGTCCTCAAGGCCGGCCTGGGAATTGACCGCATCGATGCAGTAGGCGGCGAGCATGGTGTCGAACACGCCGGAGCGGATCTCCATCCCCTTCATCATGGCGGCTACGAAGGCCTGCTTTGCATCGTGCATGCACACGAACGAGCCTTCGCTCTTGAGCGGGTCGAGGCAGGCTTCAGGGTCCAGGCACACCGTGGACACCCCGCCCTGCGACACAGCCGACCCGACGCCCGGCATCACGTACATGCCCATCTCTCCGGCAAAGTCGCACCTGCAGGCATACTCGATCCTGCCCTCGTGCATGCAGGCCCTCTCCTCGTCGGGCATGAGGTTCAGCTCCTTGAGAAGGCTCTTGAACTCGAGTTCCGTAAAAATCTTCCGGAGGCGTTCGGTATCGGGCTGAACCGCCTTGAGGTCTTCCACGCCGAAATCGAGCTCTATCTCCCGGTCGAGTCTCACCAGCTCGAATCCTTCCCGGGCCTTGTCAGCGTGTTCTTGGAGCGCCTTTTTCTGCTTGGGAGAACCGACGGCGTCCACGTTGTTGAGGATGTCCTCAAGATGCCCCATTTCCCTGATCAGGGCGGCCGCTCCCTTGGCGCCGATGCCGGGGATGCCGGGGATGTTGTCCGATGCGTCTCCCATGATTGCGAGCAGGTCGGGGATGTATTCGGGATAGACATCGAACTTCTCCTTAACCGCCTCGCGGTCGTAGATCTTGTCCGTGAGGGTGTCCCAGACAAGGATGGTGTCGTTCACGAGCTGCATGAGATCCTTGTCTCCCGAGACGATGTAGACCGTGCACCCCTGCCCGCACCGCCTGGCAAGGGTCGCGATGATGTCGTCGGCCTCAAAGCCCTGCTTCTGCACGATGGGGATCCCCAGTGCCTCGACGATCTGAATAATGTAGGGAATCTGCACTCCCAGACCCTCGGGCATCTTCTGCCGGGTGGCCTTGTAGTCCTGGTAGAGCTCGTGGCGGAAGGTGGGGCCCCGTGAGTCCAGCACGAAGCAGATATGCCCGGGCCTTTTCTCCTTCAGGAGGTTGATGAGCATCCGCGAACAGATGAAGACCGCGTTGGTGGGGATGCCCTGGGAGGTGGACATGTCTCTCATGGCATAGAACGCCCGGTAGATATACGAGCTGCCGTCGATGAGGTAGACCTCTCTGTTTTCCGTCAGCGGCACGTCATGCCTTTCCTTTCTCCGCGCCTGTAGGCGAAGTAGTCTTCAATGATCCGGGAATGGTCGAATGCGATTGCTTCGGGCAGTTCGCCTTCAGCAAACACCCCGATGCCCCCGGCGTCGTCGCCGGCCTGGAGCGCCCCGGTGCCCGAGGCCGTGAAGACCGTAGTGATGGTGTGCATCCGGGGATCTCTTGAGGGGTCTGAGTATACGTGGAACATCTGCAGGTTTTCCAGAACCAGGCCTGTCTCCTCACGCGCCTCTCTGGCGGCGGCGCGCTCAACGGTCTCGCCGTAGTCCACGAACCCGCCCGGCAGTGCCCATCCCAGAGGAGGGTTCTTCCTCTCCACCAGGACGATGCCATGGTCATACTCGATGATCACATCCACGGTGGGCACCGGATTCCTGTAGCGTTCCATGACATGCCCGCACACGGGACAGACGAACGATTCCTTCGCGGCCATCACGTGTCCCTTATCCACAGGGATATCTCGGCCTCGTCCTCGCCTCCCATCACGATGTCGGCCCGCCCCCTGATTTCCAGACAAACGCTCTCTATCCTTGCCCGGACCTCGGGGGTCAGCTTCAGCTCCGGACAGCGGAAGAGAATGGCGCCGTTCTCCAGGGAGATCTTCAGGTTCCTCCCCTTCTCCGTGACATCCATGATCGTATCGATGATACCGGTGAACGCGCAAGCCAGGGCGTTGTAGTCGAATTTCACGTAGCACGACTGGGGACCGGACGTCACCTCTCTTTTGGTCTCGTGCTTGAAGCGCATGTCCGCCAGAAGGAAGTCGGTCTCCCTCTCCAGGAATTCCCTGAGCTCGATCGAGGTGTAGCCCTCGTTGGCCATTTGGATCTTGTAGCCCAGCGACTTCAGGATGTGATCGATCTTGTCCGCTCCGTCTTGGATGGACTTGAGATCCTTGCTGTTCTTGGCCTTTATGGTGCGGAGTTCTTCTCCGTCATTTCCGTTGAGGCTGTCGAGCTTCTCGTTCCTCGACTGGACGAGTTGAGCCCTCCCCATGATCCACATGAGCGGGGTATTGATGTTGTGAACCATGCCCCCCATGAGGGAACCGATGTGCGCGAGCACCTTCTGCTTCATTTATCCTCTATCCTCCATGAATGCACGATACGCCAGATAGGTGGAATAGGTGTCAACCTTGGACGAAAGCTCGAAGGGCGAGTGCATGGACAGCAGCGCCGGACCCATGTCCACGATATCCATACCGTACTCGGCCAGGAACTTCGCGACCGTTCCCCCTCCCCCCTCGTCGACCTTGCCCAGCTCGCCGGTCTGCCAGGGAATCTGCGATCGGTTGAGGAGGGACCTGATATAGGCCATATACTCGGCATGGGCCTCGCTGGAGCCCACCTTGCCCCGGGCACCGGTGAACTTGGTGACGCATACGCCGTAGCCGAGTCTGGCGGCGTTCATTTTCTCGTGGACTTCGGGGTAATCCGGATCGAATGCGCCGTTGGCGTCCCCGGATATCGCCTTTGACCGGAACAGCACCCGCGATGGAACGATCTCCTCTCCGAAACGGGAGGCCAGCTCCCAGAGCACCTCCTCGATGAACATGCTCTTGGCGCCGGTGTTGCCCTCGCTGCCGATCTCCTCCTTGTCCATGAGCAGGGCGATCGACGTGAAGCCCTTCGATGCGGCATCACGCACCGCGGCAAAGGCCGCCCACGAGCAAGCCCGGTCGTCCTGGCCGTAGCCGCCGATCAGGGACCGGTCGATCCCCACCTCTCGCGCCGGGCCGGCCGGCACGATCTCCAGATCGGCGGAGACGAAGTCCTGCTCCACGATGCCGTATCTCTCGTGCAGCAGGGAGAGAATGTACGCCTTGACCTTGCTGTCCTTTGCCGTGAGGTCCGGCCGGGAGCCCAGGATGATATTGAGCTTCTCGGCCTGGAATGCATCGGGAAGCTTCTTCGAATACTGGGCGTTTGCGGCCAGATGGGGCAGGAGGTCTTCGATGGTGAAGCAGGGATCGTCCGGGTCCTCGCCGATGAGCACCTTGAGCAGGCTCCCGTCCTCCTTGACAACCACCCCGTGGAGGGCGAGCGGCCGCGCGAGCCACTGATACTTCTTGATTCCGCCGTAGTAGTGCGTCTTGAGCATGGCCAGGTCGGTGTCCTCGTAGAGCGGATTGGCCTTGAGGTCGAGCCGGGGGCAGTCGATGTGGGCCACCACGATCCGGACCCCATCCTTGAGAGGAATCGCTCCCCTCCTGCATACGGCCAGGGCCTTGCCCCGGTTCTCCACGAGCTCGAGCCCGCCGGCCTCGCCTGCACGGGCCCGGAAATACTCCACGGCCTCGCGCTCGGTCTTCACCTGCGTCAGAAACTTAAGGTACTCTTGGTTGTACGACTCGACCTCGGCAAGAGATTCTTTGAGAATCTCCCACCCGGACTTGATCTTATGAACCAGATCGGGTTTAGCCGTTGCTCTTTTTCTCGGCATCTCCACCCTCTTTTGCCTCGCCGGCTACCTCTTCGGAATACACCTCGGTAATGGCGCGGACTTCTATTCCCGCATCTTTCAAGGCTTTTTTGATATCAGCCTTCTTTGCATCCACGACCTTGAGCACGTAGTTCTGGTTTTTCATGTGAACCTCCCTGGTATGTTTTGGCTGCAGCGACTGCAGAGGCTGCCCTGCATGCTCCTGTTCTCGATGGAAAATCCCTTCCTGGTGATGACCTCATGCCCGCAACCCGGACAGACGGTGTTCTCATGGGCGCGCCCCATGACGTTTCCGGTGTATACGTAACGGAGCCCCTCGGCCAGACCGATCTCACGGGCCGCTTCCAGGCGCTCGACCGGCGTGGGCGGAGCGTCCTGATAGCGGTACCGGGGAAAGTAGCGGCTGATGTGCCAGGGGATGTCCGGGCTCATGCTCCGGATGAACCGCGCGATCTCCCGGAACTCTTCTTCGGAGTCGTTCTCCCCGGGGATGACGAGTGTGGTGATCTCGATCCAGATGCCGGCCTCGAAATAGGCCTGGATGGCCTCAAGCACCGGGGCGAGCCGCGCTGAACAGAGCCTTCGGTAGAAACCGTCGGAAAACGACTTCAGATCGATGTTGGCGCCGTCGATGAGCCCGGCGAGGTCGTTTTTGACAATCTCGGGCGAGATGCAGCCGTTGGTGACCATGACGTTGAGCAGACCTGCCTGCCTGGCCAGGCGCGCCGTGTCGAGCACGTATTCCAGATATACCGTAGGCTCGGTATAGGTGTAGGAAACACTCGCGCATCTCCGGGCGAGCGAGGCCCGGACCACCTCTTCGGGCGGCAGATCCTCTCCGGTAATATCTCCGGTGTGGTGGGGATACTGCGAGATGTCACTGTTCTGACAGAATGCGCATCTCATGTTGCAGCCCACGGTTGCGATGGAGAACGACAGCGATCCGGGCAGCAGGTGATAGAGCGGTTTCTTCTCGATCGGGTCCACGCTCGCGGAGACGCTCAGCCCCCAGACCAAGGAGTAGAGCGTGCCTCCCTCGTTCTTCCTCACCCCGCATATTCCTCTCTTGCCTTCTTTGATGGTGCAGCGGTGGGGGCACAGCAGGCATTCCACTGTGCCGTCTTCACGTGCTTTCCAGTACCGTGCCTGTTTCATCAGTCTCTGTATCGGGCCCCTTTGTCTGCCGAGAGCGTCTCCCGCGCATAGCGCTTCAGCACGCCGGTGAGCTTTTTCTCAGGCGGTCTGAAGGATTGTCTGCGTCTGATGAGCTCGGCTTCGTCGACGAGAAGATCGATCTTCCGGGCAGGGATGTCGATCCTGATGCGGTCGCCTTCCTGAACCAGGGCGATCGGCCCTCCCTCGGCCGCCTCGGGCGAGCAGTGCCCGATAGCCGCACCCCGGGTGCCGCCTGAGAACCGGCCGTCCGTGATCAGCGCAACATCCCTGTCCAGCCCCATACCCGCAATCGTTGATGTGGGCGTGAGCATCTCGCGCATGCCCGGCCCTCCCTTGGGCCCTTCGTATCGGATGACCACGATGTCGCCCGCCCGGATCTTTCCGGCGAGGATCGCCTCGGCCGCCTCTTCTTCGGAATCGAACACGCGGGCCGTTCCCTCACGCTTCATCATCTCGGGCAGCACGCCCGACTGCTTCACCACCGCCCCGTCGGGCGCCAGGGAGCCTCGCAGTATCGCGATCCCGCCCTCCTGGTGATAGGGGTTTTCCAGGGTACGTATCACCTCGGGGTCCAGAACTTCGGCCCGGGCAAGGTTGTCCTTCAGTGTTCCGCCCGTTGCCGTGATAACGCCGGTGTCAAGGACACCCAGGGGCTCAAGCCGCTTCATCACCGCCTGGATCCCGCCTGCGTAGTAGAGGTCTTCGATGTGGTGGGGCCCGGCCGGCGAGAGGTTGCACAGGTGGGGCACCCGCTTGCTCATCCGGTCGAAGTCGTCCAGATCGAGCTCGATGCCCGCTTCATAGGCCACCGCCGGGACATGGAGCACGGTGTTGGTGGAGCACCCCAGGGCCATGTCCACGGCTATTGCATTTTTGAAGGCACTCGGGCTTGCGATATCCCGTGGCTTGATGTCTTTCTCCAGGAGCTCCATCACCTTCATGCCCGCAAGTTTGGCGAGCCTGATCCGCTCTGAGAAGGCGGCGGGGACCGTTCCGTTGCCCGGAAGGCCCAGGCCCAGGGCCTCGGTGAGGCAGTTCATGGAGTTGGCGGTGAACATGCCCGAGCAGCACCCAGCTGTGGGGCAGGCGCACCCCTCGAGCTCCCTGAGCTCCTCTTCAGTGATCGCACCCGCCTTGAGCCTGCCGATGCCCTCGAACACGCTGATCAGATCAACGGCCCTGCCCTTGAGCCTGCCGGCGAGCATGGGCCCTCCGGAGACGAAGATCGCGGGGACATTGATGCGCAGGGCCGCCATGAGCATGCCTGGGACGATCTTGTCGCAGTTGGGGATGAAGATCAGGGCGTCGAAGGCGTGCCCCATGGCCACGAGCTCGATGGAATCGGCGATGATCTCTCTTGACGGCAGGGAGTATCTCATCCCCGCATGGTTCATGGCGATGCCGTCGCAGATGCCGATGACCGAAAACTCCATGGGGGTGCCGCCCGCTATGCGCACACCATCCTTTGCGGCCCGGGCTATCTGATTGAGATGAATGTGCCCGGGGATGATTTCATTGGCGGAGTTCACGATGCCCACAAAGGGCCGTGCTATTTCTTCGTCGGTGAGGCCGTTTGCCTTGAGCAATGACCGGTGAGGGGCCTTTTCGAAAGATTTCTTGGCAGAGTCGCTTCTCATGTTCTGACTTATTCCTCCTCATAAGGAATGCGGGTTGCAGTATTACATGGAATAGCTCCATTATCAAGATATTGATTCCCGGGGCAAATGCCGCAATCTTCTTCAAGACAGGGCGCCTTGCCCCCTGACTTTAGGAGTGGTATAGCGTGGGCAAAAAAGGGGTGTTCATGAGATTCTCCATCACCTTCCCCACCCGCAGGAACCAGGAACTCGTCGACATCACCGAGCGTATCCGCGCCGTGGTTGCCGAGCACGGGGCGGGTGCGAGGCTCTGCGCGCTCTACGCCATGGGGGCCACCGCCGCTATCATGGTCCAGGAAAACTGGGACCCCAACATCCCCGCCGACGTGATCACCTGCCTGGACAGGCTCGTGCCGAAGGGTGTCTGGCTCCACGACCGCATCGACGGCAACGGCGACGCACACATCAAGGCGGGCATCATCGGTCCATCCGAGGTGATCCCGGTGGAAGACTCCCGGCTCGTCCTCAGCACCTGGCAGAATATCTTTTTCTGCGAGTTCGACGGCCCCAGAGCCAAGCGTGAAGTCCTGATCACCCTTGTCTGATCCCTCGCCCCCCACAACCATGAAAGGTAAAATCGGTAACCCAACCTGAGAAAGGCTGTATTTCAGAAAAAATGCATGCACTCCGAAAAGGACTCTTGACTCGGCGGCAGTGTAGGTTAAGCTGCATAAGGAGAAACCTTATACCGTCCGGGTCGTGAGAATTCCCGGACAAGGGAGATATGGGAGGTAACAGTGATATACGAAGAACCTATCCGGCAGGAAGGAGGAGCGTGCAGGTGAAGGAAAAAGACTATTTTCTGGCATTGTACGATGTGGTGAAGGTGATCAATGCATCACTGGAGATGACGACCGTACTCGAGGAGATCGTCAAGTCCGTCGCCCTTGCCATGGGGGCCAAGGCGTGCTCCATCCGCCTGCTGGATTCCCGGAAGAAGTCCCTCATCATGGGCGCATCCTACGGCCTTTCCAAAGGCTATATCCGCAAGGGCCCGGTGCTCATCAAGGAGAGCGGTCTCGATCAGAAGGCCATGACCGGCCAGCTCATCTGGATCAAGAACGCCCAGACCGATCCGAGCTTCCAGTACGGCGCAGGCGCGAAGGCTGAGGGGATCAAGTCGGTGATCGTGGTGCCCCTGAAGGTGGAAAAGAACGTGATCGGAGTGCTCAGGGTCTATACCGACAAGGTCAGGGAATTCAACGAGCAGGAAACCAAGTTCTTGGAGTCGGTGGCAAACTTAAGCGCCCTGGCGCTCGAGAACGCCAGGCTCCATCAGGCTCTGAAGACCAACTATGAACTGCTCATCGCCCACAAATACCGTCTGGATGACAATTAATAAGGAGGCAGCCACATGGTCCGATGCGGAATCAACGGCTTTGGTCGCATAGGAAGACAGGTCTTGAAGGCCATTATAGAACGGCACGCAGACAGCCTGCAGGTGGTGGCGATCAATGACCTCTTCGACGTGGAGACCAATGCCCACCTCTTTCAGTATGATACCAACTACGGCCGGTTTCCGGGTGATGTCTCGGTCAAGAAAGACTCACTCGTCATCAACGGCCAGAAGATCAGGAGCTATTCCTTCAGAGATCCTTCATCCATACCCTGGGACGACGAAGGAGTCGATATCGTCATAGAGTCCACCGGTCTGTTCCGGACCGGTCCCGAGGCCTCAGCGCACCTCTATGGCGGTGCGAAGAAGGTGATCATCACGGCGCCCGCCAAGCAGGAAGACATCACCGTGGTCATGGGCGTGAATCACAAGAGCTACAAGCCCGACAAACACCACATCATCTCCAACGCCTCGTGCACCACCAACTGTCTGGCACCGCCCGCGCTCGTGATTCACAAGAACTTCGGGATCGAGAGCGCCATGATGGTCACGGTACATGCGTACACCAACGACCAGAGGATCCTCGATATGCCTCACAAGGACCTCAGGCGTGCCCGCGCCGCGGCCATGAACATCATCCCCACCACTACGGGTGCGGCCAAGGCGGTATCGCTGGTCATCCCTGAGCTCAAGGGCAAGGTGGACGGGTACGCCCTGAGGGTGCCCACGCCCACGGTTTCGGTAGTGGACCTCACGGCCAAGCTCAACAAGGAGACCACCACCGAGGAGCTGAGGCGCTGCCTCATCAGGGCTTCGAAGACCTCGCTGAAGGGGATCATGGCCTGCGAGGAAAAGCCCCTGGTCTCGACCGACTTCAAGGGCAACTCGCACTCATCAATCGTGGACATCGAGTTCACCCAGGTGATGAAGGGTACCATGGCCAAGCTCGTCACCTGGTACGACAACGAGTGGGGCTACTCATGCCGCACGGCCGACCTGGCCGCCTACATAGCGGGCAAGGGGCTGTAACCGGTTTTCACGAAAAGCCGGCTTCATATTACAGCGGTACTCAGTAATAATGGCGCGCCCTTTTGATGCATGTCCGCCCCTTGAGCCAGGCGGTGCAGCGGGAAAAGGGCGCGCCTCTTCTTTCTCTGCCGATCCATAAGAGAGCAGGGGACAAGTCTCTTCAGGCATTCCCCGCGTATCCGAACGAGCCGTATTGTTTCCCCCTTTTGTCTTGACTCACCCTGTGGGCTCTCCTATAGTGCAGTCGCATTTTTCCAGGAGGACGACATCTATGCCGAAGAGAGACGACATCCGCAAGGTTATGATCATCGGGTCGGGTCCCATCGTCATCGGGCAGGCGTGCGAGTTCGACTACTCCGGGACCCAGGCGTGCAAGGCCCTCAGAGAGCTGGGGTACGAGGTCGTCCTGGTCAACTCGAACCCCGCCACCATCATGACCGACCCTGAAATCGCGGACATCACCTATATCGAACCGCTCAACGTCGATACCCTGGCGGCCATCATCGAAAAGGAACGTCCCGACGCAATACTCCCGAACTTAGGCGGCCAGACCGGCCTGAACCTCACCTCCGAACTCTCGCGCAAGGGCATTCTTGAGAAGTTCGGGGTGCAGATTATCGGCGTCAACGCCAACGCGATCGACCGCGGAGAAGACCGGATCGCCTTCAAGCAAACCATGAACCGTCTCGGCATAGAGATCCCCCGGAGCGAGCCGGCCTACACGGTCGAGGAGGCCGAAGCCATCGCCGCCAACCTTGGGTATCCGGTGGTGGTCAGGCCGGCATATACCCTCGGCGGTACCGGCGGAGGACTGGTCTATAACATTGAAGAGCTCAGAGCGGTCGCCAGCAGGGGTCTGTCGGCCAGCCTCATCAACCAGGTGCTCATCGAGGAGTCCGTACTGGGGTGGGAAGAGCTGGAGCTCGAGGTGGTCAGGGACGCCAAGAACAACATGATCACCGTGTGCTTCATCGAGAATGTCGATCCCATGGGGGTGCACACCGGCGACTCATTCTGCACGGCCCCCATGCTCACCATCTCGAGCGAGCTGCAGAAAAGGCTTCAGGATTATGCCTACAGGATCGTTGAGGCGATCGAGGTCATCGGCGGCACCAATGTCCAGTTTGCCCACGACCCCAAGACCGACCGGCTGGTGGTCATCGAGATCAACCCCCGGACCTCGCGGTCGTCGGCCCTGGCGTCCAAGGCAACCGGGTTTCCCATCGCACTGATATCCTCCAAGCTCGCTGCAGGGCTCACACTCGATGAGATCCCCTACTGGAAGGGGGGTACCCTCGACAAGTACGCGCCCTCGGGAGACTACGTGGTGGTGAAGTTCGCCCGGTGGGCCTTCGAAAAGTTCAAGGGCGTGCAGGACAGGCTCGGCACCCAGATGCGCGCGGTAGGCGAGGTCATGAGCATCGGCAAGACCTACAAGGAGGCCCTGCAGAAGGCCATCCGCTCACTTGAGATCGGGCGCTACGGCCTGGGCTTCGCCAGGAACTTCAACGAGCTGGACCTCAAGTCGCTGATGGACCTGCTTGCCGAGCCGACCAGCGAGCGCCATTTCATCATGTACGAGGCCCTGAGAAAGGGCGCGTCGGTCCGCGAGCTTGCGGACAAAACATCGATCAAGCCCTGGTTCATCGAGCAGATGCAGGAGCTGATCGAGCTGGAGGAACGGATCATCTCATACAAGGGCAGAGAACTGCCCGACGAGCTGCTCATCCAGGCCAAGAAGGACGGTTTTGCCGACCGGTATCTGGCCAAGCTCCTGGGCTTAAGCGAGCAGGCCATCAGAGCCAGGCGCAAGGCCCTTGGCATCGTCCACGGATGGGACCGCGTACCGGTGAGCGGCGTGGAGAACGCGGAGTACTACTATTCCACATATAACGGCACCGATACGGTACCGGTGAGCGAAAGGCCCAAGATCATGGTCTTGGGCGGCGGGCCCAACCGGATCGGCCAGGGGATCGAGTTCGACTACTGCTGCGTCCATGCCGCCTTTGCCATCCGGGAGATGGGGTATGAGTCCATCATGGTGAACTGCAACCCCGAGACGGTCTCGACCGACTATGACACTTCCAATAAGCTCTACTTCGAACCCCTGACCGTGGAAGAGGTTCTGAGCATCTATGAAAAGGAAAAGCCCATAGGCGTGATCGTTCAGTTCGGCGGGCAGACGCCGCTGAACATCGCCGATGAGCTTGAAAAAGCGGGAGTGAAGATCCTTGGCACTTCGCCTGCGGCCATCGACCTGGCCGAGGACCGGGAGCACTTTGACCAGCGGATGCGCAAGCTTGGAATTCCCATGGCAAAGTCCGCCATGGCGAGCACCCTGGAAGAGGCCCTGGCCGCGGCCGAGAAAATCGGCTATCCCCTGATGGTCAGGCCATCCTATGTCCTGGGGGGCCGCGGCATGGAAGTCGTGCACGACGATGAGATGCTCCAGACCTATGTCCAAGCCGCCGTCGGGGTGACTCCTGAGCGGCCCATACTCATCGATAAGTTTCTGGACAACGCCATCGAGGCAGAGGCGGATGCCATTTCCGACGGCAAAAACGCCTTCGTGCCCGCGGTCATGGAGCACATCGAACGCGCCGGGGTGCATTCCGGCGATTCGGCCTGCGTCATCCCGCCCATCAGCATCCCGCAGAGGCATCTCGACACGATCAACGAGTACACGAGAAGAATCGCCATGGAGCTGTCAGTGGTGGGCCTCATGAACATGCAATATGCCATCATGGACGATACGGTCTATGTGCTCGAGGCAAATCCCCGGGCGTCCCGGACGGTGCCGCTGGTGTCAAAGGTGTGCAACATCCCTATGGCGAGCATCGCAACCAAGATTGTCCTTGGCATGCACCTGAGCGATTTCAATCTCAATGCCCGGGTCATACCGCACTTCGGGGTAAAGGAGGCGGTGTTCCCCTTCAACATGTTCCCAGAGGTGGACCCGCTCCTGGGTCCGGAGATGCGCTCCACGGGCGAGGTGCTGGGCATGGGCAGGACTTTCGGCCTGGCCTTTTACAAGGCATCCGAGGCGGGCAACCAGATCCTGCCCAAGGAGGGCACGGTTCTGCTGACGGTTTCCCGGAGGGAACGGCCGGCTGTCTTGGAAGTCGCTCAGCTCTTCCATTCTCTCGGGTTCACCATATGGGCCACCCGGGGGACTCATAAGTTTCTCCATGAACACGGAATCCCCTCGAAGAAGGTGCTCAAGCTTCACGAAGGACGGCCCAACATTATCGACGGCATCAAGAACAAGGAGTACGATCTGATCATCAACACCCCCAGCGGCAAGCTCAGCAAGCATGATGATTCCTACATCCGGAAGGCGGCCATACGCTACAAGCTGCCCTACATCACCACACTCGCCGCAGCCATCGCTGCAGCCCGGGGAATCGAGGCCTGCCGCAATGGCAAGGATATGGTCAAGTCGATCCAGGAGTATCACAAGGATATCAAGCAAGTACACGAATGAGAAAATAATCCTTGATTTCCCCAGACATTATAAGGTATATTTTGAATGTCTCCTGTGCGCGTCTTAATGATGAAAAAGGGGGCTTTAAAAAGGGTGATATCTGTAGTGCACCTGGTATGATCGGATAGTGTATATGCACTACGAGATTCGAATATGGATTAAAGCACAGGGGACGTTACTTTTTCCTCTCTTTCCTATCTGGACGTCATCTTGGACCTGTCAGACGGCTTAGTCACCTTTTTCATGGTTCCAAAGACAGCGCATCCTGCTGCCCCTTTGTCAGTGCGCTCTTACCTGTCAGATCAACGAAGCAGCACCCATGAGTCATTCCTCTTCTATCCGGTTCGCGCCTCTTTCCTCACGAGCAGGAGAACAGCGAGCCCGAGCAGCAGCGATAAGTCATGGACACCCTCGCTCCGCGAGCAGGCGAACCACTTGGTAAAAGGCACCGGCATCGATGCAGCACGCGCCTGATGCAAGTCCGGACATCTTTTGACCCGCGCATGCCCCTTCCCATCCCCCTCACACCGGCCTGGCCTCATCCATGGTTGACAACCCTGTCTTTTTTATACAGAATCGAGCTTTACCTGTTTCATTTGATATTCAGAGTGAGGAGGCTATATCGTGAAGCTTGGTTTTTTCACACTTGCTGCAATCGTGCTCCCGGCTCTGGTCGCCGGGTGCAAATGGAGCAATGAGGCTGTCCTAGTCGACCAGGAAGGCCGTATATATTATGGCACCGTGAGCTTTGACTCCGAGTACAAGACCGGGGCCATCACCTTCCCCGGCACCCCCTATGGCGACATCACCGGCCCCTTCACGCTCGTGACAACAGGCGAGACTCCCATTATCGAGCTGGCGAACCTGCCCCTGCTTCAGTTTTCCGGCAAGGCCCATCTCGGCAACAGGACCGTGCGCTTTCTCGAGTGTGATATCACAGCCGAATTCAGGTCAAAGGGGATGGGCGACATGAAGATGGTCGGTTGTGGAACCTGCCGCGATCATCAGAGTGAAACTTATGACATATCATTCCAGTGACGGATTCAGCAGAGGTGCACCATCCGCTTTTCGTGAACCCGAAAAAGGATGATCCACCGACGCTACGCCCGGGAAACCTCAGCAGGAATCGCCTGAGACTGGCAACTTCCCGAAAACCTACTGGGTACGATTCTCAAGAATGAGCTCAAGGATAAAGTACAAGCACTGTCGTATCAGTGTCTTCCAGACAGAATCTTCCCATCTTCCTGCCCGGGTCCCTGAACCATCCCTATCGAAGGGTTCTGGCATTTCTCATGGAAAAGCCACTACCTCCTTGACAGGCCCTGGATTGTATTGTATATGACTGGCCGGTCAGTCATATTAGAATGGAGCACAGGGCAATCACATGACCGGTAAACGTGTCATCCTCGAAAAATCAGGCGGAAGGCGGATTTCGTTCTATGCCGAAGTCGGAAGCTATTTTACGGCAGAAGGGGATTTCCACGATGCCGCATTTCGCTCAAGCCTGAGAGATCAGCTCACCAAGGCCGGCGGCGATGGCCAGTCTGACGATACGCGTCTCGACGCACAGGGAAAGTGGCTCTCTTCATATCTCAGTGATATTCTCACCTATCTCCTTGAAAAGGGCATGGCACAGGCTGCGGTCCGGCTCTCAGTCGCGGCCATGGACGAAGCCGGGAAGATGGGGGTGACCTCGGTCGTGCTCCCGCCGAAGCTCCTGGGCGAGATCATGCAAAGCGTTTCTCCGGCTGCTCCAGAGAAGCCCCAGCATCGCCAGTCTGCGGATGAGAAGAGGCGCATGATCTATTCCGCCGCTCTCAAGATCTTCTCCGAGGAGGGCTACCACCAGGCAACCATGGAGAAGATAGCCGCACTCTCAGGTGTGGCCAAGGGCACGGTATACACCTATTTCAAGAGCAAAGAAGAGCTTCTGGATCAGCTTCTGGAAGAATACTATCATGAGATCGTCAAAAAGATCAGCGACATCTGCAGCCAGGATACCGACATACTCCAGCAGATCCGCGAGCTGATCGTGTTCTGGGTGCACTTCATCGAGACCAACCCCCTGGTCTACCGGCTCATCCAGAGCGAGGCGATATTCCAGCGGCCCGGAGGCAAGACCATGTTCTATGACTACATCGTCTCGCACCTCCCCATGCTCAAGGAGCGCATCGTGGCCCTGAACCGGGAGCATCGGCTGAAGACCACGAGCTTCTATTCCACCTTCTATGGAGCGCTCGGCTTCATCGACGGCGTTGCCCAGAGATGGTTCCGATGCCAGATGGATTATCCCTTGACCGACGAGATACCCGTTATCCTGGAGGTGCTCCTGAACGGGTTTGTCGGCGAGCAGAGCGGCAAGACCCGGTATTTTCCCCCGCCGGAACCTTTAAGGAAAGACATCCCCTAGGAGCAAAGGTGCAGCTGATGACGCAACACTCACAAGGATGCCCCCGTCAGGGGGACGGCGCCCGGAAGGGGTGTCTCCTTCGCCGGCACTGCCATGCCGGCGCAATCATGGAGACGGTCCCTGCACCGGCGCCGTCCCGATGACGGTACAGCATACACTACAATATGAAAGGATACCCGAATATGCACAAGGAGGAAACAGGAATTTTCGGCAAGGCCAAGGGCAGGCGGGTTGGACCTCATGGTACGGACAGTGTGCACGCTTCGCAGTGGTATCCCGCGATGCACCCGGGACGGTCGCAGGTGCCTTTTCTGCGCTCCCCCCGGGTGATTACCGGGCGCATGAACGCAGCGATCCGCGCGATCTGGCGTGCGAGCGACTACCAGGGCAAGGATTTCAGCCCCTTTGAGGTATCGTCGATTCCGAACAAGTACAAGCTCGCCCAGGTGCTTGCGTGCGGCCTGAAGGCAGCAGTGGCCACCTACTCCCAGCACTGGCAGGGCATGTACCTCGACTGGACCTTCAACCGCCAAATCGAGGATGCCTTTTCGAAATTTGAAACCATGGCGAATTCGGAAAGGTTCGTGAAAAACGCACTCGCCACTGTGGTGCTCTTCAATACCGGCTATGCCGGGGTGTTCATGGACATGCTCAAGCTCAGGCGCCGTCTTCTGCCGCCCAGCATGGAGAGCCTCGAAAACCTCGATATGGGCACCTTCGAGCACAACTTGAGAAGCTCGGTCGGCGCTGTACTCGGCGGCGAGTATGGGGTAAACGTCATCCGGTGCTCTCTGGCGAAACCCCTGGCAACAGGAGCGAACAGGGCAGGCTATGAGGCCCTGCGGAACGTGGCTTTTGTGGAGGGTATGGACTCGAAGGCATCCATCGCCTGTATCCTGCAGATCGGCCTCAAGCAGCCCGGAGACCGCAAAAGCTTTGATCAGGAAATGATGGATCTCGCCGCCGCCAAGATCATCGAGCGCAAGAGCGAGCGGCGCAATGCGGATTTCTCGCGACAGGTTCCGGTGGTCGTCATGTCGCGCTATTTCCTCTCCGTGAACCGTGAGCTGCGAAAGGCAGGGCTGCACGGTATCGTCAAGGCTATCATGATTGAAGGAAACACCCCCCAGGGCGCGTCCATGCTCGCATCCATGCGCGACTGCATAGGAGACGGGCTTAAGAAGTGCTATGACGATATCCTTGCGGCCTATCCGGACAATCTGGCCGATGGCAGCACCGACCTGGATTTCGACATGTACCGCGACATGGCGAAGTTCGCGTGCGACCTCGGCCAGAAGGTGCTTAAGCCCCGCGAAGACGGGCACAAGATGCTCTTTGTCTACCTCGACATGGAGGCCCTTCAGAAAAAAGGCATCCCGATCGATATTGCAGAGCAGGTCGCGGGCAGCGCCATTCAAGCAGGGCTCAACTCCGTGCATCTCGACGGCACCACGAATGTCCCGGACGAGAAGGATCTGCTCTACGGCGCCTTCTGTATGACCGGCCCGATCCACTCGGCCGAGCTCCTGGACACGGACGATGAGCTCAAGCGCGGATGGGGTCAGGGATTCTGGAACATCCTGGCGCCACACCTGCCTCCGACCAACAAGATGCTGGCATTGATCGCCATCTCGGCCAAGAGCGAGCAGGATGCCTTTATCGCCGAGATACAGGCGATGAACGAGCGGAAATCGGTCAACGAGATATTCTGGTACAAGACCTGGAACCATCCGCAGGGCAAGCGTCTGGACATCCCGCAATGGATATCCTACGCCCATGTGCTCGATGTGCTCCCGATCCCGGGCAACTCCACTCCACTGGCGGAAGAGCCCATCCCCGAGCACCTGCCCGAAGATCACCCTCTGACCAGGGAGTTCAGGCGGATGATTAAATGATTTTATCCTCCTTATTAAGAGTTGTTTGAATGAGCGAATAAAACAACTTCTGCGATGCACGGCAAACGAAATGCTGATCCACGGTGTACCGGGCCTTTCTTGTAAGGGCCCGGCTTTTTTTCAGCATGCCCGAGTCTTGGAATACAAGGTTTTTTAAGGATACAGATTTGACACCTTCTTTTCTCTGTGGCACGATTACCATGAAAAAATAACACAGGGTGAGTTATGGCACAGCTCGTGAGATTTGGTGTATCAATCGAAAGCAGCCTTCTTGAAAAATTCGACCGCCACATCGAGAACAAGGGCTACTCGACACGATCCGAAGCATTACGCGATCTTATCCGTCAGGAACTCATCAAAAAGGAATGGGAAGAAGACGACGAGGTGGCAGGCGCTATCACGTTCATCTTCGACCACCACCAGCGAGGGCTTACAAGCCGCCTTACCAGCATCCAGCACGGCTATCAGGAAATCATCATCTCATCCCAGCACATCCATCTCGACCATCACAACTGCCTCGAGATCGTCGCCGTGAAGGGGCGTGCAACAGAGGTTCAGAAACTGGCCAATGCGTTGCAGTCGGTCAAGGGCGTCCGCCATGGCACCCTCAGCATGTCGAGCACGGGGAAATCCCTGGGATGAGCTCCCCTATCTTCTTTTTGGATGCATGCCCTGATACAGATGTGGTAAATGTTAAAACAAAGGGCAGAGTGAGCATTTACGCTCATATTCGTTTATAGGTGTCGACAGTTTCTCCCTGGCGGAGAAGTGGAAAAGGAGACCATACTCATGAACAGGGAAAAAACGTATGCCATTGTCGGCGTGGGGTATACCCCGCAGGGAAGGGTGCCGGGGAGGACATCGTTAAGCTTTCATCTGGAAGCATGTGCGAATGCCATCACCGATGCCGGCATTTCAAAGGACGACATCGATGGACTCATCTGCTACCGGCATTTTCCGGCGTCTTCTGACGAAAACGATCTCACCCCATACCTCGTGGCGCAGCATCTGGGGATCGAGCCCAACTACCTGAGCCAGGACGCAAACTGATCGCGCAGCCACCTCCAGCACGCGGTCGGCGTGCTCGATGCGGGCCTGTGCCGGTATGTACTCATTTCCTACGGTCACAATGCGCTCTCCAGCGACAGCTTGTTTACCATGCTCATGGATTTTGCCGGTGACGACGCGGTCTTCGGCCACTTCGGCGCCACCGGCGGGTATGCCCTTGCAGCGCGCAGGGCCATGCACGAATTCAACACCGGTCCGCAGACATGGAAGCACATCGCAGTTGCCCAGCGTGCCTGGGCAAACCTGAATCCTCAAGCCGTGATGTATGACAAGCCCATGTCCTTCGACGACTACCTGTCTTCGAAGTATGTGGTGGAGCCGCTGCGCCTGCCGGACAACTGTCTGGTGAACGACGGCGGCAGGGCCGTCATCGTCGCCACCCTTGAGCGGGCCCGAGACCTCAAACACCGGCCTGCCGTCATCCTGGGCCTCGGCCAGCACAACCCGTCTGTGCAGGTCACGCAGTCAGGCATATTGACCGGTTCGACCGGGGCGCGCAAGGCGTGCGAAACCGCACTGTCAATTGCAGGCATCACCAGAGACGATATCGACGCGTGCCAGATCTACGACTGCTTTACCTATACCGTTGAGCTCACGCTCCAGGATTACGGGTTCTTCGAGCCGGGCGAAGGAGAAAGTTGGTTCTCGGGAGGCACGACCGGCCCTGGGGGCCGCATGCCCGTCAACACATCCGGAGGCCAGCTCTCCGAGGCATACTATATGGGGCTGACCCCTTTGAGCGAGGCTGCCATGCAGATCATGGGCAGATGCGGAGACCGCCAGCTCGGCCCCGCGACACAGACGAAGGAGCCTAATATTATCCTGGTGAGCGACAACGGCGGGATCTTGCAGACTCACTCCTGCTGCATCCTGGGGAGGATATAACGATGGAGTATACAAAGCCGCTGCCGCGGATAAACAGCGACAACCGGGAGTTCTGGGAAGGATGCAGGAACCACGAGCTGAGGTTCCAGAAGTGCGCTTCGTGCGGACATATCCGGTTCCCTGCGTCTTATGTGTGTCCAAAGTGCCTGCGCAAAGATTTTCAGTGGATCGTATCAGCCGGTATCGGGAAGGTATATACCTATGCGGTGTATCACGTGGCATATCATCAAGGTTTCCTGGAGGATCTCCCCTATGTGGTCGCCGTGGTGGAGCTCCAGGAAGGGCCGCGGCTCCTGACCAATATCGTGGGATGCCCGCCTGAGGAGGTCTCCTGCGAGATGCCTGTCACCGTAGTATGGAAAGATGCCACACCCGATATAAGCTTGCCGATGTTCAGGCCCCTGTAACGACGATCATTCCCGAACAGATCGGGATAAGAGCCGAGCACGCATTAGGGGGTAGTTTTATCCTGCCGACTTTCCTGCAGTTTCAGACCCGGAAATTAGTTGGTAGCGGGGGAGGATTTGAACCTCCGGTCATCCTGGATCAGTCAAGCTTTCTGGCTATAGGGCACCACAGGGGCACCACGGTTTCGTCAAATTAGTAGATGTGGCAGTGCCTTGGGAGTGTTAATTGATTGACTATGATCTGATCTGACGACAAACCTCAGAAAGGGGATCAACTGTCAGATCGAGTCTTAGCTACTACATATGATCCATTGCCCAGGTTCGTTTACAGACATCTTCCAGACGAATATTTACTTAACTACATCATCTTAACTGATGCTGACCTATTCGAACCTCCAATATAATTTTGTGTAACTTGCGACAATATTTTATCCGAAATGGCCAGGACGAATCCTCTTAATCGCCTACCTTAATAAAGAACCTCGGTTGGTTTTCACTTCCACACTGTCTTTCATGTTATCAACGGATGTTGTAACACGGCCGTCTGAGCCAAAGTTCAAGGTTATATGATTATGATTTTGCACCTCGGGCGGCTTGTGGGTGATGTCGTAGATCCATTCTCCGAATGCCCCCAAATGATTACCTGTCTGGTCGTCGATCCATTGGCCCGCAGCGCCGCCCACTTCCCAGCCGACCATGCCCGCAGTAACGTGAGGGGAATATCTCCCCACCAACCTGCCAGCTTTGAGCAGGTTTTTCCACGAAAGGAAGCCCTTCGGAGCTCTCGCAAGTAGGGCTCTTAGGCCCTTGTTCGCCGCCTTTTGTCCTGAAGAGCTAACCTTTGGGTTATCCCATCCGGCTGTGTCCCAGAAAATTTCACCGCCGCCGGACAACGGTCTGTCCAGTGAAACCGCAGGAGGTCTTGACAACATTCTCCTGGCCATAATCTTTTTATAGACATCTCTTCCAAGACTTACTGCTTTTTTACCGAAACTGTACCCTCCTTTTCCTATCTTGTACGCCCCCGCTCCAAGGCCCACGGTAAGCAAGGTTGTAAGCGCACCCTGGGTGATGTTCGGGTGTGCGTTGAGCAGATCCAGGAGCTTGGTGAGGAGATTGATGGGGCCTTCCAGATTATCAGTGAACTTTTTCAATTCAGTCACTACTGTCCAAAATAAATTCAATTAATGATTTGGGACGAGACAAATCAATGAGTTAGGCTTGAGATAAGCGATATTTCATGACCTGGTTCCCCTTTTTTGTATCTTACACACCTGCTGTCCAAGACCTGGAATGGGCAAGGTTTCTTGGACGAGTTCGGGTTCAGCAGGAGGTGTCTCGTATGGATTATCGAGCCAGGCGTACAACTCC
>CAADRM010000142.1_pt1 | contig 50766 bp, 55 predicted proteins | sample 2563611 | NCBI WGS metagenome assembly CAADRM01 (sample SAMEA5366183, study PRJEB31310) | anaerobic digester metagenome | biome: Waste water treatment plant; feature: Anaerobic digester; material: Activated sludge | place: Denmark | collected 2016-10-17
GCGTCAGGAGTGCAATGAACATGATGATGCCCACCACGCCCACCAGGAGCACGATCGTAAGTGCGATCAGGCACAGGAGCAGCAGATAGTACGCCTGTACCCTCAGGCCTCTTAAGAGAGCGAATTCCTCATCGAAGCACACGGCGAGAAATTGCCGGTAAAACACCAGGCCCGTGACGAGAATCAGGAGGTTGAGGCCTGCCGTCAGCCAGAGGTCTTCCCGGGATACCATGAGGATGTTGCCGAAAAGGTAGCTCATGAGATTCTCATTATAGCCCGGGGTCTTGAAGATAAACAGAATGCCCACCGCCATTCCGATCGCCCAGACCGCACCGATGACTGTATCTTCACGCTCCCGCGCGCGAAGGCTCACCAGGCCGATGATCAGGGCCGAGATCAGGGCCGCGGTGATTGCCCCCAGGAGCGGATGAAGCCATGAGAGTCCGTACACCACTTCGCCGTACCGCGCTGCCCCCATGCCGCCCAGCACGCTGTGGGCGATTGCACCCGCGATATAGCTGATTCTGCGGGCCACCACATAGCTGCCCATGATCCCACACGCGATACTTACGAGAAACCCTGCCAGGAGTGCGTACCGCAAAAAGGAAAAGCGCGCCAGGTCGCTTATGAACTCAGTCATGAGAAAACCCCGTCCCTTTCCTTGGCGTCGTGCCTGATCATATGGACGTGCGAGCCGTATACCGCGCTGATCATCTCTCCTGTGATCTCGCACGTCGGGTGGGTGAGAAGTCTGCGGTTCACGCACGCAACCTTGTCGACATAGTGAGAGACAAAACCCAGATCGTGGGTGACCAGGATGATAGTGAGCTTTTCATTGAGCCGGTGAAGGAGCTCGTAAAGCCCGGTCTCTATCGCGGCATCCACGTTCGAGGTGGGCTCGTCGAGCAGAAGCAGATCCGGATCAGAAACCAGGGCGCGCGCGAGCAGAACGCGCTGAAACTGCCCTCCGGAGAGCTGGAAAAACGGCCTCTCGCGCAGATGGGCCATCTCTACCTTATCGAGCGCCTCCTCGGCGCAGAGCCTGTCGGACTTGCTGTATCCCCACAAGTTCATCCCCTTTCTGAGACGTCCCATGAGCACGACATCGAGCACGCTCACGGGAAAGAGCGGATCAAGGGATGTGTACTGGGGCATGTATCCTATCCGGTGTCGTGTCTTTTCCGGTGAGGCGCCGAACAGCCTGACCGTTCCCGCTGCCGGTTTTATGAGCCCCAGGATGAGCTTTAAGATCGTGGTCTTGCCGCCGCCGTTGGGCCCTACCACAGAGAGGAAATCCCTGTGTTCCACGGTCAGATTCACGTCCTCGAGCACCGGCGTACCGTGATAGGCGAAGCTGACATGCTTTAACTCCACCACCGGTTCGGAATATCGGTTCTCACTCATGTCCGCACCTTTCCTCATGTTCTCCTTTTTTTAAGCCCTAAGGGGTGATCACGGCCCTTGGAAGAAAGCCCTCTGTATCTCTTCTGCCAGGGACACGATCTCCGGCAGGTAATCCCTGGGCAGCGGGTTGATGGGGACCGCTACGCCCCCAATCGATTCAGCAACTGCGCGGGCGGCCTTTTCCGAGAACTGTGACTGGACGAAGATCACCCTCACCCCTTCACCACGGGCCCTTTCGATGATCCGCGCAAGTTGCTTCGCCCCCGGCTCCTTGCCCTCCGCCTCGAGGGCTATCTGCTCCAATCCGTACGCCTCGCAGAAATAGCCGAACGCCGGATGAAGCACGTAGATCCTGCGTCCTTTCAGCGGCTCAAGGATGCGGGAGATCTGCGCATGAGCCCTGTCCAAGTCCTGCCTGAGTTGCTCGAGATTGCGCTCGAACTCGCCGCTGTGCCCGGGATCGAGGGTTTTCAGGCAGAGCGCGATATTTTCGGCTATGATCTTGGCCCGCCCGGGATCGAGCCAGGTATGGGGATCGGGCGTCTTGCCGTTGTGTGCATGTGTATCGGAGAGATGATGGGCATGGGTCTCGTGCTCGTCTTCGAAATACCGCAGCCTGACGCCTTTGATCGTGTCTGTGATTCTCAGATCGGGGAAGAGGCTCCTGATCCTGGGGAGCAGCGCGGTCTCGAAGGGCACGCCGACCGTGAAGTAGACGTCTGACCGGGCCAGAGCGGCCATCTGTGCCGGTGTGGGCTCAAAGGTGTGGGGTTCCTGCCCCTCGTCCACCAGGACCCTGACCTCCACATGGTCTCCACCGACCCTCTGCACCAGGTATGCCTGGGGCAGGATGCTCACGAATGCCTCTATCCGCTCCCCCTCACTCGATGAGGCATGAGCGGGCGGCCCTGCGACAACAGCGGCAATCATTGCTACGATACCGAACAGCACGCCTTTTTTCATAACAAGGAAATCCTCACCGCGCCGTGATCCGGTCACTTGTGATGGTGCTCCGCGCACGAGCAGACCAGATAACGCTCCCGGCAGTCTTCACATGTCTCTACGGAATGCGCTTCCGAAAAATCGTCCCAGTGTTGCTTCTGGTTCGGGGTGAGAATCCCGGTGCCGTTGCACAAAGGGCAGATGCTCCCCAGGGCCGCAAGAACGGCCGAGCGGATGAATTCCGAGCGGTTGGGCATACCCTGGATGATCTCGAACAGATTCCTGTCAACCTTGAAGGTTACTATCTCCTGCTTTTTCATTGGCGAATCCTCTCCGAACCGATTGGGTATTACATGGTATTACTCTTGAGATATCCGTATTCCCTGCATCTTGTCAAGGATTATCAATCAGATGATCATGGGGGAGAAATCAATGGCATGGGCCTTTGGTGGGCAGGTATTCCGGTCCTGTTTCGGGCCTCGCAATCAGTTGTGTACACCTTCAATGGCAAGCCTTGTGCCCTGCTCCGCGCAAAAAGCTTGAACGGGAATGTGACCCCGCTCCAAAGTCCTTCAGGATGTGTACTTGAGAAGGATGATTCAAAGAGGACACGCCTGCTTCCTGAAAGAGTCTTTGAGGAAACGGATTTTTTTAAGAGAGAATTCATCCGCGTACCCGGGCCTGCCGTCCGCAGCAGGCCCGGGTACGCGCACGTTTATTTGGGAACGTTTTTCAGGACGCTGTAGTAGTCGGAGTCGGTACCGATGATGATGGTCGAGTTCTCGAACGCAGAATCCTTGTAGGTCTCCAGCGTCTTGTAGAATGCATAAAACTCGGGATCCTGGTTGTATGCCAGGCCATAGATCTTTGCCGCCTCAGCGTCCGCCTTACCCTTGATCTCCTCTGCGGTCTTGAATGCCTGAGAGGTGATCGACTTGAGCTCTTTTTCCATCTGACCGAGGATCTCGGCCTTCTTTCCCTCGCCTTCCGACCTGAATTGGGCGGCCTTGCGCTTGCGCTCGGAAATCATCCGCTCATAGACCTTCTCGCGGACCTTTTCCACATAGTTGAGCCGCTTGATCCGCACGTCGACCAGCTCCATACCGAACTCGGGCATGGCCTTGGACGCCTCTGCGAGTATGGCCCGGGTAATCTTCTCCCGCCCCAGCACAATCTTGCTCTTGGCATCCATGTCGGTGAGGGCTGAGCTTGCATCGAGTTCTTCTCCATCTTCGGCTTCGATGAGATCCGTTGATCTCACCAGCTCCACGAGCGGGTTGGCAGAGACATGGTCCTTCACCACCGCATCCAGGATGTCGTTGAGCTTCACATACGCCTGATCATAGGTGCCGAGGGACTGGAGGAACCGCACGGGATCCACGACCCGCCACCGGGCCGTGGCATCCACCCAGATGAAGCGCTTGTCCCGGGTGGGCACCTCCTTGGGGTCACCGTCCCATCTGAGAATGCGCTTTTCATACCGGGTGAGCTTCTGGATGAAGGGGATCTTGAAATGCAGCCCTGCATCGGTCACCGCCTTCACGGGCCTGCCGAACTGGGTGATGACCACCTGCTCGTACTCGCCTACCGTATAGAACGCACCCGAAATCCCGAGAAAGACCAGAATGGCTATAGCCAATAAGAGGGTTTTCAGCGCCTTCATTGTTCACCTCCGCTCTTGGAGCCCAGCTTGTCGAGATCGAGCATGGGGAGAATGGTTTTCTGCTTGCTGTCGACGACATAGACGTTCTTTGCCTTGGGGATGATCTCACGATACGTCTCCAGATAGAGCCGTTTCTTGGTCACCTCCTTGGCGTTGCGATACTCCTTGAGCACGTCGGTGAACCGGGCCGTCTCTCCCTTGGCCTTGTTCACCCGCTCGAGGGCATATCCCCTGGCCGAGTTGATGATACGGTCGGCTTCTCCTCTGGCCTTGGGTATCTCGCGGTTGTAGGTCTCCTGCGCCTCGTTGATGAGCCGCTCCTTTTCCTGCTGGGCCTCGTTCACCTCGTTGAAGGCGCTTTTGACTGCATCGGGCGGGACCACGTTCTGGAGGCGCACGCTTACGATCTTTATCCCGCTTTCATACCCGTCCAGGATCTCCTGGAGGTCGTCCTGGAAGATACGATTCACCTCTTCGCGGTTCTGGAGCACATAGTCAAAGCTCCTATCGCCCACAATCTGCCGGGCCACGGTCTCGCTGATGTCGCGTATGGTCTGGACCGGGTCGTGGATTGAGAAGAGAAACTTCCGGGGGTCCTGGCGCCGGTACTGGACGATCCACTCCATGTCGATCACGTTCAGGTCTCCGGTGAGGATCATGGACTCGTTCGCCGTCTCCGGGTCCTTCCGGGACTTTCCCCTGACACCGGCGTTTGCGCTCCGAAAGCCGAAGGTCTCGGTTTCCACCTTTTCGGTATGGACATCGATGACCCTATCCACCCCGAAGGGGATCTTGAAATGCAACCCCGGACTGACCACGCCGGCGAATTTCCCGAACCTCAAGACAACGCCCCGATGACCTGCTTGTATGGTATAGGCGGAGGTCAGTGCCCCGATCCCGATAACCAGGACGAGAACGACGAGGGTCCAGAGACCCTTCCCCCGATGTTTTATGGACTCGAACTGGGATTTCGCCTGCCTGATGACCTCTTCGATATCCTTCTCATTGCCCTGATTCCGTGGGTCCCACGACATAAAACGCTCCTTTCACTGCCAATCGCAGCCATTTTCCCCACAGAGGAAGGTACCCGGCTTTGAGCCGGTGTGTCAACGGGAAATGGATTTCCCCTTTCATCGCGCGACCGGATACAGTACAGAAAAAGACAGCGCCACACGACACCTTCTCTTAAAGAAGAATGTGCATCGGGCACCCCTGGACACTGGGAGGTTGGACATGAGAGCAGGTACAGGGTTCTCCAGATATCTGAAGACCATCGACTCCGGGTTTCTCATGCTCGACTCATTCATGATCCACTACCTCCGGACAGGCACAGGAGGCAGCCCGCTCATCCTCGTCCATGGAGGCGGGATGTGGTTGTACTCATTCAGACACAACATCCCTGCGCTCTCCGCGCATTTCTCAGTCTTTGCGCTGGATATGCCGGGGTACGGCTACACCCTGCCTCTCTCCGCCCGCCGGTGCTATGGCCTTGAGGATACGTCTAAAGTCCTGCTCCAGTTCATGGACCGGCTCGGTATCGACCGCGCGTCCTTTCTCGGTCACTCGTGGGGAGGCGGATGGGTGCTACACTTTGCCCACCGGCACCCCGAGAGGGTGGAGAAGCTGGTGCTGGTGGCATCGAGCGGTCTCGATGTCCGGGATGTCATCGAGTGGGAGCTCCTCAAATGCCCTCTCCTGGGGCCTCTGCTCCTGCAGCTCGTGACCCCCGGCACGGTGAAGAAACGTCTCCGGCGGTCGTTCCACCACAGGGAACTGGTTACCGCAGAGATGGTCAGCGAGGTGTACCTGCCCCTGAAGTTCGCCCACAATATCCGGTTTCAAACCCTGATCGCCAGGCACCAGGACTGGTCGGCAACCGAGCGAATCCTGCCAGAGATCCGGCATCCCGCGCTGGTCATCTGGGGAGAGAACGACCGGTATCTCCCCCTTGAGCTGCTCGGGAGGTTCGAGAAGCGGATGAAGAACGCCCGGCCCCATCTCCTGAACAGGTGCGGCCACTCCGCCCACGAGGAATATCCAGAAGAGGTCAACTCGCTGATCACCTGCTTCCTCGCGGGGAAACCATCCTGACCACGGAAAACCTCATCCCGGCAGGAGAAGGTCCCATTTTCGGGGTGAGGCGGGAGGGGAGGATACCGATTGGCGCGCCGCTGAAGGCTGCCGCACGATTGAATCGAAGAATCGGGTATTTGCATCTCAAATCAATTACAGATAGTATACAGACAATGGTTTTTTCCGGCATCACCCTGCATCATAATGATGAGAGCCGGCAGCGGAAGAAAAACAGACAGGAGCCTGACAGCGAATGTTTTTTCCCATAGGAGACACCCCGAATCCCAAAAACTTCACGCCATGGATAACCTGGAGTCTCATGGCCGCAAACATTCTGATCTATCTCTTCATCACTCTTCCGCTGAGCATGCAGGGTGTCAATCCCGGCGACCCGCTTCTGGAGGAATACATCCGCAGCATCGCGCCCTATCTTCCGTCCGGGGTCTCACTCAGGCAGGTGCTGGACCAGGTCAGCGCCTATGACCTGTTCACCTTTGCGAACGGTTACAAGCCGGGCGCACCGGAGATGAGTGATCTCTTCTTCAGTATGTTTCTCCACGGCGGGTTCCTGCATCTGGCAGGGAATATGCTCTTTCTGTGGATATACGGCGACAACGTGGAGCACGTGCTCGGCAGGTTCGGCTTTCTGGCTGTCTACCTGGGGACCGGCGCGGTCGCGACCTGGTTCTTTTCCTTTTTCGCCGGCCCTTCCATGATACCGCTGGTGGGGGCGTCAGGGGCCATCTCCGGGGTGCTCGGCGTGTATTTCCTGCTCTTTCCCCGGAACAAGATCAAGGTGTTCGTCGCCCTCATTCCCTTCTATGTCGATGTGTTTCTGCTGCCCGCGCGGCTGGTCCTGGGGTTCTTCGTGATCGTGGACAATCTGCTGCCCCTGCTCATCGGTCCCCAGTCATCTATTGCCTACGGCGCCCACATCGGAGGTTTTCTGGGCGGGATCGCCATCGCTCTGGCAGGAGAACGTCTTTCCTGGAGCTGGCCTTGGAAAGACCGGGCCTGGAGAACGGACAGGCCGACGGCTCCCCGGGAGCCGGAGCCCGGATACTCAGGGATTTCCAATCTCTCTGTCCTGAGAACCGCCATGGAACGGAAACACCCCTTGGATGTCATCGACGCCCTCTCCCGCATGAACAGATCAGAGGTTGCCAAGTTGAGCCCGGATGAGTGCGTCATTCTCTCGGAATGGCTCGATGACACCGGTCATGCCGCCGCTGCCTCGCGTATCTTGAAGCAGTGCATCTCGACCCACCGGGACTCTGACCGGCTTGCCGATGCATATCTCTCACTCGGCCTCTTGCGGCTCAAGCAGGGCCAGCCCACCGCAGCCTACCAGTATCTCCTTGCCTCCCTGGAACTGAACCCCTCTGCCGAGACCAGCATGCGCGCGCGTGAGGCCCTCAGACGGATCGATGTCTATCGGAGCGCACGGTAAGGCATCTTTAGGTGACCATTTCCTTCGGGTGTGCGTCAGAACAGCAACCGTGACTTGAACGACACACCTCCTGATATATGCGGAAATTCATATACCTGGCGATACTCCCCGATGTGCCAGCATCCACCCCGGTGCAAGGGTGCTCTGGTTCAATACCCGGTAACAAAACTGTTTTTTTCACCGCATGCGCGAGTTACGAAACGGAAACAATCATCAGATGCAGTGAGGCATCTTTATTACAGTTACTGCGCCTGCAGCGAGCATAATCAAGACGTTACTGTCTGGCCTGCATCTTGCTTGGAACCGCGTATGGAAATCATACGTGAGATACACTACATAGTAACCAATGTTCCCCATGTCCTGGCATTCATCTTTTTTCTTGTCATTTCTGCATATCTGTGCTTGCATCGTGCCTGAATGTGGTTGAATGTCAATGGGTTAAACATGCAACTTGCGCTCCGGCAAGAGACATACGTGCATCACGGCAGCAACGCTCTCCTGTCCGGCAAACCCATATTTTGCACTACCTGTGGAGGTATTGATGTTTACGAAAAAAGATAAGCAGCAAAAGGACGATATCGTCGGTCTGCTGGGTAACGGGACTTCGTTCGAAGGGGTGCTGAAGTTCAAAGGCACGGTCAGGATCGACGGGAATTTCACCGGCGAGATCGATACCAACGGGATGGTCATCATCGGAAACACCGCCATGGTAAACGCCCAGATACGCGCGGAAAACATCATCATACACGGTGAAATGCACGGCGAGGTCAATGCGCACAAGAAGCTGGAGCTGAAGGCGGGGGGCAAGCTCTTCGGCAACGTCAAGACCTCGTCACTCACCATCGAGAACGGCGTCATCTTCAATGGCTACTGCAAAATGGTGCGTGAAGAACCCAGAAAACTCCGTGAGGCAGAGCCGCTTCCCCAACCGTCCGATGCCTCCGAGCCTTCCCAGGCATAGCGGACCCGGCTCCGATATTCTCCGCGCCCGTTTTTAAGGGGAGGGGATGATCTCGCTGAACGATACCTGCGGGCACCCACTTTCCTTGAGCGAAACAAGCGAGCCGAAGTCTGAGGCCTTCCGCACGCCTTCATTCCACACAACAAAGAGAACCACCTGTTTGCCCATCGGGGATTCGTCGATCTGCCAGAAACGGTAATATCCGCCCCGGCCGTCGTATTCTATGGGATTGGCGGGGTCCCGGTGCCACCCCGCCCTGAGCTCGGGAGAGCCATGGTCGAGTCCGGCAAGCCGTACCAAGCCGGCATGTCCCAGAACTGCGGCCAAGGTGTGATCCCGGGCATAGCTGCCGGACCGCGTGGAGAGTATTGATATCTTAGCCCCAGCCGTGAAGAGGAGCATGATCACCAGGAGGGCGACCAACACCTCCAGAAGGCTGAATCCCCTGTTCACGGCAGCGCCTCCCAGGCGCCACGATATTCCCACATCCTGACCGCCCCCGATGCGGGCAATACCCTGATCGCCATAGACCTGTCCTCGGAGCGGATATAAATGCTCCCGGAGTTGCAGCATCCCAGCGGAGAGTAGCTGATGCGGTTGTCGACGAAGCTGATGCCGTCTCCGGGGACCACGGTGCCGTTCGGCCCCGTGCCGGAGACACACCCGAAGCAAACCTTCCTATCAAGCCTGTCAGGGCCCAGCCGCTGCTCCGTCTCGTCCATCTCGGAATCCCCGTCTGCATCGCCAAAGCAGACCCAGGTGCCCTCAGCCGGATGAAACACCACCTTCCAGTCGTGCCCCTGCTCCATGGCCAGGTCCCGCGCACGATGCAGTGAAAGGGCGATCTTGTCTGCCTGAGAGGACAGGGATTTCCTGGACAACAGCTTCCCCAGGTCAGGCAGGGCCATGACCGCCAGAATCGATGCGATACAGAGAACCGCCAGAAGCTCGAGGAGCGTTACACCCGCGATGCCTGAGCCATCATCCTCGCGGCGATGAGATCCGACCTGTTCAGGTCTTTGAGTATTGCATTTGCCATGCATATGCCCCAGAGTATCTCCCCCTCCATATCAAGCCATCCGTATTTCATACTATTGCAGATGAACACCCTGTTGCCGTTCCTCATATAGCGTTTCCCCGAAACATACCAGGGGACCCGCACCTCGTCTGCATATTGGAACCACGGCCGGATTGAGTTTTCGATAAAGGGATCGACCACATCGAAGCCGATGAGATAATGCTCAAGAAAAGGCATGACCTGTTTGAGCCGCTTGTAGATCATGCCCGACGCCCACGACAGCAGCTCGGTATGCGAGGTGAGCATGCCTCCCACCGGGACCTTTGCCGTCACCGATACGATCCCCTTGCCGTCGCGCCTCTCCAGCAGAAGCACGAGTGGAAAGTGCATGTCTTCCGGCGGAGGGGCTATGACCATGTCTCCCATGCCTACGGGTATCACATGCTCGTCGACCACGCAGGTGCCGTAAAAGATGAACCCTCCTGCCCGACTCTGCTTCACCGGGCTTTCATCCGATATGCAGTACCGTGAACGTACCTTGACATTGCCCAGGGAAAGCCCGACAGCCGTGTTGTTCTCCACCGTGAGATCCGCTTTTTCAGCCCTAAGATAATGACCCCGGTTATGAGAGAGGTATGCCCCGAGTGCGTGCTTCGCCGTGGTGAAGTCGAGTGAGTACAGGCCGGTGAGCAGGGCCGACCACCTCAGATACGAAAGATAGTTTGGTTTCCCGGTCCTGCACAGGGCCGTTATCTGGTCCTTCTGCCACTGCTCGACCTCCGGAACCGTGCGTGAAGAGGCGCGGAGCAGAACGCCGGGCCTCGTCATGGTCTTCTCCATGAGGTGAAGGTACCGCTCGGTGTTCTTTCGATGTGCCTGGGAATACCCGTTTACAGGAGCAGGGCCGACATCGAATCTCCTGCCGGGAACGATGGCCTGAATCTTTCCAATCGCCCTGGGTTTAAGAGCGCCCGGAAGCGTGGTGTCCATGGACGAGAGCAGAGGCCTGATACCCCTGTCCCAGAACTCACTGGAGATAAGGAGCGGGATGCCTTTCCGGGCATGATCCAGATCCGCATCGTTGCCTGTATCCGCCCACAGGCAGGAGAAACCCTTGTGTGCAAGGAGAACACAGGCGATAAGCCCTGAAATGCCCTCGCCCGAGCCCACGACATCAAAATACGATTTCATAGCCGTCCTTCCTCATCCATGACCGCGATCCCGTTGTCCAGCAGCAAGGCGGTGGTAACTCCCACCCCGGGCACCTTTTTGCCGTCCTTCCAGACAACCCGTGTGGCGCAGGAAGGGCTGCCGTCCTTGAAAACAGCCCATCCGGCTCCAACGATCCGCGCAATCTTCAGCGTCTGCCGGGCGCCTTCCATAAAGAGCCCGGTTACGTCCCGGCCTTGTGCATCGATCACCCGGGCACGGCCCTTCCACACATCCCGTCCGTCTCCACCGGTGAACTGAGCGGGCGGCCGGGGGGTCGGCATGCCGCCCAGCTGTTCCGGACAGACCGGAACCGGGAGAATATCATGGTTGCTCACAATGCTCTCGGATGTCTTCGCCCGTTTGTCGTACCTGCACGATATCCCCAGCAGGCAGGCGCTCACCAGCACAGGGCCTTCTAGATGTCCAGCGGGGGGTTTACCAGGCATTGAGCCGCATCCTTATCGAACCCCCTGATGTAGACCTTTCTTCCGGAGACAATGAGCCTTTCCTGAGCAAAGAGCTGTATGGCCTTGGGGTATATCTTGTGCTCCTGGACCAGTATCCTGTCCTTAAGCTCCTCTTCGGTATCGTCGGGGTACACGGGGACCACGGCCTGAATGATGATGGGGCCCGTGTCCACCCCGGCATCCACGAAATGAACCGTGCACCCGGAAAAGCGTACGCCGTGCTCGATCGCCTTTCGCCTGACGCCCAGCCCGGGAAACGACGGGAGGAGCGCCGGATGGATGTTCATGACCCTGCCCGGAAACTCACCGAGAAATTCGTCGGAAAGCACGCGCATGAACCCGGCCAGCGCCACCAGATCCACCTGGTATTCCTTCAGCACGGCCGCCAGCCGGCGGTCGAAGGAGTTCCGGTCGGGAAAGTCGTTGTGGGAGAGCACCACCGTGGGGATCGATCTGTTCCGGGCGCGCTCTAGGGCATAGGCATCGGGGACATTGCTGATGACCACCGCCACCTGCCCGTCGATCTCTCCATTCTTGCAGGCGTCCATGATGGATTGCAGGTTGGAACCGCTGCCGGATACCAGCACCCCGATCCGTATCAACTCTCCGCCCTCCTACTCCTGGAAGAGAACCGCATCCTCTCCCTTTTTCCGCGACTTGACATGCCCGATCACCGTTGCAGGCTCCTTGAGCCCTCTGAGCCTCTGCATGACATCGTCTGCATCCTTTTCCGCAACGACCAGCACCATGCCGATGCCCATGTTGAAGGTGCGGTACATCTCGGCATCTTCGATCCTGCCCAGATCCTGAATGAACCGGAATATGGGCAGGACCGTCCACGAGCCCCTGCGGATCACCGCACAGGACCGCGCCGGAAGGACCCTGGGGATATTGTCGATGAAACCCCCGCCGGTGATGTGCACGATCCCCTTGATCTCGAAGTTCCTCAGGATGTTCATCACGCTCTTGACATAGATGCGCGTCGGGGTCAGGAGCTCCTCGGCCAGGGTCTTGCCCAGGTCTTCGATGTAGGAATCGATGTCCAGCTTCTCCCGCTCGAAGAGGACCTTGCGCACCAGTGAATAGCCGTTGCTGTGCACTCCGGACGAGTGCAGGCCGATGAGCACGTCCTTTGCAGATACCCGGGAGCCGTCGATGATCTTGTCGCTATCCACCACGCCCACGCCGAAACCTGCCAGATCGTACTCGTCGTCATTGTATACACCCGGCATCTCGGCGGTCTCTCCGCCGATGAGTGCGCAACCGGCCTCCTTGCACCCTCTGGCCATGCTGGATATGAGCACCTTGCCGCGCTCTACGTTGAGTTTGCCCATGGCCATGTAGTCGAGGAAGAACAGCGGATTGGCGCCGTCGACAATGATATCGTTGACGATCATGCCCACCAGGTCAATGCCGATATTCTCGTGGTTGTCCGCCATCAGGGCGATCTTGAGCTTTGTGCCCACCCCGTCGGTAGACGACACGAGCACCGGATCCTTGTAGTTCGCCAGATCCAGCCTGAAGCGGCCTGCGAACCCGCCGATCCCGCCGATGACCTCAGGACCGTGGGTGGATTTTACGATCGATCGTATTCCCTTGATCAAGAGGTTCTGTTTATCGATATCTACGCCGGCTTCCTTGTATGTCAGTGACATGGGCATCCCCCTTAAGGCTTTCTTCCTACTATAGGAATCCTCTCATAGTCAATTGCGCTTTACGGCGAACCGATTTTCTAATGCAGTAAAACAGGTAACATTTTTCATCTGTCTCTCTCCATGGGCTTTATCTCATGAACGATTCCACGACAAGAAGGGACAACACGAAGTAGAGTACAGCGCTCGCCAGAATCGCCGCGCTCGGAAGCCACAGATACCGGTACACCCCCCGCATGGAGGCCCCGAAATATTTGTTCGAGAGCAGCAGGCACAGGTGGAGCGGGGAAAGGAGCACCCCCACGAACCCGCTCACCAGGGCCAGCATGAGATACGGGAGCAGGATATCTCCCTTCCCAAGCGATACAAGGAGGGCGATCAGGATGGGAAAGGTGCTCCCTACGAAGGCCACTGTGATTCCCATGATCGCCCCCACCATAAACGGGAGCATCATCACGACCGCCACAAGCGGGACACTGAGCCTCTTGAGCTCGGCGCTGACAGCCTCAACCGCCCGGCTGTCCTCCATGACGCCCTGGAACACCATGATGGACGCGACCATATAGATCATGCCGAGCAGCTTGGGGCTCAGGATGATGGACCGTATCGTGCCAGCATCCAGCCTGTTGCGGGCCCAGACCCATCCGCTTGCCGCGGCCAGGCTTAAGACAAGGGCCGCATCCTTGGCCGGAAACCATCCGGGAAGCAGGAGGGCGGGGATTTCCCCAAGTCCGAATCCCATGACGATGACCAGAAGGATAGGCACGAGCTCCCGGATAAAGGGCCATATGGGGGGCCGTCCGGTCTCTCCGGCATGTTCGCTGCTCAGGCGGTTTCCCGCGAGAGGATAATATCCCGCTCCCAGGGCTACGAGGGTGAGCGGAAAGAGATAGATGACCGCGGTCCACAGGCCCACGTCCGCCAGAGCCACCGCGAGGATGATCCCAGGATACAGAGGCCACCAGTATTCCCAGACATGTCTGAACCAGTAGTTCACGTAGCTCAGCTCGTGCGGGCCCAGCGAGGTGGACGCCCCGATCTCTCTTACCATGGGGGCCGAAAAGACCGCGCCGCCCGGCATTGGCAGCAGGCCGATCAGCGCGGGGAAGATCGCCAGATTGACCCGCGGGCTGCGCACCATTCCCCGGAAGTTTGCCAGCAGGCCACTCATGTGCCCGGACACCTCCATGCTCGTCGAGAGGATCAGTATGAGCGAGACGACAGCGCATAGCGCGATCGTGCGGGAAGAAAGCACGGAGGACAAAGCCGAGGCCGCCATGGATGTCGCATCGAGACCGAACAGAACGCCCAGGAGCACAGAGCTCATGACAAAGGTGTTGCCCAGGGAGATGCCCCTTCTGATGGCGGCGAGCATCAGCACGAACACTATTGCAAGCTTGAATATGGCGGATACCTCCATGATCAGAACGCCGCTCCCTCCTTCCATTCGGGACAATACCGCCTTTTTAAGGCCCCAAGGCCAGGGCTCTCTTATTGCACGGCACGGCTTAAAACCTGTGCCCGGGCGGACTGTCGCTTGCCCATTAACAGAATAACCTGCAGAAAGCAACGAGGCGGGCCCGGGTTACAAAAAAAATCGGGATGGCGTCAGGGCATGAGAACGGCCATCCCAAAGAGGAGGTTTTTATGAGGAGGTATTTTTCTGGGGTTTCTGCAGCCTTGCTACAGGGCGTTCGGGCAGTAGGCCCTCCGGTTTTGTCTTTCCCCGAAGCCGGATCGCGGGCAGCCTTTCCACGCAGAGATACCGCATCCCCTGCCGTATCCGGAAAACGCCTGAGGATTGATCTCCTTCACCTTGAGAACGTGATCGATCCGGGCGTCGGCCAGCTGTGCGCGCAGGGTGTTTATCTCTGCCTGCACGCGCTTGAGCTCTTTTTTATCAGGGCTGCTGCTCTCCATGAGGGTTCTCATTTCCTGTCTCTTTGCCTGAAGGCCCTCGCGCAGTTCTCTTGTCTGATCTGCGAAGTCCTGTCTCAGCTTCTGCAGCTCGGCCTGCTGCTCGGCGGTCAGGTTTTGTTCCAGATCCTGCCCGCCGGAGAGGCACGCTCCTGGTCCCCGGCCGGAAAACGGACCATAGGCTAAGGCCGGTAACGCACTCAACGCCAGCACCACGATTCCGCATAGGACGATGACTTTCTTTTCCATGTCTCTCACCTCCGTGGTACCACACTGTTTCAATGAACGTGCCAGGTTCCCGATTTTGTATCCAAGGGCCTGATTCGATTACATTTCAAAGCCTGTCGGCCAGTGTTTCCCGTGCTTGTCTGTCCCTGGTTGCAAGAAAAGTGTATAGAAGGTATACATGTGCTGGATACATCTGTATAAAACATTTACATCCCTCCGGGTCATATCCTTTCATTCGGATTGATCAGACCGGATAGCGAGCCCTGGCATGGGATTTGTAGCATAATCATCGAAGAACCGGGAAACGAGTGAGCACTCACTGCATGAGAGACAGATATACCGATAAGAGCTGGATACGCGTATCACCGTGGGTGATTGTGGGGGCATTCATCGTACTGGTGCCGATCTTCGCCTTTATGACCATGAAGAACGTGAAGACACAAGAAGACAATATGGTCATGCTCATGAGGGAGAAGGGGGACGCCCTCATCCGATCATTCGAGGCCGGCGCGCGCACCGGCATGATGGGACTCAACTGGAGCGGCATCCAGATCCAGCGGCTCATCATGGAGACAGCTGAGCAGCCGGATATCCTCTATATTCTCATCACCGATGAGGACGGCAGGATCGTTGCCCACAACCAGCCCATGTTCATCGGGGGTATCCATGGGGCCGACCTCGATCTTGCGAGCATAGACGAGCAGGCCAGGTCGCGCCGGATGTTCAGATCCGACGGCAAGCCCGTGTTCGAGGTCTACCGGAAATTCATCCCCTCCCGCGGGAGGATGGCTATGCACGGCAGGCGCATGTCGCCCGAGGACTGGCTTATGTCGCGCATGTTCCCGGAAAATTATCAGCAGCCGCCGCTTACGATCTTCGTAGGCCTGGACATGGATCCGATCATCAAGACCATGCGGGAGAGCACGCACCAGAGCGTCCTGAACGCCGTGATCCTCCTCCTGATCGGGTTCTCGGGCATCGTGTCCATCATCATCGCCTACAACTACCGCATCGCGCGGGCCAGCCTCTCCCGCATCAAGGCGTTCTCCGACAACATCGTAGAGAACATCCCCGTGGGTCTCCTGTTCATCAGCGAAAACGGCCGTATCCTCACCGTGAACAACGCATGCGAGAAGATGCTTAAGATCACACCCCAGGAATCCGTGAACCGGAAGGCGGACGATGTCCTCCCCTCCCCTATCAGCGGCCTGCTCAACGAGGCGCTTCGCGCCTCCGGTGTTCTCATCCGGGAGATCGACGTGCCGGTCAAGGGAAAGAACATGCTCTTCGAGGCCAGTGCGAGCATCCTCAAGGACGACCAGGACCAGTTCCTCGGATGCATCGTGCTCTTAAGAGACATCACGGAGATCCGGCATCTCAAGAAGGAGATGCAGCGGAAAGAACGCCTGGCATCGCTGGGAAGCCTCGCTGCAGGTGTGGCGCATGAGATCAGGAACCCGTTGAGCTCTATCAAGGGTTTTGCCACCTATTTCAAGGAGCGCTACAAGGATGTTCCCGAGGACCAGGAAACGGCCGAGATCATGATCAGGGAGGTGGAGCGGCTCAACCGGGTGATCGGGCAGCTCCTCGAATTCGCCCGTCCCCTGAACGTGCAGCAGAAGACAACCGACATCATCGAAGTCCTGCGCCATTCCATCGAGGTGATCCGGAAGCAGGCCGTTTCCCAGGGAATATCCATCGACACGCGCGATCTCCCTGACGGGCCCGTATATGCCTACATCGATCAGGACCGGATCGGTCAGGTGCTGCTCAACATCTATCTGAACGCTATCGAGGCCATGGAGAACGGCGGGGTCTTGAAGGTGTGGATCGAGCATGACGAGGTGAACGAGAACATCATCGTGCACATATCGGACACCGGCTGTGGAATCCCTGGGCACGACGTGGGCCGGGTGTTCGACCCGTACTTCACCACCAAGCAGTCGGGCACCGGACTGGGGCTTGCCATCGTGCACAAGATCATGGAAGCGCACTCGGGTCAGGTGATCATCAACAGCATCAAAGAAAAGGGAACCACGGTTTCCCTCATTTTACCCGCAAGAGGAATGGAGGGAATAGTGAGATGAATACCACACGAGATATCCTGGTAGTCGATGACGACAATGGGCACCGCACCATGCTCAAGACCCTGCTCTCGGGCTGGGGTTATCGGATCTTTGAGGCGGACGACGGGTCGAAGGCCATCGAGTGGGTCCGTTCAAGGCCCTTCGACCTCATCCTCATGGACATCCGGATGGTGAAGGTCTCCGGGCTGGAGGCCTTGAGTGTGATCAAGGGCATCAACCCCGCCATACCTGTGATCATCATCACGGCATATTCCTCTATAGAGTCGGCAATCGAGGCAATGAAGAAAGGCGCCTACGAGTATCTCATGAAGCCGCTCGACTTCGAGGAGATGCGCATGAAGATGGAGCAGGCCATGGAGCACAGCCGGCTCAAGGAGGAGAACCGCCTCCTCAAGGAGATCATCGGCGAGCACTTCGACACCCGCAACATCATCGGCAAAAGCCCCGCCATGATCCACCTGCTGGAGACCACATCCAAGGCGGCTGCCTCGGACGCCACAGTCCTGATCACCGGCGAGAGCGGTACGGGTAAGGAGATGATCGCAGGGGCCATCCATTTCAACAGCACGAGAAAGGACCACCCTTTCATCAAGCTCAACTGCGCCGCCATCTCCGAGGGTCTGCTCGAGTCGGAGCTCTTCGGCCATGAAAAAGGCGCTTTTACCGGGGCGATCAGGAGGAGAGAGGGGCGCTTCCATCAGGCCGACAGGGGAAGCCTGTTCCTGGATGAGATCAGCGAGATGTCCATGGCCATGCAGGCCAAGCTCCTGCGGGTGATCCAGGAGAAGGAATTCACCCGGGTAGGGGGCGAGGAGGTCCTCACTGTCGACGTTCGGATCATCGCGGCCACCAACCGGGACCTGCTCGCGCGCGTGCAGCAGGGCGATTTCCGCGAGGATCTCTACTACCGCCTGAACGTCATCAACCTGAAAGTGCCGCCCTTAAGAGAGCGCAAGGACGACATCCCGCTTTTGGCCGAACACTTTCTCAAGATGTTCGCTGCCAAGAACGCCAAATCCATCAAGGGCTTCACCCCCCAGGCCATGGACCGGCTCATCCGATATCCCTGGCCCGGCAATGTCCGGGAGATGATGAACACCGTCGAGAGCGCTGTAGTACTCACCGATTCCGAGTATCTCTCGGAAGACGACCTGAACCTGATGCACGCGGACGTCCCTCCGGCAGGCCCTATCGCGCCGGTTGCCGCGAACCTGCCGCTTGAGGAGGTGGAGAAGGCCACGATCCTCAAGACCCTGGAGTTCTCGGGCGGCAACAAGAGCGAGGCCGCCCGGAAGCTCGGTATCACCCGGGCCACCCTGCACAAGAAGCTGAAGAAATACCAGGTCCAGTGACGGGCCCTGTCAGCGGTCCAGGGCAAGCCCCGGGCAGAGGTGAGAGAGCCTTTCCAGAAAATCGTCCTTGCCGCGGTAGTGGATGGCTTGAAGTCCTGCCTCGCGGGCGCGCTGTACATGCCCCTCGGTATCGTCCACGAAGAGCGTCTCGCCTGGTTCGAGGTGCATGATCTTCAGGACGTCGAGAAAGATCTGCTTTTCGAGCTTGGTCCTGCCCACGTGGTAGCTGTTGAAAACCCGCTCGAAGTAGTGGAAGAACCGATACCTTTCTTCGAGCTCATCGAGCCAATTGGTCTGGTCGCTCAGGATGGCAAGCCGTATGCCCCGAGACCCGAGCTCTTCGATCACCCGGATCATCCACTTCCGCAGGGTGAAGCCTTTCAGGATGATATCCCTTAAGCCACTGTCGCTGCCCCTGATCCCGGTCTGCCTGCGCAGGGTTTCCCAGAAGAACGTCTCGTCCGCCCTTCCAGTGATGTACCCGGTGTCGTGGATGATCTCCCTGGTCGCGGCCGCAAAATCCTCTTCAGCCAAACCGTTGAGCCGGGCGATCTCGTAGAGCCCGTTTCTGAAACCCTCCTCCGCGATCACCCCGCCGAAGTCGAACAATGCTGCATTGAATTTGCAGTCTTGCATCTCACACCTCTGGCAAGCGCTTCTATATCCCCAGAATAGGCCCCTTGAACACGAAAAGCAAAGGCAGAACAATCAGGAGGAAAAAAAGGGTGTTGAACACGAAGAGGTTCGAGGCGAGCTCTTTGTCGAGGTCGAAGAGCACCGATGCCACCACCGAGTAGATGGCGACCGGCATGAACGACTGGATCGCAATGACCGCCTCCACGTGCTCTCCGAGATTCACCATGGCGAGCACCCCCAGCGTGATCGCGGGCAGGATCAGGAATCTATTGAGCGAGAGCGCGACGTTTTCCCTCAGGAACGAGAAGACCCGGGAGGTCTCAAAGCTCATTCCTAAGCTGAAGTAGTACACGGCGATGGAGATCATCATGAGCGTATTCACAGGAAAATCGACCCCGGGCCTCTGGACATGGAAGAGCTGTAGAACAAGGGCGGAAACGACCGCGGCCAGGGGCATATTCTGAATATCGAGAAGATAGGCCGTCACCCCGGGCATCGATCCATCCGGCCGGGATACGGACCTTGCATAGGGAAAGATGACCGTGAAGATATAGATCATGAAATATGACAGAAAAAGAAAGGCCAGGCCCAGCCCCCTTTCGCCGAGAAAGAGAAAACAAAGGAACGCGCCCATGGTAAACCCGTGATTGGCGATGGACGAGCTGATGAGAAAGGTGGCTCTGGATCTCTCACTCAGCCGTAAGCCGGGAAGCATCAGTCTTCCGGTAGCCATTCCCGCCGCTACGAGGAGCAGGCCCGAGAAGGGGAGGACCGCCATGTTCCAGTCCAGGCTCAACCCCCAGATGCTCCAGAGGACGATGAGCGGCTCGATCAGGATGAGGTTGAGCCTGATGAGCATGCGGGTGAGGTCCCGGGCCGAAGATATGTGCCGCTTGAGGGCCATCCCGCCCAGAAAGGGAACGATGATCATGAGCTGGAATAGGATAAACCGCGCCTGAGGGCTCATATCATCTTAAGAATGGGTAAGGGGGAATGCCGTATCAACGCAATACCAGCGACTCGATCTCCTTGAGCCTGGCAAGGTATTCGTCTCTGTTTTTCAGGGCATTAAGATTCCTCAAGTCTTCCTGGATGAGCGTCAGATGCGGCCTGATATCGATGCCGTAGGGATTCATGGTTTCCCTGTTGGCCATGTCGAGAATGAGCACGGAATAGTATTTTGTGAGGGTCCTCGTGATGGAATCGCGCCGGTAGAGGTATGACTGCCCTCCCAGGGTGTTCAGGAAGAACCCCGCATATTCATACATCTGCCCGCTGTTAACGTTCAGTTGGTGCCCGGCGCTCCCCTTGACGAGATAGTGGAACAAAAGCGCCATCAGGGGTTCGATCCGGTCGCGCTCATGAGAGAGGATGTCTTTGAACATCATGATGTCGTTCTTGCCCAGTACCCGGTAGAAGTGCGCGGCATTGCTGAGCAGGGAATACAGGTCTTGTGTCTCTCCCGAGACCACGGGCGGGCGATAGGCGAGCTTCTCGATCAAGGCATCGAGGTGCTTGAGAAGGCCTCCTTCGAGATCATAGGACTTCATATAGTCCTTTTTCTCAATCTCGCTACACACTGCGGCCAGCTCGGCCTTCAGCTCGGCAAAGCTCTTTTCGCTTTCCTTCCGGGGAACGGGGATCTCGGTTATGGTTGCCGGCCGCTGGGCCGTGATCTGCTGCTCGGGGGCATCCGCCTGCGGCACGGCCTCATCGCGTTGTATGATGTGGATATTCTCTCCGGGTGAGGGAGTTTCATGCTTTTTCTGAAAGAGGTACGTGTCTGCCGCAATGTATGCGCCGGCGGCCACGACGGCGACAACGATGAGCGCTATCCATTTTTTCATGAGGGCTCCTCCTTAAAAGAAGACCGGGCAACCGATATGCCGCTCGTAATCCCCCTACCCAAACACCCATGTACCAGCGTGATTCCTGGTGGATGATATCGTGGATCATCTCCCGGCGTCAACCAGGGAAAACCGCTTTTTACTATCGTTTTCTGTCGAGCTCGGAGCGGATCGCCCGTGCCATGTCGTGAAGACGGTAGGGTTTTTTCACGTATGTGCCTGCACCCAGGTCGAGCGTTTCCTTGACGCGGTCCGACTCGGAAAAACCGCTGACAATGATCGCCTTCTGACCGGGCCGTATCTTGAGGATCCGCCGGTATGTTTCCAGGCCGTCGATCCCGGGGTCCATGATCATGTCCAGGAGAATCAGATCGGCCCTGGATTCGCTGAGATATTTCAGCGCGTCTTCTCCGCTGGCGGCTACGTCCACCGTATATCCCAGTTTCTCGAGGAGCTTGCGTGCGATCTCCCGCTGATCGTCCACGTCATCGATCACCAGGATCTTCTCGGTGCCCCTCAGTGCGTCGAGGGGACCGGCGACATCGTCATCCTTAAGCTCCCTGCGGGTGATGGGGAAATACAGTTCGAAGCAGGTCCCCTCCCCCACTGTGCTTCGGGCATCGATGTATCCATGATGATCCTTCACCGTGGACCAGATCACCGCCATGCCCAGACCCGTGCCGCTTCTGCCCATGACCTTCTTGGAATAGAACGGCTCGAAGATCCGCTTGAGGTTTTCAGGGGGTATCCCAATGCCGGTATCGGACACGATCATGACTGCGTACTCCCCCTCCTCAATGAGATCGTAGCCATGGATGAGAGAATCGACATACCGGTTTTCCGTGGCTACGGTCACCACCCCCCCGCTGGTCATGGCCTCTGCCGCGTTCGATATGAGGTTCATGAGCGTCTTCGACAGATGGACCTCGGATCCGAGTATGTTCATGAGATCCGGGTCGAGATTGAGTTCGCAGCGGACATTCTTGTGGTATTCCAGAATCCTGTTGCACTCGGGGCTTTTGATGAACTCGCGGATCACGGAGTTCAGGTTCACCACATTGGAAATGTTCAATCCTCTCCTGGCCAGTGTGAGCAGATCCTGCACGATGGCAGCGGCCTTTTCACCGGAGCGCTTGATCACCTCGAGCGATTTCCGCATGGAGCTGCCTTCCGGTACCTCCATCAGAAGGATCTCCGGATAACTCACCACTCCGCTTAAGATGTTGTTGAGATCGTGGGCAACGCCTCCTGCCAGCATGCCGATGGCCTCCATCTTCTGAGACCTCTGCAGCTGCATCTCGAGCCTGGCTTTCTCCTCTTCGGCCATCTTGCGCTGGGTGATATCACTCCCTACACAGAGAATCTCGGAGAGGTTGCCGTCTTTGTCGAATATCGCCTTGTTGCTCCACGAGATCCATACACTCTCCCCGTTCTTGAGGATGTTCATATTGATCAGTTGACGGTAGTCATCGGGGTTTTCCAGAAAATCGGCGAAGACCAGTGAAAAATCGTTCCCTTTGGCATCAATGGGCGGCATGAGAAAACCAAGCACCTCCCTCCCGATCATTTCATGCTCCTCATATCCATAGAGCTCTTTTGCATAAGTGTTGACAAAGCTGATCCGCCCTTGAGTATCCAGCCGCATGATGATGCTGTTGGCGCTCTCAACGAGATCGCGATATTTCTCCTCGCTGGCCTGCAGTCGTTCGTATGACCGCGCATTCATGATGCTGATGGCGATCTGCGGCGCGATGCCCTTGAGCAGATTCAGATCATTCTGCCTTAAAGGCGTTTTCGACAAATTCACCTTATCGACTGCGAGCACACCAAGGGATTCTTCTTCAAAGACTATGGGAACACAAATGAAACTGGTGGACTGTGAGAACTTGAGAATGGTCTGGCTCCGCTGTGAGAGGTCATCGAATATCATGCTTACATCTTCTATGAAATAGGGTTCCTTATCTTTGAAAGCACGGACGAGGGGACCTTTTGAATGCGGTTTGTCGAGATGCAGGCTGTTCTGGCGCAGGAAGTCTTGCTGTTCGTCGGTTATCCCGTATCCTGCCCGGAAAACCAGCCGTGTTCTATCCTTGTTTGCGAGCATGACAACACCCCGGTCAAAGTTCAGGTGCTTGTTCAGGGTGTGCATGATTGTTTCAAGGAGCGTATCGATATCGAGGTACTTGGAAATGACCTGTCCCACCTCCTGTACGAGGCAAGCATCTTGATACCTGGCGTTTGATTCTGAAATGAGCAGTTCGGCCGATCGTGACTGATCCTCAAGCTGTCTGCGGTAATCATCCTTTTCCAGAAACCAGGATGCGAACGTAACCCCGCATGTCAGGGCGACCAGAGAAAGAATCAGGTTGATCCATGAGTCCTGAGACAAGCTGGGAAAGGCCAGGGTCACGGCAAGAACACTGAAGATCAGAATGTAATTTCTATACCGCCTGATGGTGAGAAATCTGGGTTCTTTCCAGGTGATATGGTACCGGCAATGCTTGTCCCCCCTGTGCAGGCATTCAGGGTGCTCGATTTGGGCATAATGACCCGTGAACCCGGCTGCGATGGCTTCGAACTGCCCGATTCGATTCTCGCACTGATAGGGTTTCTCAACAACCCCCTTGACCGGGGTGACGACGACCTCGACCTTCCCGCGATAGAATTTGTTGACCTCGATAGAGGCCCCTCTGGATACTTTTGCGTGTATCTTGGAAAGCAGCTTGTATGCAGTGGCCGGGCCGATGAATCCTCGGATGTAGTCTCGTATTGTCCCATATGCCCGTGATGAGGCCACGTAGCGTCCGGCGTCCCGTGAGATGGCAGGGTTGTTGGTGAACTTATCGATCGCATCGTGAAACCGGTCTGAGACTTCCTGTGAATACCAGCATCCTGAATCTTCAAGCTGGAGACGGGTTATCCCGGCGGATTTGAGGACCTCGTCCACGTTTACATCAGGGTAGTATTTCTGGAGATACTCCGTATATGTCTTGAGTATGCTGATGTTATACAACAGCTCGGTTCCCTGTTTATCTTCCATAACTTACCTGCTGCCTTGCGTATGGGTACCAAGATACTATTTTTGTGGCCAGTTCTCATCGATGCGAGAATCTTGAGGATAAGTATCGTCAAAATGCCCCAAAAGCATGACCGCAAAACGATGCTCACAAGACAAAGGTGTTGCACCTGATCAGAATGTCATGGGCCTTAAGGCGTCAGGCTCCTTAACCCGATCCCCATGTCACCAGGCCTTCCAAGCCATCCGGAGCAGGGCGAGAAGGAGGGCTCAAATGGTCGCGCGAGAAGGAGCGGGTTATTTCCGGAGCCCCAGCCTGGTCTCAATATAACTCTTGAAGTACTTGAGTATGCTGAAACGAGTCATCTCCCTTATGGCATCATAGTACGGATCAAAGTATGAGGTTTTCGCAATCCAGAGACAGTACTTCTTTGGATAGCGGACACCGGCTTTATCGAGATAAGAGCTTGGAAATACCTGGAGGACGATATCCGCTGTCCTGTATTCTTTCCCCAGACAGGAGATGACATCGAGCAACATGCGCCAGGGCAGGAATTGAGGATCGGGGTCCGGGATGATGACCTTGATGCTGTTCAAGAGATCCGACATATTGAGCCCCTGGTCGGACTGATCCACGATGAAAAAGCACACCCGCCTGTTATCGCGGATGAGGACATGAGGGGTGCATCTCCGCTTCAGACCGCGGCTCGCAAAAGAGTTCCGGAGCTCATTGTCGCCCATTTCCAGGCCGAAAGATTCGATCATGAGGCCAGGCGAATGCCTGTGATATGCTTCATGGAGTGCGGCAAGGTCTTCCTGGTTGCACGCCCTGATAGTGCAGCCGGCAGGAACAACAGTCTCCTCTTCGGGCAATCGGTATGTGAGGTACGCGAATTCATCCACCGAGCACATGCGGGGTGCGTTCAGAATGGCGCACACGCCTCCAAAAAAGTAGTTCGGGAATTTGTTGTCCGGCCGGTAATTGAACATGAGATACTTCATTCCTATGGACGGCATCCGGTGAAATCCGTCCAGATAATTCAGCATCTGTCTGAGAATGAAAAGACCGGTTCGTTTGTTCCCCATGGGCAGGGCCGCGAGATGCTGCACCATCCATGCATAGGGATATGCCCTGACGATGGATACATGCCCGTAAATCTGATCGTTTCTCTGGTAGGTCAGGCTGGAAAATATGTCGGGGCAGTCATGATACAGCTTCTTGTAGGTGTTTTTGAAGTGTTCCTTATTATTACTCAGACTTAAGTACTTATCGGGATAAATGAAACCGGAACGGAAAAAGAACTCCCATAAGGCGTCGATGGGGACCTTGGAAGGCGCCAGAGAATGGGGATCGTCCGCCCGTGTAAGGATATTGAACAGGCGGGTGTACGTAACCGGGTCCATATCGGTGATCAGAAATCCGGCCTTTGTCAGATTGCCCCGCTGTTTCTTCAAATACAGGGCCTGCGCCGAGCACTCCAACGACAGCCCTCCGGCGAAAACAACCTGCAGCCTGGAGAGGATCATTCCGGGAACAATGGTAGTGCAGTCGCTCTCCATGAGAAAAGAAAAACCGGATGTTGTGATGTCGCAGATGTCATACGTGGCGTTCTTGCCGGTGAAAGGATGAATGAACACCGCCTGAGGGGCTGGAACCAGGGCAAGGCGCGTGTTGCGAAACTTGCGTTCATTAAATTTTTTCTGCTCGATGTTCATTGGAGCAAACACGACGGTATGAGAATGCTCCTCGATCCGGATGAGTTGAGACGGGCCTGAGAATAACTTTTCACATCCACGGAAAAGCTCGATAGTTATAGGCTGTGAAGGCACACGCGCGGCATCGTGCCCAGCCCACAGCCTGTCTTTCAGATTGATACGCAGACCTGATGCATTAAACTCGCTGAGCGTGCCGTAGTATTCTCCATCTTCCGCATGGATCACGGCATCAACCATACGGCACGGGAACCTTCTCTCTCTGCGGGAGTGATAGGCATAGCCGAACTGATGAAGCTCGGCACAAAATGACCGGTCCGTAACATTTACAAGGTCAATATCCATTACCATGACAGTTGTGCCGTTATCGATGAGAAGGGCTTCCAGACTGAAATCGGCAAAGCTCAGAAGGCTCGATTCGGGCAGTGTCATGGTCACCCTGCCGCTCGAACAGGCGCCCGGAGACACCACGATGAGGAATTTCTCTTTCAAGTGTGTATGGACTGCCTGAACATAGACATGGTCACTGATAAAGTTCCGGAAGTTCAATGCATTGAGGAATGATCTTTGCTTTATCCTCTTTGCCTTGAAATAGAAACGGGTGGAACGCTTCAGGTCAGAATGCCTGAACGGAAAGACGTACTGGGAATTTTTCGCAATGTCTTCCCTGCCCTTCCCTGGAAAAAGCTCCCCGGAGACAACATCTGTGCTCATTTTTGGCCCCTCCAGTAAAGGTAATCCTCCATAACCCTTTAGTCAGAACGCCTTGCTCTATTCGTGGGTGATATCCGGTACAACCTCTATTCCGTGGGTTTTTTCCCTGTGCATACGATCAGCGGTGAATACGTAAAACGCCTGGGGTCATGAGCTGACTTGACGAAATCACCAAAGAATCCTTCTCTACCACCGGGATAATCGTCAAAGAGATCACCGGCCTTGACCGAGGCCATCTGGACCTTTTTTAACCAATTGAAATCATCACTGGATTTCAGTTCGCCATACATGAGATGATGGGGCATCATATGGACTTGGATATCCTCAAAACCGAGATCATACATATGCGTATAGAGCTTTCTTCCTGCAAACGGGTCGAAGTTGTATTCCCTCATCATTTTTTCCATGATGCTTTTGAGGGTTTGCTCCATCTGATCGGGCAGAGGATAGTGGCTCAGGCAGTTGTAGTCAAGATCCAGCAGGCATAGGGTCCCGCCCGGTTTCAGAGAACGGGCCGCGTTTTTGATGATGTCCACCGCACCTTGCAGGTAATACTCGAGTACAAAGCGGATCCAGATGAAGTCGAAGGTGCCCAGACTGCCGAGGTCGCCCCGAAGGTCCATCAGGAGGAACTCGATACCTTCCTCTTTGCCGTAATGGTCCCTGGCGAATTCGATCCTGTCCGGAGCGAAGTCGATCCCTACGGCCTGCCCTCCGGGCTGCACCAGCGAATGAAGCACAGTGGTGGTCTTCCCGGAACCGCACCCGCCATCGAGCACCCTGGCTCCGGGCTTGATTCCGCACAGAAGGGCCTGCCTTCTGACTGCATCGATGTCGGTCTTGATGTCGAGACGATGGGCCTCCTGGGGGTTCTCCATCAGATATTCATGGGCGTCGCTCATGATGCTGCCCCCTCTCTTCTCCATATTCTATCCAGATGATCGCATGAATAATTGCTCACATAATAACTTTCAAGCTCGCGGGTGGCAAGATCAACCTTCAGAATTTTTCTCGCCGGCACCTGTTTTCCCCCTGGCCCGCCTGCTCCGTCTCATCTTCTGCTTGCGGATCTTTTCGATCTCTCGCGCACGGGGAGAATCCTTGCCCAGGATCGAGTCCTCGATCTTGTCGGTCAGGAGGCGGCGGGCAAAGAAGCGGTTCGCCTCCCGTGACCGGGACTCCTGGCACTTCACCTCGATGCCGGTGGGCAGGTGCTTCAGATAGACACATGCAGCGGTCTTGTTGACCTTCTGGCCTCCACGTCCACGGGCGTGGATGAATTTCTCCTGGATATCGGCCTCACGAATGCCCAAAGTCGCCATCCGCCCTTCCAGATCCCTGACCTTTTCCGGGTTGACGAACTGACCGCTCACAGAAATTCCCGCCCTCCCCTCGCGCGAAGACGCAACCGCCGGTTTCCAGACCTTACGATCTCAGTGTAGGTAGAGCACATAGTAGAGGGTGAACAGCAGGTACGCGATGGCCGCTCCGAGTATGAACGGCCACTTCCCGCTGAATGAGGCCGGGCCGAAGAGCCAGTGGCGGCACTGCCTGCACTGGATAAACCACCTGCGGGGTACCAGACCCTTGCAGTGGGGACAGCGGTGCATCTTTCTGCCCTCCTGCATCTCGCGGTCACGGATGTTCTGCTGCAGCGAGGCCTTGACATTGAGTTCCGCCCGGCAGTTGGGACACGTGATATGCATGGGTTGAAAATCATCCCACACCACTTTTTTTCCGCATGAACGGCATGTTATCACAATCATGGAAGCTCCATGGTCCTCTCTGTATTCGTCAGGGGCCCCTTCATCCACCTGCCGCCCCGGATGACATCCAGGACAAGCCGTAATCTATCAGAACCGCGGTTCATCAGCAATGTTATTGTGTTGTCTGTCTGAACAAAACGAACGTTCAGCTTAGGGTCGCCCTTGACTTGGAGCTCATGCGGAAGGAGATTTCTGTCTACGACAAGCGTGCCCCAGGTGTAGGTCACGGAAGTGAGCCCGTCGAGCGAGCGCCTCCAGAGGTACCGCATATCCGGAGGTTCCCCGGCAACGAGCCCCAGAAACTGATCCAGTGGGATCGAGTACTGCCTGATCGTTCTGCCCCACAGATCATGAATCGTCACCTCGCCTTTTGTTATGCCCACCGAATAGGCGACCAGACCGCCCGGCCCGTATACCTGGGCAAAACCCTGCTCGGGCGAGTTGACGGCCAGTGCCCCGTCAAAGCGTACATCGCGCCCCTGGATTGTCGCCGACCCGGTAAAGGAGGCCCGAAACGGATAGGTGCTGTCTTTCGGCACCTCAAGCGAGGCGCAGCCGCCCAGGACAGCAAACCACAGGACGAAAACAGCCGGAAATTTTCTCATCCGCATATCGCACATTGTATAGAAGAGCTCCGGTTAAATACAACAGGTATTGACACAGGAAAAATCATCATTAATTTATATCGTACTATGATCGAACGGGTCCTGATACCCACAGACTTCAGCGAATCGTCCCGCCATGCGCTGAAGTATGCCGTCGACCTGAACAAGCTGCTCGGACTCACGGCAAGGCTCTATCTTCTCCATGTGCTCCAGGATTTCACCGAGTTCTCGGAATACGACCTGAGCCCCACGATCCTGCCCCAGCTCTATGTAGAGTTCGAGGAAAACGCCGCTAAAAGGCTCGAAGAAATGGTGAGCACCCTGGTTCCCCGGGAAGTGTGCTGCGATACGTATATCCTCCACGGTGTTCCCTTCCATGAGATCCTCCAGTTCGCCTACCGGGAACGGATCGATCTGATCGTCATCGGCGCCCGCGGAAGGACCGGCATCAAGAACGTCCTGTTCGGCCATACCGCCGAGAAGGTGGTAAAGAAGTCGCCCTGTCCGGTTCTCTCGGTCAGACATCCGAACACGGTCTTTGCCATGCCGTAAGGCGCCGCCTCCCAGTCAGTGCTGAAGACCGGAAGCAAGAAGGCCTCTTCCTTTAAGATCGGTCAGTCTATGGGGCTGATGGGGCCTTCCACGTCTCCATGGATATACTGGGTGATCAGAGGATCGGACGTGGTCCTGAACTTTTCCGGAACCCCTTCGAAGACGATCCTGCCCCGGTAGAGCATGGCCATGTAGTCGGCCATCTCGAGCGCGCCCTGGATGTCGTGGCTGATCACGAGGAAGGTGCCGCCCGTCTTCTTCTGAACATCGCAGATGAGCATGTTGATCGCGCGGGAGATCACCGGGTCGAGCCCGCTTGTGGGCTCGTCAAAAAAGATGAACCTGGGGTTCATGGCCAGGGCCCGGGCAAGGCCGACACGTTTCTTCATCCCGCCTGAGAGCTGGGACGGCATTTTCTCCTCGATCCCCGAGAGGCCGACATCCCTCAGCAGCCTGGCCACCTCGCGCTTGATCTCGTCCTTGGAGAGTCTGGTATGGATGGTGTAGGGAAACGCTACGTTTTCTTCTACGGTCATGGAGTCGAAGAGCGCAGCATCCTGAAAGCAGACCCCGAACTCCTTCCTGACATCCTTGAGATCAACCTCTTTCATGGTGGTGACATCCCTGCCGTCGATGAGGATGCTGCCCGAATCGGGTTTGATCAGTCCGAGGATGTGTTTCATGAGCACGCTCTTGCCGGTGCCGCTGGGGCCGATGATGACCGTGACTCCGCCTTCGGGGATGTCCAGGTTCAGGTCGGAAAAGACCATCTGGCCCTTGAATGACTTGTAGAGAGATCGTATCCTGATCATGATTTCCCCAGCCACGAGGTCTGGTAGAGGTCTCTCCTCCGGTGCGCCAGGAGCGGGAACTTCTCGCGGATGAGCTTGATCTCCTCCAGATCGATGTTCACCACGCTTAAGGCCTCGTCTGCGCCTGCATCATAGAGAACCTGCCCCCATGGCGAGGCAACGAGTGAGTGCCCATAGGGGATGTACCCGAGCTTGGGATTGTACGCCGGCTGCACGCCCACCACAAAGCCCTGTATCTCCAGGGCCCTGATCCGCACCAGCATCTCCCAGTGGGCGGTGCCGGTTGCAAGGGAGAACGCGGCGGGAACAAAGAGTATCCTGACATTCCTGTCCGCGAGGATCTGAGCCACCGGTGAAAAGCGGACATCGTAGCACACGACCACCGAGGCCGCCCCCCAGGGGGTCTCGAACACCCCCAGATCGTCGCCCGGCATGATGACGTCTGATTCCCTGATTGCAGGGCCGCCCGGTGGGGTGCAGTCGAAGAGATGCACCTTGTCGTGGTGGTAGATCTCCTCGCCGTTACTGTCGAAGACGAACGACCTGTTGAAGAAGCGCTTCCCGTCTCCCTCCCAGGGCATGGACCCCGCTACGAGCAGGATGCCGTGCCGCGCCGCCCGCTGCCGAAGGCCCTCCACCGCCCTGTGCGCGAGGGGAGCGGCATTGCGGATGGAGGCAGGCTCATAAGGAGTGAAGAACATCTCCGGAAGGACCACGACCTCTGCACCGCCGCCCGCGGCCTGATCGATCATGGCATACGCCCGGTTCAGATTGTCTTCGAAATCATATCCCTGCCTGATCTGGCAGATGCCAATCGCCACCGTATCCATCGGCGCTCCCTTTCTTAAAACGTGAACCATCCTCAAAAGACTGTCCCCGATCTCACCCCTGTGATATCGGCAAACCCGGGACTTCGTCAATGATTTTTCAGGCAAACGGCGCGGGGTGTGAGAAACTGAAAAGGGTCGATCCGCCGTATCTCTGAGGAAAGTCCATCAGGAAAACAGCGAATTCATCGCATTGACGAGACGTCTCGACTTGCTGTGCTTGGGAAGCCAGACACTGATCTTGGTCCAAGGGGTCCGGATCTCTCTCATCCACTCTCTGATCGATCCCGGTGCCATATGGATGCAGAAAAACTCGTTCCAGGAGTTAATGTGCAAGACATCGACTTCATGGATCCCGTCAAAGGCGTTCGGTTTTTCCATGTTGCCCACGAGCACCACCTTCTTGACAAACTTCTTGTCCATGAGCGCCTGCCGGTCGAGCCCTATGGAGTTGGCGTCCGGGATCTGGGCGTCAAGCTCCTTTAGAAGGGCCTGAATATCCGAGAGTGCTACGCCGGTGGTGTTGGGCACCATGTGGAAGGAGGTCGAGGCATCGACCCTCTTGTTATAGACCAGCCAGGCGAGTATCCTCACCACCCTCTCGGCGCTCATGATGGGGTTTTCTCTCTTCTTGCCCGGATATGATCCGTAGATATGCCACTTTCGGTTCTTGTGGGCGAAATATATCTCCTCGTAGGCAGGCTCTCTTCTCTTGACCCGTTTTTCCGACTCGATCTTGTTCTCCTTGGCTACATAGAAGGCCTCGACCCTTCTGCGCAGCACCTCCATCTCCACATCCTGATCGAGCTGTGAATCCAGCAGAAATGACTTGGCCCTGCGGATCAGGAGCACGGCGGTGCGTTTGAGATAGTCATGGAGTTCGTCTCCGAAGGTCCGGTATTTCTCGACGCTCCACTCGTTAAAGCGGTTCATCTCCCGGATAAAGCCCATAGGCCAGTCCCATTTCTTGACGACCTCAACCATCATGACGGTCCTGTCCTGCTGATTGACCCTGAGAAGGTCCCTAGTGGTGATCAAGGGCGATACCTTCAGATAAAAACACTTTCTCAACAAATCGATGGTCTTCTCGTCTCCCCGGTTGCGATAGTAGTTTTCCACGCACTGGAAGATCTCCATGTAGGGATCGATGATCTCGTCCTGGGAATCCTGCATGACGTGTCTCTTCAGCTCTTCGCACAAGAGAACATCCTCGCCCGATCGATCCAGATAGGTGGCGGCCAGCGCCATCTTCAGCACGGATTTCAGCGGGTCGTCCAAGGCCTTGTGCATCTGCCACAGTGCGGCCCCGAGCAGCTCCTGCTCAGGGATGGAGGTGATGTTGCCCATGTCGATGAAGTCCATGTAATCGAACTGCAGCGACCGGGCGAGACATGCGATGGTCTGCTCGTAGGCGTCGTCGCCGTGATCGACGGGCGTGACCCACCATATGGGTACCCTGCCCTCGATCAGGGTCAGGGTGCGATAGAACTCCTCCTTGAGGATGCTCTTTAGCGCCGAACCCGCCCCTTCCTGCGATACGGTACCGAAATTGTTCCTCCGGATGTCATTGATATCCATCAGGAAAAAGTGCAGATCGATGATATACTGGCTCGATATCCAGCGCTTGAGGGTCTTGAGCTTTCTTTCCAGCAGCGTGAGCCGGGGTTTGCCTATGGCCTCGGAATCTACGACCACCCAGACGTCGTAGTCGGACTCCCTGGTCTGCCCGAGGCTGCCCACGGAGCCGATGGTGAAGAGGCCCTCGATCTCACGGTTCCGGGGAACCAGGTTCCTTACCTCGCCGGGCCGCAGGCGGATGGGGGAGAAAGTGCTCAGACTGTTGATTGTGTTCGCCGGCCATTCCATGCACTTGACGCCGCAGGGGCAGTCGTCGTCTCCGGTGTAGCCGGGCAGTGCAGGGTGATTGATATGAACGCACAAGGGGAAAAGGTCCAGAATGACCCTTGACCCGAGAGGATCGCTCAACTCCATCAACCGCTTTTTCCGGCGGTTGTAATGGGTGAACGCCCTGACACCGGCTGCGACCTTTGCCTCGAAATCCATCATGTACGAGCGTTATCGCGTGAAAACCCGCCCGACTTTAATCGCGTGATCAGCAGAACCGCACCGGCCGCCACCATCAAAAGAGAAAGAACCTGGCCCATGGTGATGGACGCGATGATGAACCCCAACTGGGGGTCCGGCTCGCGGAAGAACTCGAGGATGAAACGTATGAGGCCGTAGCCCACAAGGAACACGGAGATGAGAATGCCCCGGGTGCGCACCTTCCTGCTCAGGAAAAAGAGGACCACAAACAGCACGATCCCCTCGAAGAAGGCCTCGTAGAGCTGCGATGGATGCCGGGGCAGCCCTCCCGCCCCGGGAAAGACCATGCCCCACGGCACGTCTGTGACCCTGCCGTAGAGCTCGGCGTTGATGAAGTTCCCGATCCGCCCGAAGAACAGCCCCGGGGTCGCGGCCAGGGCTCCCATGTCGGCAAGCATGATGAGCGATTTGTTCCGGAGCCTGCTGAACAGCCAGCCGCCGAGAACCAGCCCGATGAGGCCGCCATGGAACGACATCCCCCCCTCCCAGATGGCCAGGCACTTTAGGGGATGGGAGAGATAGTATCCAAAGTTGTAGAACAGGCAGTACCCGAGCCTGGCCCCGACGATGAGGCCTACAACACCATAGGCAAGCAGGTCTTCGATCTCCTTTTTGTTGATGTCATAGTTTTCGCGCCGCGAAAGGTGCATCAGAACGAAGTACGCGCACACGAACCCGATGATATACATCAGCCCGTACCAGCGGAGCTGCAAAGGTCCTATCTCGAAAAAGACCGGATCAATCTGGGGATACTTCATGGCAATGTGCTTCTCACAGAAGCCGCTTTCAAGTCAAGGTCCCACGCAGCAAGCCGGCCATGCATTCTTGCAGATTTTCCCGAAAACAAGAAAAACAGCGAAAAAGGGCACGTGGTGTTGCCACATCATGATTGGACACCCTGGGCATTTCTTCTCGCCTATAATCACAGACCATGTTTTCACAATCCACTCCCGGTCAGCCTTGACTAAATTACATCGAATTGTTATTGTCTTATTTTAAATAAAGGGGATGCATTCATGTTTAAAGTTGGTGATACTGTTGTTTACCCGGCCCATGGGGTATCTGAAGTGGAAGCCATCGAAACCCGGGAGATATCGGGAAATAAAATTTCCTTTTTCATCCTGAAGGTGCTGGATACACAGATGACGGTCATGGTCCCGGTGACGAATGTCAAAAATGTGGGTATACGTGAGCTCATCGATAAAAAAGGGATTGAGAAGGTGCTCGACATTCTCAAGGAACGTTCCGTAACTGTCGATAATCAGACCTGGAATCGGCGTTACCGGGAATATATGGAAAAAATCAAGAGCGGTTCCGCCTTTGAGATTGCAGAGGTCCTCAGGGATCTGAATATTCTGAAGCGAGGCAAGGAGCTCTCATTCGGAGAGCGAAAGATGTACGATACGGCCAAGAACCTTTTGGTGAACGAGATCGCCATATCGAAGAGCCTCGACAAGGCAGATGCCGAGAAGATGCTCCTGGAGGCAATGGGGAAGCTGGAACCTCAAACTACTACATAGAATAGGATTGACATACTATGAAATGGTTTCTTCGTATCGCAGTGGCACTCGTGGTCTTCTACGGGGCATTCATGTACGCGCACCTGCAGATGGGGGGCGGCATCTGGCTCATCATCCTGCCCGGCATTGCAGAGGCGTGCCTGCTCATGGTCTTCATCGGCGAGATCAAGGGGCTCAAGTTCCACCCCATGGCCTACGTGGGCGGGTTCCTGGGCGCCATCCTCGGGCTCGTGATCGGCAGCCTGCTGGGGTATGTTCTCCTGAGGCTCGAAGGCGGCCTCTTCCTGTTCATCCTCATCAACTCGCTCTTCGCCTACATGGGCTACACCATCGGCCATGCCTGGGGTAAGGAGTTGGGCGATCTCCCGTTCTTCCATCAGAAGTCGCGCACTGGTTACCCGCGAAGAAAAATCATGGATACCAGCGTCATCATCGACGGCAGGGTTCCGGATGTCTGCGATGCCGGGTTTATCGAGGGGACCCTGGTCGCGCCCCAGTTCATCCTGAACGAGCTCCAGCACATTGCAGACTCCTCTGATCCTCTCAAGCGGGCCCGCGGCAGAAGGGGGCTTGACATCCTCAACCGGCTCCAGAAAAACCCCATGGTCCAGTTCGAGATCGTGGACAAGGACTACCCCAAGATCAAGGAGGTTGACTCCAAGCTCATCGCGCTTGCCAAGGAGCTCGACGCCGATGTGCTCACCAACGACTTCAACCTCAACAAGGTGGCGCAGATCCAGGGTGTGAACGTGCTCAACATCAACCAGCTCGCCAATGCGGTCAAACCCATCGTGCTGCCCGGCGAGAGCCTGTCGGTCACCATCGCCAAGCAGGGCAAGGAAAAGGGCCAGGGCGTCGCCTATCTCGAGGACGGAACCATGGTGGTGGTGGAGCAGGGAGAGCCCATGCTCAACAAGAGCATCGAGGTGACGGTCACATCCATCCTCCAGACCCCGGCAGGCCGGATGATATTCGCAGCCCCCAAGACAAACGGCGGCTGATCCATGGCAGCAAGCGCGGTCATCGTAGCCGGCGGGAGCGGGACGCGCTTCGGCCGGAAAAAGCAGTTTCTCGATCTGTGCGGGGTTCCGCTCATCCGCAGGACCGTGGATGTCTTTGCCTCCCATGAGGCGGTAGACACCATCATCGTGGCAGTACCGCCGGAAGACATTGACCTGACGAGGCAGATCCTCGAAGGCGCCGCATCCCCGGTGCGCGTCGTGCAGGGAGGACGGACCAGGCAGGAGTCGGTGTACAACGGCCTGCTCAATATCGCAGGTGCGGGGACGGTACTGGTGCACGACGCCGTGAGGCCCCTGGTGACCGGAGAGCTCATTTCCCGGGTGCTCGAAGGACTCGGCGAAGGGGATGCGTGCATCCCCGTCCTGGCGGTCTCCAATACCCTCAAAGAGGTTCGGGAAGGGGTGGTCGTACGGACGGTTCCCAGATCAGACCTCTACGAGGTGCAGACACCCCAGGCCTTTCCCGTCCTCAAGATCCTTAAGGCCCACACCCTGGCTCGGCAGCGGGGCATCCTTGATGCCACGGACGACAGCGCCGTCATAGAGCAGGCAGGGGGAGTGGTTCGGGTCGTGGAGGGTGATCCCTTCAATATCAAGATCACGGTCGCAAAAGACCTGGAGATCGCGGAGGCAATGCTGACATGCCGTACCGGGTCGGTATAGGCTACGACATCCATCGTCTGGTTCAGGGGCGCGCCCTTGTCCTGGGAGGGGTCACCATCCCCTTTCCCAAGGGGCTGCTCGGACACTCCGACGGCGACGTCGTGGTCCACGCCGTGTGCGACGCCCTGCTCGGGGCGTGCGCACTCTCCGACATCGGGGTCCTGTTCCCCGACACCGCAGCTCAGACCAAGGACATGTACTCCCTGAACATGCTCGGGATCATCCGGGAAAAGATCCGGCAGGACTTCACAGTGGTCAACATCGACGTCAACTGTATCTGCGAGCAGCCCAGGCTCGGGAAATACCGGGACTCGATGATCGCCAACATAGCAGGCGCATGCATGATCGACCCCAAGGATGTCTCGGTGAAGTTTCGGACCAACGAGGGGTTGGGAGAAATCGGCACGGGAGAGGCCATTGCGGCCCAGGCCGTGGTTCTGGTAAAAAGAACTCTCGTCTTATAAGGATCATAAGGAGCGCGATATGAGCATATCCCTGTACAATACCCTTTCGAAGAAAAAAGAGCCCTTCACCCCGCTTGCGGGGAACAAGGTGAGAATGTATGTCTGCGGCGTTACGGTCTACGACATGTGCCACATCGGTCATGCCCGGTCTCTGGTCGTGTTCGACGTGATCGCCCGCTTCCTGCGCAGAAAAGGCTATGACCTCACCTATGTGCGCAACTTCACCGACGTGGACGACAAGATCATCGCCCGGGCCAACCAGCTGGGCTTAAGCTACAAGGAGATCGCCCAGAAGTATATCGATGAGTTCTACACCGACATGAAGGTCCTCAAGGTGAAGCCCGCCGATATCGAGCCCCGTGCGACCGAGCATATCGAGCAGATCATCACCATGATCGAGAAGCTCGAATCAAAGGGCCTCGCCTACAAGGCCGCCGACGGCAGCGTCTACTTCGATGTCTCTGGCTTTCGCGAATACGGCAAGCTCAGCGGCAGGGACACCGAAGAGATGATTGCAGGCGCCCGGGTCGAGATCGATGAGAATAAGAGGAACCCGCTCGACTTCGCCCTGTGGAAAAGGAGCAAGGAGGGCGAGCCCTGGTGGGAGAGCCCGTGGTCCAAAGGCAGGCCCGGCTGGCACATCGAGTGCTCGGCCATGAGCACCCATCTCCTGGGCCCCACGCTCGACATCCACGGAGGCGGCAGGGACCTGGTCTTCCCGCACCATGAGAACGAAACCGCCCAGTCCGAGGGCACCTACGGTGTTCCGTTCGTGAGATACTGGGTGCACAACGGCTTCGTGACCGTGGACGGCGAGAAGATGAGCAAATCGCTGGGCAACTTCCTCACCATCCGGGAGCTCGTCAAGGAGGTGCACCCGGAGGCCCTGCGTCTGCTCCTGGTCTCTCACCACTACCGCAGCCCCATCGACTTCTCCCCCGATGCGGTCCAGACCGCAAGCCAGGGCCTGGTACGCTTCTACGAGATGCTCGATCGGGTGAACAGCGCACCCGTCAAGGCCGGGGAACCGCGCATCAAACCCCTGGTGGAGTCGTTCGAGAAGAGCTTTGACGAGGCCATGAGCGACGACTTCAACACGGCCCTGGCCGTTGCCCGCATCCACGAGCTCACCACCGAGATCAACAAGGCCCTCGACGAGAGCCCGGCCGTTTCTCCCCAGGACAAGGCAGCCCTTGAGTCCGCTGTATCGCTGATCTCGGATGTCCTGGGCATCCTCGAGGAAAACCCCAGGGAATTCCTCGACCGGATCAAGCGCTCCGGCATCGACGAGACCGGCCTCACCGCTTCCGAGATCGAAGCCCTCATCGAAGAGCGCAATGCAGCCAGAAAGGCAAAAGACTTCCGAAGGGCAGACGAGATCAGAGACACCCTCAAGGCAAAAGGCATCCAGCTCAAAGACACCCCGGAAGGAACCATCTGGGAAAAACTCTAACTCGGGGACGGGTTCACATGAGAATTCAGTGACCGCTCCTGCACCACCACAGACGGAGGGGAACGTGCCGGCATGAGTACATGCCAAATTATCCCGGACAAATCAACGCACGCCCTGTGTTTTATCATGCGCCCTCCTGCCGGGAAGAGCAGCGGCATGGCCCGTAAACACGGCATTGACAGGCATCGAGTCATCAGTCAGGATAGAAAAAGAACATCGCGTCACCCTTTGGGCTCTGCGGGAGACGGCCGGATTTTTCGCCGCTGCTTAAAAACCCGCCCGCTTGAGGCCGTGACCGGTTAAGGAACAGGATACAAGATACATCATGGGGTTCAAACTCGTTTCACCCTTTCAACCGCAGGGGGACCAGCCCGCCGCCATCGATGCCCTGACCGAGGGCATTGAGAAGGGCATTCGGGACCAGGTGCTCCTGGGCGTTACCGGCTCAGGCAAGACCTTCACCATGGCGTGCGTGATCGAGCGCATGAACCGGCCCGCGCTGGTCATCGCGCCGAACAAGACCCTCGCAGCCCAGCTCTATGGCGAGTTCCGGGAGCTCTTTCCTGACAATGCGGTTGAATATTTCGTGAGCTACTACGACTATTACCAGCCTGAGGCCTACGTGCCGTCCCGCGACCTCTACATCGAAAAGGACTCGGCCATCAACGAGGACATCGACAAGCTCAGACACCGGGCCACCCGGGCGCTTTTCGAGCGGGAAGACTGCATCATCGTGGCTTCCGTCTCGTGCATCTACGGCCTGGGCTCGCCCGAGGCGTACTCGGGCATGCTCCTCTACCTGGAAGAAGGCAGGGGTTTAAGCCGCAACGACATCCTGAAAAAGCTCGTGGAGATCCAGTATGAGCGCAACGACTACGACTTCTCCCGCGGCACGTTCAGGGTGCGGGGAGATGTGATCGACATCTTCCCGGTGCACGAGGAGGACACGGCTATCCGGGTCGAGCTCTTCGGGGACGACATCGAGTCGATCTGGCAGATCGACACCCTGCGCAACAAAAAGCTCCGCAGGCTTTCCCACTTTCCCATCTACCCCGCCTCGCACTACGTGACCCCGCGTTCCCGGCTCATCGAAGCCATAGACGGCATCCGTGAAGAGCTCAAGGAACGCATCGCCTACTACCGCGCGGAGAACCGGCTCATCGAGGCGCAGCGGATCGAGGAGCGCACCAACTACGACCTGGAGATGCTCATGGAGACCGGGTCGTGCCAGGGCATCGAGAACTACTCCCGCCATCTCACCGGGCGTCTGCCAGGGCAACCGCCGCCGACCCTCATGGACTATCTGCCCAAGAACACCATCGTATTCCTGGACGAGTCGCACGTGGGTGTGCCCCAGCTCATCGGCATGTACCGGGGAGACCATTCACGGAAATCCACCCTGGTGGAATACGGGTTCCGGCTGCCCTCGGCCCTGGACAACCGGCCGCTGAGATTCGACGAGTTCAACTCCCTGGTGAACACCCTGATCTATGTCTCCGCCACACCCGGGAACTACGAGATCAAACAATCGAAAGGCAGGGTCATCGAGCAGGTGGTTCGGCCCACCGGGCTGCTGGATCCTGAGATCGAGATCAGGCCGGCGAACTCCCAGGTGGACGACCTGTTCCGCGAGATCACCAGACGGGTCGACGCAGGCGAGCGGGTGCTCGTCACCACGCTCACCAAGCACATGGCAGAGGAGCTCACCGACTACTACCTCCAGCTCAACCTCAGGGTGAAATACCTGCACTCAGACATCGACACCCTGGAGCGTATCGAGATCATCAAGGGACTGCGCGAAGGCAAGTTCGACGTGCTCGTGGGAATCAACCTCCTGCGCGAGGGCCTGGACATCCCTGAGGTATCGCTGGTGGCCATACTCGATGCCGACAAGGAAGGCTTCCTGCGCTCGGAGCGATCGTTGATCCAGACCGCGGGCAGGGCAGCGAGAAACGTCAACGGCAAGGTGATCATGTATGCGGACATCATCACCGACTCCATCGAGAAATCGACCTCCGAGACACTGCGCCGCAGGGAGAAGCAAAAGGAGTACAACCGGCTCCACGGCATCACGCCCACCACGATCAAGAAGAATATCAGAGACATCCTTGCATCTATTTACGAGAAAGATTATGTAGACATGTCGGCGACCATAGGCACTTCCCTAGGCAAGGTAGAGGTGGGCAAGCTCAAGCAGACCATTGCCGAGCTCAACAAGAAGATGCATGAGGCCGCCGCCGACCTGCGGTTTGAGGACGCGGCATCCTTGAGGGACGAGATCAAGCGCCTCACCAGGATCGCACTGGTCACGGAAGGATAGGGTGTGGACCGGACAGCCATCGAAAACCTGGGGTATGAGATACGGGAGGTCCCCCCGTACACCATAATCTACCGCCCCTCGCTCCCCCAGCTGCCTCACGTGCTGTCCGGCGGGCCCATGCTCGGGACTGATACGGGTCTGAGCGGCAGGACATCCGTCCGAATCATGGAGCCGGGCCTGGTGGTCCGCACCCTGACCCATGGCGGGGCATTGAGAAATGTGTTCAAGACACGCTTTCTCACCCTCAACCGGAGCATCCAGGAGCTTCAGTGCAGCGCACACCTCTTCTCACAGGGCATTCTCACCCCGGAGATCGTGGGCATGCGGTTCAGGAAGAAAGTCCTGTTCTACTCCATAGAGATCATCTCCCGGATGATCCCGGAATCGACCGATCTGCTCGCCTTTCTTGAGCAGCACCCGGATGACGGATCGGCCGTGATCCGGAAAACCGGCGAACTCATCCGCCAGATTCACCGTGCACAGGTCTACCACGCCGACCTCCACGTGAAAAACATTGTTCTGGACAAGGAGCGAAACCCCTGGATCATCGACCTGGACAAGGCCTACCGGTTCATCGACCTCCCCTTTATCCTGAGATACAAGAACACCAGGCGTTTCATCCATTCCCTGAAGAAGTGGGACAAGAGAGGACGGATACACCTGCCTCAGGGCTGGGAGCAGGCCTTCATGGACGGGTATGCCGGGCAGGACCGGTAAGGGCTGCCTCTTCGCTCAACCCCCCTTCGACAAGCCCTCTGATCGCCTCCTTTACGTCGTCTATGAGACAGTCCCTTGTCTCGACGGTATATGTAGAGGCATCGATTGGCATGCCGATGCTTACCCGGACATCCTGGTCCAGAAAGAAATCCCAGGTGCCGGGTCTCAAGATCTTCTCAGAGCCGCTGATGCCCACCGGAATGATTCTGGCTCCCGTCTGGATAGCCACCATGAACCCGCCCTTTTTGAACTCCCCTAATCTTCCGTCCCGCGACCGGGTTCCTTCCGGGGCGACCCAGAGCACGATCCCGTCCTTCATCTGCTCCCTGGCATAGTCCAAGTCCCTGATAGCCTGCGCGTGGTCGTGGCGGTCGATGGAGAGAAATTCCGCCGCCTTCAGGCCCTTTCCCCAGACAGGGACCTTGAAGAGCTCTTTTTTGGTGAGCATGCGTATGCTCCCGGGCAAAGATACGAAGATGAGCGGAATATCGTAGTGGCTCCGGTGGTTCGACATGATGATATAGGGGGTGCCCGGGCTCACCGTGACCTGGTGCGGGTTTTCGATGTGCACCCCGGCCCTGACGTTTTTCAGCAAAAATCCCGACCACCAGCGCAGCACCCTGTCGGCAAAACCCCGTTCGTATGTGCGCGTAAAGCGCATGTATAGACCGAGGACCGATATGCCCAATGTCACGGCAATGCCCTGGGCCATGATCCATATCTTTCGATAGAATGATGCCTTCACCTGGTGAAACCTCCTCTCCCCCTACCCGGGGCTGAAACGATCCGCCGGGACCCGGGCCGCAGGCTCCTGGCGTTATCCCGGCTGATTCATGAAATAGCACGCTTCAATGATTCGAATGCGGGCACGAGCTTCTTTTCTGCTTCTGCTCGTCCGTTTTTTTCTTGAAGAAATCACGCTCCTTGATGAGGTGTTCGGCGAGTTCGGAAAAGGCCCATTCAATTGACTGCTTCGTCACCACGGCGTAAATGGACTGAGGGAGGTTCCAGTCCTTTGCCTCGCGCATTACCCGGTGGATCACCGGTGCCTCGACCTGGTAGAAGAGCATGATCTTTTCATCGCACACATATGCTTGATCCGACCTCTTGTCAGTAAACAGGATATCGTGCACACTGAGGTTTCCCTGGCCGGGCTCGATGACCTGGGCCTCGGGCGCCCCGACAGCCTGAAAGAACCTGTCGAGGATCAGCATTTCTTCGTATGTATAGTTCCAGAGCAATACCCTGGGGTTGGTGTTCATAAGCAGCTCCTTTTTGCCTTTTAGATATTCCAGCCGCTCTTTCCCTCTCCGCTCTTTCAAGGGTGTGAGCGGAAGGATGCCGCCTGAATTCCTGACCTCAAAAAAGCGCAAGAAAAGAATGGGGTTAGAATATAGTATAGCGGAAAGGAAACATCAAGGGACAATTTGGGCGCACAAGCCCTTGCGGTCTTCTTCCACCTTGCCCACTGCAAAACCCTCATCGTCGATGCCGGTCTCGAACGGTTTGCCATCCGTTACCGCCGGCAGGGAGTCCCTGCCGGCAGAGGATATCTGCTCCAGCCCAAGCAGACCCTTTTCGTAAAACATGACTGGATAAGGAAAAGAGGTTATACTTTACTAATGATCCGTCTTCGTACTACCGATACAGAGAAGATATCAGACAGGAGGTAGCATACCCATGAGATGCGCCAAATGCGGCTATGTCAGCTTCGATTATCTGGACAGATGCAAGAGCTGCGGAGACGACCTCGTTCCCGCAAAGATCAAGCTGAATATCTATACCAAACCGCCCGAGATCGACATCGACGATGAGGGTTTTGCAGTGGGCAAGGTAGAAGAAAATCGCAAGGGCCTGCTCGGCGAAGGCGCGTCAGCCGCCAGGCAGGATGTCTCCATGGAAGAGGTTCTCATGGAAGACGGAGAAAAGCTCGAAAGCTTCAACTTCGAAGACGACGAAAACGCTTGACAACCATCCCTGTTTTCAATAGACATTCTCCTGTTGCCGAGGTAGCTCAGTAGGTAGAGCAGGGGACTGAAAATCCCCGTGTCGGCGGTTCAATTCCGTCCCTCGGCACCAGTCAATTTGGGATCAGGTCTCAACATCCAACATGTGTAAGCTGATGGGGCGAGGCCTCAACATCCGGCATTTACCTGCTTCGATACATGCCGGACGTTGAGGACTGGCCTCTGTGGTTCGTTGCATGTTGAGACCTGATTCTTAATGTTTCTTTGTCTCATTGGAGGTGCATATGAATATGAAGAGGCATCTATGGTTCAGCTTTCTTATCGGGCTGATAATTCTATCCTCAGCGGCCCTGCCCGGATGCGATCACCAAAGCAACAGTGATGGGATATTTCCTGAAGATGTGCCCAAATCCGGCGGAAATGCCCCGGTGATCTCAAATCTCCAGTATTCGCCCACGGAGGCGCTTCAGGGAAGCGAAGGCGGGAGTGCGGCAGTTACTTGTACTATAGATTACGCCGATGAAGAAGGTGATCTGACAACCTACACAGTCGAAATCTATGACAGCGGCGGCACCCTGATCGCAAGCTAGACCAGCCCTCTTTCCGGCGTTGACGGTATCACGTCCGGGACTATCGAAATCCCTATGACGATGCCGACCGATACTGAAGGAACCCTCTCTTTCCAGGTCTTTGTCACTGATGAAGAAGGGCTGATATCGAACAGGCTCTCGGGCAACTTCGGCGTCATCGCGGCAGAGATCCAGTCACTGACGATCTCGCCCGCAAATCCCTCGGTTGAGCAAGGCCTCGCCATCACACTGACAGTGACCGGCAAGATGTCCGATGGAACCGATGCACCCTCAACCGTGCTCGCGAACGTTGTCTGGTCTTCTTCTCATCCTGAGTATGCAACCGTACCGGCAGGCACGGCGGAATCGATTTCGGTCCTGGGTGTGGAGCCGGGAACGACGACCATCACTGCCAGCATTGGCTCCATCATTACCACACAGGAGCTCACCGTAATTTCCCCGCCGGACTCCATGGGACTGGTGTACGCCCTGACGCAGAATGCGCCGCTGGTGGCCGGCTTCAGAGTGGACTCCGACGGCATGCTGACGGAGCTGACGGGTTCGCCCTTTGACGTCACCGATTCAGCGGGAATGCAGCTCATGACCTTTACCGCACACCCGGACGGTTATCGTCTCTACTTTGGCTACCGCAGCGGACTGCCCTCGCGCCTGGCCAGTGCTGCAGTGGATAAAACCACCGGCGTGGTCACGATGGGGACCGACGGGATGGACTATGCCAGCAACATCCCGCGCATGGCTGCGCACCCCGGCGGCCAGTTCCTGTACGTTGTTCACTACGACGGCTCAGAACTCTACATAGACAGGATCGACCTGGACGGCCAAGGCGCTCTGACCACCTGCACGCTGGCGGCGACCATTCCTGAAAGCACGGCCGGCCAGGTGGATAACCGCGGCATGATCTTCAACGCTGACGGCACCATGCTCTATCTGATCACTCAAGACTCGTTCATACCCGGCCAGACGACCATGTTCCACATCCGCGTGTTCAGCGTGGACGAAGCAGGCAACCTGACTCTGTCGCAAACCGTCACCAGCGGCCTGCGGCTGCAGAATGCAATAGCCCTGGATTCCACCGGCAGATTCCTGGTCAACGCTGCCTGGGACCGTGATACTTACGACGATTTCTTACTGGTCTACCCGGTTGCAGCCGGCGGAACACTGGGTTTACCAACCAGTCTCAACATCGGCCGGGTTCGCCCACCGACTGTCATTCGCGCCGCGGCCGGCCATATCTACGTCGGCTGGAGCGACTACTCGGATGCCGGGCTGACAGTGTACAGCATCGACTCTGAAACGGGCGCACTTTCCCTGGTAGCCAGCTGCACCGAGTTCAACTTCGCCGACTTTTCCGTCAGCGAAGACGGTGCGTATGTTTTCTCCAACACCTATGGCGACTACGCCGGCGGCGACAACGTGCGCACGCACTACTTCGATGCGGCGGCCGCCACGATTGAGCAGGTTGATACCAGAAAATCACGAGTGCGGCAGCCATACTGGTTCTCGACCTTCATTCCAGTGAACAGCCAGTTCGAGTAAACAATGACTTGCTGCACGAATGTGCGAATGTCTCGACTGCATGGCATTTTCCGGCAGCCCCTCGCATTCGGGGCTGCCGTATGTTGATCTGAAGGACGCACCAAAGAAGATGATTCCTTTCAAACTCATTGAAACTTTCAAGATGAACATTTGAGAGGAGTATGAGATGAAACGTGTTTGTTCTGAAAAGTTGATTGTTTCTCTGTTGTGTGTGGCATTAGCCGTTATAGTTGCGTTTTCCGCAGGGTGTGGAGGCGGCGGCAGCAGCGGAGGAGGTGGCAATGGAGGCGGCGACCCTGCGCAGCCTGAGATCCTGAAGACTGCGGCCGGCTCAGCGAAAGGAGCACCGGTCAGTCAGATCATCGGCGCCGGGGGCGGCAGCCTCTCATCGGTTGACGGAACGGTGGAAATCACCGTACCTCGGTGCTGTGGATGAGGACATCGAATTCTCCATCAAGCCGGTGACCGATCCGACAACCGCCGCTGTGGCCACCTTTGACCTGCAACCTGAGGGGCGGACCTTTGCGCCGCCGGTGACGATCACGTTCCACGTGCCCGACGAGGCCGGAGTAACCCGCACCGCCATCGAAGGTTTGGGAATCGCCTATCGTAACGCGGATGGCCAGTGGCAGTGGCTCAACAACGCCGTCTGCAATGCCGGCGCCAAGACACTGACTGTAGAGGTCGATCATTTCTGCGAGTTTTCGATGCTCGAGGGGTTCCAGCTCATCCCAATTTCGGCCAATGTTCAAGTCAATGAGACCCTCCCTTTACAGGTCATGACCTGCAAGTCGCCGGACAAGGAGGACGATGTGCTGGCATCGCTGGTCTACAAGCCCTATCCGGTCGAGGATATCTCGGTCTCAGCCTCCAAATGGTCAGTCAACGACGTCTTGGGCGGCAACGCCACGTTGGGCACGATCACGGGCTCAGGGCTGAGTGCAACGTTCACGGCGCCTGCAACGCAGCCCGATCCGAAGACCGTTGCGGCATCGGCGAGCTAAACGAGCTGGGGCACCAGGAAAAGATCTTGCTCTTCTCGTTAATAACCATCGGCCAGGAAGGGTATCACGGCGAGTTTCAAGTATCGGCCACCGGACCGATAATAGCTTGGACAGGCACCGGCGAGGCTACCTGGACGCTGAACGATGAAGGAGAGTTCGATATAAGCGGCACCATCACACCCGACGAGGACGTGTATCCCATCGGTGATTGTAACTGCACCCTGGACGAGCGCACGAAGTCATTTGAGAACATGGGGCAGGTCAGGGATTGGACCGACCCGCCCACCGTCTACTGGGTGATCCCAACGCTCATCTGGTCTGCTACGTGTGTGTGATGAGGGCATTAATTCCATGAACACGTTTCTGAACTTTAACTGGGCATCGGGCTGCCCGAATCTGAATGAATGGTTCGAACTCGACGATTCGTTTCCGGAGCACATCACGGGCACCTATACATTTACCGACTGTGCCCCGGGAGGCCCGATTCCGGGATTGCCGGAATTCACGGTCACGTGGGATTTCATCCAGCAGGATTGATGGTCGCGTGAAAGGAAGGCTATATAACGGAACGCGCTGTGTGCATTTTCCTACCGGGACTCTGCACGGCGCCGCTGCATCGGGCAGTGGCTGCAGGCGGCCTTCAGGATCGGGGGCCGGGAACAGGGACCCGGCCCTGTTCAGCCGCAGGTCAGGCTTCTATCTCTCCACCTACGAGGAGCCGGGGTTCAGCCGTCATGAATTCTGGGTGAGCCCCGAGAAGACCGGGCCGGCTGAAGACCGCCGTTATTACCAGGACTACTATGCCAGGGGCGGCGTCAAGATCCCAAGCGGCCTGCGTGTTACGCGCAACCATGCCAACACCGCCAACAAAAGCGATTGGGGGTGCGCCAAGAACCGGAGCGTGGAGCCGGTCAAACAGTGAACAGGACGAAAGGAGAAAATATGTCTCGACGTATATCGGTTCTTGTTTGTTTTCTGCTGCTCAGTTTGGCAGCCTCGGCCTGGGGTGACGGGGACGGCGGCGGGGAGCCTCTGACGCGCTCAGAGGTGGCACAGATCAAAGGGGTGCTGAAGGACATGGTTGCAGCCCTGGGCGCACAGCCTTCGGGCTATGACGCTCTGGAAGAGGATTACGATCTGCCCGCCACCTATCATCCGCACAAGAACACCGGCCGGTTTTCGCCCATCTACGGCGGGGTGCGGCTGCGCTATGGTACGGATACCGCCAAGATCCAGAAATCGATGGAGCAGACGGCACAGGAATGGCAGCGCAAATACCTGGAGGCCACGGCAAAAGGCGATGCCGAAGCCATAACCAAGCTGACCCAGGAATATCAGGCAATGATCGCAAGCATTCAACTGCAGGCCGCCAACGCCAGTGCCTCGCACAAGGAGCCGATCGTGATCGACATCCGTCTCAACCAGTATCAGACCGCTGCGATCGATCCCGACGGGGTAGTTCTGGAGAAACCGGGTTTCATCGCCTTGGCCGAAAAATCCCACCGGCAGGACATGGGCCGGGTGCGCTGCTTTTTCGATCCAATCGCACTGAAACAGACCGAAACACTTTCCCAGGTGAGGCTCGAATATCCGCAGGACGGGATGGCGGCCAAAACCAGTGTGAGCAATGTCGTCATAGAATTCGAGGGGCCGGAAAAGGATATCCAGGAGTGGGTCAAGCGGATCGACACCGCCGCCGTTCTTAAGAAAATCAAATAGCACCAAGATCAGTATATTGAGGCGGATTTATTTTCCTTTAGGAAAATAAATCCGCCCCCTTTTGGGAAAATATGTCTTTTCTCACGAAGTGTCCCCGGTGTTGTGATGATCCATATGTTCATTCCGAACATCTAAATGTAGATATATGGTTCACCGATAATGGACCGGTCTGATCGCACACGGACGGTCGGATGCAGCGACAACGCCGCCTGGAGAAAAGATCTTGAACCTCTGAAAAATTCATGTGCGCGAAATGAGGAGAAAGGAGAGAAGATATGGCAACGAGAATAGGTTCTTCCGGAGAGTCAGCAAAGGGGGAGCTTGTGATCACGCGCATCCTCGATGCCCCGCGCGATCGAGTGTTCAAGGCTTGGACGGACTGCGACTACCTGACACGCTGGTGGGGGCCGAAAGGCTTCACCTCGCCTGCATGCAGGATGGATCTCCGTGTGGGTGGAGAGTATCTCAACAGCATGCGTTCACCCGACGGCAAGGAATACTGGAGCACGGGCAAGTTCCGTGAAATCAGAGAACCGGAGCGGATCGTCATGACCGACTCCTTTGCGGACGAGCAGGGCAACGTCGTCCCGGCGTCATATTATGGGATGAGCGGAGACTGGCCGCTCGAAACACTGGTGACGGTGACCCTGGAAGAAGATGGAGGCAAGACAAAGCTCACCCTCAAATATTCAGGCATCGACAAGATCAGCGACAAGGATCTCGACGATATGAAGGAGGGTTGGAGCGAATCTCTCGACAAGCTCGATAAAAGCCTGAAAGAGGCGTGAGAACAATAAAATAAAGGGGAGGCTTTTCTTCTGTTTTTCTGGCCTCCCCTTCTTTTCCCGATTGTACCCAACTCTGCCCCGTCATGGGTTGTTCCTTCCCCGGGAAATGACAACATAGTATTGGGACGGATTTATTTTCACCCAAGGGCGGCCTCTGCGCAAAGGATGAAACGCTGCCGTCCCTTTTCATACATGAGCGGCCGAAGGCTTAAGAAGTATTTTGGCGCAGGTATACAGGTGCGGGCCCCGGGGGCCCGGCCCGGTTTTTCATCTTCTAACAGATCCGGCCTTCGCCGGATGAGGATCCCTACTCGGCTTGGGCGACTGCCTCTACCTCCCGGTCGCTTCTGACGAAGCGGTAGACAAGGGCGCCCAGCACGCCTCCGATGATCGGGGCGACCCAGAAGAGCCACAACTGCGCAAGCGCCCAGCCGCCTACATAGATCGCCACGCCGGTGCTGCGCGCGGGATTCACCGAGGTGTTGGTGACCGGGATGCTGACCAGGTGAATGAGCGTGAGGCACAGCCCGATCGCGATCGGCGCAAAGCTCTGGGGTGCCAGCCTGCTGGTGGACCCGATGATGACAAAGAGGAATATCATGGTCATGACGATCTCGGTGAGCAGCGCGGACCACAGGCCGTACCCGCCGGGTGAGTGCTCTCCGTACCCGTTCGAGGCAAAGCCCTGCGTCACGTCGAAGCCCGGCGCGCCGCTGGCGATGAGGTACAGGACGCCGCCCGCCACAATGCCGCCCAGCACCTGAGCCACGATGTAGGGCAGCAGGTCTTTTGCCGGGAAGCGGCCGGCCGCCCACAGACCGACCGACACCGCCGGGTTGAGGTGTGCGCCGGATATGTGCCCGATGGCAAACGCCATGGTGAGCACGGTCAGGCCGAAGGCCAGCGCGACGCCGAGAAAACCGATGCCCGTATCCGGGAACGCGGCAGCCAGCACCGCACTGCCGCACCCGCCAAGAACCAGCCAGAATGTCCCGATAAACTCCGCGCCATACTTTTTCATACCTCGCTCCTTTGCCTTGTTTTGGGTACAACAGGATGCGCACCGGCAGCGGATGAATGTCATAGAAGCACGGAAGGCCGGCATCACTATGAGCCTGTATCTCACCTTCTGAAAAGGTGAAACACTCTATCTGAAAGATATTCCTCGATGTCACACTTGTAAAGATCAGAATGTGAAATAAAATCACATCTCCTTCCAGCATCGGATTTCGCTGCCAGAATGTCGCGGTTTTACCGGCATGCGCCGGGGGATTTTGCCATTTTGGCACAGGCCTGCCCGGGGAAAAGCGCTCCCACTGCCAATCTGTCACTTTATCCCCCCTGATGCCCCATACCATGCCCTGTAATATCCAGTACTTACATAACCCTCTCCCCTGGCACGACCCTTGATATATACCCCAGTAGAGCAAACAAAAAACAAAAAGGAGGACAAAACAATGCTGACCTTATGGATCGTTATCGGCTGCCTGTTCATGACCGGCATCGGCATCCGCTTCACCTACCGGGCACTGGGACTCACCAAAGTAGAAGCCACCGCCGTGTTCGTGCTCATCGTCCTGCTCGTGGGCATCAACACCGCTCCCGCCCGCGAGGCTCTCATGAGACTGCTTTACTGACCAGACAGAGCCAGGCTATAAAAACCCGGCTCAAAAAAAGGAGACATGCCATGAAAAAAACCAAACGATTCAAAATACCCCGGGCCCTGGCCAACAGGCTCACCCGAATCAGCGCCTACAGCATCGTGCTGGTCGCCATGACATTCCTAGGCCTCTACACAGGACTGTGGCTCGACAAGATCACCGGCATGGCTCCCAACTTCACCTTCCTCCTGCTCATCCTGGGCATCGTGCTGGGCTTCAAAGGCTTCATCAGAGAGGTCATGATCGAAAGGAGAAAACGCGTATGAGCCTGACCTTCATCATCATCGGCTCCACCGCCCTGGCCGCCATCATCTTCCGCTTC